>Ga0187771_10000409_pt1 | contig 26162 bp, 23 predicted proteins | sample 0116_SJ02_MP15_1_FD_133139 | JGI IMG/M metagenome (GOLD analysis project Ga0187771, IMG submission 133139) | Tropical peat soil microbial communities from peatlands in Department of Meta, Colombia - 0116_SJ02_MP15_10_MG | ecosystem: Environmental > Terrestrial > Soil > Wetlands > Peat | place... | reverse complement strand
GCAGGGCTGAACCGCGCCGTCAGGACCCGGCGGGACGCCGCGAGGGCGCGATCCCGTCGAGCTCGGCAAGATCCTCGGCTGCCGGCTGCCAATCGGCGGCGGCGACGTTGGCCACCACCTGCTCCGAGCGGCTCACCCCGGCGATGACCGAGATCACCGCGGGCTGTGCCAGCAGGCCGCCGATGGCCACGCCGAGCAGGTCCGTGCCCTTGCGCCGGGCATAGGCGGCGAGGCCCTCGACCACGTCGAAGTTGGCGTCGGTGAGCAGCTCGGCCCCCTCCTGCCCGGCGAGGCGGCTGCCCTCCGCAGCCGTCTCACCCCTCCGGTACCGGCCGGTGAGCATCCCGTGGGCGAGCGGGAAATACGGGATGAGCCCCAGCCCAAAGTGCTCGCACGCCGGGGCGATCTCCGCCTCCGCGCCGCGGTTGAGCAGGCTGTACTCGTTCTGAGCGCTGATGAACCGGCCGAATCGGTGGTGATAAGCGGTCCAATCTGCGTCCGCGATCTGCCAGCCGCTGAAGTTGGAGCAGCCGATGTAGCGCACCTTCCCCTCCCGGACCAGGTCGTCGAGGCAGGAGAGGGTCTCCTCGATCGGGGTGTCGGCATCCGGGAAGTGAACCTGGTAGAGGTCGATCCAGTCGGTCCCCAGCCGGCGCAGGCTGTCGTCCACAGCTCTCAGGATGTGGCGCCGCGACGCACCACCACTGTACGGGCTGTCGCCGACCTGGGCGCCCACCTTGGTGGCCACGATGGCCTCGTCCCGGCGCCCCCGCAGCGCCGCCCCCAGCAGCCGCTCGGACTCGCCCCGGGCATAGCTGTCAGCGGTGTCGAACAGGGTCACACCGGCGTCGAGCGCGGTGCGGACGATGCGAGCGACGCCGGCGGCATCCACCCGGCGCCCGAATTGGTTGCAGCCGACTCCGACCACCGAGACCTCGAGGCCGGATTCACCGACACGACGGAGCTCCATGCCGCCGAATTGTGCCCGAACGATGACCGCCTCCGGGTGCCGGGGATTCCTAGACTGGCCCCAGGGCCGGGAGCCGGGAGCGCCGGTGGTCGGCCCGGACAGGGAGCTGCCGTGGTCTCCGCATCTGAGCCTCCCCCTGGGCCCGTCGCCATGGTCGGCGGCACCGGACGGCTGGGTCCGGGCCTCGCCCTCCGGCTGGCCCGAGCCGGGGTACCCGTGGTGATCGGATCTCGGGAGCGGGGGCGCGCCGAGGCGCGGGCCGTGGAGATCCAGAGGCGCCTCGCCGAGGCCGGGGGTGGGGCGCCGGTCAGCGGCGCCGACAACGCCGACGCGGCCGCGACCGGCAGGCTCGCGTTCATCACGGTGCCGTACGAGGGCCAGGCGGATCTCCTTCCCGCCCTCGCCGAGCCGCTGCGCGGCAAGGTGGTGGTCAGCACCGCCGTCCCGGTGCGGTTCGACCCCAGCGGCGGGCCGCAGCCGGTCGGGCTGGCCGAAGGATCGGCGGCAGAGCAGGCCGCCGCGCTGCTGCCCGGAAGCCGCATCGTGGCCGGATTCCACACTGTGAGCAGCGCCCATCTGAGCCGCTGGGATCGCCGGCTCGACGAGGACATCCTGATCTGCGGCGACGACCTCGAGGCCAAGCGGGAGGTGGCGCGGCTGGCCGAGCTGATACCAGGTGTGCGCGCGGTCGACGCCGGGGCGCTCCGGGTGGCTCGTCTCACCGAGCAGCTCACCGTGCTCCTGCTCAGCGTCAACCGGCTGGCCCACCGGTCGGTCGGAGTGCGCCTCACCAACCTGTAGGCAGGGGCAAGCGATGCACCACGGGAGTCATCGACTGGCGTAGGGTGTTTCGACCATGTCCCAGGTGACCGAGCCGGTGGCGACCGCCGCTCCTCAGGCGGCGCCAGCGGCGGAGCCGGCCCGCTCCCCCACTCCGGGAGCGCACCCCCCGGCGAGCCGGCGGGAGGCGCGTCCGGTGGTCCGCCTGCGGACCCTGGTGGCGGCGGCGCTTCTGACCCTTGCCGTCGTCGGCCTGATCGTGCTGCTGGCCCAGGTCTTCGGCCTGGTGCTCGACTTCCTGATCGCCGTGGTCATCGCCGAGGGCATCCGGCCGCCGGTGCAGCGTCTCCAGGACCTTCACCTCCCGCGCATGGTCGCCATCTTCGCGGTCTACGTGGGGCTGCTGGTACTGGTCACCCTGGTGGTGACGCTCCTGGTGCAGCCGGTGGTGAGCGAGGCTACCAGCCTGGCCGGCCATTTCCATCAGTACCAGACGAACGCCGTCAACCTCATCGGCAGCGTCGAGAAGCACCTGGGGATCACCAACACCCAGCTGGGAAGCCAGGTCGAGGGGCTGCTGGGCCAGGCCGGCCAGTACCTGCTCGCCATCGGCGGGACCATCGCGGGCGCGGTCGGCTCGCTGATCCTGGTGCTGGTGATCACCTTCCTCTGGCTCACCACGGCGGGACGGCTGAAGTCCTTCGTGGTCGACCTCTTCCCACCGCGGGCGCAGCCGCTCGCCTCCGACGTGCTGCGCGAGATCGGCTTCAGGATGGGCGGCTACGTGCGCGCGGTGGCGATCAACATGGTGGTCGTCGGCATCGTCACCGGAGGCGCGTGCGCCCTCCTCGGGCTGCCCAGCCCGGTGCTGCTCGGCATCTTCGCCGGCATCACCGCGGCGATCCCGATGATCGGCCCCTTCCTCGGGGGCATCCCGCCGGTGCTCCTGGGGTTCACCGTCTCGCCGGGTTTCGCCCTGCTGGTGCTGGCGGTCATCGTGGTGATCCAGCTGGTCGACCAGAACACCATCGTGCCGGTGATGATGGGGCGGGTCCTGGCCCTGCCCGCCCTCGCCGTGGTGGTGGCGCTGCTGGTCGGCTGGGCTCTGGCCGGCGTGCTGGGGGCCCTCCTGGCCATCCCCATCGCGGCAGCCATCCAGGTGCTGATCGCCCGCGTCCTGGTCCCCTACATCCATCACACCCAGGGTCGAGCCGATCCCGCCTACGTCGCCGCCTTCGGCGAGCCGGCCGGCGACGGCTCGGAGCCCTCACCTCACGACCGCTGATCCCGCGAGCTCTGCCCGCGGCGGCACCCTAGCGGCTGATCCGGGCGCCGCCGCCCCGGACCAGCGCTTCGACCTCGGCCAGGGTGACCATGGAGGCGTCGCCCGGGGTCGTCATGGCCAGGGCGCCGTGGGCGACACCCAGGTGCACCGCTCGCTCGAGATCGGCGCCGCTCAGGAGTCCGTAGAACAACCCCGAGGCGAAGCTGTCGCCGCCGCCGACGCGGTCGTAGACCTCGAGATCCCTGAAGACAGGCGCGACCCAGACGCGGCCGTCGCTGCTGCAGACCGCCCCCCAATCGTTGCGGCTGGCGGTGGTCGCGCGGCGCAGGGTCACGGCGGCCAGCTTCAGGTTGGAGTGAGCCCGCAGCACATCCCTCAGCATCGACGCATACGCCTCGGGATCCAGTGTCGAGAATTCAGCCCCGACTCCGTCTGCCGGCACCCCGAGGGCCACCGGGTAGTCCTCCTCGTTGCCGACCAGCACATCGGCCAGCGACACCAGTTCCCGGTTCACCTCACGGGCTCGCTCCGGGCCGCCGTGATCGCGCCACAGGCTCGCCCGGTAGTTGAGGTCGTACGACACCACGGTGCCCGCCTCGCGCGCCGCCCTCATCGCCTCGGCGGCAACCGCCTGGCTGGAGTCGGAGAGCGCGGCATAGATCCCGCCCGTGTGGAACCAGCGAGCGCCCTCGCCGCTGAAGATCACCTCCCAGGGCACGTCACCCGCCCGGATCTGGGCGGCGGCGCTGTGGCCTCGATCCGAGCAGCCCAGGCCGGCCCGCACCCCGAAGCCGCGCTCCGTGAAGTTGAGGCCGTTGCGCACCACCCGCCCCACCCCGTCGTAGGGCATCCAGACGACGTGGCTCTGATCGACGCCGCCGGCTCGTATCAGCGTCTCCAGCAGGCGCCCCACCGGGTTGTCGGCGAAAGCGGTGACCAGGGCGGTGTCCAGGCCGAAGCAGGCCCGCAGGCTGCGGGCCACGTTGTACTCTCCGCCGCCCTCCCAGACCTCGAAGCGGCGGGCGGTGGTGATGCGGCGGTCTCCCGGGTCGAGACGGAGCATGACCTCACCCAGGGCGACGAGGTCCCACCGGCAGCCCGATCGCGGCTTGATGTCCATCGTCCACCTAGAGCGGCATGTTGCCGTGCTTGCGGTCGGGGCAGGCGACCCGCTTGGAGCGGGCCATCTCGAGGGCCCCGATCAGGACGCTGCGGGTGTTCTTGGGTTCGATGACGTCGTCGATGTAGCCGCGCTCGGCAGCCAGGTAGGGGTTGGCGAACTGCTCGCGGTACTGGTCCATCAGCTCGGCGGTCCGCTGCACCGGGTCGGCGGCGGCCGCGATCTCGCGGCGAAAGATCACATTGACCGCACCCTGGGGTCCCATGACCGCGATCTCGGCGGACGGCCAGGCCACGTTGAAGTCGGCGCGGATGTGCTTGGAGCACATCACGTCGTAGGCCCCGCCGTAGGCCTTGCGGGTGATCACGGTGAGCTTGGGGACGGTCGCCTCGCAGTACGCGTAGAGGAGCTTGGCGCCGTGGCGGATGATCCCCCGGTACTCCTGGTCGGTGCCGGGCAGGAACCCGGGGACGTCGACGAAGGTGACCAGAGCGATGTTGAAGGCGTCGCAGAAGCGGACGAATCGGGCCGCCTTGACCGAGGCGTCGATGTCCAGGGCGCCGGCCAGGACCCGGGGCTGGTTGCCGACCACCCCGACGGTGTGGCCGCCCAGCCTGCCGAAACCGCAGACGATGTTCTGGGCGTGGTAGGCCATGACCTCGCAGAAGTCGGAGCCGTCGAGGACCCGGGCGATCACCTCGCGCATGTCGTAGGCCTGGTTGGCGCTGTCCGGGACGATCGTCTGCAGCTCGGGGTCGGCGCGGTCGCAGGGATCGGGGCTGGCCAGGTCGGGTGGCTGCTCGCGGTTGCTGGAGGGGAGGAAGGAGAGCAGCCTGCGCACCTGGGCGAAGGCCTCGTCCTCGGTGGCGGCATCGAAATGGGCCACGCCGCTCCTCAGGTTGTGGACGTCGGCGCCGCCGAGCTCTTGGAACCCCACCTGCTCGCCGGTGGTGACCTTGATGACGTCGGGGCCGGTGATGAACATGTAACCCACGTCCCGCACCATGAAGATGAAGTCGGTGATCGCCGGCGAGTAGACGGCGCCGCCGGTGCAGGGGCCGACCACCACCGAGATCTGGGGGATCACCCCGCTGGCCTGGACGTTGCGGTAGAAGATCTCGGCGTAGCCGGCCAGGGAGACCACGCCCTCCTGGATGCGCGCGCCTCCTGAGTCGTTGATACCGATCAGGGGGCAGCCGGTGCGCACCGCCATATCCATCACCTTGGCGACCTTCTCGGCGAAGACCTCCCCCAGCGAGCCGCCGAACACCGAGGCGTCGTGGCTGAACACGAAGACCCTTCTGGCGTCGATGGTCCCCCAACCGGTGACCACCCCGTCGCCGGGGACGCGGCGCTCCTCCATGCCGAAGCCGCTGGTCCGGTGCACCGCGAAGAGATCGATCTCGGTGAAGGACCCGGGGTCCAGGAGCCGGTCGATCCGCTCCCGCGCCGTCAGCTTGCCCTTGGGATGCTGAGCGCGCTGGGCGGCGCCGCCCCGGTGGATGGCGTCGTGGCGGCGCTTGCGCAGGAGGTTGGTGCGCTGCTCGTTCACCGCATGAGCCTAGATCACGGCGCTTGGCCGGTAGACGCCGAAGACATCGCGGAGAGCGTCGCACACCTCGCCGACCGTCGCCATCGCGGCCAGGGCGTCGCGGAGCGGGGGCAGCAGGTTCCCGGTGCCGGCGGCGGCCCGGCGCAGGTCGTCGAGGCGTGCGACCACCCGGCCCCCGTCACGGGAGCTGCGCAGCCGGCGCAGACGTTCCAGCTGGGCCTCCTCGTGCTCGGCGCCGACCCGCTGGATCTCGACCTCCGGCTGCGCGGTCTCGGAGAAGCGGTTGACCCCGACCACCACCCTCCCGCCCCTCTCCACCTCCTGCTGCCAGCGATAGGCGGACTCCTGGATCTGGCGGTGGTAGAAGCCGGCCTCGATGGCGCTCACCGCCCCGCCCAGGTCCTCGACCCGATCCATGAGAGCGCGAGCCTCGGTGGTGACGGCGTCGGTCAGCTGCTCGACCGCGTGGGACCCACCCAGGGGATCGGCGGTCCTGGCGATCCCTGATTCGTACGCGATGAGCTGCTGGGTGCGCAGCGCGATCTCGGCGGCCTGGGGGGAGGGCAGCGCCAGGGCCTCGTCGTAGGAGTTGGTGTGCAGCGACTGGGCGCCCCCGCACACCGCCGCCAGCGCCTGAAGCGCCACCCGGACCACGTTGTTGAGGGGCTGCTGCGCGGCGAGGCTGGCGCCGCTGGTCTGAGCGTGGAAGCGAAGCATCCAGCTCCTCGGGTCCCCGGCCTTGAACCTGTTCCGCATCACCTCGGCCCAGAGGGCCCGCGCGGCCCGGAACTTGGCGACCTCCTCCAGGAAATCGCTGCTGACGTTGAAGAAGAAGGAGAGCCGGGGAGCGAAGTGGTCGACCTCGAGCCCGGCACCGACCGCCGCCTCCACGTAGGCGATCCCGTTGGCCAGGGTGAAGGCGATCTCCTGGGGAGCGGTGGCTCCCGCCTCGCGCATGTGGTAACCGCTGATCGAGATCGGGTTCCAGCGGGGCAGCCGCTCAGCGCAGTAGGCGAACGCGTCGGTGACCAGCCGCATCGAGGGTCCGGGCGGGTAGATGAAGGTGCCCCGGGCCGCGTACTCCTTGAGGATGTCGTTCTGGATCGTCCCCCCCAGGTCACGGGCGGCGATGCCCTGGCGCTCGGCGGCCAGCTGGTAGAGGAGGAGGAGCACGGACGCGGGGGCGTTGATGGTCATCGAGGTGGTCACCTGGGCCATCGGGATGCCCCGCAACAGGGTCTCCATGTCGTCCAGCGAGTCGATGGCCACCCCGACCTTGCCCACCTCGCCGTGGGCGAGGGGGGCGTCGCTGTCGTAGCCCATCTGGGTGGGCAGGTCGAAGGCGCAGGAGAGCCCGGTCTGGCCGCGCTCCAGCAGGTAGTGAAAGCGCCGGTTGGTCTCCTCGGCGCCGCCGAAGCCAGCGTACTGGCGCATCGTCCAGAGCCGGCTCCGGTACCCCTCGGCGCGGAGACCGCGGGTGTACGGGTACTCCCCGGGCCGGGCGCGCGGCGGTGAGGTGCTGTAGACGGACTCGATGGGAAGGCCGGAGTCGGTGAGCACTGGCTCCCCACCCTCCGCGGCGCCGGCCGGCGAGGACCCTTTCACGGTGCCGCCGCGGGCGACCCGCCGTTCGCCGCGCCACCCTCGGGTTCCGGCTGGCAGAGCTCGATGAGGACGCCATCCCCCGCCTCGGGATGGAGAAAGGCGACCAAGCGCCCTCCCGCCCCCGGGCGCGGGGCGGGATCGATCGGCCGCATCCCCAGCGACTGGTAATGGTCAAGAGCGTCCTGAACGTCCTCGACCCCGAAGGCGACGTGGTGCAGCCCGGGACCTCGACGGGTGAGGAAGCGGCTGATCGCCGAGTCCGGCCGGGTCGCGCCGAGGAGCTCGACGCGGGACTCGCCCACCTCGAAGATGGCCACCTCGACGCCGTCCTCGGGAACCTCGGAGCGATGGGACGCAGCCTTGCCCGACAGCTGGGTGTAGAGCCGGATCGCCGCCTCGAGATCGCCGACCGCGATGCCCACGTGGTCGATCTTCCGGAGCATTCCCATCCGCAGCGAGTATAGGCAGCCGCCCGGCACCGCACCGCGGCGTCGCGGTCAGGCAGGGCGCCCGACCCCCACCGCGGCGTCGCGGTCAGGCGAGCCCGAAGCGCTCCTCCAGCCAGGCCATGACCAGCCGGGCGACCTGGCCGTCATGCCCCGCCAGCCCGTGGTCCCCACGCTCGATCCAGGCGTGAGAGACGGGACCCGCGATTCGCGCGGTCGCGGCGCGGAGCTCTTCCGGCGTGCCGAAGGCATCACGGGTGCCGGACACGAAGAGACACGGCACCCGGACCGACCCGAGGTGCTCCACCCGCGGCCGGTCGGGCCGGCCCGGGGGGTGGAGCGGGTAGCTGATCAGCACCAGCCCAGCCGCGGCCAGGCCACCGGCCACCACCTCGGAGCAGACCCGGCCGCCCATGGAACGGCCACCCAGCACCAGCCGCCCGGTGTCCGCCTCGAGCCGCGCGGCGAGCACGGCGGCCGCGTCCCGGACGGTCCTGGCCAGCACGGCGGGGGAGTCGGGAGCGCGCCGTCCGGCCAGCCGGTAGGGGAAGTCGATGCGCTCGACGGCCAGCCCCCGCGCGGACGCGGCCCGGTCGACGGCGAGCAGGGTCGGGTGGCCGGAGCTCGCCCCGGCGCCAGGGGTGAGCAGCATGCCGAGGACCGGTGCGGCGTCGGGCCGGCCCCTGCTCATGCATCAGATATTGAGGCACAGTCCCTGTTGAGCACTGGTGCCCGGGAGAGATGCGCGATGAGCTGCAGCCGGAAACCTGCGGGCTCCCTCCGATGGTGGCCGCCGTCGCGGACGAAGGACCGCTTACAGGGCGCGGCTGACGAGGGAGAAGACGTTGCCCAGCTGCTGACCGATCACCCCGGCGATGACGATGACCATGACCGAGATGACCAGCAGTGCCAGGGCGTAGCTGACCATCGACGTCTCGCCGCGGCGCTCGACCTGCTGGATGCGGCCGCCGGCCGTCACCGCCAGCCTGACCATCCGAGGGCTCGGGGCGTAGTCCCACTCGATGCTCGGCTGCGGCTCGGCAAGCTGGTCACGATCGGAACCGGTCTCCTGCTCGTTCATCGGCTCCAGGGTAGATGTCGATAGGGCCGGTGACCAGGCGCACTCGCTCCGAAATTGCCTAGGTCAGATGCGGCATCCGTGGTCACGGACCGCTGACGGAGATGCGCAGGAAACGTACGGCCGATGCCGCGAATCTCGTTTGCTCCGGCGTACCGCCTTCGCCGGCTCGGGATCCTGTCGATGGCAGCAGGCGGCAGTGTCACCGTGAAGCCCGAGCCGCCCGACGGTCCGGCCTCGCGGGTGGCATTCCTCGATGAGCCAGAGCCAGCTGCCGGACGATGAACAGTCCCAGCCCGGTGCCGAAGCTGCGCTGGCGCCGCGGCTGAACTTGCTGAACAGGCGAGGCACGTCAGGAAGATCAGCCGAATCATCCAGCAGGAGGACGGAGATCGGGCGTGGCTCCACCGTCGACGCTTCGCGCCGGGCTCAGATTACACCCGGATGCTGGGATCATCTTCCATTGGATATGTAGGGATTGCGCCCTGTCCTCACGCCGTGGCCGGCACTCACGGGGGCGGGGCAAGCTCTCCCGGCCCGCTGCCACGGCCCCGGCGCGCCGGGCTGCACCTCGAGATCAGGATCTTCGGGCCCTGGATCGATGGGCAGGGGCCCGAGTCGCGCGGAGGCCGGGCTGGTGCATCCTCCACGGCCATGGGCTGGTTCCGGCGCCGGTCGCGGCGGTCACGCGCGCTGCTGGTCACCATCGCCGCCGCCGTCGCGATCGCGGGCATCACCTCCGGGCTGCTGCTCACCCGCGGGACGCCGGCGGACGGCGTGGCGGCCGCCACGCCGACGGCGAGCTCGCTGCCCACGGCGGCGCTGAGCCCGACCTCACCGGCCACGCCCCTGCCGTCACCCTCGCCCACCCCGGTGCCGGCCGCGACGCCGTCGCCCACGCCGGCCACCACAGCGACCGCCCCCGGGTGTCCCTCGGTCCCGGCCGGGCCGCCCACCCAGAACATCTCCGCCAACTTCCCGACCGCGCTGGCCTTCGCGCCCGATGGGCGCCTCTTCTTCGCCGACCGGGGGGGCAGCCTCTGGGTGGTCGAGAGCAACGTGCCTCACCTCTTCGCGCGGGTCGCCACCGTCACCACCCAACCCGGCGGTGGCTACAGCGAACGCGGGCTGCTGGGCCTGGCAATCAGCCCGACATTCAGCAGCGATCACTACGTGTATGCGCTCTATGCCCTCACCGACTACAGCCACGAGGACGTCGTGCGCTGGACGGACTGTGGGGGCACCGGTGTCGACATGCGCACGCTGATCGTGCTTCCGACGGGAAGCGACTGCTGTCACAAGGGCGGCCGGCTGGCCTTCGGTCCCGACGGCGAGCTCTACGTGACGCTGGGCGACGAGCACACCGCCAGCGCGGCTCAGAACACCGGGGACGTCCGCGGCAAGATCCTGCGCTACAACCCCGACGGCTCGGTTCCGGCGGACAACCCCTTCGGCCCCGGCAACCCGGTGTGGGCGTACGGCCTCCGCAACCCATTCGGCCTGGCCTTCGGTCCGGGTGGGGTGCTGATGGTGACCAGCAACGGGCCATCGGGCGAGCTTCCCGGCCTCCCCGGCACGGGCTACGACCTGGTGCTGACGGTCGGGCGCGGAGGCGGCTACCAGTGGCCGCTGTGCTACGGCTACAGCCACCCGTTCGCCTACGAGGGAGGCACCTCCGGCTGCGGCGGCCAGACCGGGCCGGTCTGGTCGAGCGAGACCTCGACCGTGGTCCCCACCGGGGCCACCTTCGTCGACGCCGCCGGACCGAGCGGCTACGCGGGCCACTTCGTCTTCTGCACATATGACAGCGGGATGCTCATCTACTCCCCCGGGCAGCCGCACGGATCGGTGACCTCGGGGCCGGGCGGGTGCCGTCTCGACGTCAAGGAGGGCCCCGGGGGCGCCCTGTACTACTCGAGCACCACCGAGATCTACCGGCTGGCCTGAGCCACCGGCTCCAGGAGGGAAGCGTCGCGCTGCTCCGTGGCCTCGCCGGCTGGACGCGAGGGGCGCGAGCGCGGATGATGTCCTGTCGCCGGGCCGGGGAACGCCGCTCCGGTTCAGGCCACCACCCAGCTGTCAGCGGGAGGCTCGAGATGGCGTCGATGAGCGGCGGGTTCCCGAGCCGCCCGGGGGACGACCGAGGGGGTCGCCTGCCACCTGGCCAGCACCTGGCCGAGGCCTTCCCGGTGCTGTCGGTGGGACCGACCCCGCACACCCCGCTCCCGGCCTGGACGTTCTCGATCACCGGCGTGGTGGACGCTGAGCGGCGGTGGACCTGGGAGGAGTTCCGAGCTCTGCCCAGCGAGACCGTCACCTGCGACATCCACTGCGTGACCACGTGGTCGAGGCTCGACACCGTCTGGGAGGGGGTGCCCGTCGACACCCTGCTGGACGCCGTGGTGACGGGGGCCGGGTATGTGATGGCCTTCTCGGACGGCGGCTACACCACCAACATGCCGCTCAGCGAGGTCACCGGCGGCAAGGCGTGGATCGCCTACAGCTGTGACGGACAGCCGCTGCCGCCGGAGCACGGTGGCCCGGCGCGACTGCTGGTGCCTCACCTCTACTTCTGGAAGAGCGCCAAGTGGGTGCGCGGGCTGCGCCTGATGTCCGGCGACAGCCCGGGATACTGGGAGACGCGCGGGTATCACGGGCTCGGCGATCCCTGGCGGGAACAGCGATACAGCGGCGGGTGAGGCGCAGGACCGGAGCGGACGCTCACACGGTCGCCTTGGCCCGCCGGGCGCCGGCGCGGCCACGGAACCTCCACCACGCGATCCAGGCCACGAGGGCGAGGATGGCGAAGGGAATCGCCGTCACCAGGACCTGAAGGCCGACGGTGGTGATCTCCACCGCGGTGGTCCAACCCTTGGAGATCCCGCTGGTCACGGAAGGACCCGCCGGCGCCACCGCCACGGTGACGGCCCCCCGCTCCCGCAATCGCACCGTGACCGTGGCAAAGGCCACCGACTGGTCGAGGCTGGTCAGCTGGTCCTGATCGGTGTCGATGGAGGTCTCGACGTCCTCGATCTGCTGCTCCAGGGTGGTGATGTCGTCAAGCGAGGTGGCGCCGGCGAGCAGCTTCTGCAGGGCGGTGAGGTGCGCCTGCGCCGAGGTCAGGCGGGCGTTGACGTCGCGGAGGTCCGAGGTGTGATCGACGCTCGCGAAGTTGATAGAGGCCGGCGTGAACTCGGAGGCGGGCAGGCTGTCGAGGAGGCTGGCCATCTGCGCGGCCGGCACCGCCAGGGTCACCTGGCCACTGACGATCCGTCCCTGGGCGTCCGGTGAGGTCGAGGAGCTGACCACATAGCCGCCCAGGGCGACCCCCGCCCCGATCACGGTGTCGAAGCAGCTCAGGAAGTCTCCGTGCGGCACCGTGTAGGTGGCGGTGACGGAGCGGGCGACACCGGCCCCGGGGCTCCCGAGCACGAGGTCCGCCTGGTTCACGGCCGTCGACGAGGAGCCCGGCGACGACGGGGCATGCGGCATCGTGAGGCCGGCGGCCCCGGCGTTCGCGGCCGCGCCGGCGGACGGGACCGCTCCCTCAGCCGCACCGAACTCGCTGCTTGCTGCAGCGGATGAGTTGGCGCCGCCGGCCGCGACCGGGGCGCCGGGCGCCGCCGACCCGCAGCCGGCCAGGACGGCGGTCGACATCAGGGCGAGAAGGATCGGTCGGGCCTTCATCGGAGGTCTCCAAAGCTGGATGCACTGCTACGACGCCGGAGCCGTCCGGCGGGTTCCGGGCGCCACCGTCGCCTGGTCCTCCTTCGAGGGTGGGCCAGCGGAGCCCGAGCTTCGAAAACGGGTCAGCCCACCCCGAGCGGGATCAGGCGGGCACGGCCCCGGCGAGACTCCGCTGCCCGGCTCTGACCGCGATCAGCACCGCCGCGGCGGCCACGATCAGCGCGGGCTCGAGGGCCACGGCGCGGAGCACCCCGGCCCGGTCAGAGAGGACGCCGAGCAGCAGCGGGGCGCCCGCGATGGCGGCGGAGATGGCCACCTGGGTCCTGGCCATGGCCCGGTCGGTGAGGTCGCCGCCGGCGCCGAGGGCGAGAGAAAGGCTGAGCGGATAGAGATTGCCGACCCCGAGCCCGGTGACGAAGAGGGCGACCAGCTCCGCGGCGGCCCACCGGCCCAGCCAGAGGGCGAGGAAGCCGGCCAGGCTGATGCCGAGGGCGATCCCGATGAGCAGCTCCGCCCGCCCCGGACGCCGCGACAGCCAGGAGCCGGCCAGCCTCCCGGTGAGCTCCCCGGCGATGAAGAGGCTGAGGGCGGCGGCGGCGTCGGCGGTGGCCAGGCCCGCCCGGATGCTGAGCAGCGGCGGCCCGTAGAAGATCACGCAGAACTCGATGGCGACGGCCAGCGCGACCAGCCCGCAGGCGGACCAGAACCCCCCGGGCAGCCGGCCTCGGGCAGCCCCGGACACGGCCGGGGAAGGCATGGGCACCCCCCGCAGCAGGGCGTAGAGGCAGGCCAGGCACAGCACCGGCAGGAGCAGCCCGGGACGCCAGCCTCCGGCGGTGCCGGCGAGCAGGCCGAGAAGGGCAGGCACCGCCACCCCGACGGCACTGGCGCCCACGTTGGCCTCGACCAGCGCCCGGTCACGCTGCTCCCGATGATGGTCGGAGAGGACCACGTTGCTGGTCGCCCCCAGGAGGGTGCAGCCCGCGGCGAGGACGGTCGTTCCGGGGAGGGTGACGGCAACCCGGTGGCCGACGATCAGCACGCCCACCCCTACCGCGGTGACCAGCGCGGACCACCAGAACACCGCTCGACGGCCGAAGCGCCGGGTCAGGGGCGCGAAGAAGAGCCCGGTGCCCACCGCTCCGGCCGCCCAGAGCGTGGAGTGGAGGCTGGTGAGGGTGTACGAGAGGTGGAGCTCCGTCCTCAGGAAGTTGACCACCGGCCCGAGCGCGTAGATGTAGAAGGCGTAGGCGGAGATGCTGCAGTAGGCGAGCCAGGTGACCCGGTCGCGGACGAAGCCCTGCCCCTCCGCCCGGCTCACCGCAGCCATGCCTGCGGACGCGGGCTGGCCACGTCGCAAGCCGGGCGGCGCGAGTGAGGCCGGATGGTCAAGCGCTCCTCCCCATCGGGATGTCGAGCTCCGAAGGCCAGGGTCTGCCGGATCCACTCCACGGGCCTGCCGAGAACCTCGGCCAGCTGGTCATCGTCGAGTCCGCGCCGCCGCTTGAGGCGGCGCAGCGCCGACGCCAGCTCGGCGGCATCCGGCTCGTCGGGTGGCAGCTCACTGACCCACCGGAAGGATTCGTGCGACTCCGGCGTCAGCGCACGGTCGCGGAGGCAGTCGGTCACCTGGCGGAAGGCATCGGTCACCGCGCGCAGGGCGGCGTCGCGGCCGGTGCCGTACATCTCGGCATGCTGGCGGACGGTCATCCGCTGGGCGTTGGCCTCGGAGACGCGCGAGCTGTGCGGGATCACCACCGCACATACCAGATCTCCGTAGCGCCGGTGGAGCTCGTCGATGACCTGGGCATCCGCGATCCCGTTGTGCTGGCGCCGCCACACCGTGATCATCGAGCGCCCCACCAGGCCGGCGCAGGGCAGGCCGAGCTCGGTCCGCACCGAGAGGGCGCGCTGGACCATGTCCCCGGCATGGCGAGCGTCAGGAGCGCTCGCAGTGGTGGGCATGAGCAGCAGGTCGGCGGCGACCAGCGCGCTGCTCACCATCAGCTCGGAGTGGCCGGTGTCGATCACCGCCCACCGGTAGTCGTGCTTCACCGCGTCGAGAGCGCTGCGAAGGTGGAAGGCCCCGTGCTCCACCTGGGCCAGGACCCGGTCGACGACCGCGAGGCGGTCGGAGCTGCCGAGCAGATCGAGGTTGGCCGACACCGGACCGATGAAGGGGCGCGGGTCGCAGGCTCCCCGCGGGTCGCCGAGCACGGCGTCCAGCCCGAGGCCGGCGATGCGGGGGCCGCGGGCGTAGAGGGTCAGGTCCGCCTGCTTGTCCGCGTCGACCGCGAGCACCCGCTCCCCGCCCAGGGCCAGCTCGCCGGCGACCTGGAATGCGAGGGTGGACTTGCCGACGCCCCCCTTGTTCGCCACCACGGCGACCACCTGCATCATCGCGACAGGGGCCGCCTCGTGCACCGACCAGGGCCGCGCGACACCGTGGCCACCATCACCTCCCGCGCATGCGGAGTCGACAGATGGAGAAACCGCCGCGGGGACGGTTCCCGCGGACACTACGTCAGCGCCGAATCGAGTGTCAACCAGTGCAGCGCGCCCGGAGGTGGCTTTCCGGTTCGCCGGCCAGGCCGTCGGAGCCCAGGAAGGGGTGGCACGAGGAGAAGCGCACCAGTAGGTGCGTGACGACAAGCGCCGGGCCCCCTGACGCCGGCTTCAGGGCGCGCAGCGCCCCCGGCGGAATGGCCGGATGAAACGGGGAGTCACCTCCGGCGCGCTGCACTCAGGCTGGAGGGCGCATCGAGCGCGCCACATAGACCGCGATGTCCTCTGCGCCGAGCCGGTCCTGGAGCTGCTTGGCGGCGATGCCCTCGTCGAACATGGTGAGGCAGAAGGGGCAGGCGGTGACGACCCGTTCGGCACTGGTCTCGAGGGCCTGGTCGACCCGCCGGTGGTTGACCCGAGGCTGGCTCTCCTCCATCCACATCCGGCCTCCGCCGGCGCCGCAGCACATCCCCTCCCTGCGGCTCCGCGCCATCTCGACCAGCCGCATGCCGGGGATCCGGGCGAGCAGGTCGCGGGGCGGGGAGTAGATGCCGTTCCAGCGGCCGAGGTAGCAGGAGTCGTGGTAGGTGACGGTCTCATCGATGGGCCGTTCGAGCACGATCCTGCCCTCGCGGACCAGCCGGTCGATGAGCGAGGTGTGGTGGATCACCTCGTAGCGGCCACCGAAGTCCGGGTATTCGTTGGCCAGAGTGTTGAAGCAGTGGGGGCAGGTTGTGATTATCTTGCGGACCCCGCGCCGGTTGAGCACCTCGATGTTCTCGCGGGCGCGCTCCTGGAACAGGTACTCGTTGCCGATGCGACGCGCCGGGTCCCCGCTGCACTTCTCCTCGCCACCCAGGACGGCGAAGTCGATGCCGGCCGCCCGCAGGACGGCGACCAGGGCGGCGGCAGCGGTGCGGGCCCGCTCGTCGAACGAAGCGGCGCAGCCCACCCAGTACAGGTACTCGGCGTCGGGATGGTCGGTGATCAGCGGCACGTCCAAGCCGCGGGCCCAATCGGCACGGCCCTGGTGAGAGAGCCCATACGGGTTGGCCGCGGTCTCGATCGATCGCAGCGCCGCCTCCGCCTGGCGGGGCATGCGCGACTCGTCGAGCACGAGGTGGCGGCGCATGTCGGCGATCTTGGGGACGTGCTCGATCAGCACCGGGCACTGGTCCATGCAGGCTCCGCACATGGTGCAGGCCCAGAGCGTCTCCTCCTCGATGGCGCCGCCGATCAGGGGACGCTCGCCGCCGTTCCGCTGCACCGCCGAGGCCACCTGCTCGGGGCTGATCCACGACGGCTGGAACCGGCCAGGAAGCCCGCGCCGGCCGCCGGGGCGACGGCCATCCCCGGTCGCCCACATGACCGCCGCGCCCTCCGCCTGGGAACCGCCGGCCACCCCCTGGACGGCGTGAGCGACGTGACGGCCGGCCGCGTAGCCGCCGCTCAGGCGCTCGTAGCCGAGGTCGCGCAGGTCGGTGATCAGCGTCTTGGGGCTGAGTGGCTTGCCGGTGTTGTAGGCGGGGCAGTGGGTCTGGCAGCGCCCGCACTCCGTGCAGGTGAACAGGTCGAGCATGTCCTTCCAGGAGAGGTACTCGAGGGCACTGACGCCGAAGTGCTGCGCGCTCTCGTCCTCCGAGGCCAGGATCGCCTCGATGTCGAGGGGACGCAGCCGTCCCCCCGGCGCGGTGTTGCGGAAGAAGACGTTGAGGGGCGCCGTCACGATGTGGAGGTGCTTGCTGTATCCCAGGTAGACCAGGAAGCCGAAGACCAGGGTGAGGTGCGCCCAGAAGAAGAGCCCGTGGAGGCCGGCGAGGACGCCGCTTCCGGGAGCCAGACCGGCGAACAGGCGGCTGAGAGCGGAGGCGAAGGGGCGGTCGGCCGCCAGCGCCTCGGCGGAGTGCTCGGCGATCAGGGTGGCGTAGTTGAGGTCCATGCAGAGCACGAGGAGCGCGATCCAGCCGAGGATCAGCAGCGCATCCCCGCGATGGCTGGCCCGGAACCGGGTGGGGTTCACAACCAGGCGGTTGAGCAGCGCCATGGCGACCCCGGTCAGCACCAGCACCGCGAAGATGTCCTGCATCCAGGCGACCGCCGGTGCCAGGAAGGGGATGGTGTGGATAGGCGCGCCCACCCAGACTGCCTCGACGATCGCCTGGGCGACGGCGGTGAGCAGCACGAGGAAGCCCCAGAAGATCAGCGCGTGGAGCGCCCCCGCATAGGGCCAGCGGAGGAGCCGGCCCTGGCCGAGCACCTGGGTCAGCAAGGACCTCACCCGCACGGGGATATCCCGGGTACGAGGATCGGGCCGGCGTGCCAGGCGGATCAGTTGGTACAGGCGGCGCCAGCGGCGCGCGGCCAGGGTGAAGGCGGTGCCGGCCAGCGCCACCAGGGCGATGGGGCTGATGACTGGGACGGCAGTCGACATCCGGGTCAATGTACTCGGCGGGCGTGGCCTCGGCCGGCGCCGACGGCCTCAGCGAGCCCGATCAGCTGCCCGTCCAAACCGGCTTGCGCTTCTGCAGGAAGGCGGTGATCCCCTCGCGCGCGTCGTCGCTGCTGAACAGGCGGGCAAACTCCTCGAACTCCCGGTGCAGGCCGTCGGCAAGGGTGCCGTCCAGCCCCTGGTGGACGGCGCGCTTGATGGCCGCGATCGCCAGCGGAGGCCGATCGGCGAGCGTTCCAGCTAGGCTGAGCGCCTCCTCGCGGAGATGATCGGCGGCGACGACCCGGTTGACCAGGCCCAGCTGGAGGGCTCGGGCAGCGTCCACCGGGTCACCGGTGAGCAGAATCTCCATGGCCGGGCCGCGTCCGATCAGCCGGGGCAGGCGCTGGGTTCCGCCCCACCCCGGCATGATCCCGAGCTTGATCTCCGGCTGGCCGAGGCGCGCCTCCTCGGCGCAGATCCGGAGGTCGCAGGCCAGGGCGATCTCGCAGCCGCCGCCGAAGGCGATGCCGTTGATCGCGGCGATGACGGGGAGGCGGGAGGCCTCGAGCCGCCGGGTCACCTCCAGGGAGACACTGGTCTCCGAGGTCGCGTCGAGGAACTCGGTGACATCGGCACCCGCCGAGAAGAAGCGAGGCCCCTCGCCGGTGATGATCATGGCCCGGCAGCTGCTGTCCGCCTCGGCCTGACCGAGCGCCTCCAGGATCCCGGACGCCACCCCCTGGCTGATGGCGTTGGCCGGTGGATGGGTGATGGTCAGCAGCAGAACGGCTCCCTCGCGCTCGGTGCGGACCGGTTGGCTGATGGTGTCGGCCATGCTCGCGCGCTCCCGTGGTGATAGGAATCGAAGCGGTCATACAGCACCGGGGAGGTGGCGCGCCAGGGGGATTCCGGGGACCGGCGGTCGCCCGGGCGCGGATCAGGCGAGGTCCGCGAACATGGCGGGACGGGGAATGCCTCGCACCGCCACCTTGGGCTCCAGGTCGAGCGCGCCGGGACGGCCGAGCCACATGCCCTGGCCGAGCCCGACACCCATCCGGACCATCTGAGCGGCGACGAACTCGTTCTCGACTCCCTCGGCGACCACCGTCGCACCGCTCGCCTGGGCAAAGGCGACGGCAGCCCGGACGGCGGCGCGCGAGCCGGAGTGAGAAGCGGTCATGGTCAGGCTGCGGGCCAGCTTGATGTACTCGGGCGAGGCCGCGGCGAGCAGCTCCAGGGTGGAGTGTCCCTCGCCCACGTCATCGAGGGCGAAGCGGAAACCCGCCTCGCGATATGCGGCCATGACCTGGCGCACCCTCTCCAGGTCGGCGATCCTGTCCCGCTCGGTGAGCTCGAGCACCACCTGCTCCGGCCGGCCGCCGGCGGCGTCCAGGACCATCAGCAGCTGGTCGACTCCGTGGACCGGGTCGAGCAGCGGCGCCGCGTTGAGGTTGAGGAAGAGCGTCCAATCCGCTGGCATCGGCCAGGGGACGGCGCTGATCGCGGCCCGGCGGCAGAGCCAGTCGAGGTCGCGGATCCGGCCCAGCCGGTTGGCCTCGCGGAAGAGGTCCTCGACGCTGTCGGTCGGCCCGAATCCGAGGGGACGAGCGAGCGCCTCGTGGCCCACCACGGCCGCGTCGTCGAAAGCCACGATGGGCTGGAAGAGCATCGGTACTCGGCCCTCGGCCAGGACCCGCTCGAGATGCGCCGCCCACTCCGACCGCCGGGCCGCGAGGCTCCCGGGACGGCCCATGGGAGCGCCGACCACCCGGTCCCGGCCGCCGCGCTTCGCCTCGTAGAGATGCCCGTCGGCGAGGTCGAGGATTCCCCGAGAATCGGCGCCGGCGGGGCCGGTCGCCCAGCCGATGCTGATCCGAACCTGCCCGTGGGGAAGGGAGATCCCGCTCACCGCGGCGCGGATGCGCTCGGCGGCCCGCGCGGTCTCGCGGGCGCTGACATCCGACATCAGCACCGCGAACTCGTCACCGCCGATGCGGGCCACCACGTCCCAGCCGCGGAGGGTGGCGACCAGCGTCGCGGCCACCGCGCGCAGGGCAGCGTCGCCCGCCTCGTGACCGCCCTCGTCGTTGATGTCCTTGAGGTTGTCCAGGTCCAGGGCGAGGACGGCGAAGCGGCGGCGGGGAACGGTGACGAGAAGCCTCTCGAACTCGCGGCGGTTGCGGATGCCGGTGAGCGGATCGGTGGCCGCGATCTCGGCGAGCCTGGCGTTGCTCTCCCTGAGCTCGGCCTCGGCGCGGCGGCGTTCCATGAAGTTGCCGACCTGGCCGCCGATGTCATGCAGGATCTCCTCGACCTGGACCTCGAAGCGCCGCTGCCTCCAGCTGTAGAACTCGAAGCCGCCGACCTCGGCGCCCTCGCTGATGATCGGGAAGCTGACGAAGGGCTCGAGCTCGTCGCGGAGCTCGCCGAAGCGGGCGTGGAACTCTTCCGTCCCGGCGTTGTGGACCACCGCCGAGTACCAGCTCCAGCCGGGTGCGCCGGGACGCTCGCCGGGCTGGTGGAGGCGGAGCTGGCCGACCTCCACCTCGAGGGTCTGACCGATGATCTGGAGAAGCCTCGGAGCCGCGTCGTCGATGGCGGCGGCCTCGGTGAGAATCCGGGTCACCGTGAACTGCATGGTGCGCAGCTCCTCGAGCCGCTTCCGCCTGGTCTGGTCGCTGACCACGGCGACCACCACCCGCTCCCCGCTCAGCCTCATCGAGCTGAGCCCGATATCCGCGGGGAAGGTGCTGCCGTCGGCACGCTGGACCCGGAACTCCAGGTTGCCGCCCATCGGTCGGAACGCCGGCCCGGCCTGCATGGCTTCGCGGTGGCGGACGTGGGCCGATCGCATGGCGGTGGGCACCAGCAGCTCCACCGCGCGGCCGAGCAGGTCCTGCTTGGCGTACCCGGTCATGGTGAGCAGCCGGGAGTTGGCGTAGATGATGTAGCCGAGCGCGTCGACGAGAAGCAGGCCGTCCGGCATGCCTTCGGCGAGCTGCCGGGCATCCTCCAGGAGCTCGGACTCCTGTCCGGCCTCTGAGCGCGCGGCCCCGTATCCGTCGTCGGCGAGCATTCCCAGTCCAGAATCGGAGACGCTGCCGGGGGACCTGCGATGACCGGCCCGGAGCTTCGACTTAGAGGCTACTAAGTGCCCGCGCGGGGGGCCGGCTCCGTGGCCCCGGTGGCGCACCGCCGTTTCGATCGCGTCACGGCCGTTGCCGGGACGTCACCGCAGGGACGCCATGATGAGCGCCGATGACGGAACCCACGGAGCCTACGGTTCCGGAGCTGCCCGGGCGGCTCGAACCCGAGCGGCTTCGGGGCCTCGACGACGATGGTCTGGCCGCCGAGGCGGCCCGGCTCGGAGAGGCTGAGCGCGCCATCCGGGCGGCGATGGCTCCCTGGGACCGCCAGCTCCGCGAGATCCGGGCCCGCCGCGAGGAGATCGCCACCGAGCGGCGGCGGCGAGAGCGGGCGGAACGCCACGCCGCTCGGGTGTCAGTCCGGGAGCGATCGGGCACCGCCGAGCTCCCCTCTCTCGCCGACGCCCTGCTCGCCGAGCCGCCTGTGATGCCCGACGAGCGCCCGCTGGAGCAGCTTCGCGCGCACCTGACCACCGGGGGAGAGGTCGGTTTCGGTTACCCCACCCGGCCAGGGGTGCTCGGCTTCACTGACGGCCGCCAGATCCGCAACGCCACCACCTGGGGGGAGGCTCGGCGGCTGTACGGGGAGGGCTGGGAACCCGGGGCACCGGGGACGCCGGGAGTCCGGGTCCATCTCAGCGGGACGCGGGTGGAACGGGTCGTGCCGGCGGACCAGGTGGTGGTGGCGGTCGGCTGAGCTCAGCCGGCCTGGGGCGGATACTCGGGACGTTCCACGGGTACCAGCGATCCGGGCCCGTCCGGGCTGACCCGGGCTACAGCCGCTCGAAGCGGTCGACGTCGAGCACGAACACGGTCGCTCCACCCACCTCGACCTCGATGGGGGACGAGGCGGGGCTCGTCGCGCTCGCCGGGCCGCCCGCCGCCGCGATCTCGTTGCGGCGCTTGGCATGGCGCCGGGCGATATCGATGACCTCGTCCACCTGGAGCGCGTCGACCCCGATCAGAAGGGTCACGTTGTCGTGGTCGAGGAAGCCGCCGAAGCTCGCGTAGCGGGTGCAGATGAATCCAGCGGCGTTGAGAGCGGTGACGCAGGCATCGGCGTCCTGGGCATGGACGATGGCCACCACCAGCTTCACGAGGTGGCCCCCGGCCGCTCGGCGAGCCGGCGCATGGTGATGTCGCGGATCTCGGCGGCGACCGCGGTGGGCGGCCGGCCGGCATCGATCCTCACGATCCGCCCGGGGTTGGCCGCCGCGAGCTCGTCGAAGGCCGCCCGGACCGCGGCATGGAACCCGTCCGCCGCGGCCTCGAATCGGTCGAGGGGCAGCTCCTGGAAGCGCTGGCGCTCCTCGGCGAGGGCGCGGGGCACCTCCAGAAGGAGGGTGAGGTCGGGCCAGACGTCGCGGCAGGCCTCGCGGTGGAGACGCTCGAGCTCGGTGCGCGGCAGGCCGCGGCCGCCGCCCTGGTAGGCGAACGTCGAATCCGCGTAGCGGTCGGCGATCACCACACAGCCAGCTCCCAGCGCGGGAAGGATCCTCTCTCGGAGCAGCTGGACACGACCGGCGTTGAAGAGCAGGGCCTCCGTCCAGGGGTCGACGGGGGTGGCGTGGTGCTGGAGCAGGTAGCCGCGCACCAGCTCGCCGAGCTGGGTGTCGCTGGGTCGCAGGCTGACGACGTCATGGCCGGCGCGGCTGAGCTCGGCGGCGAGGGCCGCTCCCTGAGTGCTCTTGCCGGCGCCATCGATCCCCTCGAGGGAGATGAAGAACCCCGGCCATGCAGGCATGGGCGCGAGTATGACCGGCGCGCGGAGGGGGGCGTGGCGAGCTGCCGGTCGGGATGGCGCCATGGCTCGCCCGGGCGATCTGGGACGGCGAGACGTCGCGGTTGCCGGACGGCGGAGAACGTGACCCTGACGCGAGGAGGATCAGCTTTCGGCGCGGGTGATCCGCTTGGTCCCTCGCTGCGACCACCCTGACGCGAGCTCCGAAAGCGTCGCTCAGCTCGACTGCTTCACCACGGGACGCGCGCTGGGTCGCGGATCCTGACGGCAAGCCGTGCGGATCGTCAGGCCTCGCTGAGCGCGAGACCGCACACCCGCCGGTCGCGGGCTGCCCGAGGCGAAAGCGTCAGCTGCCGTTGTCCTCGGGGCCCGAGATGACCAGGTGCCGGTTGGGCTCCTCGCCCCGGCTGCGCGCGGTCAGCTCGTGCTGCTCGACCAGCTGATGCTGGAGACGGCGGACGAAGGAGTTCTGAGGTGACAGCTCCACCTCCCCGCCCTGCTGGCGGGCCCGGGTGATGCCCTCCATGGCCTCCTGCATGGCGATCTCGGTGGGATCGGGACCCTCGACACCGCAGACCCGCGCCAGCGCTCCCTTGATCTGAGCCACGGTGTTGCTGCGCAGGACCTCGATGGGAATGCCCGACGACTCCGCGGCCCGCACCGGAGAGTCCTTGCGGCGGTAATAGTTCTTCAGGGTCAGGACGATATCGGAGTCCTCGACGTGGTGCTGGATGCGCACCGGCACCCTGAGCTCCCTGACCGACTGCTCGAGGTAGCTGCGCGAGACCCCGTAGGGGAAGATGGCGAGCGGCTGGCCGCTCCGGGCGCCACTTGCCTGGGTGTCGGACCCGTCGCGCCGCGCCCGCTGGCTGGCGATGTACTCCTCGACGTCGAAGCCGTGCCGCCGGCGCTCGCGCTCGCGGCCGCGCCGCCCGCCCGGACCGAAGGGGGGCGGCTCGAAGGCCGCGGGACGCGGGCTGGTGTCGATCCGGCTGATGATCTGGCCGGCCTCGCCGCGCATCCTGATCTGGGGCGGCTTGAACCGGCCCCGGAGAGCCTCGTCAACCGTCTCGTCGACCGGCATGTGGACTGCCACCCGGTCCCTCTCCTGGATCTCGACCAGGACGTCGAAGGTGGGCGGCGCCTTGCGCTCCAGCACCGACTTCTGGGTGCCGCGCCGGCGCGCCTCCTCGTCGGAGAGGGTGACCGTCTGGATGCCACCGAGGAGGTCGTTGAGGGTTGGGTTGACCAGGAGGTTGTCGAGGGTCAGGCCGTGCGCGGTACCCACCAGCTGGACGCCGCGCTCGGCGATGGTCCGCGCCGCCGCCGCCTCCAGCTCGGTGCCGATCTCGTCGATGACGATGACCTGGGGCATGTGGTTCTCGACGGCCTCGATCATCACGGCGTGCTGCTTGGTCGGCGTCTGAACCTGCATGCGCCGGGAGCGGCCGATGCCGGGATGGGGGATGTCCCCGTCGCCACCGATCTCGTTGGAGGTGTCGACGATGACCACCCGTTTGCCCTGCTCGTCGGCGAGCACTCGGGCGCACTCCCGGAGCATGGTGGTCTTGCCGATGCCCGGAGCGCCGAGGAGGAGGATGGATCGGCCCTGGACCACGATGTCCTTGATGATGTCGACGGTCCCGGTGACCGCCCGGCCCACCCGGCAGGTCAGCCCCACGATGGTCCCGGCGCGATTCCTGATCGCGCTGATGCGGTGCAGGGTGCGCTCGATCCCGGCGCGGTTGTCGTCACCGAAGTCGCCGACCCGTTCGACCACGTAGTCGATATCGCTGTGGGCCACCGAGACGCGGTCGAGGATGACCTCGCCGTCGACGAAGCGCGCCTCGGGTTCCCGGCCCAGGTCCAGCACCACCTCCAGGAGGTCGCCGTGATCCGCCGCCGCCCTCTTGGCGGCGGTGGCGATGCGGGGGGGCAGAGCGTCGAAGAGGAGGTCCAGCTCCTCCTGCCAGGCCGAGCCGTACGGGGTCACCGGAGTGGCTATTGCTCGCTCCTCCGGCTGACCCTGAGGTCCGGGGCCGGCCCGGGCACGGACCTGGCGAGGTGGGCGTGGATCAGGACGGGCTTCTTGCGAGCCGGCACCGTCCGGCGCAGGCGCACCCGGCTCGCCAGGTCGCGAACCAGCAGCAGCTGGGTGCCGTAGATGGCAAACCCGCGACGCCGCAGGCTCCGGATCAGCTCCGAGTCGTAGTGCCGGAGCACCGAGAAGACCGGGCCCGGCGGCAGCTCACCAACGGCCCCCTCGATCACCCCCTCGCGAACCTGCGGGTCGTGGCCGTCGCACATCAGCGAGAGCCGGGTGGGCCGGGTCCCCGAGCCGGGCCGCACCGCGATCCAGGCGACGACCCCGGGATTCTCCACCACGTACTGGCGGAAGTCGTCGCGCCCGAGGCGGGACATCGCCCCGTCGGCGAAGCGCATCTGCCAGGCCTTGAGGGAGGACCCCTCGAGGCTGGCCACGTGCGAGGGGGTGGTGCGCAGGTAGAGGAGGTAGATGGCGCCCACGTCCTCCCGGCGCGCCGGCCTGAGGCCCGCCGCCGCGGCGGATCCCGTGGCCGGGGCCTCGTCGCTGTACAGGATCTGCTCGGTGGCGAGCTGGATGAAGCCCTGCTCCAGGAAGACGCTCACCAGGGCGTGGTCGCGGGGGAGCTGGACCAGGAAGCGGTGGATTCCGTGCTCGAGACCGTGGTTGGTCAGATGGGTCAGCAGCTGGCTGCGGGCAAAGTGGCCGCTCGCCGTTGCGGCCACGCACAGGTTGAGGATCTGCAGCGAATCCGACCTTCCAGCCGGCGACTGGGCCTGGATGAAACCGACGATGCCCTCCCGCTGGGTCTCCGCCACGAAGAGCGTGTCCCCGCTCGCCCCGGCGGTGAACGGCACCAGGGAGGAGACGGTCTTGCTGACCGCGTACCACAGCCGCAGCAGGGTGGCCTGGGGCACCGGGTGGCCCGGCAAGAGCGGAGAACCCGACTCGTCGCCGCTTCCCGCCTCGCCGTACAGCTCCTCGATCCGAGCCAGGTCGCGGAAGGATGCGGGCCGGATGTTCACGCCGCCCCTTCCTCGGCCTCCGCCAGGGCGTCGGCGAAGAGCCGGTGGAGCCGGGGGTCTCCGGTCATCTCGGGGTGGAAGGTGAAGCTGAGATGGCGGCCCTGCCGCACCCCGACCGGCCTGCCGCCCAGGTGCCCCAGGACCTGGACGCCCGGGCCCCATGTCTCGATCACCGGTGCCCGGATGAAGACGGCTCGGAAGGCCGGTTCCCCGATCTCGGCCAGCTCCACGTCGTCCTCGAAGGAGTCGACCTGACGTCCGTAGCCGTTGCGCCGGGTGCGCAGGTCCAGGACACCGAAGGCGATCTGGTCGCCGGTGCCGTCGAGGATCTCGCGGCTCAGCAGGATGGTTCCGGCGCAGGTCGAGAAGGTGGGCATGCCGTCGGCCAGGCGGCGCCGGAGGGGTGCTTCCAGGCCGAAGGCCCTGACCAGCCGGCTCATGGTCGTCGACTCGCCGCCGGGCAGAGCCAGGCCGTCGATCATGGCGAGCTCCTCCGCCGTCCTGACCGGTACGGACTCCACGCCGACCCGGCGAAAGGCGGCCAGGTGCTCGCGGACGTCCCCCTGGAGCGCGAGCACACCCACGCGGACGATGGCGTCAGTCCCCCCGGCCGCGCCGAACCGCCCAACGCGGCGACAGCGGCGGCATCTCGGTCACTGCCGCCAGTGTACCGAAGGGCCGGGTGCCCGACACCGCAGACCGGTCGCAAATGAGGCGCCGCCGATCGCTCCAGCGCCCGCCGATCGG
>Ga0187771_10000407_pt1 | contig 26210 bp, 30 predicted proteins | sample 0116_SJ02_MP15_1_FD_133139 | JGI IMG/M metagenome (GOLD analysis project Ga0187771, IMG submission 133139) | Tropical peat soil microbial communities from peatlands in Department of Meta, Colombia - 0116_SJ02_MP15_10_MG | ecosystem: Environmental > Terrestrial > Soil > Wetlands > Peat | place... | reverse complement strand
TGCTTCGAGCCGGGATCCAGATCAATGATGTTGCCGAGGAGAACTCCGGGGGTATTCAGCAGTCCCATTCCGGTTTGGAGCTTTTGGATGTTGCCACAGCCGACAGTGGCTCCAAGTTCCCGAACATGGCAGGACGCAAGTAGGGCTAGCAGAGAGGCGCATAGCAGGCTACAGGCGAATTGCACCGTCAGGTGCCTACATCGATGGAGTCGCATGTTTCCTCCGATCTAATCTAAAATTGAGCAGCAACGGGAGTTTTTGGGCCTGTCGATTGAGGAGTGGAGTATACGTCTGAGTGCCTTCCGGTGCAATAGGTACCACTGGGTTGTTGGGGTTAAGGTAGCTGGTCTGCTGGGAGACGGTGGTGTCGCATCTGGACGGGTTTTGTTCCGGCAATGAGTTCATAACAGTTATTAAGTTCCTTCCGCAAACGGGCAGAAATACTCCATACCTCGGGCTTGGCGAGTTTCTGATCGTGCATCCTGGGGCAAATGTGAGCGATTTTTCGGCGTATGGATTGCCGTACAAGCCCGAGAGATGCTTTTGCGGGATGAGAGTGGAGGCCCGGAATTTGGAGGGCAGGGAGGTGTGTACCCTCTCTTTTATGGGATTAGGTTAAAAAGAATTATGACGGGCTCTGACTGCACTGGTGGGCGAGACGGAACACTTCCTCCAACTCCTTGGGAAAATCTTCCAGCGGGGGCCTTAGGTTTAGGGAGCGTCGAGGAAGTGCGTTGAAGCCATTGTCTTTGAGGGGGTAGTGGAACAACTCCTTTAAAACCAACCATCCTGTGCGAGTAATCGAGCATGGCAAATCTACACGTCGACCAATTGCTTCGAGCCTTTGGCTATACCCCTCCAACAGGTTTCGCCAATCGGCAGGTGCCATGGTCGTGATTGAGGTCGTAAGGATTTCAAGGCGGTGGCATACGTCTTCGTATTCCTGCGAAGCGATTCTGTGAGCGGCTGACCGGGCGGCATAGTTGTAGAACGTTACGAGGGCTGCTAATGCTGCGGCGCTCATACTAAGGATCGCGAGGAGCCATCTGAGACGTGAAGACTGTGCGGCGTGCTGAATGGCAGTGAAGATGCTGGTTCCAACAATAGCGCTGATCACTACACTCGGTGCGCCGAGGCGCATATGCCACTTTTTGAGGGCGATCGCCTCCTGTTGGTGCGCTTCGGCGTAGTGGCGTGCTGTTGAGATCCATTTGGAGAGTAACTGACGGACATCCTTAGGCGCTTGGGTTGAGGTTTCTGAATTCATGATGTCCGAGCCTGTAGAGGTGTTGCCCCAGGCGGAAATGGGGATTTGCTTGCCGGGTGCAACGGTGGTGATTATAAACCCGTTTTTGCCATCTAGGGCGTATGTCAGATGATACCGTAGCTGCACCTGACCCCGAGGCTGTGCGTTCTGGGGCAAACGCGAGCGATTTTTCAGCGTACCGATTTCCGCTAAAGGATTTTGGCGGGGTGGGTGGGGTCCGACGGATGCTTCCCCGAACACGCAAAAAGCCCCGCACGGGGCGGGGCTTTTGCTGTCCGGCGATTGGGAAGCCCCGCTTTTGCCCAAAACGGCGCCTCCCTGGGCCTTCTAAGGGCGGCTGGCCCCTTTGCCCTTCCACTGGCCCTTCGGCCTGTCCTGGCCCGTTTGCGCGGCTTTCTGGCCGTTGCGGTAGGACGTGAGGAGCGCGTCCTTGATCTGGTGTTTCACGTCGGGGCGCTTCTCCTGTGGCACGTCCGAAAGGATGTCCTCAAGCCACTGGTCCATTTCCTGCATGTAGCTCATGGGCGGTAGGATGTGGTCAGGCGTGAAGAGCGGCGGATGGGCGCGGTTCAATCGGGCGGCGGCGCTCGCGGCGTACGCGCGGACGATCTCAATGCCGAGGTAGCGCCGTCCGAGGTTCTTCGCCGCGACGAGCGTCGTCCCTGACCCTGCAAACGGGTCAAGAATGAACGCGCGGGGTCCGCAATACGCGCGGATGAGCGGCTCCATCACCATGACCGGCTTCTGCGTGGGATGGAAGTGGTTCCCGCTGTACCGCCAGTCCAGCGCGTCGTCCAGGACGGTCCGGGGGCGTGGGTAGCCCTTCGCGAGAAGGTACGCCTGCTCGTGGCGGTGGTGGAGCACGCGGCCCGGATTGGAGCGGTAGCGCTTCGTCCAGACCAAGTGCCCCACGGGGCGGAACCCCGCCGCGAGCCACGCCTCCATGAAGCGGTGGACCTTGAACCAGCCGTAGAACGAAACCAGAAACGCATCGCGCTTCAAGAGGCGGTACATCTCGCGGAAGGCGGGGAAGAGCCACGATTCGTCGCGGTCATTGGGGAACGTCCTGCCGTCTCGCGCGTGGTAGTCCACGAGGTAGGGCGGGTCCGTCAGGATGAGGTCAACGCTCCCCGTGGGCAAGCGGGGCATGACCTTGAGGCAGTCGCCCAGGATGACGCCGTTCGGTAGATCACGGAGTCCTTTCCACATCGCGTGGGTTGGTTAGTTTCCGCGCTCGACTCGCACGCGGGCAGTGAAGGTCGCCCCGCAGTGCACGGCTCGCTTCACTGCGACGCGAATGACAACGGCGGGTTCCCTTGCGCAGTCAAGGTGGATCGTCCTTGTTCGTGGCGCTCCGCGCCGATTGGGTCGAAGTACCTTGACGGCGCAAGGGTGCCGTTAGGATGAGAGGCGCGTGAAGCGAACGTGGAGAGGGGAAGCAGGAGGAGGGGGAATTGAAGTTTGAAGCTGAAAAATCGCTGATTTTAATTGGTTGATAAGGGTTATGAAGTGTTATGAACTTAGGAGAGCTGCGTTCGCCAAGGAGCCGATGGGGACGCGTTCAGGGCCGCTAGAACAGCCTGAGTTTAAGGGCTATTGGTTGAGAGCGCCGCACTATCTTAACTCTTATTGCTTGGGGCCGCGGGCGTGGGCCTCTCCAAGCGCGTGGCCCCCCCCAAGGCCTGCTCAAGGAGGTCAATCCGAGGGTTATTCTTGTCGATGCGCAAGCGCAGCGAACGTATCTCTTCTTTGACAACCATGTACTGCGCGGTAATTCGTTTTGACCAGCCGTAACAATATGCTGCGGCGTAACACATGGCAGTCCCCCACAGCAAGCCTAACTCCAAGGCGAGCCAGCTTACAGTGAGTAATTCTTGGTGTATGGCAAGGAATTGGCCCGAGCGTGGCAGCCGAGCCGCCACGATCCCAAAAACCCCAGAGAAAATGAACAGCGCCCAAGCCCACACCCACGGGGACGTGGGAACAGAGCACTTACGGTTGAGCGCGCGGATGGCGATGCAGGCGAAGATAGCCGCCATGGTAAATCCAATCAGACCGCCTAGCGCCCCCCAAAAGGCAGAAACCATGCCGGCTGCGGCAAGATAGACCGCAACCGCGAGGCCAGTCACAAATTGCCCAATGGTCGCCAAGCGCCACCAAGCTGCTCTGTATTCGTGCTGTTCCACCACGTGTGGTGCGTAGTCCGTAGCAACCTTAAACTCAACAGCCCAGCGAATCCAATCCAAAGCGAGCCGCATCTGCTTATTTTCAAGTTCGTCAACCTTCGTCTTGTCTTGCGATAGCGTCAGAACCAACCTAAGGTAGGCCATCCACTGATCGCCTGCCTGCGTCAGCGTTTGTTCATGCCTATGGAGAAGCGCCCGCAGCAGCAGGCCCCGTGGAAGTTTCGCGAACACTTGGTTCTGCTGCTCCTTGACTACGTCTGCTTGGTCGCGCGATCGTCCCCGCAGCCATGCGGTAAGACGGCGGAGCGGGTCAAAGTAGAGATCGACTGATTCTTTGGCGGTGCTGACAGTAACTGCCCAAAAAGCGGGTTGGCGTTGCGCGCCAGTCATAATTGTTTGATCGTCCGCTTCGCGGTTCTCCAAAGAAACACCTCGAAGAGAACGAGGTCAACTCCAAGAAGCGAGTATTCACCTGCTTTCAATCCGACGATGACCACCTTACCGACGGCGGTGTAGGCCTGGAGTTTGCGGACCGCGACTTCCAGAAGAACGGCTGCTCCAGCTATGATCGCAAAGATTGAAGTGCCAACGAGTGTGTGCACTACAAACTTCCATGGAACCTGCCAGAAGGGGACCACTGGTTGCAGGTCAACTGGCGGCGCGCTTTCGGATATGTTCTGCGGACCGTCGGTCATATCGCTAGGAGTCACGAGGCAGAAGATTCTAGCGAATGTGACAACGCCTGGGCACGAAGCGGATCTCCGTAGTTCGTCAGGCGGCGTAGTGCATCGGCTGTCCGGGCTTTGGTTGGATCAGAAGCTCGGAGAACTCCGGTGATCCAGCGAAAGTCTTTCTCGCCCTCGAGAAATGCCTGGATGCTTTTTCGGATGTAACGCTCGACGCTCACTTCTATTGACTTCATGTCTCTTCTCCTCGTCGAAGAATAGAGCAACCAGTTTGGGGAGTCAAGCTACGGGGGAAAAGAGGGGGGTCGGGAAGGGGTCGAGATAGAAAGCGGCAGCGCGGTGTGGGGGTTTTTGAAACTGGTAGTGGCGGCGTAGTTTTGGCACGAGCAAAGGAAAAGCCTTGGTCAAAGTGCCTCTTTGACCAAGGCTTGGGCGTAGGAAACTTCCACTGGGAACTAATAGGAGACGGTGACCACGTTCGGGAGTCGATCAGGATTCAAGCCTCGCCGAGTTAGAGCCTTTCTGGCGAGGCGTACAAAAAACTCGGTTTTCGTGATACCCTGCCGCGCGCATTCGATTGTGATATTACGGTCGAGGGGATCGGGAAGCACGAGCGTTGTTCGCCGGATATTCTGGTCCCCTGTACCATTCGAACCACCGTTGGTCTTCGCTGATGCAGTCGCCGGAACCGTACGCGGTTTGATTGTTGCCTTTCCGTTGGGCATTACTCCTCACCTCCGTTTTGGGATTCTGTAGAGTCAAGCCTCCCACATTCCTATGAAGCGCAAGGGATGGGTGCGGGTTGTACCATAGATATTTAATCATAGATGTTAGAAAATATCAAACAACATATGAAATCGAGCTGTTGGCCGCAAATAGCGACGCAAAAAATTGGATCTAAGACCAAATATTTACTTCTTACCAGTTGCGCGTACGATACGCCCAGAATCGGAATTTTGTCAAGGCCCTTTGGTGGGGGGTGCTAGTATGAAAAGAATAAATATGTACAATGTGATCTTTCCGTGCGGATATTCAGGAGTCGGACGCCTCCGGGTCGCGGAGGCGCGGCGGCTGAGCCGCGCATGATGGCCTAGATGGCGGAGGCTCTCAACAGCTTGATTAGCGTACCGGTGGTTTCACTGTTGGAGCGGTTAGGCGGAAAGCCTCTTGCGCATTCATCTCGCGGCGCAACGGGCCCGAAACGGTTGTTTATTGGTCCGCGACCTCGGAAGCGCCTGGGGAGCGCGCCTTGGTCGTTGTGGGTCCTCGTGGGCCTGAATGGGCAGTGAGGGCCTTTTCTAACTTAGGGAGAAGGATGTATGCGGGGTAGACCTGGGCACCTGGGAAGTAACGCTGCACCAGCTTTTTGCGCTCCGCAAAGGCGCGCGCGAAGGTCGTTCCGTCGTCATTCTTGTACGGGACGAGGAAAACCAGAAGGTTCTCAAAGGAGTGGAAGGCCACCGGCGGCGATGCGCAGTCGAATACGCCGTCGGTGATCAGCACGCCGAGGGCTCCGTCATCCAGTTCTGCAGCGATCCGGTCACTGATGGCCTGGCCGGAGGTACAGGGTGGCTCGGGCAGGGCCTCCCTCAGGTACTGGCGCACTTCGGCGAATTTGGCCTGGATGTATTGCTTGCGCTCTTCGGCGCGGGTCTTTTGGATCTCGTTCAGGACGTATATGAACGCGGCGACCTGAGCAGAGGGTGGGTCGGTGGCGGGGAGCTGCAGAGAGAAGGTGCTGGCCGACTCGGGCGGCGCTGCGGAGAACCTAACGACCGAGATGCACTTGACTGTGTCAGGGTGGGCCTGAATGGCTTGCAGCACGTCCTCTTGTGCTTTGATGTGGCTTTTGGGGAGCAAGCTCTGCGTGTCGTCGTCAAACAGCGAGAGGCACTGCGCGCGGAGCGGGTGTCCATGCAGCAACGTCAATAGGAGCAAGACGATTGTTAGCGTCACTGGGGTATCGGTTCGCTTGGCGGGTTCCTTCTTCTTCGCCTCCAGCGACCGCTTGCGAAGCTGAATACCTAAGTGCAGCCGGTCCACTTGGTCCTGAATGGCCAGGTAGCGTGACGTGATCCGCCCTGACCAACCATAGTAGTGCGCAGCAACGAAGCACGCGGCGGCCGACCACAAGAGGCCGAACTCGACCAAGAGCCAGCTGAGCGTGATCAGCGCCTGGTGCGTCGCGAAGAAATCTCCCCAGCCCGGCAGGCGCGCCGCGCAGAGGCCCAGGGCCCCCAAGCCGAAGATCACTGCTGGGGTCCAAATCCACCATGCGAAGGTTGCAACGAAACGGTCTTGGTCTAACGCCGCGATTGCGCCCTCGCCCAAAAGCGTGGCGGTGGCGAAGGCAAGAACGCCAGCAACCATACCCCAGAAGGGGGACACCACGCCCCCCACAGTCAGGTAAACCATAACGGCTAGACCGGCGGGGGACGTGATAAGAGCTGTCCACCGCCACCGCGTGGCGCGATGTTCGAGTTCTTCCACGACGTAAGGCGGGTGCACAGGATCCACCCTGAAGCGCATGGCCCTGCGGAGCCATTCGGCTCCCAAGTGGAACTGTTGTTCCTCGAGGCGGGTTATCGTTAGGTCGTCTTGGGCGTTCTGTTGTTCTGACAGATCCTGCTCGTATTCGTTGATGTCATGGTTGAGATTTGTACTGCGCTGGTTGGATTCTACGTGGTCCCCGTTTCTTCGATCTGTGTTCATAACTCCCCCCTTCGCTTTCGAAAACCCCAGTCGAGCTTGTGTCCACGATTAGGTCATAAATACGACTTAATTGTCAAGAGAAAGTTATAAAATATTTAAAATACTTATTAAGTCTTATAAACGACCTCGTAAGCGCGCAATCGGCCGTGGTCGGAGAAACACAGTTGCAAAGCCCGGTCCGTGCAGGGGCCGGTGAGGCGAACAGCGCGGAGGGGAAGCAGCAGGAGGGGGAATTGAAGTTTGAAGCTGAAAAATCGCTGATTTTAGTCGGTTGATAAGAGTTATTAGGTATAACGAGCTGGCGAGCGCGACGCTCGCCGAGCAACCTCTGGTGCGTGGAGCAACGCTTCGGCACGCGCGGGAAGAGGAGATGTGGCTATGCCCTCCGGTCGCACTCGAAAAACCGTGAGTTTCGAGGAACTCGCGTACTCAAATATGCTGACGCTGAATGCCCTCGTGGAACTGCTGAGCGAGAAGGGACTCGTCGCAAAGGAAGAGGTTCTGGATCGGATAAGGAAACTACAGAGCTAAGCCGGGGCGGGGAGGAAGGGGGTTTAGGAAAAAAGTTTTTGGAGTTTCCGGTCAACGTGCGCGCGCAGCCGGCTGTAGCGGCGAAGGCTCGTCCGAATGACGCGGGCCTTGCTGTTCTCGGTGCCCTGGCGGGAAAAGGCGGGAAATGTTTTCACGGTGATGGGGCCCTGGGGCTGACTGGGGCGTCCTGGTTCGGCGCTCATGGTACGTACGAAGGTCTTGTAGTCAGGAAGATCTTGAAGGTTTGACGCCGGCAGTATCGTGGCGAATTCCCGCCTGAGGGTCTCCGCGTCATCACCGCCCACGCGGAAGCTGATGACGGTCGCGCAGTTTGCAAAGACGGCATCGACGCATTCCTGGGGAAGCTGTGCGATCGCCTGGGTTGCGATTGTGAGGGTAAGGGCGTATTTGCGGGCTTCAGAGAGGATCGTGGGAAGCTGCACGCCGTGGATGAAGTTTTGCACCTCGTCTGCATAGAGGATGAAGGGGCGGCGCTCCGATTCGGAGATTTCCTGGCGTGAGAGCGCGGCAAGATAGAGCTTGGTGGTTATCAGTGAGCCGAGAAGTGCGCTCACGTCCTCGCCGAGTGCGCCTTTTGAGAGATCGCAGAGGAGAATCTTTCCGGTATCCATAAGCCACCGGAAGCGAAAGGCGGAAGTGGCCTGGCCGATAACGGCCCGGAGAAGGGGATTCGTGGTAAAGGCGTTAACTTTGTTCAAAACAGGGCTGATCGCTTCCTCGCGGAATTGCTTCGTCCAGCCGTGCTCGTAAGTGCGAAAGAAGCCCTGCACCACAGGATTGTTGACGTGACGGAGTAGACGGCGGCGGTAGTGGGGATCATTGAGGAGTCGCGGGATCGCGAGGAGGGAAACGGGCTGGGGTTGTTCGGTCAAAGCAAATGCGGCGTTGCGGAGGATGTCCTCCATGCGGGGCCCCCAACTGTCACGCCAAAGAGCTTTGAAGATGGAAATGAGGTAGGAAACAAGGAGCGCCCGGGCGTGGGTGTCGCCATGGTCAAGGATGTTCAAGCCCAGCGCGTGAGCGCGGTCTTTCGGGTTGAAGTAGATCACGTCATTCGTGCGGTTGCGGGGAATCATCTCAAGGATGTCGTCCACGAGACTCCCGTGGGGATCCTGCACGGCGACGCCGGCGCCGTGCGCGATGTCCCACGCGATCATGTTGCGGAGGAGGGTGCTTTTGCCCACGCCGCTTTTGCCGAAGACGGCCATGTGCTTCCGGCGCGCGTCGGGGTGGATGGTGAGAATGCGGCCGGAGTCAAAGGCGTCGTCGGTTTTGCCGATGGGGAGGGGGTGCATTTATAGTTATGAAGTGTTATTAAGTGATGGAAGGGCTATAAGTTGGGGCAGGGGGGAAGATGAAAAAAGAATACCATATCGATTGACCGATCGGGTAGGCTGGGCGAGCCCTTCAAGATCGCTAAATGTGATGCTGAGGGGCATCGCTGTGGATTTGCGTTGACACGAGACTGAAATCCGTTACGCTTAAGCTAACTGATGGCTTCCAGAAAGAAAATGCGCGAGCGGGCGCTTGTCCCTACTGAGGTGATCGAGCGCCGGATTCTCCTCCTGCGGGGGCACAAGGTAATGCTCGACAGCCATCTGGCCGAGCTCTACGAGGTGCCCACATTCCGGCTCAATGAGGCGGTGAAGCGCAACCGGCGCCGTTTCCCGGAGGATTTTATGTTCCGGCTGACGAAGGAAGAAGCTGGGTCTTTGACATCGCAAATTGCGATGTCAAAACCGGGGCGCGGCGGGCGGCGGACACTCCCGTACGTGTTCACTGAGCAAGGGGTGGCGATGCTTTCCACGGTTTTGAACAGCGAGCGCGCGATCGCGGTGAGCATCGCCATCATGCGCACCTTCGTGCGTCTAAGGCAGATTCTTGCAACGCACAAGGAGCTCGCTGCACGCCTCGCATCCTTAGAGAAAAAATACGACCAGCGGTTCAAGGTGGTTTTCGATATCCTGAAGCAACTCATGGAACCGCCGCCAGCGCCACCGAAACCGCCGCTCGGCTTCATAGCTCTCAAGAGCGGGAAGAAATAAGCCAGTTGGTAGAGGTGACGCGCCTGAAGACACCCCATTGCGAAATACCTGTTCCTGAATCCCGTGGTCATCAAAGAGGTCAGCGACACTCGCGGGCTCTCCGAGTTGCCGGTGAGAAGGAAAAAGAATCGCGTGTGAACAATTTCTTGCTATGACTCGGCCGCCGGAGGTCGGTGCAAGGCCACCTCTATTGTCCGTGAAGGTGATCAAAGCAACCCTGAATAATATGTTGCAAGGGCCTCGCGGGGGCTGGGTCACTTAGGGCTTGACGGACCACCTGGCGGAGAGGATTCTGGTGCGAAGAAAATATTCCATCGCTTCGGGATGGTACCAGACCTCCGTCCACTCCGCGTAGTCAACCGAGGTATAATCTCAGTCACGGGGAGCAGGAAATGGAAATCTTGGTTAGTTACGTCCAGCTGCCCAACGCCTTCGCGAAATTGATCCCCAGTATTCTGATCGGCGCGGCCGGGAGCCTTGCTGCCGCAAGTGTGTCCTTGATTCTGGAATGGTTCTTCAGCAAACGAAGAAAGAAGCAAGAAAAAATCAATAAGAAGGTCGTGGTGTCGACCGTCGGAGCAGCAGCCGCGCTGGCCTTCGCTTCCATGCTCATAGGTTTCGATATCCATTTTAGTGTCCCAAACTTGGACTATCTTCTGTTGGCGGACGCCGAAGACCGACTCTCAGAACAATGTCTGGATTCATTCGTGATTCCGCTGGTTGATGCGGGTATCCAACTTGGTCACGTTGTCCCGAATTCGCAAGATCCACCAGCAGGACTGTTCGTGCGTCCGCGAACCAAGGTAACTTTTCGAGTCAAAGACGAAGGAGTAAACAGTCTCGATGACCCACGAACGAATGGCGAGGCCGACTGCATAATGAGATCAGAAGGCTTCTGCATGATCACTGCGGAGGGTCGAGGCTCCGCGCTGGTTTCATCCGGCAAGCTGGTCTTACTGCTATGGGCAAAGTCACGCGAATCTGGCTGGTACCTCCAGAGCCCCAGTTCAGCACAACCGGAGCTCTTCCGTCCGGACGGAACGTGGACCCAGCAGGCACAGATTGGGAATTCAAGGTACCCGCCATCTGAGGGTGAGCTGGTCGATCTGACATTGACCGTTATTTCGAGTGCGGGTGCTAAACGCCTTGATAGAAGGCGGGGCGAGGCATTCCAGCAGCCCGAAGGTTGGCCGGTGACTGCAGCAGAGCGTGTGTCGATTAGGCTTACAGGAGGACGTTGAGATGAAAAACGGTATCTTCGCTATTGCACTGGCTGCCGTACTGCTGACGATTTCAGCCCGTTTCGTACTTGCGCGACCGAGAGGACAGCAGGAAGGTAAACCGGCTGTTTCACTCTCGCGGCCGAGAACAGACGGCCAGCTGGAATGTACCCCTGATGCAGGAGGGATCTATCGATGCTCAGTAGCCGGCACTTACAGTGGTCTATCACAAGATCATAGATTGCTTCTTTGGGTGAGGCCGGTTCGGCCGCCTTCAGAGTCGGAGGGATGGTATTTGCAACGGCGCCCCAATGGGATTACTAACCAAGCTAGAGGCTCTTGGGACGGCAAGATGCAAATCGGTAATCGCGACTTTCCCCCCCACGATGGAGACATCGTCGATGTGACCGTGTCGGTGACAGAATCGGGCGCAGCAAATAAGTTGATGAGAGCCAGTGGAGTCGTAATCGAGCCAGAACCGGTCGGAATCACTACTGCCACATCACAGAACGTTCGACTTCGGATCCCGAGACCAAGGTGAGAACGCGCCTGAATCTCGGCTAAACGCCAGAATCGCAACGCGTTGAAGCTCTCGACTTCAGATAACTTAAAGTGAAAGCGATGCCGGCCGCATCCAGGGCAACTGGCCCTCTGCATACCCGCCACTTGCGAATCTCAACTTCTGAGGATGAGGTTTCGACTCTCTCCTCGAAGCTCATTCTCTGGGCCCCTGGAAAGAGGTTCTCGGATCCCAGCTAAATCGCGATCCGTTCCACTTCGTCTAGGGTGATCTCGTCGCTGGTACGGTCGTAGAGCTTCGTGGTGCGCGGTGACTCGTGGGCCGCGATCGCCTGAGCGTTCTCGATTGTGCCGCCGTTTTCCAGGTACGCGGTGATGCCCGTGGCGCGGAATGTGTGGCAGCACGTGGAAGCGGGGAGCGCTGCGGCCAGGGCGCGGCGCTTGATCATGCGGAGCACGTCTGTCCTGGTCATCGGACTCGCGGTGAGTCGCCGGCGCTTGTCCACGCTGCGGAAGAGGGGACTTTTCTTGTCGTCCACGATGCCGGCCGCCGCGAGGTAGGCGTCCATGTATGCCTCGGCGTTGTGGTGGGCCGGCACCTCGTGGCGCTTGCCTCCTTTTTCATGCAACCGGAACCACCAGCGCTTGCCGTTTTGGTAGTAGTCCTCCACGCGCATGTGCGCGACGGCACTCACGCGGGCGAAGGTGTAGATCATGAGCCCGATGAGGGCGCGGTCCCGGAGACCGACGATCGTGTCGGTCTCGATGGAGTCCAAGAGGGCGCGGGCCTGGTCCGCTTTAAGGACGGGGGTCTTTCCGCGTTTCACGACGTGCTTCGGGCCGCGAACGGAGCTTGCGGGATTCACGGGCACGACCTGGCCGGTCACGAGCCAGTCAAAAAGCATCCGAAGCGCCGCAAGGTGCTGCTTCACGGTCGGCGGCGCTGCTGGGTGCTTCTCGATGTACGCCGCGATTACAACGGGCCTGATCTTATCGAGTTCTCGGATGCCGCGCGCTTCGCACCAGCGGAAGAACTGGGCAACGGCCTGGGCGTACGCGGCGCGCGTGTTTACGTTCCTGATGTTTGCGGTGAAAAATTCGAGGAAACGCCAAGCGGCGTTGTCGCCGGCGCGGGCGACGATCGCCGGGAGGTCTTCAAGTCCGGCGCGGGTGAGATCGCGGGGTGGGATTGGGACGATTTCGTGGCTCATGGAAGCATTCCAAAGTGGTGGAAGGCTTGTGTTATCGCGGGGACCTTGCTAAGCGGACAGGGTTCAACCCGCTCTTGACCTTGCCGGTTATGCGCGGTGCGCAGTGGCAGCCGATGGATCTCCTTGCAGTGGGCAATCCAGCACGTCTTGGGAACGAAACCGTGCCGCTGCTTGACCCATTTTTGGATCCGAGCATAGGTCGCACATTGACGTATCATAACGTCCTTTATGATACGCCGTCAGAGGGAAAGGTCAAGAGGATTATGAAGAGTTATTAAGTGGTCGGGGGAACTTCTGGGTCGCTCTTTCGGCTGCGGATTTTGGCGATCACGTTGGGGCCGGCCTTTCGCATGCGCCACCACTTAGTTCCAGTGTAGAGAAACACGACTGCGCAAAGCACGACTACGGCGATGAACAGTAGACGGACCCTTTCGGAAAGGGTTGCAGTGAGGAGCGCGATGAGGAAAGCCAAACCAGAGGATAAAGAGGTCATTGCAAAGGTCAGATCGAGGCCAACCTGCGTGTAGCCTTCCTCAATCCGATTAAGCTCATCGTCGGTTGCTTGGTAAATTTCGATGCGTGGGATTCTATGGGTAACGATTTCTGGGCTGTCTTTGGATTGGGCATCCATACGCTGTCGCTCGTTTAGCGGGCGGAAGACACGCTACCACGGGAGATTGACAGCTATAGCCAAGGCTTGCGGGTGAGCAGTGCCTTCCTTGGGTGCTAGTCTGTCCGCCAGAAAGCGTTCGACACCATCACGGTGGAAAGCGTCAACCTTGGCCCAGGTTACGAATAGACCCGAGGGTGCATATTGACGAATGCGCGGGTCTTGACGGTGTGCTGCGAAGCGGTCCTTGATGACGCCTTGGCCGACGTAGACTGTCCAGGGGCGGTCGCCGCCGTGCCAAATAATGTACACTCCTTCGAGCCCATCAAAATGGGGATGGTCAAGATTGACGGTGAAGAGATTGCACCACTGGTTGCCCTGACACTTAATCCAGTCCAAAGTGGGGAGGTACATAGGTTTCACCCGTCAGTAGGGCGCGTCTAGATGGTGGCCGCTCGTCTGGCGGGTGGACCGACCCCGCCAGGGTACAGCGGGAAGTGGGTTACAGGAAGATTGGAAACGCCGCACTGCTCAGCGGCGGTCACGCAATGCGTCCGAGCGCTTCCCAGCGGCCTCAATTTCTTTTCTGAAGCGATCCAAATCGCGGTCCCAATCGTATGCCGGGAATTCCACGCCATAGGGAACAGCCGGTTTTGCCCCTCGGTAGTCCGTTTCGCCATTCTGATTCTTGAGGTGGTGGATGTAGATGCCCAAGAGACCGTTGTCCTGGGCGATCGATTGTTCGATTTCGTACTTTACCCAAGGGCGAGTCGAGGTGTCTCTGCCAATTAAGACAACGGTGACGGAGGTGTTTTTAAGGTGTTTGAGAATCATCCGCCTGATACCCTCGCTCCCGGCTTTCTTGGCTTCTTCGTACTCTGAGTGGTCAAAGAAACCGGCGACATCGGGGCCCGCAACCACGTTTGCGTTGCGGACCTGGTTCGCCCGCCAGATGTCGTTGTCGTAGTGAAAGCTGAAAAAGACGCGGCGCGCCATGGATTAAACTCCTTACTTGAAGAAATGAAAAATGACTACCACCAGCACGATTGCGCCCAGAACGATGCCGTGAAGCGCGATGACGGTGCTGGACCAAAGTGTTCGAAACCAAGTCTGGACATTGGGCGCATATTTTGCGGTTGACATTGTGAACGGCTCGACCTTTTTGGCTTCTTCGCTCGATGCCAGTCTGAGGTCGTCGTAGAGCTTGCGAAAGAGCCTTTCTTGCCTCAGGTAATACGCATCGAGTCCCCAAAAGGACAGGACCGGTAGCAGCGCTACGAAGACAAAGTTCAGATTGGAGTCTTTCGCGGCGAGGGCGAAGAGCGCGGCCGTTAGGGTTACACTCCATCCTTTAAGCAGGAAGGAGTTGCTTGCCATCCGTGTAATTACAGATTGGATAATCTCTAGGTGCTTGGCGATATCTTCTTGCATGGTTGATACCGGTTCGCTTCTTGTTGGTCAGTGTAGCACGTGGTTTTTAAGGGGTCAATAACTACAAGTGTCGAGGTGGTTGGTGGCCGGTTTGGGCTGCTGTGGTGGGAGAGCGTTCCTTGGCGACCCGTCCGCTCAAAGCGGCGCTTGGAGAGAAGCGCCGTCCTGAGCTCGGGCCGGGTGTCTCTCCGCCCGGCCGGATAGCGCACCATCAAGGGCCTGCGGCGCTGGTTGCTCGTAACGCCTGAGCCTGTGCGGTGAGTCAAACACCGGAGGTCGTAGGAACGGGAAGCCAAGGAGGGTTGAAACTGTGCTCTCCCCTACCAATGGTATCAGGCGCGGAGGCTGTATGAAATCCCCTGGGCGTAGTCCTTCGGGGTGAAGAAGATTTTTTCGAGGATCTCGGAGGGCCGGTCGACGGACACGTGGGTTGCGTCGGTGAACCAGAACCGCTTGAAGGCGAGCCCGCGTTCCTTCATGGCCCCGCAGAGATTCAGGGCTCGTTCCCGCGTGGGCGTGACGGTGATGACGTGGAAGTTAGGAATCCCCCACCGTTTGGCGTCTCCGCCCGTGCGGTGGTACTCGTAAAAACCCCGCATCTTGCGGATGAAATTCGACTCGCCTTGCTCGTGGCCGCTTGGCCGCGATCGCTCGTATTCGAGGAAAAAATAGGTGGTGTTCTGATTCTGGGGCTTCGCGTCGTCCTTGAGGAAGAAAAGGGCGTCGGGATTGATGGAATAGCGATCGTAGCCGGCGCGGACTGCATCTTGCAGCACCGCGCGGCGCTGCTCCCAAAAGATGAGGCGGAGCGTGCCGGTGGCTTCGGTCGCGAGGCGAAGCGTGAGGTGGAAGGTGGTAAGAAAGAGGTCGTGCGCGAGAAACGCCTGGCTCTTCTCTGGATTGTAGCGAGCCTGGTGGTCGGCGAAGCCGAGCTCGCGGGCCAGGGCGATCCCCCTGCGGCTGAAGTAATAGACGTACTGGTCGGGAGGGCTCCAGACTGGGGCGTTGCGTGCGAAGGGCAGCGTGGTGCGCACGAGAAGTTCTTGTTCGTGGAGCTGGCGAAGCCGCCGGCGCACGGCAATGATGTGCCGGCGCGAGAGTGCCTGGACGTGGATGGGCTGGAGGTAGTGGTACTCAGCAAACCATCGGATGATGGCTTCGTCGGTCTGCTTGAAATAAAAGTTGCCGCGTGGGTGCGTGGTCATGATTTCTTGGTGCGGGTGCGTTTTCGTTTAGGGGGAAGCACCGGAATCGTTTTAGGTTCGGGCCCGGAGAAGCGTTCATCGTCCTGCAGTGCCTTTTGCGTGACGTCCCATGATTGTACCATCGCGGCGGGATCGGCTTCGAGTTCCCGGCCGGTGGCGGCCTTAAAGAGGCGCTGATGGATCGCGAGGAGTTCCTTGTCCACCTGCGGAGCCGTGAGGAACTTCGCAAGAAGTTGGTTGGCGTACGCCTTGAGGCGCTCCGGGTTCACGTACCAGGATTTGACGAAGGGCGTGACGGCCGCCTGGGTCTTCTTCCCTGGAAGCCGGATCATGAAGTGCCGCTGGTACTGCTCCATGAGACGGTCGGAAAGCTCCCAGAGCGTCTCCTCAAGCGAGTACGGAGTAATAGAGGAAACTTCTTTGAACGGAACGGGTATGAAGATTGGGATGTCAGCCTCGCCTTCTTGCTCGGAGGTGGTTTCCGTGGAGCTGGTCGCGGTAGAAGGTGCCCACTCCTCGAGACTGGGGTTCCACGTCTCGCCGGCGACAAAGCCGGTCGTTGCTCCCCTCCCGGAGGACCGGGTGTAGACCGTGTCGCGCGAGTACACCGGCCAAAACTTGGTCTGTTCGATAAGGAATTTCACGCGCTTGAGGTCAATCTGGCCAGGAAAGATCTCGCCAGCCATCGTACGGGCGTCATCGCGGGAAAGGCCACCAAACACGATCTTCGTGCGGGCGTTCGTCATCACGGCCCCGTACGCCCGCTCGTCGAGATCCCGTAGTTGGGAGAGGTGCTGGTGAAAAAGAAAAAGGTGAATCCCGTACTTGGCGGCCTGGTCAAGCATCGCCGGGATGTCGGGGGTGAGAAATTTTTGAAACTCGTCCACGATGAGATAGAAGGGGCGCGGCGCTCCCCCGCTCTCGCTCTGCCGGCGCCGCATGCCGACTTCCCATATTTCGTTCAAGAGGAGCGTCCCCAACAGGCGCCCGTTCTCCTCCGTCAGCGAGTCAGAGGGCTGGAGGCTGACGAGGAGGATTTTGCCCTGGTCAATGATCTCGGCCAGATCGAGGTTGTTCGTGCCGAGTCCGGTCACGCGGCGTATCTGGGCTGGCTCAATGAAGCGAAAGAGCCGGTTCCGGCTGGATTCAATCTGCGCCTGAAAATCGGTGACCTTTGTGAGTGACGCGAGGTCTTCCCACTCGCTGCGGATGGGCGCGGAGCGAACGGCGCGGGTGAGGTACTGCCGGACTTCCTTGTACTGCCAACTCAAGAGGTAGAGCGCCACGTCAAGGGAATACCCTTGCTCGATGAGCGTGTGGTAGATGCATTTGAGCCAGCGTTCTAAGCGGGGCGTCTCGTCGGCGTCCGTCTGTCCCCACGCCTTGAGTGTCGCGCGCACGCGGCGGTCAACCTGCGTGCTCAACTCTCCCCTACCCCGCCGGAACGGATTAAACCCAACGATGCGCTCCTCGGATGAGGGGTTGAAGAGGATGACGTCGCGCTGCGGGGTGAGGTACGCGAGCCAGCGCACCAAGTCATCGTAGAGGAACCCGTGGGGGTCAATCAGGCAAAAGCCCTCGCGGTTGCGGATCATCTCGCGCGCGATCCACTCGATGAGCTTGGACTTGCCGGTGCGCGAAGCTCCTACGCCATGGACGTGCGTTTGAAGGTCGTCCGTGGTGAGTTCCAGCCGGTCGCCGTCTTCGGTCTTGCCCATAAATAGAGGGTTCACATTGAGTTCCTTGACGGGTATATCATAAAGATATATAATTAGCGGAGTTCATTACCTCGTGTCTTTCTCCCGCAGTTGGAAGCTCCTGACGATGGTCGGGGACTTCCATTCTGCGAATAAGGAGAGAGACATGGGTGACGATCGGCTTCGTTCTATCGCGCGGGCCCGCGAAATAAGGCTCCAGCAGGCAAGCGAGACAGAAAAAGCCCTTAACGAAATCATTGCCAGCCTGAGGAGCGGGACGGACAACCCGCGCGACCTCGCGCAATGCCTCGAAACGATCAAGGCTCCGACCGTCAGCGCGTTTCAAGCGCTCGCGGAAGCGGAGTATGTAAGCAGACGGCGAAAGATCGCACTCGGGCTCATGGAGGCGTTCCGCGACCCAGCGGAGGAAGAAGATCTCCGCAACATGACGGCCGACGAAGTGGATGCGCTTGTGGACCGACATATCCTCCAAGCCGTTGTCGCGGCCGAGTAATGCGAGTTCCGTTAGTAAGCTGTGCTCGCGCCAAGGTTTCGGCCTTGGCGCTTTTTGTTTCTGCCGGTTCCATTCTCTAGCTGGCGCGCGTTCACCGGCGGCCTTCTAAAATGCGCTGCCGCTCATCGTCCCGGATGCGCCTAATGATGTCTTGCGTGCCGGGATCGTCGTCATAGCGGGCGATCTCTTCGTCTGCAACGCGGTTGAGCATGGCGATGGTGTTCGCCCGGCGAAACAATTGCCTGATGCGCTGCTCGTCGGTGGGCGGCGCTGGCGGAGGTGGCTTGGGGCTGGTAAGTTCGCGAAGTTGCTGGTCGAGCTTGGCGTTTTCAACAGCGATTTGCTTCAGTTCGAGTTGTATCTTCGCGTCCTCCACTGCCCCGCGCGCGCCGACACGACCGAGTTCGTACCGGAGTTGCGCGAGGCGGAGCCACTCGGCATGGAGGTCGTTGAAGCGCTTTACCGTTTCAACGTGTTCGCTGAGGGTGCGGCGTTCGGACCGCATCTCGATGCGCTTTTTGACATCCTGGAGCCAGCCCTCGTAGTCAATGGGGCGGTCTGGGAGGGCGGGCAATCCTCCGATTTGCCGCGAAAACTCGATGAGGCGCACGCGGAGTTCTAGGTATTGTCGGTCGAGGGCTTCGGATTCCGGGGACATTACGATTACCTTCCTATCTCGGCGCTGTCGCCGCGCAGCGACGCTCCAGAGGACTAGACCGGTGATAACGAATGTGGCGGAGATGAGCGTCGCGGCGAGCATGGGGTCACTGCCCTCGCGCGAGGTGGAACCGTGCGAGGGTGTAGTCCTCCAAGTTGGGGTCCTCCGCCTCGCCGCCGGTTGGGTCTCGGAGGTACGCGCACGGGGATCTGAATTTGACAATCTTGTAAGCGCCGCCTATTTCGTCGACGATAAAAGCGTCAATCCCCCACGTGAAAAAGCTCATGCTGACGTACGCCTTCAGCCCCTTGTAATTCCTGAATTGGACGCCGACCCCGCCGACGTCTCTGTACTGCTGCAGCCTCTCGTGGCATTCGGGCGTGAAGAGGCGGTCGATTGGTAGGCTCGGAGAGACGAGGTCGCGGACGATGTCTTCTCTCCCGTCGATGGCGGCGAAGACGAATTTGCGCGTAGCGTCGATGGCGGCTGCCCGCTCGGGTGCAAGCCAGTCATCCGGGGCCGTCTTTACGTCCTTCAGATAAAAAGCCCCTTGCGGGGCGGCGAAGACGAGAACATAGAGGCGTTCCTCGACGGGCTTCAGAAGGACACGGGTTCTCACTTCAAATTCGGCGTCTGGTCGCTCGACGATGCCTCCGGTGTAGTGGGCACGGTAGGCGAATGGAATGCAAATCCAGTCGAGCTTTTGCGTGTCGTTCAGCAGTTGGGGGGAGACCACATCGGTCAGCGATCGTGGGTTCCCTTCGTTCAGCGCTTGGTAAATCCGGCAGAGTGTGCGTGGGATGGTATCCTTTGCCCTCTGGAACAGTGGCACGACCGGTGGAGCGATCGCTGCGGCCGCAGCAGTGCCGGCGTGCCGATTCTGCGCTGTCGGCTGCGACTGGAAGGCGTCTGCAAGCCAAGCGGTGATGCGCGGGAGCGCCTGCTGCAGAAAGAAAGTAACACCTGTCAAGATGAGAAAGACCGCGAAAGCCTTCTGGCTTCTGGCCTTCCGGGTGCGGTTCTGGGTAGTTACCTCCATGACGAACCACCAAAAACCACAAGCAAGGGCCGCCCAGAATGTCAGCAAGAAGAGCCAGTTCATCGGTGATTCGCCCGTCTCACTTAATAAGTGTTAGTAAGTGTTGTATAGAACCGCGCGGTTTCCTCCGTGGCAAAGCGTTTTATATCCGTTTATGGAGCGTGGGGCTACAGAAATTTTGGGGTAGGTCTTCCCTTCCCCTTCTCTGCCCCAACCCGCAGTGCTCTTTGCCCCAAAGGGGCACCGGTGCTTATGAACTGCTATGAGGGAGGACGGTATTTGGAGTTCGTGAGGTCAGCCATGGGCTCTATGAGGCGCAGGCTTTGGTTACCTTCGCGGGATTTATAGTCCAGGGTAACCCAAGTGTTGCTTCTGTCTTCCAGGGCTTTTGTAAGAAAGTCCTCTTTGCCCTGGAGTTGATACACCACGCCTTCGCCGTGACCTTGAGCCGTGCCTGGTAGCAAGGTGAAATCGAGTTTGTTTCGCACGGCGGCATCTTCGAAGGTTCCCAACTTTGCGCTGCTGACATACCAGTTGCCCATTACTGCGGAGGGAACCGTTAATTCGAAGCTGGAGGGCTTAACTTGGATGGCGGCCTTGAACTGCGTGTTCGTCACTCGAACGAGCTTGGTGGCAGTGCTATACCGACCCCCCGTCTTGAAGAAAGCATCGACCCGGCGATCCCAGAGGGCATCCTTCTGGCCCTTCGGGTCGAATTGGAAGGTGTAGTGCACCTCGGGTCCTTTTGTCTGTACAAAATGCGCGGGATCTTCATCGAAAATCCAAAACACATTCTGCGATTCAACGCCTGTTAGAGAAAACCGTAGTTCCTCGCCGGCGACGAAATCAGTCACGGCCGGTCGGGTTATGGAAGAGACCTGAATTGGTATCACTACCTGGTGATAGAGCCAAGTTGCGCCTGCAATGAGAATGACGGCCACCGCTGCCGCAAGCAGTTTCCCTATATGCTCCTTCAAGGTGTTCCAGAAACTCTCCCAAAAAGACATCAGAAAACTCCTCTGCGTGTATTTTGGGGCCCAGTGTGGGAGTAGTATACACCGGCCTGCTTCGCCGACGACACCATTTTGGGACGTGCCCAAAGGGGTGTGTTCATTCGCAACCCGTAGTGGTCTTTGCCCCAAAAGGGCACCAGTGCGCCCCCAACCTGGAGCGGTAAGCGAAACCGAAGCCCCGGCGCGCTAGCGACGGTGGCTGAGGCGCACGCGGAGCGGCGGGTAAGGCTTTTTGGTGAGGGGGCGGTAAGCCCCCGAATCCCGAAGCGCCCGATAGGACGCGAAGCCGAGCCGAGTACCCGCCGCTCCGCGAATGTGGGACGGCCACGATGGCGAGGAAAAAGCCTTACCCGCCGCTAGGCGGGCGGGTTGGGGGCGCACCAGTGAATCGCGGGAAGCCCTTGCGGTAGCGGGGCTTCTCCGCACGGTGGCGCTGCGATGGCAGGGCGCGAAATTGTATCGCCGATAATCAGGCGGCGATACGATTTCAGGGATTGCCCTGTTCGGCCTTCTGGCGCAGTCGCGCCGCCATTTTAGCCTTGATGGTGGATTCAAAAACCTCTGGTTTCCACTTGTACACATCGGGGTACTTCATGACGAGATCGTTTTTAACCTGATCGTGTAGGGCTTGGCGCTCTTCGGCGGTAAGGGCCCGAAGCGTCTCCTCGATGCTCCTTGCGGCGTCGGCTTCCTCGCGTGTGGCCGCTTCCCTTTTGGCTTCGGTGCGCTTCGCCTGTTCCTCGTCGCGCCTAATCCGGTCATAGGCGCGGAGCGCCTCCGGGACGTACTGGTGGATTGCGCCGAAGGTTCGCATGCGGAAGTTGGTCCGGTTGGCGCTGCGCACGGCATAGTCAATGATGAAATTCACCCGGTCAAGGCCGTGGGACTTGAGGAGTTTTTCGGCTTGGGCGACTTCCCTGCTCCCCGGCCCTGGCGTGTAGCCGGCGATGCCCCGCGCGATCTCGTGGAAGCGCTGCACGGTCTCCAGGGGCGAGACGCTAAGGGGCAAGTCCATCTGCTGCTGGGTCGTCAGCTCCCGCGAGGTGCTGGCGGGCCGTGGCAACGCCTGGCGCTGTGTAAAGACGCGGTACTCGCGGTGCGCTCTCGGGCCAGGCGTGTAGAGCATGTCCCAATCAGGATTCCCCTCCCCGTCTTTCGTCGCGGCGTAGCGGACGTCCCTGAGATAGCCTGACCGCAGATGGGGTCGGTGGATTTTGTACATCTGCTTTTTGAAATGGTCGTAGTCGTGGTAGCGCGTCTGCGGCGCGGTCGTGCAAAATTCGGAGTATGCAAGCCGTGCGGTCGGGTAGTTGTTGCTCAGGGCGGCGAAAATCTTGAAGCTCGCGAGCTCGTAAAAGCGCTGGGCGACGGGCGGAAGCTGTGAAAGGTACTCGTAGTCCTGGGGCCGCGTAAGCGAGTTGTTCACGACCTGCAGATAGGGATCGTTGAAGCCGAGGAAGACGGTCTCGGCCCGCGTGCCGTCGGGAAGTTGCTGGCCCCGGAAGTAGACGCTGTACCGAGTGAAAGTGGCGTCTATGCTCTCTTCCCTCCCCTGGCCGTTTCGGTACTTCACGCGCGCGGTGATCCCGAGGAGCGCGTTTTGGCGGAAGATTTTCTTGAGCTCGTTGGTGTTTCGCTGGAGGCCAAGCTTTCCCGCGATGGAGTGAAGGCTTCCCAAGCGGATGATGCGCGGGATGGGGCGGCCGATTTCGTCGATCCGGCGGTCCACGATGAGCTTGTCTAGCTTATAGGCAAGCTGGCGTGGTGTGCCCACGTTTTCGTTGGGCGAGACCTTCCAGTAGAGGCTGATCTGCCCGCCGTTGCGCTCCCGGCGAATTATGCGGATGTTGATGTTCCCCTTCTTGGAAAGCTGGTGGATGGGAAGCCGGGAAAAGACCGTTTCTGTGCGGATGATGTCGAGCGGCACGAGTTCGGTGTCGCCGGGCTCCTTTGTGTGTCTTAGAAGGGTTCTTTCCTGTTTTTCGGAGGTGTTCATTCTGGTTTCAAGGGCAACACCCGGTGGTGTGTTATAGGGTTCTTCTTAAGTTTAGTACAGTTAGGCTGCAAGTAAAGCCGTATTTATCAACATCTTGCGGCGATTTCGTCTCCTCAAATTGTGAAAATCGTCTCCTCAAATTGTGAATGCCGTCTCCCCAAAGTATGAAAATCGTCTCCTCAAATTGTGAATGGCCGCAGGGCTTCGTCTCCCCAAAGTATGAAGCCGGTCGGCCGTGGCACGCGGGGTAAAACGCGCCCTCCTGCGGCACTGGTTGCAGGAAGGGATTGCCACTTAATAAGTCTTGATAACCTAGGTTGCTTGCGTCCTCCTGGCCTGACGTTCCGTGAAGTCCCTGACCACCTGATCCGGGCTTTTGTCGTGGAGTTCCTCCTGGAGTCGCAAGACCGCCTCCCGGACAACAAGCGATCGGTTTGCCTTAGGGTTCCCCGCGTGGCGGAGGGAGGTCGTGGTGCGGTCAATCCACTCGGCCTCGGGATGGTAGAGGGAGACGGCCACGATCCGGTATGCCTTGGTGCGGGGGCGTTCCTGGGCCACGCGCTCCGGGGCCGGGCTGCGGACCGATGCGGTGGCGCTTGCGACGAGACGTGCTTTTTTGCTTTTAGCTGCCATAGTTCAAAATCTCCTCCGTGAGGGCTTGGTAAGCCAAGGCACCCTTGCTCTCCGGCTCGTACGTGAAAATGTCGGTGCGCGCGATTTGCGCTTGGTTGAGCGGCTCCGACTGGGGGATGGCGGTTTCCAGGATCTTGTCCTGCCAGCGGGAGAGGGCCGCCATCACCGCCTCATTGGTGACAGTCTTGCGGCTGTCGACTTTGGTGAGGAGGATCCGCCACTCATTCCAGCCGTCGCCCTTGAGGACTGCGATAAGCTCCAGGAGATCGACGATGCCGTCTGCGGCCCGCGCTTCCATCTGCGAGGGGATGAGAACAAGGTCGGCAGCCGCGATGCCGGTTTCGGTAAGCACCCCGAGGGACGGCGGGCAGTCGATGACCAGGAAATCGTAGCGGTCGAGGACGTCCCTGAGCGCGCGCTTGAGGAGCTCCTCACGCTTGGGCCGGGCGTAGAGCGACTGGGCGACGCGCTCAAGCCTGATGTGTGAAGGGGCGACGTGAAGGAACTCGAGGTGGGTGCCCCGGATGGTTTTCGCGACAGAGGCCGCCGGCTCGCTGAACACCTCGCGGAGCGTAGGATCGCCGTTCGCCAGGTCGAGGCCCAGGCCGATCGTCGAGTGCGCCTGCGGGTCGAGGTCGACGAGGAGGGTCTTCTTCTTCGTGCGCGCGAGGCCGGCGCCGAGCGCCATCGCGGTGACGGTCTTGCCGGTGCCGCCTTTGTGGGTTGCGATCGTGATCGTTTTTGCTCGCATGGAAAACCTTCTGAAGTCTTGATAACACTTATTAACCGAATCATAAGGGAAGGGCAGCGGGGAGTCAAGCGGGATTGACAATGGCGGTTGCATCTGTAGCGTGAAAGAGGCTGTTTAAGCGCTACAACGAAGGGAGTGAAACCAGTGAAGGAAACCACGTGGGTTGATTTCAAGGCAGTGAAGAACGCGGTCTCGATGGAGGCCGTGCTCGCAAGGTACGGCGTGAAGGTGTGCCGCGCGAACAAGGATCACGTCCGGGGGAAGTGTCCTTTGCCGACGCACACGTCGGCGGCGAGCAAGCTGAGCTTCGTCGTGAATACGGCAAAAAACGTGTGGTCCTGCAAGTCGGCTTCGTGCGTCGCCGCGCGGGAAGGGAAGACGGGCGGCAACGTGCTCGATTTCGTGGCTGGCATGGAAAGGTGCTCGATCCGGGAAGCAGCGGAAAAGCTCGCGGCCTGGTTTGGGGTGCGGGCGGACCTGGCGGCCACTCCGACCGCAACCGTGGGCCAGCCACCGCAAGCGGCGGAGCAACCAACGCCGTCGCCTCCGGTGCCAAGGGAAGAGCACGGCGATAACCCACCGTTGAAATTCACCCTCAAAGGGGTAGACCCGACTCACGCGTACCTCGCGCAGCGGGGGATTACGAAAGAGACGGCCGCGTTGTTCGGTGTTGGCTTCTTTCCGGGGAGAGGGTCAATGGCGGGCCGCGTCGTCATCCCAATTCACAACGAAAAAGGCGAGCTTGTCGCCTACGCCGGCCGCGCGATCGATGACGCGGAGCCAAGGTACAAGCTGCCTGGGGACTTCAAGAAAACGCTCGTGCTGTTCAATCTGCACCGCGCCAAAGGGCAGGGGAGAGTCGTCGTGGTGGAGGGCTTCTTCGGCACCATGAAAGTCCACCAGGCGGGCTTTCCCTGTGTGGTCGGGCTGATCGGGTCGTCGCTTTCGGAGACGCAAGAGATGCTCCTCGCGGAGCACTTCCACGAGGCGGTCCTCATGCTCGATGGCGACGAAGCCGGCCGCAAGGCAACGCCGGAGATCGCCGCACGGCTCGCGCGGAGGATGTTCGTCCGCGCGCTGGATCTGAGCGAGGGCGGGCAACCTGACCGGCTCTCGTCGGAAGAAATCAGGGCGCTCCTCGCGCTTTAGGTTCTCACCGCACGGCACGCCTCGTTATTCCCGCAACAAGGAGGGAGTGATGGAACTGCTCACCGCAGAGTTGCGGAAGTGTCTTCCGCCGCTCTACTCGCAGGAGAAAAACAAGGATCCGGTGGTGCACATCAAGTTCTTCACGCCGGACTCGAGCTGGACGTGGTACGCCACGGAAGGCTCGGAAGAGGAGGGAGATTTCGTCTTCTTCGGGTATGTGATCGGGCTTGAGGAAGAGTGGGGGTACTTCTCCCTGGCTGAACTTGAGGCCGCACGCGGGCCTTTGAATCTGGCGGTTGAGCGGGATCTGTACTTTACGCCGGCACCGTTGAGCGAGGTTTTGAAGGCCCACCGCGTTCAATTCGGAGGGTAGGGAAGACCTACCCTCCTTTTTTCTGCGAAGCCCAAGTGAGTCATAAACACTACCGGGCGGCATTGGTAAGGTCGTAATCGCCCAAGTTCTGATCGAAGGTTTTCGTAGAAAGGGAGTTGTCGGAATTGAGAACAATTTCGGAAACCTTGAAAAAGGTGAGATTCCCCGCGGCATGTTCTGCGCTCAGCTCCTTGGTCAGATCGCCTTGGCACGAATAGTCAACAGTCAGGTCGAATTGCCCAGTGTTAGGAATATTTACCGAAAGTTTGTTTGTAGTCCCGCTCTTGAGAGAAAAAGTCACGCTTTGGGCTGTATTCCCAGCAACGACGAGAAGAAATCTGTGCCCCTGAGCGTTCAGCAGCTTGTTTTTGAGTGTTGTGAGGTTGTCGGAGCGGTTCAGTATGGGATCAGGATGGTCAATCTGATGGTGTTCGGAGTTGGCGAGATTTAACTGCATATTGTCAGAGAGTTGGGAAGCGAGTTGGGCGGAGACTTCCTTGGACACCTGTCCTGAGAAAGTGATCGATAAGGCAGAACTATCGCTTATCTGCGTTTTGTTGTCGCCTGGCTGAATAGTGACATCCGCGTTTTGGAAGATGAACCTGCCTCCGTAGCCTGCGTGCTTCGAGCCGGGATCCAGATCAATGATGTTGCCGAGGAGAACTCCGGGGGTATTCAGCAGTCCCATTCCGGTTTGGAGCTTTTGGATGTTGCCACAGCCGACAGTGGCTCCAAGTTCCCGA
>Ga0187771_10000406_pt1 | contig 26226 bp, 21 predicted proteins | sample 0116_SJ02_MP15_1_FD_133139 | JGI IMG/M metagenome (GOLD analysis project Ga0187771, IMG submission 133139) | Tropical peat soil microbial communities from peatlands in Department of Meta, Colombia - 0116_SJ02_MP15_10_MG | ecosystem: Environmental > Terrestrial > Soil > Wetlands > Peat | place... | reverse complement strand
CCCGTGGATACGCGCGAGGAACGGCCTGCGCGGCCTGCGAAAGCCGATCCGGAGTTCTCGCGGCAAGCGGTGATTTCGGTGCCGCGCGAGGCGGACAATCGCTCGCAGACGATCGTCACTCCGCCGAACATCAAGCTGAGGCGCGACGTGGCGCTGCCGAATATCGTGGCGTGGGAAGAAAAGAGGGAGAAGCCGAGGCTGGATATTCCCGCGCCTCCGCTGAGCCCAGCGGCCGAGATAACGCGCATTGCGCCGGAGATGAATAACTCGGTCGTAGCGCCTCCGCCCGACACTGACGCTTCCACGCATGGCCGCGAGCGGCCGAAGCTCGAGGCCGCGGTGGTGGCACCGCCGCCGGATTTGCGGATCTCGCGTTCGGCGGCAGCTTTCGATGCGCCACAGCCAGCGGTGGTCTCGCCACCGCCGGCGGTCGCGAATACATCCCCTCGCGCGCTGGGCGAATTGAACATCGGGCATAGTGCAGTGATCGCTCCGGCACCACAGCTGGCAGTGGCCGAGCAGCGTGCAGTCCCGGGCGGAAGATCGTCTGCGGTTACCGGAGTGGCCCCGCAAGTCGTGCCTCCGCCGCCTGCAGTTTCCGGGACAGGATCGGCGGGAGGGCAATCTCCGGGCCGCATGATCGCGCTGAATCTGCATCCGGCGGTAGGCGCGCCGCCGGATCCGCCGCCCGGAAACCGGCGCGGATCTTTCGCGGCCACGCCGGAAGGACATCGCGGCGCTTCGGGCGAGCCGGGTTCTTCCGCAGGAGGCAGGGGCACCGGAGACGCGCGCGCGACCGGCGTGGGAAGCGGGAAGGAAACGAACGGAATTCCTGCAGGGCTTTATGTGGGAAGCGCGCCCGCTTCGGCGAAGACTTCGACGGTTACTGGGAACTCGGGTGCGCCTGGCGCAGATATGGCGAGGGCAATCGCGAGCGTTTCTTCGCCGCGCGTGACGAGCGCTCCGGCTCGTGCGATGCAACCAGACAGCGCTGCCAAGCTTTCGGAGGCGGAACGGGCGGTTTTCGGCGGCCGCAGGTTCTACTCGCTCACTTTGAACATGCCGAACCTGAACTCGGGCGGGGGCAGCTGGATTGTCCGCTTCGCCGAACTGAGGCACGACTCGGACAAGCACGGCTCCGAGTACCTCGACGCGAATGCGCCGGCGGGAGATTTGTCGCAACCCATGGCGACGCGGAAGGTGGACCCCGGGTATCCGCTGCAGCTGATCCGGGAGAACGTGGCGGGGACGGTGATCCTCTATGCGGTCATTCACACCGACGGAACGGTTGGCAATGTTCGAGTCTTGCGCAGCGTGGACGAACGGCTCGACCGCTTCGCCTGTCAGGCCGTGGTGCAGTGGCGGTTCCAGCCTGCGATGAAAAATGGTTCCCCGGTGGACGTCGAAGCGACGTTTCAAATTCCGTTCCGGCCGCCGCCAAGGAATTTCTAGAATGAGAATCGATTCCATCTCCACCGGCTGAAGCCGCTCGCGAGAGGAAAACACCATTCGCAGCACTGAAGCGCTGCGAACCCCATAGGAAAATGCCCTAAGGGACTCTGATTTAAGCCCGCTGCGCTCGGAATGACAACCTGACTGAATCAGACTTTCCCTAAACCGTGCTCGCTGCCTTTCGTTTTTCTAGCGCGGTGTAGATGGCGGGATCGGTGCAGACTTCGTAGTAGAAGCGGTCGGTCCAGCCCTGGACGGAGAAGTCGGCGGAATTGATGCGGGGGATACGGCTCTCGCGCACCACGATTTTGCGGAAGATATCGTGGTCGACGGGGACGGTGGCGCTGAACATGCGGTACTCGGCTTTGTCGGAGGAAGCCAGTTGCGCGGGCAGGCGCACCTTCAGAGGTTCCAGCGTGATTTCTTTCTGTAACTGACGAAACGCGGCCTCGTTCATGCGAATGCCGCTCAAATTGAAATTGATAATGACGTCTTCGGGATTACCGTCGGCATCGAGTTCTGCGGTTTGAAAGGCATAGACGTGAAACATGCCGGCCAGCGGCTCCATCACGCGGCGGGCGCGCTTGTTGCAGGAAGAGAGGCGGTCGCTCTCGTTCAGAGCTTCGGAAATCATGATCTGATGCTCGCCGTCCATCAGATAGAGCGGCGCCGACTCCTGCAACGTGATGCCCACTCCTAATTCCAGTTGCGGCATGCCGGAGCGCTGCATGAGCTGGTTATATCCGCGAACGATTTCGATGATTTCGCGGGCCAGCACGCACATACGGCTGACGGCGAGGCCGGGCTCGCCTTCGCGCTCGAGGATGGCCAGGATGATGGCGTCGCCCTCGACAAAGACTTTGTGGGCGTTGTACTTGGCCAGCAGCTTGTTGACGGGATCGTAGAAGTTCAAGCTGAAGTAGGAAGCCGGATTCAGCCCTTTGTCCATCATGGTGCGCGTGAGGCGGGTCGAGTCGCGGACGTCGGCTTTGAGCACGACGTGGCGGAGGACGACATCGGACTCGATTACTTCCTGCTCTTCGGGGAGCAGGAACTCGTATAGCGTGCCATTCACGCGCGAGAGTTCCTGCAGGCGCTCGTTGGTGACGAGGTTGACGGAATCGAGAGCCGCGTTGAGAGTCTCCAGGCGGCGCAGGTCGCGGTGATAGTGGAAGAAGTCTGCGAGGAATCGGGCGGCCACCTTGGCCCGTTCAGCGCCACGGCAACTGGCGACTTTCGCCACGGCGGCATACAAGCTGTTAGGAGAGAGCCTGCTGGACTCCTGAATCATGCGCTCGACCCGGTCGCATTCGGCGCGTTCCGTGAGCGCGTTTTTCAACTGCTGCGGATTGATGCGGGGGGCGTATTCAGCGAGCAGGGGAACGACGTGATAGGAAGCGATCACGTTCTCGATGATGTGCTCGTCTTCGAGCAGGCGCACCCAGGCCGCCAGGCGCTCCTGCTGCCTGTCGTCGGAATCCTCCGGGGTCCCGGTGCCGACGAGGCGGCGAGCATTCTCCGGAACGTTCATCCAGGCGTCGAGGGTTTCGGCGGTTGTTTCTTCGCCGTAGAGGGAACGCAGATATGCCGAGACCACTTCACGCAAGCGGCCGTAGCGGTCGGGATCGCGGTCCCAGTTGCCCAGCATGACGTAATGCTCGGCGCAGAGGTAATCGTCGCGGCCGTCTTCGGAAAAGAGCAGACGATTCACGAATAGCGGATAGGTCACACTGCCGTCGGCGCTGATGTCGCTGCCGAACAGGGAGCGGCGCGTGCGGGCCAGCGTGCTTTTCTCGACCTCGCGCAGAGTTTCGAAGACTTCCTGGCCGGTTTTGCGCAGGATGATTTTCTTGCGCACCTGAAACGTGGCCAGGCGCTCGCGGTATTCGTGCGCCTTTTGCTGGCGCATGTTGTCGTAGCTTTTGAGCAGGATGCGGCAGCGCTCCAGCACTTGGGCGAACTGAGCGTTGATTTCGGTGCGCAGAAACTTGGTGATCGCCAGACGCGCGAGAACATCGACGGCAGGCTTGCCCTCTTTCTTTGCGCGATTGAGCGAGGCCACTTGCAGCTCGGTCAGTAGCGCCTTCCACTCGCCCGGATCATTCTTAGGCCGCGAGGACCGGCCAGCGAGATTTCGCAACCACGATGGACCCGGCGTTGGCGAAGTTGACTCGGCGGCGAGCAGGCCCTCTAACTCTCCATGGCGCGCCACGAGGCGGCCGATCTGCGCGCGGCCGGCATCGACGAAGCGCGAGCTGAGCACGACGTCGTGCCGCAGATTATCTACGCCCAGGGACAGACCTTCGAGCGAGACGCCGGGCGTGGCGGCAGCCAGTTCGGGCAGAGGCGCCGGTTGCTCGGGCGCTCCGCCGAGACGAAAGATAGGAATTCTTGGCATCCAGACAGGATTCTGTTCGGAAGTCGCTGATTACACAACTACATATAGAGGCTAGCATGGGGGACGGGACGGCCCAAGTTACCGAGGTTATGGGGCAGTATCTTGCAACGCGCGGAAGCGCGGATTGCCCACGCCGGAGATCCCCACTTCTCGCAAAGGCGGTGAGAAGTGGGGCACCTCAAAGCAGTGTCCCCGCTTCGAAAACCGCGAAGCGTGCCAGAACGGATGCCCTAAGGACCTCTTCACATAGTCATTCCGCTGTGGTATCTCCTCGCAGCAAAGGATTTGTGCAGTGAGCAGGTGGAAGAGCAGTCTGGAAGTGGCCGTCAATGTCGCCATCTTGTGCGTGTGCGTGCTGATTGGCGTGATCGGCGTGAAGAAGTTTCTGCTGCATAGCCCAGACACGGCTGCCTTGATGCCGCAAAAGGGGACGCGTCTTGAGCTGGCCGGCGTGGATTGGAGCCGCGCGGACCGGACCCTGGTCATGGCGCTGAGCACGCAATGTCACTTCTGCAGCGAAAGCGCGGGGTTCTATCAACGCCTGTTGCCTGCCGCCACAGTCAGCAAGGTTCCAGTGGTGGCGGTGTTTCCCCAGCCCACGAACGAGGCTCGCGCATATTGGACGAGCCAGAATCTTCCGCTCGGCGGCGTGGATCTGGAACAGGCGCCCATGGAGCGGATTCGAGTTTCGGGAACGCCCACGCTGATTGTCGTGGATCGCAAGGGCCTCATTTTACGCGCCTGGGCCGGCAAGCTGCCCGCTCAGGGAGAAGCGGAAGTCATAAAGGCAATTCAAGATTAGGGCGCCAGTGATGAGCCGTTGAGGGGCATGGGCGGGAGATGTCTCCGCCCTAGAGAAACTTGAGTTTCTTGCGGATCAGGAGCGGCGCTCTTAGGAAAGCGAGGTACCAATGACCAGGAAATTGTTTGTTCTGTGTCTCTTGCTGCTGATACTGGGCGGTCTGTTTGCAGTTGCGACGCCGGTTTCGGCGTGCAACGGTTGTCCACCGAATGGATGCCCTTTGCCGGGCTCTTCGGCGGCGTCCTATTGCCAGTCGCAGTGCCAGGGCGCCAACCCTTACTACCAATGCTACCAGCAATGCTATAACGGCGTTGAAGGGCAAGCGCAGACCTTTTGCAAAAACTGCGGATTCTGCTGTAACTACTAGCTTCGTTTCGGTCTGATCGTACGGACGGGCCGAAGTAACGATACACGTCAAGAAAAACCGTTCCCGAAAGCCGCGCTTCCCCGCCAGTTTTTCGAAATTGGCGGGGAATGCGCGTTTCGTTTTCCGTGCTGAGGTACCCACGCTTCGAAAGGCGCGAAGCGAGGGGAAGCCGAGGTCGCACTTGGTGCGGAAAAGTGGGCTAGCGTGCCAACGGTGAGACTCCCGCATTTCGCAGGAGGTGGGGCACTTGCCGACGACTGTCTAGCCACTGACACGCGGAGCGTGTCAGATTTTGCGCAAACTTCGCGGTCTTTAGGACTTAAAACACACAGTTAGCGGATTGTAGTAGTGAGTGCTCGTTGGGTAACGGGAGTAAGATACGCCTGCAGGACCCTGGGAAACTAGAATGAGCGGCAATACGTTGGCTGTTAGGGGGCGAGTGACCCTCTTGTGTGTGGTGGCGTTCTTGCTGGCTACGTTTTGGTCGGCGTCAGCATCCGCTGCCGAACCCATCGGAACCCCGACGACAGACGTAAAGGAGATTAGGGCGGAACACCAACGCGTTCTGGACGGACTGAATTCCGCGGACTCAAGAGGGCTCCATCTAGAGTTGGACGACGAGCGGGTGCCCGCATTGCTCAAGAAGGGATGGGACCTGGCGGGAGCTTGGGCTTGCGCCTATCTTGAAACCCATCCGGCTCCTTCGGCCAGGGAGTTAGCACACATATTCGACGGTTTTGCTCCAGAACCGCGAGGGGTCAAGTCTCAATATGGCGACTTCCTCGAATATCACGACTACACCTTTGCCGGCAGTGCCCTTCGCATTGCACCCTCGGTCTATGTGCTAAGGGCGAGCTACTTCAGAAATACTGAGACTGGCACATTCATGGTCGTTGCCCGCGGCCAGGATGGCCACTTTCAGACCCTCTGGAACATTAAGGACTTGGCGGAAAAACACTATGCACAGCGGGACGAGGTCGGCCGATGGGTGCACCTCGTCCGGCGGGCTTACTACAACGGACCGCTGAATGTGAAGAAGGTTCTCCGGATCTACCCCTCGGCAAATGGCCACGCACGGTTCGCGGTGGATGCATACCAGTCAGCGGATGGAGGAACCATCCTGGGTCAGCTGAGTGTTTGGGAGTGGGATGGGACAGAGGCATATCCGTTACTGATAAAGCAGTACCAATACGCCGCCGATTACGGCAACTTCCATTTTGATGGAAAGATGTTCCGCATCGCAGCCAAGGAAGAGTTGGACAGCTTCTTCTCTTGTGGGATGTGCCCAGAACCTCGCGGAGTCTGGACTGTGCGCGTCACGTCCGGCGGTGTTGAGGACCTCGGTCATCGCTATCAGCAGCCGGAATTTCAGTGGGCGGATGAGTTGCTATCGAAGATCGAAAAGGGACAGGACACAACCGATCTGGCAGATCGCAAGGTCGTGAATTCAATTAAGGCCCAAATTCGAGAGGAGCAGGCCCAGATCGCGGCTGAGCCACAGGATTCATCCGAGAAACCGGAGTTCTCCTGGGGCATGTTGGACCGCCTTCGGGTCTTACAGCGGGGACCAAGGGGAGCCTTCGAGCTCGATTTGGACCCCGACAAACTCCGTTTTACCTACATGATGCACAACGGCAGGCCCTACTTCACCAATGTGAAGATCGACTGAGATGTTGTCGCTGGGTACTCGGGACTCACGACTCTCTACTGCTGGCTCTTCACCCGCGCGGCTTCGAATTCGTCGCCCTTCTGCCATTCGATCAGCCTGGCCTGGCTCGCGGCGACCCATCCCAGCGCGAAGCCGAAGCGGGCCATGGCGGAGTCGCCGGTGAAGTCCATCTCCGGATGGTACTCGTCGCTCGGCTGGTGATAGTGCTTCTCGACGAACTCGCGTTCCTGCTCGAGTCCCCACGATTCAGGGTGGCCTTTATATTTCATCCCTTCGTTGATGGAAAACGCGGGGACACCGACGCGCGCCATGCTGAAATGATCGGAGCGGTAGAAATGTCCGGCTTCAGGCCTCGCGTCGGGACGGATCGCCAGGCGAAATTCCTTCGCCATAGCCTGGACCACAGGGTAGAAGGTGGTCCGTTCGGCGCCAGAGACTTCGACCTCCTCGGGCGCGCCCCACGGCTTGACGTCGTCATAATTCAGATCGAGCGTGATCTTGCTGGCGGGAATCGGCGGATGCTTCGCCAGATACTCTGATCCGAGCAGTCCTTGCTCCTCGGCGGTAACGGCGGCGAAAAGGATGGAGCGGCGCGGGCGCTCGCCAGCGGTGCCGAAAGCGCGGGCCAGCTCCAGGAGAATGCCGCAGCCAGTGGCGTTGTCGGCAGCGCCATTGAAGATGTTGTCGCCTGGCATATCAGGGCGGATGCCGAGGTGATCGTAGTGCGCGGTGTAGATGACGGCCTCGTCGGTCCGGTGGCGATCGGAACCGGGCAGAATGGCCAGCACGTTGCTGGACTCGAAACTGCGAACTTTACTCACCATGTGCGCCTTGAGCCGCGACGGCAGTTGGATGGGATGGAAGTCGCGCGACTGCGCGTCTTTCATCATTTTTTCGAGATCCATCCCCGAGGCTGACGCCAGCCTGCGGGCGACGTCGAGATGAATCCAGGAGGCGACTTTCAGCGCCGGGCCTTCCAGACGCAGGAACGACTTTTCGCCGGAATTGGAGTTGCGAACCACTTCCCAGGGATAGCTCGCCATCTCAGTCTGATGAATCAGCAGCACGCCCACCGCGCCTCTGCGGGCGGCTTCCTCATACTTGTAGGTCCAGCGGCCGTAGTAAGTGAGGGCCTTGCCTTTGAAAAACTTCGGGTCGTCGGAAGGCGGCTCGTTGACGAGCATCAGCAGGACCTTGCCGCGGAGGTCGATGCCTTTGTAGTCGTCCCAGTTGTACTCGGGGGCCGCGATGCCGTAACCGACGTAGACGATGTCGGCATCGATGTCGGATTGAGGCTGCTGGGTCTGGTCGTAGGCAACGTAATCATCGAGCGGCTTGAGGTTCATGGTTTCGCCCTGCCGCGGGATGAGAGAGAACTGAGTCTCGGGCAGAGTGGTGATGCCGACGAGTGGAATCTTCTGCATGTAGGTGCCGTGGTCGCCGGCGGGCTTGAGGCCGTATTCAGCAAACTGGGTGGCCATGTATTCGGCTGCGATGTCGCCACCACGCTGGCCGGTGCCGCGGCCTTCCAGCAGGTCATGCGACAGAAAGCGGACATGCCAGCGAATGCGCTCGGGGCTGATCGTCTCCATGGCGGCAAAGGCGGGGCCCGGCAGCCGGATCGAAGGTGATCTCGATCCTCCTGCGCTGGCCGCACCGCCGTCAGCCCATGCGGGCAGACTGAGGCAGAGCGTCAAGCACACAGCCGTAGTTTTCGCGATGGCTCGCATGGGCAGGTATCCTCTCCCAGCGAAGCGGCACGCTGGAGGATTGGTTGATTTGTGAAAGTCTGTGATGGATTGTAAAGGAGCAAGTCGGCAGTTTGGCGTAGTAAGTGGGGTTCGGGAGGGTACCGGAGTGCAGGGACTCTTGTAGCGCAGGGCACGCGCGAAATTGTCCAGATGCTTGGGCGAAGTGGTGTCCTCGGTGATCTCTGCGATGCGCTTGGGTTGTGTTCAGCCGCCGACCGGCGGCTAGTTCTTAGACCCTCAACCGGCGCGGAAATCGGCAACTTCCTCTCTAGGCTTGAAAACCGGGACGACGGAGACTCTTCCCGCCGCTGCCATCTTGCGGCCGGTCTCTTCGAAGTCCGCTTTCAGCCAGCCCACACTGGAAATTTCGATCTCGCCGTCGGAGGCGATCCAGAATAGGGTGGGAACGTTGGTCAGGCCGTAGGCGTTGGAGACGGGATAGGTTCGGGTATCGTCGAGCAAGACGGGGAACGTTACGCCGAATTCCTGGTTGAACGCAGAGGTTTCCTTGGCGTTGTCCTGGGAGACTCCGACGAGCGTGTAGCCTTTCTCGCGATATGCCTTGTGCAGGCGCTCCAGGTACGGAAATGCGTACTGGCAGATGGGGCACGACACTTTGAAAAAAGCAAGCAGGACGGGGCCGCGAGCGAGGGCTTCGGTGAGCGAGAACGGCTTGCCGTCGAGGGCTCGTAGCTTAAAGTCCGGTGCTTTCGCGCCCGTGTTTAATGCTGCCATGGATCGTCCTCTCCCTTTCAGGATGTTGTGCAGCCAGCGCATGAGGTGCTGGACTCATTTTAGATGATCCGCAAGGCATCAGAGATCGAAATGGATGGGCGGGGCAGTAGCCGGATCCAGCGGGATTCGATCACCCGCGATCCACACCTCCACAAATAGAGGCACCTCGCCGAGCGCCACCTAATCCGAGTGATCTCGCCTGCTGGATCGCATGTGCACCAGGGGTCAACAGTGACTGCGACATGGTTCGGCCAGTGGCGTATTTCAGGTGGACGCTCTCCGACAGCCGAGCAGTCTGGGGCATTGTGACACTCGTCCCCAATCACGAAGGTGTATGTCAGGAAATACGTGGTGATGCCTTGACACCCCCGGCATTCGAACTGCGATTTCTGGGCGCTATCGACGGCCGCCTGTCTCAGCAAGGGATGTCCGCTCACGACTTGTGCCGTGTCGACGACGCCATCCTTGCGAATCAGGAGTTGCAACTCTACGTCCCCAGTGATCCTCGCCGCTCGCGCTAGCGGCGGATAAACCGGCGGAGACAGATCGGTCAGCACCACCTCAGGTTTCGTTTCATCTGCAGAAGAACCTTGCGCAAGCGTTCTCTGAACCAGCCCACATAGGGCTGACAGAACCACGACAGAGAGGATCGAAAGCAGGTGAAACCGTCTCATGCAAGGAGTCTAGACCTGACTGCCCCTGCCGGCAACGACTCCTGCCTTCCGCAAGATCTTGCGGGTCAATCCGGTGAGCGGGATGCGCCCGAGGCGGTGTACTGCGATCCATCTTCCGTGCGCTGATGGCGGCGCCGAGCAGCGCCAGACGTGGACCGTGTAGTCGGTGACTGTAATCGAGTGGCGAAGCGTAAACAGAAGTTGGCGGTTGCTTCCAGGCTTGTCATTCCCGTGGCTTCCACGTTTGTCATTGCCGGAGATGCTTCTTCGGTTGTCATTCCGAGGAGCGGAGCGACGAGGAACCTGCTTTTCCATATTGGCAGCCGGGGCGGCTTTCGCCTCCGGCAGCTCCCACATGCCAGCCATCAGGCGAGCGTTGTGTGGGCGCTGGACTAGAAAAATAGCGTCATCGCGGCAGTCGAGAGCGTAATGAATCTCCCACTTCGTCTGGCGCAGGGACCTAGGTGATTTCGGCATCTCTCCCCGCGTGGTGCATAACTTCATTACCGGACAAATCAAACAAGCCGGGGCGCGCGGAGTGCACACTGTCGCTCCCAGCTCCATCATGGCCTGATTGAAGTCTCCAGGGTGCTTGCGGTCGAGCAATTGGTTAGCGGCACTCCACAATTCTTCGCCGGCGCGCCGATGACCCGAAATGCGCTGCAGGACGCGCTCGACATTGCCATCCACGACCGCGACCGGCTCGCCGAAGGCGATGCTGGCGATGGCCGCCGAGGTGTAGCGGCCGATCCCGGGCAAGGTCCGCCATTGCTCCGCGGTCGTGGGAAACCGTCCGCCCAATTCCCGCACGATCACCTTGGCTGCCACATGCAGCATGCGGGCGCGGCGGTAATAGCCCAGGCCGCTCCAGACGGCGAGGACGCTCGCTTCCCGCGCGGCGGCGAGCTTCTCGACAGTCGGAAACCGCCGCAAGAATTCGTGATAGTGCTCGATCACAGCTGCGATGCGAGTCTGCTGCAGCATGATTTCCGACAGCCAGACACGGTAGGGATCGCGGTTCTCGCGCCAGGGAAGCTTGCGGGCGTGAGCGGAGTACCAGGAGAGCAGGCGCGTGCGAAACGCGGAGGTTCTCATCGGACTTGGGGCGGCAGATTCGGACATGGACTCAAGATGAATCTTGGATGGAGTTTGCCTCAGCTATCACGAAATCAGACTACAAACGGATTCTTCACTTGCACGGTCCCATATCTGCGTCCGTGCTCGAAATCCTCCGAGAGGATCTCCGCTATGCCAAAGTGCTCGGCGTAGGCCCACAAATGAGCATCGAACCAGGAGAACCGGTAGGCCGCCATCCCTTGTAGCGCAATTCTCAGCATCGCTTCATTCGGATACAGGACGGGAAATTCGACCAGCAGATCCTCGGCTTCGCGAATGGCGTCCTCGACGCTCAGGATCTGTTGGTTCATCCACCGCAAACGAGGCGCGACCGCCATGAACTCGACGATGGCTTGGTGGGGAAGGTAAAGAAGCTCTGTGCCAGCGTATTCGCGCAGCAGACTCTCTGCAATGGACTGCTTTCGTGGGTCGCGAGGATCCCAGCGGTAAACCAAAATATTTGTGTCAACGAGGAAGGCCACGATCGCCGTAGAGCTCCTCTCGTGTCCATCCTCTGCCGGAGGAGGTCTCTGGTTTTGGGCGGGGCTTTCCGCCAAGCAGGGCCTTCTCCCGCGCCTTGCGTCGCTTTGTTCCGGCATCGAAGATCGCTAGGCGCTCTTCCGGACTGAGTCGCATGCCGCTCTTGGCTTTGCGGCGGGCCAACTCGACCCGGATGCTGTCGCCTGCGGGAATCCATTCCAGCTCATCGCCGGGACGGATGCCGTATTGATCGGCGATCTTCCTGGGCACGGTCAGTTGCAGCTTGCTGGTGACCTTGGGCATATCCTTACTTTATCAAGGATGGAATCCTTACTGCAAGGACTTTGAACCCTTGCCCCTCGCATTCCGGGAGATTGCCGCCCCCCCTTTAATCTCCGTATGCTCCGTGATTGACCCCGTCTGCCGGCCACGAAATAATAGTTGAGCCTGGCATCCGCAACGAAGCGTGAGTTTACTCACGCCCATTGATCGCGAGGGGCACCATGAACGACTTCAACCGCAAGGTGGAAGACGCGGCGGGACGTGTGAGCCAAACCATCAACGATGCCGCCGAGCGTCTGGAGAGAGAGATCCCGGAGTTCATCAAGTACCTGAACGAAGAAGTTGTTCCGGCGGTGAAAACCCATTCCACCAAGGCATTGCGTATTGCTTCGCAGAAGCTGGCCGAATTCGCCGACTACCTGGAGCAGCAGAAGAAATAGCCGGTAGTCTTTTGCCGAGCTTGACGGTTTCAGTTCCCACCCTATCCGCAAAAAGCGCGGATAGGATGGGCCACCCGACGATCTATGGCGGAGAAGTTCCGGTTCGGATCAGAGATCGCGCGCACTTCGTCAGCGTGCTCATGATCCTGATTCTGCTGTTGTCGCTGGTTCTTCTAGCTGCTTGCGGACATCCCAAACAGGCGCACGTGAACGTGCCGCCGCCCCCGGCACCCACCACAACTACGGCGCCGCCAGCGACGGCTCAACCCGAGGCCGCTCCTCCGCACGAGGGTGAAACGGCTGCGCCGGCGAAAGCGGAGGAAGAAGCCGACCTTGCCGAGCCGACCATTCCACCCGATGCCAAGCCCATTGTCACTGAAACGGGTCTGGCGAGCTGGTACGGCCCGCCCTATCACAACCGGCGCGGGTCGAACGGCGAGATTTACAACATGCATGCCATGACGGCGGCGCATCGCACGTTTCCGCTGGGCTCGATCGTGCGCGTGACCAACGTCAGAACCGGGCAGAGTGCGCTAGTGCGCATCACCGACCGCGGGCCTTTTATTCCGGGACGGATTGTCGATCTGTCGCTGGCGGCCGCGCGCAAGGTGGACGTGTGGCAGCCCGGCGTGGCGCCGGTAAAGGTCGAACTGATGCAGTCCGGGGCACCGCTGGATGCGGCGGGAAAGTGGGCCGTGCAGATTGGCGGATTCACGCACGAAAAAGCTGCGGACAAGCTGGCCGATCATTTGACGCGGCGCTACCGCACGGCGAAAGTGCTGCGCTTCTCCAGCCCCGCTGGCGATTGGTGGATTCGCGTGCGCGTGCTCGACGACGAACGGGAACGCGCCGAAAAGCTGGCGGCAGAGACCACAACTCCGGAAGGAGCGGTTTTTGTGGTGAGATTGGACTAGGAAGAATGGACAGGCAAGAGATGAGCGCCATCGAAGTCATTCCTTCAACTACTCGCGTACGTGGAGTGGGGCTGATGGCTGTCGCGGCGGGCTTCTACCTGGTGCTGCGAATGACCGGGTTTCACGAACTGTTTGAGAAGGACGCAGAAGGCGTCGGCGCGCTGCTTCAGATTATTGGCACTCTGTATAGCGTGGTTTATGCCTTCGCCACTTACGTCATCTGGGGCCAGTTTGCCGGTGTGGAGAACGAAATCCTGAAAGAGTCCGGGGCGCTGAAAGACCTGCTTCTGTTCAGCAAGGGACTGAAGGAACCAACGCGCGATCCCATCGTGCGAGCGGTGCGGGGTTACGCCCGTGGCGTGGTCGAGTCGGAATGGGGAGCCCTATCCAATTGCGAGGGCACGGATAGGACCGACAAGTTGTTCGCGGGAATTATCTCCAGCGTCACCGAGGTGAAGCCCGCGGACGAGTCCGAGCGCACCATCGAGGAGCGGTTATTGGAGATCGCGAACCAGGCCAGCTCGCACCGCGATGAAAGGCTTGCGCTCAGCGTAAAGCGCATTCCCCGCACGCTGCTTCTTTTCGTGACGCTGACCGCGTTGATGATTCTGTTTCTGCTGTTCTTCTATCCGTTTCACAACATGGCGCTGGGAATGGTATCGGTTGCCATTACCACCATGCTGCTGTTTTTGGCCAACTTCGTACTGACCGACCTGGATAATCCGTTTGAGGGCACGTGGAATGTGAACAACCGCGCGTTCGACGATCTGGCTACGAAGTATCGGTAGGGGTTAGGGAAGCCTCCGAATTTCCGGCGAGCTTATGCGCCACGACTGAAGACTGCGCCTGAGAGATCGTGCCGTCCCTACGGGACTCTCGCCCACATCTCACCTTACCCAGGGCTTACGCCCTGGGCTATCACATGCCGCCGCTTCGCGGCTGGACTTTGGCCAGGTTTGGTCCACCGCGCTCGACGAAAATCTGGTGCTCACGCACACTCCGAAGCCGTACCCTTCCCAGCTTGGCCGTTCGCGAGGGCGGGAAAATCAGGTTTCTCGACCAAGCAGAACCGCGCCCAAGCGGGCGATTCTGCTTCGCTCTAAGTGACAAAGTTCCGGAAGAGGCGGAAGCCCTTTGGCCTACTTTTTCGCGGCTTCTACCTTGGCGTACTTGCGGCGGAAGCGCTCGACGCGGCCGGCGGTATCGACCAGTTTCTGCTTGCCCGTGAAGAACGGATGGCAATTGGAGCAGATTTCCACCGCGATGTCGCCCTTGTGGGTGGAGCGGGTCATAAATGTATTGCCGCAGGCGCAGTGCACGCGCACTTCGTGATAAGCGGGATGAATGGCTGCCTTCATGTAGGTTCCGACCTCGATTCCAATCCTTTGATTCTACCGGATGGCGCGAGGATTCGCCAATGCCCGGGGCCACTGCGGGTTGTGTCATAGTTCCGTTGACGAAGAGCTCTAAGGAAGCTCTGATTAAGTCCAAGAAAAGCAAAAGCAGGTTCCTCGACTTCGCGGGATTGCCCGAAAAACGGGCAATCCCGCTCCGCTCGGAATGACAAAATTGAACTTAATCAGCGTGTCCCTAGGTCAAAAACTCTAAACCGCAAAGATCGCAGAGGATTCGCGACGATCGCAGAGAACAGCAGGTATGGACGATGTGCTCTGCCCGGCGGGATGAATTAGCGGGCCCGCACTCACCCGAGGCTCGGGAGAGGCCTCACCTCGGGCGCAATTGCTCGGCAGCTTCCTCCAGACCCTGAATCGCCCCGCGCCTTCCCGGTGCGCCTGACAAGGCTGTCTTGAATTCTTGTGCGGCCAAGTCGGGATGGCCCTGCGCCAGCAGCAAGTCGCCTAACTGTTCTCTGGCCGGAAGGATCGGGCCTGGCGTAACGGGAAGCTTCTCGATCGAGTCCTCCTGGTCGGCGGCCTCACGCAGCAGGCGGACGGCTGCGTCATTCTGGTTTTCTGCGCTCGCGCTCCATGCCATGACTTCCCTCCACATGACTCCGACTTGGGTGGCCCAGTAGTCATTGGCGGAAGCGTGGAGCTGTGTCTCGATCTGATGCAATTCATCCGCGGCTTTGTGAGCGTCGGCAGGATGGCCGGTGCGGGCTAGACCGATGCCCCGCGCCCAGACTGCCAAAGCAGTGACGTGAGGCGGCGCGCCGGCCGGCGAAGTGGTGACTGCGGCATCGGCCCACTGGCGTCGTTCCACGGCGTATCGAATCGGCATCGCCGTAGAAGCGTATGCGATTTTGAAATCGCCCATGTCCAGCTTGGGCATAGACCTGAGTTGCCGAATAACCTGAGCGGCCTCGCCATCGCGTCCGAGTTGCAGGTATGCGTATACCAGATAGTCCATTGCGTGTAGCTCTTCGCCGGTCTCGCCCAGGCGATGTGCCGCGTTCTCGGAAGCAACGTTGGATGCGATGGAGTCTTCCCACAGGCCCAGCCGGGTAAAGATATGCGACGGCATGTGCAGGGCGTGAGGCGCCGAGGGCGCAATCTTGGAGTAGAGCCGAGCCGCAGGCAAGCCCTGGGATGCGAGTTCCGCATTGTCGCAGGCATGAATCAGGTAGTGGGCGATTCCCGGATGTTGTGGGAAGGAACGAAATAGCGGCTCAAGGAGGGCGACGGCCTGCTTTTGGCGGGCGTGGGTCTTGTCTGCCGGAGACGCGTTCGCTAGCAGCGCCAGCGCATAAAACACCTGGGCTTCCGTGTCTTCCCGGTTTTCGGCAGCCAGATCGGCCATGGCCTGCTCGTAGCGCAACGCCCGCGCCTCGTAGGGAACAGAATCCGCGCCGCGAAAGACAAGGGCGGCCGCCGCAATGAATTTGCGCTCGCGCTCGGTGCCAGCGCCGATGCGCAGACTCTGGTCGATTTCCTGCTGGGCATGGAGATAAGACGCTGGCGCGATCGGGGGCTGCCAGAGCTGGTGAAAGCTGGTCATGGCGATTCCCCAATGCGCCATGGCGCAGCGTGGATCGTGTTCGGCCACGGTGCGGAATGCTGTTTCCGCCATGGTGTAGGCGAAGGAATGCAGCAAGGCCACGGCCCGATTGAACTCTTTTTGGACCTCGGGTTGGCAGGAAACTGGGAATGACACGTCGCCAAGTTTCTCGGGCGCGGCGTGATCGTGGATTTCCTGTGCGCCGGCGAATGGACACAACAGCAGGGCAACCGTCAGGAATATTCGCATTCGAGAAACAGCTCCGGCTCCAGGCAAAAGTCGCCCAAAGAGTTTACCCTGAAATGACGCGGGACACCGTTCGCGGGCGGATTTCCTGCTCGTTTCCGGGCTTGAGGCCCTCCGGAACGGGAACATGCGACACAACAGTGCTATCATTCCCCTTGACCGCATTTCATGCGAATCAGACGCACTCTCCCCATCGTCTTGGCGGTCGTGGTAGTGGCTGCGGCGGTTACGCTGACCGTCCAATTGCGAAAGCACGCTCCGCCGGAGCCGGCGCGGCTGCTGCCCGCGGCCGAGGCCTTCTTCTACGTCGATTTCGACTGGGTGCGCAAGGCCAATGGCGGGAAGCCTTTTTCGCCCATAGCGCACGATCCGGAATACGAACGATTCATCCAGGAAACCGGATTTGACTTTGAGCGCGACCTAGACGCGGCGGCCTTTGCGGTGCATTATCCGCAAAGCTGGCCGGACGGCGGGACGGGCGGCGCGGCGCCTGAGCCACGCTTCTCGGAAGTCTTCACCGGACAGTTTGACGGCAGCAAGTGCGCGGCATATCTGAAACGCACGGCGCAGTCGGTCGAGAACTACCACTCGGTGGACATCTACACGATTCCCATCTACGGACGCTCTTTCCGCATTGCGATTCTCGGCGTAGACACGGTGGCGGCGTCGAACCACGACGATCCGGCGGTGATTCACGGCATGGTGGACCGCTCGCGCCGGCTGGCGTCTCCGTTTGCGGGGCCGGCATTTCTAAGGCGGTACTACAAGCGGGTGCAACTGGCGAGCCCGGTCTGGGTGGTGGCGCGGGTCGAGCCGGCGGCGCCGGAGTTTGAAGGATGGTCCACAGTTTTTCCCAAGCCGGCCGACCTGGTGGTTTCCGCCAGCTACAGTCCGTTACATCTGCCGCTGCGAACCGGGGCGCTGCACGTGCGGGCGGAAGCCTGGACCGGCAACGACGAGGATGCCAGCATTATTACCGCCAAAATGAGCGTGTTTCTCGCCGTGTTTCACAATGCCGAAACTTCGGTGGGGTCAACCGGCAGCGACGAAGACGTGAAGGCCTTTTTCGACAGTTTGCAGGTGCGGCAGGAGGACAGCCGGGCGGTCCTGTATGCGACCTTGCCAGTCGCGTTGCTCCACAAGATCGCCGCGGGGCAGCCGGAACCGTCGGCCGGGGCGCAGCCTTCCAAAGGTCGGTAGTTCATCTCGGGCAACCCCTGAAACCAAACGTGCCCCTGAGCGTCTTATGGGAGCACCCGTCTGCGGGTACAATAAATGCCAATGTCGAACCTGCCGCTGCCTCTTGCCGCCTTTGTCGCGGGACTGATTTCGTTCCTGTCGCCGTGTGTGCTTCCGCTCGTGCCGGGATACGTTTCTCTGATTTCGGGGGCGGGCATCGAGGAATTGAAATCCGCACAAGGGCAGCTCATGCGCCGGGTGATGGTGAATTCCATCGGTTTCATCCTCGGCTTCAGTATCGTCTTCATCACGTTGGGAGCCGTTTCGACCGAGATCGGCCAATTGGCGGCCAGCTATAAGCACACACTGTCGATTGTCGCGGGTGTGGTGGTAATCATCTTCGGACTTCACCTGACCGGAATCTTTAAGATCAAGGCGCTCTATGCCGACGCGCGCTTGCATAGCGTAAAAGGGAGCAGCACACCGATCGGCGCATTCGTCATCGGATTCGCATTCGCCTTCGGCTGGACGCCTTGCCTGGGGCCGATTCTGACCATCATTCTCGGGTTCGCCAGCCAGGAAGATACTCTGCTGAAGGGCATCGGCTTGCTGACCGTTTATTCGCTGGGGCTGGCAGTGCCGTTTCTTCTGACTTCGCTGCTGATGGAGCGCTTCCTGAAGTTCTACACGCGCTTCCGCTCGCATATGCACGCGCTCGAAGTTGCCAGCGGTGTGTTGATGATCGCCCTCGGCGTGCTTCTGGTGATCGGGCGGTTCACGTTGATTTCGACCTGGCTGTCCTTCTTGGGCCGGTTTGAGATCGGGCTGGAAAAGGCTGTTACCAAGGGTCCGGTCGCGGTTGTCATCCTCGCAGCCCTCATTGCCCTTGCGCTGTATTTGGTGTTTCGCCGAAGACCGGCGAAGTCAGAGGGTCAGCCAGACGCGGGAGCCGCGAATCGCAACCCGCTGGCTCTCGTGGTTGCGGCCCTTGTGGTGGCGGGCATGTTGTATTTCGGCTTTCACATGGCTCGGCGAACCGGGACGGGGACGCCGCCGAAGCCGGCCGTCGCCCAGGTGAAAGACGCCCCGGACTTCACGCTGGAATCGCTCGACGGCAAGAACGTGCGGCTGTCGGACCTGCGGGGCAAGGCGGTGCTGTTGAATTTCTGGGCGACCTGGTGCGTCCCGTGCAAAGTCGAAATGCCGTGGCTGGTGGAGTTGCAGGGGAAATACGGTCCGCAGGGGCTTCAGATCGTGGGAGTCGCCATGGATGACGCCGCCAAGGAAGACATCGCCAAGTTCGCGAAGGATATGGGTGTCAACTATCCCGTGCTGCTCGGAAAAGAAGCGGTGGGCGATGAGTACGGCGGCGTGCCCGCCCTGCCGGAGAGCTTCTTCATCAGCCGCGACGGCAAGATTGTGGACAGAATTATCGGGCTTGAGGGCAAGGCCGACATTGAAGAAGCGGTCAAGAAGGCGTTGAATGCGCAGCCGGTCACCAGCCCGCCCCCAGCCACGACCGCGCAGGCTCAGAAATGACAATAGGAAAAGGAGTGAGGTAGCTCTACCATCTGGGAATGACGGGAACGACGATGCGAGGGCATAAGTCAGACCTGATTTGTCTGATGGTTCTACTGGTGGCCGGTGGCGCGGCACAAACCGGGCAGGCGCCTTCGGTCACGATGGCTCCGGTGGGGTTGGTCACGGCCACGCGTACGCAGCAGACGAAGGTGGACCTGAATTTCCGCGTCGCGCGCGGGTTTCACATCAACTCGAACACGCCAAAGTCGGAGTTCCTGATCCCCACCGCTCTAAAGATGGATGTGCCCACCGACATCGCCTTGGGGAAGATCGCCTATCCCGCAGGCCAGGACGTGAGTTTTCCGTTTTCGCCCGACGAAGCGTTGAACGTGTACACCGGGGATTTCACGATTACTCTGACCGTGCATCCGCTGCAATCCGTGGTGCCGGGGAAATATGTGATGCACGGGGTGCTGCGCTATCAGGCTTGTGATAACGCACAATGCTTCCCGCCGAAGAACCTGCCGGTGAACTTTAACGTGAAGGTCGTGAAAGAAAAGCCCGGCCCGCGGCACAATCCGGCACAGAGCCCGCACGTGCACGGGTAGGAGGCCGTCAGCTTTCAGCAAAATCCATGTAGGGACAGCCGCCCCGGCTGTCCGGTCGAGCGAAGCTCGACAGCGCGCGGCGCGGACATAAACCCCCAGTTCCGAATCGGGACGCGCGTCCGAGATTTTCTTTCTTCGACGATGGAACGAGCCTGCGAAGGCCGTACTCTGGCGCCATGGGCCCGTGGTGTAATTGGCAGCATATCGGCCTGTCACGCTCGAAGGTGCGGGTTCGAATCCCGTCGGGTCCACAGGTTCCGGTAGGGAATATGATGAGGAGTCTTTGACAGGCAGACTCCTCAAGTAACCTTGACTTATGATCCGTGGCTTTCGATAATCATGGTGAGCGTGACAGGCTGATGTGCTACCCCGAGCGGAAGATGCGCTCGGGGTTTTGCTTTTGTGCACCTCTGACACCCTGTCCGGGAGGGGAGCAACTGCGCGGGCGGACGAGGGCGTCCGCCCCTCCACTTATGCGTTTTGCGGACTTGCATAGGTCCTTCGGCGCAGAAGGCGCGCCTCAGGATGACAAGGCTGGAGTTTTCGTTGATTCCAGCCGATAATTGTTGTGAGCTGGACAGGCTGATGTACGACCCCGAGAGGAAGACGCGCTCGGGGTTTTGCTTCTTGCGAGCCTGCTACCAGAGTGGCCTGCCCTCAGCGGAAGTCGGCGCCGGAAGGAGCGACCGGCCGGTTCTAGTATCCACCACGAACCTCGACTCGCTTAGATTTGTCGGGTCATAGCCGGTTCCTTCGATCATGTCCCGCGTTACATTGCCGATCTTCAATTCGTCCCAGCAAACCCCCGGGCTTCGCCAAATCAGACCCTTGTCGCCATAGGCCATAAGGCGTGTGAAATCTGAGAAGATTAGGATGTTGTGTTCTGGCACCGACCGAATATCGAGAATCGGGCGGATTTGAATCTCTTCCCATTGGCTGGGGACGTCCGCCCTGACGAGAAACCCGGCACCATTTGCGATAACAAACGCACGTTCGGGGTCAGGTGAGCTCACGACGCGAGAGAATGCCGGAGGCGATGCGTAGCCGAATGCGAAGACCCCAACCCACGATTTGCCCGTTGCGGCAGTAAACTTCAACCAGAGGCCGTCGTGCTCCGGTCTGCCCTTGGGCGGCGGTATATAAACAACGGGGACGCCAAGGCTACCCGCACCTGGAATGTCTCGGTATTCTTCGACCTCGTACGAATGTGCATGTGTCAGGTCAATATCGAGCATGCGACTCAGCGCTCCTTGCAAAAGAATTACTTCCTAACCCTTCCCCTGCTTCTTCTCCACTTTGGCCCAGGTATCTTTCAGCGCGACGGTGCGGTTGAATACCAGCGCGCCGGGCTTGGAGTCGGGATCGACCGAGAAGTATCCCAGGCGCTCGAACTGATAGCGGCTGCCCGGCGCGGCGTTGGCCAGAGACGGCTCGAGCTTGGCGTTCGCGATCACTTCCAGCGAGTTGGGATTCAGATTGGCGGTAAAGTCCTGTCCCTCGGGCACGTCGCTGGGATCGGCCTTGGTGAACAGGTTTTCGTAGACGCGCACCTCGGCGTCCACGGCATGTGCGGCTGAGACCCAGTGGATCGTGGACTTCACCTTGCGACCGTCCGGCGGCGCGTTGCCTCCGCGCGTGGCCAGATCGTAGGTGCAGTGCACTTCGACGACCTCGCCCTTGTCGTTTTTCACTGCACTCTTTGCCGTGATGAAGTAGCCGTAGCGCAGGCGCACTTCGCGTCCTGGCGACAGGCGGAAATACTTCGGCGGAGGCGCCTCGCGGAAGTCGTCCTGCTCGATGTAAAGCTCGCGCGAGAACGGCACTTTGCGTGAACCGGCGCTCTCGTCTTCAGGATTGTTCTGCGCTTCCATCTCTTCGACCTGATTCTCAGGGTAGTTATCAATCACAACCTTAAGCGGATGAAGCACGGCCATCACACGCGGCGCGCGCTTGTTCAGGTCTTCGCGCAGGAAGTGCTCGAGCATAGCCAGATCGACGATGCCGTTGGTGCGCGACACGCCCACGGCGGCGACGAAGTTGCGGATCGCTTCGGGCGAATAGCCTCGGCGGCGCAGGCCGCAAAGGGTGGGCATGCGGGGATCGTCCCAGCCGCGGACGGTGCCGCCTTCAACCATGCGGCGCAGCAGGCGCTTCGACATGACGGTGTAGGTCAAGCTGAGGCGGTCGAATTCAGTCTGCTCCGAAGGGAAAATTCCCAGTTCCCGGATGAACCAGTTGTAGAGCGGCTGGTGGTCGGCAAATTCGAGCGAGCACATCGAGTGCGTGACTTTTTCGAGCGAGTCCGACTGGCCGTGGGCGTAGTCGTACATCGGGTAAATACACCACTTGTCGCCGGTGCGGTGATGCTCGGCGTGCAGGATGCGGTACATCACCGGATCGCGCATGTTGAGGTTGGGCGAGGCCATGTCGATTTTCGCGCGGAGAACGCGGGAGCCGTCGGGGAATTCGCCGGCCTTCATGCGCTCGAACAGACTTAGGTTTTCTTCGATGGAGCGGTTGCGGTAGGGGCTGTCCTTGCCGGGCTTAGTCAAGGTGCCGCGGTATTCGCGGATTTCCTCGGCGGAAAGATCGTCCACGTAGGCCTTGCCGTCTTTGATCAGCTTGATTGCCCACTCGTAGAGCTGGCCGAAATAATCCGAAGCATAGAAAAGCCCGTCCCAATGGAAGCCGAGCCACTTGATATCCTCCATAATCGAGGTGACGTACTCGACGTCTTCCTTTTCGGGATTGGTGTCGTCGAAACGCAGGTTGGTGTGGCCGTTGAACTCGTCGGCGAGGCCGAAGTCGATGCAGATCGCTTTGGCGTGCCCGATGTGAAGATATCCGTTGGGCTCGGGAGGAAAGCGCGTCTGGATGCGGCCGTTGAACTTGTTGGTTTTCAAATCTTCGAGAATCTTGTCGCGAAGGAAATTGGAAGGACGGGATTCCGGGGCCGGACTAGCTCCGGGTTCGGAAGATGGCGGATTCATAGCATTGATCTTATCGCAAAGAAAGTCCGCAATTCGCGCTTCCAGGTGTTCCAGGTCGCCAACCATGATAGGGCCCCTTCCCAAAATTGATTCCCAACCGAGGACTTCTTAGACTCCCGCCGATACGACTTGCCCGGGAGCCGCACTGAATTGGTCGCGCTCGGCGAGTTGCCGTCTGTAACGCACGTGCCGCCACCGCGTCAGCTCAACCAGCGGCCTCCACACCGGGTTGACCAGGTCATGCTTAATCAGCAAATGCCAGAAGCGATTCGAACGCTTGTAGAGATAAGACATTGCCAAATAGAGGGGGACTGCCTGCCATTGCTCCGGCCTGCGGCGCCAGATGGAGGCATGGGAAAACAAGCGCTCATAGATCCACCCATAGCCATGTTCGAGCTCCTCCGGGGTCATGTGCTTCGGACGGAAGACGGCATGACCGGTGTCGTAGAGGGTCCAGTCGCGGTGCAGGATGCGCCCTTGGGCTTCCATCTGGCGGAACAGCGGCGTGGCCGGATATGGCGTCAGAATATGAAATGTAGCGCACTCCAGGCGGTTTTCTTCGATCCACTCGGCAGTGTGGGCAAAGACATCTTTGCGGTCATGATCGAAGCCCAGCACGAACGATCCGTTCACCTGGATGCCATAGTCGTGCAGCAAACGCACGCGCCGCGCATAGTCGGAAGTTTTCGGTGTTTTCTTGTGCGAGTCGGTCAGGTTGCGGTCGGAGAGTGACTCGAAACCGATGAAAACGCCGGTGCAGCCGCCCAGCGCCATGTCCCGGATGAGGCTGGGATCGTCGGTCACGTCGATCGTGACGGCGGCGCTCCAGATTTTGTTGAGGGGTCGCAGAGCGGCGCACAACGCGCGCAGATAATCCGGCCGCGATCCGAGGTTGTTGTCAACGAAAACAGCGTAAGGCTGATCGTTTTTCTGAAACTCGGAAGCGACTTGTTGTGGATTGCGCATGCGGTAGGGCATGCGTAGCCCGTCGGTCGCAAGATAGCAGAAGCCGCATCGGTTGTGACATCCGCGGGTGGCGATCAGGCTGGTGGTGGTTAGAAAACTGCGACGAGGAAGAAGCGAGCGCCGCGGCGGGGGATCCTCGCAGTAGTCGTTCTCGAAAGTCGCAACGTAGCGCGGCTGGAGGGAGTTGCTCTCAACATCTCGGAGGATGCGCGGCCAGAGTTGCACCCCATCGCCGAGCGCGAGCGCGTCGGCGTGTGGAGCGCATTCCTCCGGGCACGACAGAACATGCAGCCCGCCGAGGATGACCTTTGCTCCCCGCCGGCGATACCAATCTGCGAGTTCATAGGCGCGCCGGGCAAAGGTCAGATGCACGGTGATGCCGACGACTTGTGCCATCGACCGAAATGGAGGCCGCCCGTGGAGCAGATTCTCGTCCCAATATTCGACACGCCAGTGCGCCGGCGTGGTTGCGGCAAAGCTGGACAGAGCGAGCGTCGGCGTGAGTACATGCTTACCAAAACTGGCGTGCGCGTCTTTCGGGTAAAAGGGATTGATCAACAGCGCATAGCGAGATTCGACCGCTGCCCCGGCGTCGCTGACATCAAGGACTGGAGCGGTTGTCATTTCGGGAGGGATCCAGCGCTTCCGGGCGGGACGAAGGAAAGGTTCGTCGGGGTGCATGGGTGTACTTTACAGTATAAAGTACTTGGTGTCAATAAAACAGGATCATGGAGGGGCGGACGCCCTCGTCCGCCGGGGAAGTGGCACGGCTTCTAAGGAAAGATCTGTAGCACTGCACCCCGGACGAGGGCGTCCGGGGCTCCATGTGTCGGATTCCTACCCCGGACGAGGGCGTCCGGGGCTCCATGTGTTGTCAGTCCAACCGGCTCAGGCCAGGTCGAAACGATCGGCGTTCATCACCTTGGTCCACGCCGCCACGAAGTCTTTCACGAACTTCTCTTTGGAGTCCGCGCAGGCATAGACTTCCGCGAGCGCGCGCAGCTGGGAGTTCGAACCGAAGATCAGGTCGACACGGGTACCGTTCCACTTAACCTTGCCGGTCTTCCGGTCGCGTCCCTCGTACACGGGTCCAGAGCCATTCCCTGACGTTGGCTGCCATTCGGTACTCATATCAAGCAGGTTGACGAAGAAGTCGTTCGTCAGCGTCTCCGACCGCTTGGTGAAGACGCCGTGTTTGGACTTCCCGACATTCGCGCCGAGAACGCGCAGGCCACCGACGAGAACGGTCATCTCAGGCGCCGTCAGCGTGAGCAACTGCGCCCGATCCACCAAGTGCTCCTCAGCCGATACTCGCCCGTTGCCCTTGAGATAATTGCGGAACCCATCCGCTTTGGGCTCGAGCGGTTCGAAGGATTCCACGTCGGTTTGCTCTTGCGATGCGTCCATGCGGCCCGGCGTGAAGGGAACCTTCAGGTCGTGCCCGGCACACTTCGCGGCTTTCTCGACCGCCGCACAGCCTCCGAGCACGATCAGGTCAGCCAGCGAAACCTTCTTCCCCTTACTGCCGTTGGACTGCGAGCTGTTGAACTCCTTTTGGAGCGCTTCCAGCGTCTTCAACACCTTCGCCAGTTGAGCGGGCTGATTGACTTCCCAGTCCTTTTGTGGCGCGAGGCGAATGCGGGCGCCGTTCGCCCCACCGCGCTTATCGGAGCCGCGGAACGTCGCCGCCGACGCCCAGGCCGTCGAAACCAACTGGGAGATCGACAGCCCCGATTTGAGGATCTTGGCCTTAAGAGCGGCAATCTCCTTCTCCCCGATCAGCTTATGATTCACAGCGGGGATGGGGTCTTGCCACGGCAGTTGCTCCTTCGGAACGAGCGGGCCGAGATAACGCACGATCGGGCCCATGTCGCGGTGCGTCAGCTTGAACCACGCCCGGGCAAACGCATCTGCGAACTGATCCGGATGCTCGTAGAAGCGCCGTGAAATCTTTTCGTAAGCAGGGTCGAAGCGCAAAGAGAGGTCAGTAGTCAGCATGGATGGCGCATGACGCTTTGAGGGATCGTGCGCGTCCGGCACCGCACCGGCGCCTGCGTTGTTCTTCGGTCTCCACTGATGCGCACCGGCCGGGCTCTTGGTCAGTTCCCATTCATATTTGAAGAGGTTGTCGAAGTAGTTGTTGCTCCACTTCGTCGGTGTCGTGGTCCAAATCACCTCCAAACCGCTGCCAATCGTGTCATCCCCTTTGCCGGTGCCAAATTTGCCCTTCCAGCCGAGGCCCTGCTCCTCGATGGGGGCGGCTTCCGGCTCCGGGCCCACCAGTGCCGCATCGCCGGCGCCGTGGGTTTTGCCGAAGGTGTGACCGCCGGCAATGAGCGCGACGGTTTCTTCGTCGTTCATGGCCATACGGCGGAAAGTTTCGCGGATGTCCCTGGCCGCCGCGACGGGGTCCGGGTTCCGGTTTGGCCCTTCCGGATTCACGTAGATCAGACCCATTTGCACGGCGCCGAGAGGATTATCGAGCTGACGATCGCCGGTGTAGCGCTCGTCGGCCAGCCACTTGCCTTCCGGACCCCAGAAAACGTCCTCTTCGGGCTCCCAGGTATCCTCGCGCCCGCCGCCAAAACCGAACGTCTTGAAGCCCATCGACTCGAGGGCGACGTTGCCGGCGAGAATCATCAGGTCGGCCCAGGAGATTTTCCGGCCGTATTTTTGCT
>Ga0187771_10000405_pt1 | contig 26241 bp, 24 predicted proteins | sample 0116_SJ02_MP15_1_FD_133139 | JGI IMG/M metagenome (GOLD analysis project Ga0187771, IMG submission 133139) | Tropical peat soil microbial communities from peatlands in Department of Meta, Colombia - 0116_SJ02_MP15_10_MG | ecosystem: Environmental > Terrestrial > Soil > Wetlands > Peat | place... | reverse complement strand
GCGCCACGGCAAGACCCCCGGGGTGCTGGCTGCCACGCCGGACGAGGCCAGGAGGGACGTGAAGCTCGGCTTCAGGTTCATCGGGCTGGGGTCCGACACTCGATTCATGATGTCGGGCGCGAGGGAGTTCCTGAGGGCGGCGCGAGAGTAGCCCCGCGACAGACGGAGACAGCTACCTGTGCCTTGAAGCAAGCGCCTTCTCGAGGGCGGGGACCACCTGATAGAGGTCGCCGACGATCCCGTAGTCTGCTGCCTGAAAGATCGGCGCTTCCTTGTCTATGTTTATCGCGGCCACAACCTTGGAGTCCTTGATCCCGGCCACGTGCTGCAGTTGCCCCGAGATTCCGACGGCCAGATACAGGTCGGGCTTCACGTTGAGCCCGGTGAGTCCGATGTGATAGTCCTCCGGGAGCCAGCCCAGGTCGGACGAAAGCGGCCTTGAGCAGCCAAGAGTTCCCCCTAGAGCTCGGGCGAGCGACTCGATGATGGCGAGGTCCTCCTTCTTCTTCACGCCCCTCCCGGCAGAGACGATTATCTTGGCGGCCTTCAGGTCGACGGTCGCCGCGGGCTTCTTGTTCACGCTCAGCGTCTTCGCCTTTGCCTGCACCTCCCCCACTTGCATCTCGGATGTTTCTCCTTCCTTCCCTGACGCTGGTGGGTAGGACCCCACCCTGACCGTGGCGATGCACGGAAAGTCAGCGGCAACTTTTGTCTGGACCTTGCCTGCATACTCCCCGCGCTCCCCCACCAGGGTCTTGCCGTCCGACGTGAGTTTCGCCACGTCGGAGAGGCAGCCTCTCGTCAGCTTGGCCGAGAGACGTGCCCCGACCTCTCTGCCGTTCTTGGTGCCGCCGACCAGGATCACCGAAGGGTTTCCCTGCCTGGCAGCCCGCGAAATTGCCTCCGCCGCGAGTTCGGGGGAGTCGGGCGCTGGCCCGCTCGTCTTGATGACAAGCCTCTTCCCGCCCGAAGCCCTGCCGGGGTCGTCCGCCTGCAACAACAGTGCGACCGCCGTGCCCGAAATCGCGTTTGCAATCTCTTCTGCAGCCGTGAGGGTCTCGTTGGCGACCGAGTCGGACTCGGAGAAGGCCCAGACCTCCTGGCTCATCCCGGTATCACTCCCTCCTTTGCCAGAGCCTCGATCAACTTCGATGCTCCCTCCTCTGGCGTCCCCTCTATCAGCACCCGCTTGCGGTTCATCGCTTGCGCGCTCATCGATTCCACTCTTACCAGGGTCTTCTCAGTGAGCACCCCCAGGGCCTGGGGGGAGAGTTCCTCTACGGGCTTCTTGGACGCCTGCATTATCTGGATGAGGGTCGGATACCTAGGCTCGTTAATCTCGCTGACCACGGACGCGACGAACGGGAGCGGGCACTCGACGACCTCCACCTTGTCTTCAAGGGCGCGCTCGACCTTCGATGCCGCCCCCGCCAGCTCGATCTTCCTGGCATAGCCTGCGTAGGGGTGGCTCAGGCACTCGGCGAGCATGGGCGGGACCTGGCCGGAGTACGTGTCCGACGAACCCTCAGAGCACAGGACCACGTCGTAGGGCCCCGACTTCTGGATGGCCTTTGCGAGGAGCTGTGCCACGAGCATCGGGTCGAACCTCTCGGTGTCCGCCACGACGTGGACTCCCCTGTCGGCGCCCATCGCCAGCGCCTCCTTCATGGCCTTCCTGGCGTCGGCCGGCCCGACTGTGAATATGACGACCTCTCCTCCGGCCGCTGCCTTCAGCCTCAGAGCCTCCTCCACGGCGTTCTTGTCGAAGGTGCTGACCTTGGTCGCCGCACCGGCAATGAGGGGAGTGCCGCTGGGGCCAACCTTCAGCTCGGTTTCGTCGACGGCCTGCTTGACACAGACTGCGACCTTCATACCGAGCCGGCAAGCTCCTTTCGCGCTATCAGGAGTCGCAAGACCTCCGAGGTCCCCTCCCCGATGGTAAGCAGCCTCGCGTCCCTCCAGTGCCTGTGTATGTCGTCTGTGGTGTAGCCGTAGCCCCCGTAAACCTGGATGGCGGAATCGCAGACCTTCAGTGACATCTCGGTGGCGAAGACCTTCGCCTGAGAGGCCTCCGACGAGCAGTCGAGCCCCATTTCCTTCACCCTCGAGGCGTAGAGGTAGAGCAGCCTGCCGGCGCTGATCCCCGTCTTCATGTCGGCGAACTTCTCCCGACTCATCTGGAACTCAGAGACAGGCTGCCCGAAGGCCTTGCGCTGCCTGCTGTAGGCCATCGCCTTCTCGAACGCCGTCTGGGCTATGCCTACGTTCAGGGCGGCGACGACGATCCTCGCCCCGTGAAGGATCCCCTTGGCGTAGTCGAGCCCCTTCCCCTCCTCCCCTACGAGGTTGCCTGCCGGGATACGGCAATCGGAGAAGAGCACCTCGCAGGTCTTCGACCCCCTCATCCCCATCTTCCTCAGGGCCTCACCGAAGGTCATCCCGGGGTTCGGGGCGTCCACGACGAAGCAGGACGGGCCCTTTTCGGTCCGGGCGAAGACGAGGTACGTGTCGGCGTCTCCCGCGTTCGTGATGAACATCTTCGAGCCGTTGATGACGAACGAGTCTCCCGTCCGCTTCGCCGTCGTCCCCATCGTCCTCGCGTCGGAACCCGAGGTCGGTTCCGTCAGGCTGAAGGACGCCAGCATCTCCCCCGAGGTGAGCTTTGGAAGGTACCTCTCCTTCTGATCCTTGCTCCCGAACTGGGAAATCCCCTCGGAGACGGCATTGTGAATTTCGATGCTGAGCGCCGTCGACGCGTCGGCGTAGCCGAGAAGCTCTATCGCGGTCGCATACACGGAAAAGGGGAGGCCCAGGCCGCCGTACTCGGAGGGAAACGGGATCTGGCAGAGGCCCTGCCCGAGCAGCTCCTTTCGCGACTTCGCGATGGAGAGCTCCTCGGCGTCGAACTTGGGCGAGAGTGGCAGGATCTTCTTCTCCATGAACTCGCCGAGGGAAGAGAGGATTTCGGAGTACTGCTCGTGGTCTGACGGGTGAAGAATCTGCATGAGGCGCCTGTGCTCCGAATTGTAGATCGGCAATTCAGCACCTTGTACTCGGCCCGCTCCGTGGCGCATTTAACGATTCTCATGCGATTGGAGGAACCTGCCGAGCAGGCGCCCTCCGGCGGCAAGCTCTAAAACTGCGGGCACGATGGCGCGGGCCAGTGACGATCGCCGAGAAGCTCGCAGCATATGCCCTTTCCGTTAGATACTCGGACCTCGACAGGGCGACGATTGGCCAGCTGAAGCTGAGGCTGGTGGACGCTTTGGGGTGCGGCCTTGGCGCCTTCAACGAGGAGCCCGTGGCCATCGCAAGAAGAGTTGCATTGGCCGAACCGGGCGAGGAGTCCACAGTCCTGGGGACCGCCGCCAAGACATCCGCTGAACTGGCGGCCTTCGTCAACGGGCTCATGGTGAGGTACTTCGACTTCAACGATACCTACCTGTCCAAGGAGCCGGCCCACCCCAGCGACAACATCGGCGCCTGCCTGGCCGTGGCCGAGGGAAAAGGTGCCTCTGGGAGGGAGTTCCTGGCGGCCGCAGCCGTGGCCTACGAAATCCAGTGCAGGCTCTGCGACGCCGCGGACATAAGGCACAGGGGGTGGGACCATGTGAACTACGGTCTTGTCTCGACGGCCTTGGCAGCGTCGAGGCTGATGGGCCTCGACGAGAGGCGCGCCGTCCAGGCGGTGAACATCGCCCTCAGCGGGCACCTGGCGATGAGGCAGGTCCGCGCCGGCGAGCTGTCCATGTGGAAAGGGGCTTCGTTCGCCGACGCGGCCAGGAACGGCGTGTTCGCAGCGAAGCTCGCCGCCGAAGGAATGACCGGTCCCGCGCCGATTTTCGAGGGGGAGATGGGCTTCTTCAAACAGGTGTCCGGCCCCTTCGAGCAAGACCCGAGCAGGTTCGGCGGCGCCCGTGGACGTTTCAAGGTCAACGACATATACATCAAGTACTGGCCCGCTGAGTATCACGCGCAAACTGCGATTTGGGCTGCCCTTGACGTGAGGAAGAAGGTCAGGGACATCCGGAGGGTGGAGTCGGTCCTGGTCGAGACTCATGAAGCGGGCTACAGCATCCTTGGCAAGGACAAGGAGAAGTGGCGGCCCGAGACGAAGGAAACCGCTGACCACAGCCTCCCCTTCATAGTCGGGATGGCCCTCCTGAAAGGGACGATAGACAATTCCACCTACTCCGACGAGAACGTCCTCTCAGGCGATGTGCTGTCCTTCCTGCGAAGGATTGTCGTTAAGGAGGACCCCAACCTGACTGCTCTCTACCCTTCGAAGGGCATGGCAAACAGGGTGACACTCGGGGTGAGAGGGGGCCCGAGAGTGTCCGCCGAGGTGGTGGTACCCCGCGGCCACCCGCTGAACCCGATGTCGAAGGCGGACGTGGAGGCGAAGTTCCGGCGCCTGTGCTCGCGAGTCCTCGGGGCCCGGAGAATCAGGGAAGCCCTTGAAGGCATCTGGAGCGTCGAGGCCATGGGAGACGTGAGCGACCTTCCTCCGCTGGTAAGAGCCCGCCAGAGATAGGATGCCGGATGGTACCGACTGCCCCTCCCCGGTGAATCCTTAATACCGCACAGCGGTGGCGATGAAACATGAAGGCAGCACTCGGGTTCAACCCGGTCCTCCCCTTCGCGGCAGCGTCGGCCCTGGCGGGAAAGGCGGAGAAGGCCGGGTTCGACTCCGTGTGGATGCACGAGAGCCTGTTCCAAAGAGACGTTGTGACATACATCTCGGCAATGGTCTCGGCCACGAAGACGATTAGAGTCGGCTCCGGGGTGATCAACACCTTCACGCGACACCCGGTCACCGCCGCGGCCACCTTCGCATCGCTCTCCGAGCTATCCGGGGGCAGGGTCATCCTGGGGCTCGGACTAGGGAGCTTCCCGACGGTGCCCCTTCTCGGGTACCAGATCTTTCCGGTGGAGAAGACCAGGCCCCTGAAAAGAATGAAGGAGTACTTCCACATCGTGAAGGAGGTCTGGAAGGGAGGGAGGGTGGACTTCGAGGGGGAGTTCTTCAAGGTCCACAACCTCACGATGGGGTTCCAGCTCAAGGCACCGGTGCCGATATTCATCGCCTCTCTCTCCCCGAAGACCCAGAGGTTCGCGGCGACCGTAGCCGACGGGGTGATCCTCTCGCCGGCGCTCAACACTGTCTGGGGGACGGAGAGGATGGTAGCGAATGTGAAGGCGGGAGAGCAGGCCAGCGGGAGGAACGTGGAAAGGGCTTCGTACATGATGGCCTCGGTCGACCCCGACCCGAGGAAGGCCAGAGACGCGGTCCGCGACTACTACTTCTTCGTGTACCAGCTCTCTGACGTGGTACGACCCGAGGTCCTTCACCCGTACGGCGTGACCGACGAAGCTCTGAGGCCCATGAGGGAGGCCTACAAGAAGGGGGACCTCGCGGCGGCGAAGAAGCTCATTCCGGCCGACGCGGTCGAAGCGCTTACGGTCTGCGGAGACGCGGACCACGCCGCGGACAGGATGAACGAATACAGGAAGGCGGGGGTCACTCTTCCGATTCTGATGCCCATCGGGAACGTGGACTACGCCGTCGAGGCCCTCTCCCCGAACCGCAGCTGAGCGGCGGCCTTGTCTCCCGAAGAAGGTCCCAGCGGCGCTCCTGGAGGCAGACTGCGCCTAGGCGTCGGGACGGCCCTGGTCGTGGCGTCCATGGCCGTGCTGTTCAGCGTCCCAGCGGGCTATTTCATCGCAGCCACCTTCCTTTCGACATCCTGCATGCTGGGCGTCAGCTGTGCCCTCGGGCTCCGCTGGCGCGAAAGGCCCCGGGCGAAGGCGGTCCTCGCCGGGCTCGCGTCCGCCGCCATCCTGTATGTGGTCTTCGCTGCGGGCAACGCCGCAATCATGACCCTGCACACCCCCGGGATCTCGCCATCCAACGCCGCTTCGATCTATTCGCTGATAGCGTCTCCGGGGAACTCTGCCTATCTGCAGGCTGCTGTCCTCGTCTTTGACTCGGCGGGATACGAGTCCTTCTTCAGGGGAGTCGTTCAGGCGCGCCTGAAACCCTCCATGGGGCCGTGGGCTGCTCCGACAGTCGCTGCCTTCGACGCTGCCGTCCATATCATGACGATGAACCCGCTCTGGGTCGCGACGACCTTCGTCGCCGACCTCGTCTGGGGGCTGACCTTCCACTACTCGGGACGTCTATCCGCCAGCTTCGTGAGCCATCTGGTCTGGGACATCTCGGTCTTCATCCTGTTCCCTCTTCGGTGACATTCAAAAGCCACTAATATGGTGCCATCGACGGGAGCGATGCCGTGATGGAGCGAGTCGGCGTCGTCGGGGTCGGCTTCGAGGGGTTCAGGCCGGCGATCACCGACATCTCGACGAGGGAGCTGATGTTTCAGGCGGCGTCCCGGGCCTACGCCGACGCGGGGGTCGACCCGAGGAAGGACGTGGGCTCGTTCGTTTGTTGCACCGAGGACCTCTGGGAGGGCTGGAGCATCGCCGACGAGATGGTCCCGGACCAGGTGGGGGGCGCGAGAAGGCCGCTGTTCACTCTCGCAGGCGACGGGATCATGGGGGTCGGCCATGCGGTGATGCACATCAGGGCCGGGGTGGCGGAGGTGGTGGCGGTCGAGGCCCACAGCAAGGTGGCCGACGTTTTGGACAAGACCGCAGTCGAGAACCTGGCCCTCGACCCGGCGTTCCTTCGGGTCCCGGGTGCCAACGCCGACGTCCTCGCTGGCCTCGAGATGAGCGCCTTCATGAAGGCGACAGGGTTCAGCCGGGACGAAGTCAGCCTGGCGGTGAAGGCGGAGAAGGAGTCGGCGTTAAGGAACGGGAGGGCGAGCTACGGGGGGAAGCTGAGCGTCAAGGAGATCAGCGGAGCCGAGCCTGTTTCCATTCCCCTGAGAAGGCACGACAAGGCCGAATACGTCGAGGGGGGGATCGTGATCGTCCTCGCCGGGGAGAAGTGGATCAGGAGGAACAAGAAGGACGCGGTGTACATCGACGGGTTGGCCTGGCGTTCGTCTACCCCCTGGTACGAGGGGGGCGGAGTGGAAGCCGCCGGGTACGCGAGGGATTCCTTCGGGGCGGCCCTCAGGCAGTCGGGGAGGAGGAGCCTTGCGTCGTTCGACGTCCTGGAAGTCGACGACACCTACTCATACAAGCTCCTGCAGCACCTGATGTCCATGGGGGCGACGAAGTCGCAGGTCCTCGGCTTCCTGGCAGGGAAGGGCCCTGCGCTGAACCCCAGCGGCGGGTCGCTGGGGACCGGATACATGATCGAGGCGGCGGGCTCGCACAGGCTCCTCGAGTGCGTCCTGCAGCTCAGGGGGACGGCGGGCCCCAACCAGGTACGGGGAGCGAAAAGCGCGCTCGCGCTTTCGTGGCGGGGGAACCCGACGGGGACCGGGGCAGCGGCCGCGCTGTCCGTGGGGGAGTGAGACGATGAGGAGAGTAGCGATAATCGGCGCCGGGATGACGAAGTTCAGGCGCAGGATGCTGGAGACCGGGAGGGAGCTCGCCTTTGAGGCCGGGAGGATGGCCCTCGACTCCGCCGGGATGGAGATCAAGGACGTCGAGTCGGTCGTGCTGGGGACGGCCCCTGACGCCTTCGACGGCGTCCACATGAAGGGCGAGTATCTGATGGACGGTGCGGGAGGGACGAACAGGCCCTACAGCAGGGTGTACGTTGGAGGGGGGACGGGGGTCTTCGTCCCAGTCTCGGCCTGGTGGCACGTGGCCTCCGGGATGTTCGACACGTGCCTCGCCATCGGCGAGGAGAAGATGTCGCCCCTGCACCCTCACCCCCAGTACGCCTTCTGGAGCATCTTCGACCACACGCTCGAGCGGCCCCTCGGCGTCACGCTGCTCTGGATCTTCTCGCTCGAGATGAGGAGGTACATGGCGGTCCACGGCGTCAAGGAGGAGGACATCGCGCTCGTCTCCGTGAAGAACAAGGGGAACGCCATGGACCACCCCTGCGCACAGATCCCGCAGAGGATAACCGTGGACGACGTGATGAAGAGCGAGCCCATCTGCCTCCCGGTGAAGAGGCTGGACGTCTCCCCCACTTCCGACGGCGCAGCGGCGCTGATGCTGGTCTCCGAGGATGTCGCCAGGAAGTACACCGACGACCCGGTATGGGTGGACGGGGTCGGGTGGAACGTGGACAGCCAGTACTGGACCGACAGGGACCTGTACTATCCGAGGTACGTGGAGCAGGCGGCCCGCATGGCCTACGGGATGGCCAAGGTCGACAACCCGAGGAAGCAGATAGACTTCGCCGAGGTGTACGACCCGTTCGACTACAAGGAGCTGCACCACATGGAGGGGCTGCTGCTGGCAGGCAAGGGCGAGGCTCCCAAGCTGACCAGAGAGGGGGTGACCCAGCGGGACGGCAGCTTCCCGGTGAACCCGTCCGGGGGACTGCTGGGGGTCGGGAACCCGATCGCGGCTGCGGGGACGATGAAGGTCTGCGAGCTCTTCTGGCAGCTCAGGGGAGAGGCCGGGAAGAGGCAGGTGAAGAAGGAGGTCAACAGGGGTGTCGCTCAGGCCTGGGGCGATCTTTTGCAGGTTGGAACAGTTATTGTTCTGAAGAGATGAATTATTTCATACTACGGGTTCGGAACCTACTTTTGCTACCCACTTCTTGTTGAGCTTAACGTAACGCTCTGTCCACTCCTCCGCCGCATTCCTCGGCCCAAGGCGTCTGACGAGTTCTAAAGCATCTGTCAACTTTGCCTGTTTCGTAAGGTCTGCGAATCCTATTGTCTCCGCGAACCTTCGCACATCCTCGAGGGAAAGCAACATTAGCAGCCAACCAGGCTTCGTTGCTGTCCCCAAGTTCGTCGACTCTCCTGCCTGTTGGACAAGTCTTATCCTAGAGGGACTGAATCCCAAATTGGCAAGCAGATCTCTACAAAGCTGAAGAAGCTCCAGATCAGAGTTGGAGAGATCCAGTGCAATATCCAGTCGGGGGCCCCTTCTACTGACGCTTATGGAGGGATTTCCTTCGGCGGTGAAGAACCCAGAGAGAAATCCTTTGGGGAAGGATTCGAGGTAAGACTTGAGTTCGCTTAGGTCTTCATTGACGAAATCGTAGAGCATACAGCTCGTCACCTTCACATTGTACCATGGCCCACGATTGTCCACGGTTGTCCAGATCCCATAAGATTCTCGCTGAAGAATCGAACCTGCGGCCGCTGCAAACCTCTCTGCAAACGACTTAGACCTAACCTTCAATCGCATCCTCTTTCCTCCATCGTTCTGGTCGGCCCATCCGTCCCCTAGCCAGGCGCCGAGGAAGAAGCTCAGCTCTTCCGACGGGTTCGGCGTGAACAGCCTCTTGCCCGAGAAGGGCGAGGTCGCACCAACCGCCCAACGCCTGATCGTCTCCCTCGTCGGCACGGGACAGCCAACATCCTCAAGCCTCGCGGAAATCTTGGAGGGGCTCGGAGGGAAACCCGCGTCGACCAGCATCCTCACTTCCCTGTACGCAGTCATTCTGTCCGCGAGCGGGGCGAACTTCCTTCCCACAACCGGACAGCCGCTTTTCCTTATAACCACCAAGGCGCCAGCAGCGGGCTCGCTAATCATTGCCGACAGGCAAGCTGCTGTGGGAACCTGACCCCGCGACTGCGAGGCGAGCCAACGTCAACGCCTACGTGAAGTGGCTCGAGAAGAGGGGGAGCCGGTTCGAGGATTATCAGGCGCTGTGGCGCTGGTCGGTGGACGACATCGAAGGATTCTGGTCCTCCGTCTGGAAGTACTTCGACGTCGCGGGGGTGGACTACGTCCCGCTCAGGGAGCGCAGGATGCCCGGCGCGAACTGGTTCGAGGGGGCCGAGCTCAACTTCGCAGAGCGCGTGTTCAGGACCAGCCGAGAGGGGGTCGCCCTCGTCGGAAGGCAGGAGAAGGGGCCCAGCAGAAGGGTGACCTGGGGGGAGCTGGAGCGGAAGACCGCAGCGCTGGCTTCCAGGCTAAGGGAGATGGGGGTCAAGCCCGGAGACAGGGTGGCCGCGTTCCTCCCCAACGTCCCCGAAGCGGTGATAGGCCTGCTGGCGAGCGCCAGCGTCGGGGCCATCTGGTCGAGCTGCTCCCCAGACTTCGGTGCGCCGGCGGTCGTTGACAGGTTCGGGCAGATCAAGCCGAAGGTCTTCATCGCGGCTGACGGGTACGGCTACGGCGGCAGGTGGTACGACAGAGCGGACGTGGCGGAGTCGATAGCGAAGGCCCTGCCGACCGTGGAGCAGGTCGTGGCTGTCACTGGAACGGAGGAGGGCAGAGGGATCAAGGGCGCCATGGACTGGGGCGAGGCTGTGGGTCAGAAGGCGAAGCCCCAGTACGAGCAGGTCCCGTTCGACCATCCCCTTTGGGTGCTGTACTCCTCAGGCACGACGGGGCTCCCGAAGCCGATCGTGCACGGCCAGGGGGGCATACTCCTCGAACACCTCAAGGTACTATCCCTGCACAACGACATCAGACCCGGGGACCGTTTCTTCTGGTTCACGACCACGGGGTGGATGATGTGGAACTACCTCGTGGGAGGGCTGCTCCACGGCGCGACCCTTGTCCTCTACAACGGGAGCCCTGCCTACCCCCGGATGAGCGCGCTGTGGGACCTCGCCGAGAAGGAGGGGGTGACGTTCATGGGCTCCGGCGCGGCATTCATCTCCGCGTGCATGAAGGCGGGGATAGAGCCGAAGTCCACCCACAGGCTAGAGCGGCTGCGGGGGATCGGCTCCACCGGCTCGCCGCTCTCGCCGGAAGGGTTTGAGTGGGTCTACTCGAAGGCCAAGGAACAGGTCTGGCTGGCCTCGGTGAGCGGGGGGACCGACGTCTGCACGCTTTTCGTAGGGGGACTGCCCACCCTCCCCGTCTACTCGGGGGAGATTCAGTGCCGGTGCCTCGGCGCGAAGGTGGAAGCCTTCGACGAAACCGGGGCTCCCGTTGTCGGGAAGGTGGGGGAGCTGGTGATAACCGAGCCGATGCCGAGCATGCCCCTGTTCCTGTGGGGGGACGAAGACGGCTCCAGGTACGTGCAGAGCTACTTCGACGCGTACCCAGGGGTGTGGAGGCACGGGGACTGGGTCGAGTTCACCAAGAGGGGGAGCTGCGTCATCCTCGGCCGGTCGGACGCGACAATCAAGCGAATGGGGGTCAGGATAGGCACGAGTGAGATCTACAGGGTCGTCGAGTCGATTCCGGAGGTGGCCGAGTGCATCGCCATCAGCCTTGACGGCCCGGGAGACGCACAGGAGATGGTGCTCTTCGTCGTCCCGGCGGAAGGGAAGCGGGTGGACGAGGAGCTGAAGGGGAGAATCAAGGAAAGGGTGAAGATGGACCTCTCCCCGAGGCACGTCCCGGACAGGGTCGTGGAGGTCCCGGCGATTCCTCACACTCTCAGCGGAAAGAAGCTGGAAATCCCGGTGAAGAAGGTCTTCATGGGGGTCGAGCCCGAGAAGGCAGTGAACCTGGGGTCGCTGGCGAACCCCGAGGCCATGCAGCACTTCGCAGAGCTCGCGCGGGGATACAGGCGGGACGAGAAACTTTGAAATGGGTTCGAGGGGAGGGGTGACGCCAGAATGAGCTCCAAGATCAGGAGCTACCCCGGGACCGCGATAGAGAAGGAGGAGATAGAGGCCGGGAAGTATCTCATGACCCACTACGAGACGGTGCTGAAGTACTCATGGACGTCCGGGGTCGCAACGAGCAGGTTCCTCGACGGGCTGAAGGAAGGCCAGCTCTGGGCAAGGAAGTGCAACGGCTGCGGACGCGTGATGATACCGCCGAGAATGTACTGCGAGGAGTGCTGGAGGCCGACCGACTCCTGGGTCAGGGTCAAGGACACGGGGAAGGTCAACACGTTCTCCATCAGCTACGTCAACAACGACGCGAGCAGGAGAAAGCAGCCGCTGATAGTGTCGGTGATCGAGATAGACGGCGCCTCCAAGGAGATGGGGATGCTGCACTTCCTGGGAGGAATCGGCCCCAAGAAGGTGCAGGTCGGGATGAAGGTCAGGGCCGAGTGGAAGCCGAAGCCCGAGAGGGTCGGCGCGATAACGGACATCGCCTACTTCAAGCCTCTCTAGACCGAGACGCTGGCCCAAGACCGCGAAAACTTATCACCCAGCCGGAATCAGGCGGGGCGTTGAGTGCCACAACGGGCGCCCTCGGGGGTTTTCTCCTGGTGTTCGGGTTCCTCTTCCTTCTGGTCGCGTCCAGCGTGGTCACCGCGATCATAGGCTACTCGTCCGACCCGACCATCCCCGTAGTGTTGATGGAGCTGGTTGGCATCCTCCTTGCCTCGGTCGGGGCCGGCCTGCTGATGCACGCCGTGCTGTCGAGGCGCTCCGAGGCCGAGAAGGCCCCTGCGGCGGAGATCCAGTAGACTGACTCTCGAAGAAAGCGCTCCCGCAAGGACTTTAACACCGCTTTCCGGAACCTTTCGGCGCGGATGAATCCGACCTCGAGCCATGCCGTTCTCACCGCAGGGAGAGGAGGCGCCTAGGGTGTCTCTGGGCGAACGCATAACCAGCGTCGACAAGGTCAGGTCGTGGACAGACGAGATCCCCTTCCACTACGAGTACACGGCGGGGGTGGCGGGCGAAAGGTTCCTCAGGGGGCTGCAGGAGGGAAGGATCATCGCCTCCAGATGCAAGAAGTGCGGAAAGAGCTACCTCCCCCCGAAAGTATACTGCACCGACTGCTTCGCGCCCATCGAGACCTACAAGGAGGTCGGCCCGGAAGGGAGGGTGGCGGCCATGACGGAGAGCCACGTCGGCTTCGACGGCAAGAGGCGGAAGACCCCGCGGACGTTCGTCTACGTGGAGTTCCGGGGGGCGACTGGAGGGCTCGTGCAGGTGGCCGGCGGACGAGGGATCGAGATCGGGGGAACGGTAGCCCCGAAGTTCAAGCCCGCGTCCAAGAGGAAGGGGTCCCTTCTAGACTTCGAGTTCGTCCGGGTCAGCGGCTGACGTAGCTGAGCCACTTCTCATATCGTTTTGACCTCCCGTGAATGGCGTCGTCGTACATCTTCTGCAGCTTCGCCGTGATGGGATACTTGCCATTCCCTATCTGCCGGCCGTCGACCTCCCTGATCCTGGCGATTCCGGCCGCCGTCCCTGCGAAGAAGAGCTCGTCGGACGTGTAGAGCTCCTCCCTGGTGGCGTCGTTTCTGAAGAACCTTATGCCGGCGTCGTTGGCGAATTGGATTATCGTGTCCCTGGTGATGCCCCGAAGAATCCCGGAGCTAGCGGGCGGGGTGCTGAGAATGCTGTCCTTCACCTTGAAGATGTTCTCTCCGGGTCCCTCGGCGAGCATGCCGCTCGAATTCAGCATGATTGCCTCGTCGTAGCCGCCCGCGACCGCTTCCATCTTCGCCAACGCAGAATTCGCGTAGTTGGCCGCCGACTTTGCCTGTATCGGCATCGACCTCGAATCGATCCTGACCCAGCTTGAAATGGTGGCCTTGACGCCCTTGTCGGCCGAGTCCTTGCCCAGATAGGCGCCCCACTCCCAGCAGGCGATGGCCACCGAAATCTTGCTCTTGAGGGGGTTGAGCCCCATCTCCCCGTACGAGCTGAAGGCTATGAGCCGGATATAGCACTCCCGGATTCCGTTTTGGGCAACAACGTCTGCGCACGCTTTCTCAAGTTCCTTCTGCGAGTAGCCGAGGTCCATCCTGTAGATCTTTGCGCTGTTCAGGAACCGCTCGACGTGCTCGGGGAGCCTGAAGACGGCCGGCCCCTTCGGTGTATCGAAGCATCGAATCCCCTCGAAGACGGCGTAGCCATAGTGCAGGCCGTGGGTTAGCACGTGTATCTTCGCATCATCCCAGTTCACGAGCCTCCCGTCCATCCATATCTTGCTGAGAGCGCGCATGTCCTTCAATCGGCCTCCCAAAGGCACCGTATTTACGGGTAGAGTTTTTCTGATGGCGGTGCCGTTTATTATCGCCGATTGCCGATGCGAGCCGCGATGGCCCAACCGGTCATACTTTCGGCCTGTAGGACCCCGATAGGAAAGTTCGGGAAGAGCCTGGTGGGGGTCAGTGCTCCGAAGCTGGGAGCCGTCGCCATCATCGAAGCGCTCTCCCGGGCCAGGGTGCGCCCGTCCCAGGTGGACGAGGTAATAATGGGGAACGTGGTCTCCGCCGGGTTGGGGCAGAACCCGACGAGGCAGGCTGCCCTTCGGGCGAAGATCCCGTATTCGGTCGGGTCGATCACCGTGAACAAGGTCTGCGGCTCGGGGCTGAAGGCGGTCATGCTCGCGGCCCAAGCGGTGAAGGCAGGCGACGGCGATGTGTTCGTGGCCGGGGGGATGGAGAGCATGAGCAACTCCCCGTACCTGGTGAGGAACCTGAGATGGGGGCTGAAGTACGGGGACGCCCGTCTCATGGACGCCATGATATTGGACGGCCTCTGGGACGCGACACACGACTTCCACATGGGGATCACGGGGGAACTCATCGCGAAGAAGTTCGGCATCAGCAGGCGAGAGGCGGACGAGTTCTCGTGCGAAAGCCACGCCAAGGCTGCCAGGGCCGCCAGGTCGGGGGCCTTCGACGAAGAGAAGGTGAAGGTGGAGATACAACAGGAGAACGGCAAGGTGACCGAGTTCGCGGAAGACGAGTGCATACGCGCGGACACGACGCTGGAGAAACTGGCGGCGCTGAAGCCGGTCTTCAAGCCGGGAGGAGTGCTGACTGCAGGGAACTCGTCTCAGCTGAGCGACGGGGGGGCGGCCGTCGTGGTCGCATCAGAAGAGGCGGCTGACCGGCTGGGAGCGAAGCCCATCGCAAGGATTGTTGCCTACGGGACGGGAGGGCTGGAGCCGAAGTGGGTGATGGAAGCCCCCATCCCGACGACAAGGGCGCTGCTGAAGAAGGTGAAGATGACAGTGGAAGACATCGACCTGTTCGAGCACAATGAAGCCTACTCCACCGCGTCCATCGCCGTCCGGAAGGCTTTGGGGGTCGACGAGTCCAGGTTCAACGTCAACGGGGGCGCCGTCGCACTGGGGCATCCGATCGGCTGCAGCGGCGCAAGAGTCCTTGCCACTCTCATCTACCAGCTCAGGAGGACGGGCAAGAAGACAGGACTGGCGACGCTCTGCCTTGGGGGAGGGAACGCTGTCGCTATGATTGTAGACTGCTCTCTCTGAGTTGGCGTCGCAGTACCTTCCCGATTAGGGACTTCGGCAGGTCCGGGACGAAGACGACGCTCTTTGGAACCTTGTACTTTACGAGCCTCGCAGCGCAGAATTCTTTCACGTCCTCCTCGGACACCCCTCTGACGCCGTCCTTCAGGACCACGAATGCCTTGACCGACTCGCCCGTAAAAGAGTCGGGGACCCCGATGATTGCGGCTTCCCTGACGCCGGGGATCTCGAAAAGCACCTCCTCGACATCCCTCGGGTAGACCTTCATCCCTCCCACGTCGACCATGTCCTTCTTTCTGTCTACGATGTAGAAGAAACCGTCGCCGTCCATCCTGGCTATGTCCCCTGTAAGAAGCCACCCGTCGTGAAGGACGAGGGCCGTCTCCTCATCGTTCCTCCAGTATCCCTTCATCACCTGTGGCCCTTTCACGGCCAGCTCCCCGACTTCGCCGATGCCAAGGACCCTCAGTCGGTCATCGGTGCTCACGATTCTGGCGTCCGTGTCCACCAGAGGGATCCCGACAGACCCCGCCCTCCCCTTCTCCTGCAGAAAGGGGTTGCAGTGGGTGACGGGACTCGTCTCGGACAGACCGTAGCCCTCTACCAGGTTTCCGCCTGTCAACGAGTTGAACCACTTGCGGACCTCGGCAGGAAGGGCAGAGCCGCCTGAGATGCACGCCTTGACTGAGCCTAGAGCGAACTGCTTTGCCCTCGGGTGGTTCACTATCGCGATGTACATGGAGGGGACTCCGCAGAAGCAGGTGACCTTCCTCCTCTCTATCGCCTTCGCCACATCGAGGACGTGAAAGGCTGGCAGGAGAACGACCTGCGACCCTGCGTGAAAGGGGGACGCCATTGCTGCGGTGAGACCGAAGATGTGGAAGAGGGGGAGAACGGCGAGGCATACGTCCTTCTGAGTCAGTGGGAAATACCGGGCGACGACGACCGCGTTCGAATACAGGTTGTAGTGGGTGAGCATTGCCCCTTTGGACACCCCGGTCGTCCCTCCGGTGTACTGCAGCACCGCGACGTCCTGGACCGGGTCGACGTGCGCGAACTCGGTGGCTGAGGGATTTGCCTTGACGAGGCTGACGAAGTCAAGGGTGTTGGCCCTTCTTATTCGGCGAACCCCAGCGAGTCCCGCGAGCCTTCGTTTGACTCCCGGGAGGTAGTCGGTGGTGCTGGTGCAGATGACGTGCCGCAGCCCGGTCCTCGACCTGCATCCCTCCAGGCTGGCGTAGAGGTCGTTCCCCTTCACAATGTCCATGGAGGCCACTATCACTTCCGCCCCCGAATCGTTTAGCTGGCGCTCCAGCTCCCTCTCCTTGTACAGGGGGTTGTTGTTCACAACTATCCCCCCTGCCTTCAGGATCCCGAAGAAGGCGAAGACGAACTGCGGGGTGTTGGGGAGGAAGATTGCGACCCTGTCCCCTCGCTTCACCCCCAGGGAAGCCAGGGCCGCTGCGAACCTTGAGGAGACCTGGTCCGTCACGGAATAGGTGAAGTCCCTGCCGAGGTAGTGCATGGCGACGTCTCCCCCGTGGGCCGCGGCCGCGTCGGTCAGGAGCGAATAGAGGGGCTTCGGTCGCGGCAGAGACGCAGGGGCCTTGGCCCTCTCGAGTTCCTGGAGCTGGAGCTTCGTCCATGGGCGGTCTAATGCCAAGGACCTTCGGACGGAAAAACGGCCGGTCGCCCCTTAAGCCTATCGAGGAAGGTCCGGACGATGCCAGTTTCAGGGTCTAGGCTTAATAATCAAGGGGGGTGACTAAGTTACGAAGCGGAGTGTCTTCGCTGCCTCAGAGGTATCTCGTCCTATGCGTGGACAGGGACGACGACATGGGGGAGAAGACGCATCTCGATACGCCGATCGTCGGAAGGGATGCGGCGATGGCGGCCGCGACGAAGCTGGCGCTCGCTGACCCCGAAGAGGCCGACGCGAACGCCGTGTTCAGCACAGTGAAGAAGTTCGACGAGCTCGTGGGGCAGGGGCTGGACTGCGAGGTCGCAATCGTTTGCGGCGACGCCGGGGGAGGCTTCGGCGCGGACAGGAAGGTGGGGATGGAGGTCTCCTCTGTCCTCGAGAGGACGAGGGCGACCGGGATCGTGTTCGTCTCCGACGGGGGAGACGACGAGCAGGTGATTCCTGTGCTCCAGAGCCTGAAGCCCATCGTGTCGGTCCACAGGGTCACCGTCAAGCACAGCGAGACCGTGGAGGAGACGTACCTGGTGCTCGGACGCTACCTCAGGATGCTGATCTTCGACCAGCGCTATTCGAAGTGGACGCTGGGGGTGCCGGGTGTCATCCTCCTCCTGGCTGGGATACTGGTCATTTCCGGCCAGGTCTTCGAGGCAGAGCTCGCCACGCTGCTCATCCTTGGCGGGGTCTTCTTCATCAGGGGGTTCAACGTCGACAGAACGATAGCGAACCTGGTCCACAGGGGTCCCACGGGGTACATGCGACTCTTTTCGACCGTGACGAGCGTCCTGATCTGCCTCGTGGGGGTCGTCACCGGGTACGGGACCATGTTGCAGTGGGCGTCGACCCAACAGGCGTCGCCGGGAGTGAGCGTCCTCCAGGCGGTCGGAAGCAACCCTTCCCTCTTTCTCGTGTATGGGGGGAAGCTGATCGGGTACCTGATCTACGGCGGCGTCGTCCTCATCTGGGTCGGGCTTGCCATCTACTCTGCCGGAGCGCTGCTCTCCCACGTGGCCAGGGACAGCGTGAGGTGGCGCCGCGACGCCTTCGTCATCGTCATGCTCGCGCTGCTCTTCTTTCCCGTCGACACGTTTTCGACGTTCCTGATCCAGCCCGGAGCCGTCGAAAGCTATCTGCTGATCGACTACGTTCTCATCGGCCTGGCGGCCATCTTCGTGCTCACGGCAGTAATCTACCCGAGGGTAAGGACGAGGGAGATACCGCAGAAGGAGTGATCTGATGCAAGAGTCGGTCCTCCGACTCCTAGGGGTCTACAGGATCTACCAGAGCCGCCTGAAGTCTCAGGTGAAGTCCGGCGGGGTGCCCGGCCACATCGGGATCATCCTCGACGGCAACAGGCGCTGGGCGGAGAGCCAGGGGCTCGGGTTCGGGGCAGGGCACGAGAAAGGCGCAAACGTCGCCGAAGACCTCCTGGACTGGTGCCACGAGCTGGGGATCAAGACCGTGACCCTGTACATACTGTCCATGGAGAACCTCACGAGAGACCCGGCCGAGGTCAAAGAGATACTGGGGCTTCTGGAGAAGAGGCTGGAGAAGCTCCTTTCGGACGACAGGATTCCCAGGTACAGGGTGAAGGTGAAGGCGATTGGACAGATAGAGCGGCTCCCCAGTCAGGTGAGGGAAGTCCTCGCGAAGATAGAGAAGAAGTCCGAGGGATACGACGACCACTACCTGAACATTGCAGTGGCCTACGGCGGTAGGGCGGAGATCACGGATATGGTCAGGGCGGTCGCCCAGGACGTTCAAGGCGGGAAGTTGACGCCGGAGCAGATAACCCAGGACACCGTGGCTGGGAAGCTCTACACCTCGTTCCTTCCGAACCAGGAGCCGGACCTCATCATAAGGACGTCAGGGGAGGAGAGGATGAGCGGGTTCATGCTTTGGCAGGGTGCCTATTCTGAGCTGGTGTTCATGGACGTCTTCTGGCCCGACTTCCGGTACATCGACCTTCTGAGGGCAATCAGGACCTATCAGAGGAGGACGCGGCGAATGGGCAGGTGAGGGCGACCAAAACGTCGAGGGCGAAGCAGACCGGCGTTAGGTTCTCAGGGCCTCCCTGACAGTCTTTGAGGGGCTCGCCCAGAAGAAGCTGGACTCGGCCGTCGGCCCACAGGCAGGAGGATTCGTCACCGGCTACGTGGGGCTCGGTTCTCTTCTGCCCATCGTGCACGCGCCTTCGACCGCCCCCAAAACGGTCCGTATCAAGGCGGGAGGCGCGGTCGGCGTAGACCCCCGCTGGCTTGGCCATTGATGCGCCAGGGGCCATCATCCTCGAAGCGGGCCCTGTCGTCTTGGCGATAGGGGGCGTCTCGGCAGGAAAAGACAGCCACCGTCGCGAGGAGAAGGGGCAGGGTGACGCTGGACGGACCCCGTTTGGACTCCAAAGCATTATAACCGATGGAAGCCGGGGTGCTTCAAGTCATGAAGATCACTCTAGGCACACTAAAGGATAAGGGGGACGACTTGGTGGCCTTCCTCGAGCCGAGGGTCGGAGTCAAGCCGGCACTCTCGGGCGACTCGGTGGAAATCGACGACGACAAAGTCAGGAAGGGGGTCAAGCCCAGGGATGTGAAGACGTACATCAAGAGATTCATGTTCATGAACGGGGTCAGGACGAAGTATAGGGTCTTTGTCCAGGGGAAGGAGCTGACCGTGCAGGAGATCGAGTTGGGGGAGAAGGAGGAAGAGGAGAAAGAGAAAGAGAAGGCAGCCCCCAAGGAAGAGGCAGCTCCGGAGCCGGAGAAGGAAGAACCCAAAGAAGAGAAGCCGAAGAAGGCGGAGAAGAAACCCCGTGGGAAGAAGAAGGCGGAGCCCGAGAGCTAGGGCTGCTTAGAAGCTCTTGCGCGCCTGGCCCTCGATCTCTGACTGCCTATGAGCAGCACCCGGAGATAGTTTCTGGACTCCCGCAGTTGCCTGAGTGAAATCTCCAATTCACCCGATGCGAAGCTCTCCGCGCCTCTCCTAAGGTATCCGAGGGCGAAGAGCACTGCCTGTCGTTCGTCGGGGACCGTGTACACCTTCTTGTTCACGAAGAACCCCGGGCTCTCCGCGTCGAGCTCCGTCTTGATGAAGGCGACGGACTTCTCGACGCCGACATAGGCACGCCAGATCGTGTCTAGCTGGTCGTGCGTGGGGTCCCCCGACAGGGAACCCTCCACCGAAGAGAGCCTCGCCTCGGCGTCCTTGAGGTCTGCCTCCGTTTCTCTTCTCCAGTCAGCCAAGGTCGTGGTTCGCCGAGGCTGCCGTTGGTTCAGGTCTCGGTTTAAGCCATTCAGATTTATAACCCACATTCAGGCGGCACGGCTTCGTTGCCAAAGAAGGACGAGTACAAGGTCGGCGGAGCCTGCTTCGTCGAACTCGATTCTCTTGTGGAGCTGGGAAGGCTTTCATGCGCGCTTGAAAGGGCGCCGTTCCCTCTCTTCGCGTTCAAGCAGGGAGGCTCGGTCAGAATCGCAGCCCAGGCAGACCTGTACATGGGGACCCCGATATTCTATTTCTTCGATGCGGACAAGGCCGGAGAGTTCCTGGCCTACAGGAACTCGGGAGACGGAGAGGACGTGCAGTTGGTGGGGGCGGCCAACAACGCATCCTACCTGTATGCCCCGGTAATCAGAATCAACAAGATGCCTCCCCCCCTTTCTCCGAAGAATGACTTCAAAGACAAATTCATGTCGGTCGAGGTCCAGGACCTCCCCAGCCTCGTGAAGGTGGGGACATACAAGATGCTCTTCGAAGAGCCTCCGCTCCCCCTCTTCGCCTTCAAGAATGGAGATGGGTGGGTCATCGGGACCTTCGCGAGAATCGACGACTACGAAGAGGCGTCGATATTCTTCTACACAAAGATGAAGGAGCAGCCCCAGTCAGGATTTGTCAAGTATGCCCCGGACAAGCTGGGGGAGACGTCCTTCGTCAAGAAGACCGACGAACACGGGTTCTACTACATCAAGGTGGTAAGGCTGACTGAACCCCACCCGCTGGTCCAGTTCTAGGACATCCTAGCTTCCGTTCAGGTCGAGGGTCTTGACGTACTCCTCGGCCTCCCCCAAGATCGTCTTCGAGTTGTCGAAGGAGGCTCTCTGGACGGCCTCGCCGTAGCGGAACCAGCCGAAGCCCTGGTGCTCCTTGGATATCGTTACCTCGCCGACGGGAGTCTGGGCCAACAGGTACACAACCTGTTTGTGGATGTTCTTCCCCTCCCTTCGGTAGTAGTACTCGATGACCCGCCGGAAGCCGGGGATGATTGACAGGTTGGTTAGTCCTGTCTCTTCCGCCACTTCTCTCAGGACGGTCTGCAGCTCCGACTCCCCCGCCTCTCTGTTTCCCTTCGGGAAGTCCCAGTGGCCAGCGTTGAGGAGGAGCAGGTAGTTTCTCCCTTCTTGGGTCGAGCCCTTGAAGACGACCGCACCCGCGGAGCGTTCCTCCATGCATTGTCTGGCTCGCCGTCGGCTTCTATTAGCTTTCCGCCGACTCAGCCCGTGTCGGCGGCTCGAACTGCGCGGGCGGTGCGCGAAACCTACCAGAACCCCGAAGCGAAGTGTTTATACCAATATTTACGGCGATGTAGATTCGTCATGGGGAAAATCAAGGTCGCCCTCGCTGGCGTTGGCAACTGCGCCTCCGCGCTCGTCCAAGGGGTCCGCTACTATTCGGACAGGGGGGCAGACGAGGGCCTCACGTACTGGAAGGTGGGGAGATACACCCCCGAGGACATTGAGTTTGTAGCCGCCTTCGACGTCTCCGCCAAGAAGGTGGGGAAGGACCTGTCACAGGCGGTCTTCCAAGCCCCCAACAACACGATCAAGATATGCGATGTCCCCAACATGGGGGTCCAAGTGAAGAAGGGGCCGGTGCTCGACGGCCTCGGAAAGTACCTGAGGGACGTCGTGCCGGTCGCCTCCCACAAGGAGGCGGACGTAGTCGAGGAGCTCGAGAAGAGCGGGGCGGAGATACTGGTCAACTACCTGCCAGTGGGGAGCACGGCCGCCTCCCATCACTATGCCGAAGCGGCGATTGAGGCTGGAGCCGCCTTCATCAACGCGATCCCGGTGTTCATCGCGTCAGACCCGAGCTGGGCGGCCAGGTTCGCGAAGGCGAAACTGCCGTGCGCCGGAGACGACGTCATGAGCCAAGTGGGCGCGACAGTCCTCCACAAGACCCTTGTGAAGATGGCCATAGATAGGGGGGTGAAGGTTGACGAGACCTATCAGCTCAACATCGGCGGAGACACGGACTTCCTCAACATGCTCGAGGAGAGCAGGCTGAGGGACAAGAGGGAGAGCAAGACAAGCGCCGTCAGGGCGATGTCTCCCTACGAGGTGCCCACCCGGATTGGGCCAAGCGACTACGTCCCCTTCCTGGACAACGACAAGGTGTGCTACATCTGGCTGAAGGGCAAGTACTTCGGCGGGACCGTGGTCAGGATGGACGTCAAACTGCACGTGGTCGATGCCTACGACAGCGGAGGGGTGATGGTCGACGCCATAAGGGGGGCGCGGATAGCCCTCGACAGAGGCGTCTCGGGCCAGCTGACGAGCCTGTCGGCCTTCTGCTTCAAGCACCCGCCAATCCAGATGCCGTACCCTGACGCGAAGGCTGCCTTCGAAGCGTTCAGCGCTGGGTCACGGGAGAGATAGGCGCCATCCTTCTTCTGATGTAGAAGGCCGCAGCCAAGACCCCGACCAGGACGACCACGGACGGCAGGGTGTACCTTAGGAGTACGTCCTCCCCTACAAGAATCTCCTTGTTGGGGACTGGCCCCCGCACCGTGTTCCCCGAATACGTGAAGAACAGAGTTCCCTTGACAAACTGAAGGGCGACCCCCGAGCTGGCCTGGGCCGTCGCGTTGGCTATGAGGGTCTGCCCGGGTCCGATCTGAGCGGCGGATACGCTCAGGTCTCCCCCCTGGACGACCGCGTTCTGCAGGTTGCTGACCGTGATGGAGGGCGGAATGGGGAGCGAGAACTTGACGTCGGAGACTGAGACCCCTGACGGATTCTGGATGGAGATACCAATCGAGAACGGCCGACCCTCTGTGGGGCTCGAGGGGGTGGACGTGACCGAAACGGCGAGGGGCTTGTAGACGCTCACAGACGGGCCTGGTTGGGAGAGGAAGTATGGGAACCCTCCGAAGAACAGGCTCGCGGTGGCGGGTGACGAGGTGAGGTTCCCGTATATGCCCAGGACGACCACGTTGTAGGTGGCGTTCAGGAAGCCTCCCGCCGCGGTCGATTGCGCGTACTTCACCGGCAGCGGCGAAAACAAAGAGATCGCGTCGAAACTGTCAGGCCGGGACGTGAGCGTGGTGTTGTAGATTGTGAATGGGCCCCGGTTCGCTGCCTTGATCTGGATGGTCGAGTTCATTCCGGCGAAGGCGGCGGTGGGGACGAACTGCTTGGTCAGGATTATTCCTGACGGCGCTGCGACGGCGTCAGATTCGCCCGAGATCGTGAGCCCTCCGGTCTTCATGTGGAAAGCGTAGGGTGTGAAGAAGTAGTTCGCCCCCGACGAAAGGTCGAACTCGATTGAGGCGCGATCTGTGGAGGTGGCCGCCACCGTTGGCGGTGCCAGTGTGACTTGGCCCCCGGCGCAGGAGACCCAGCTCCCCTTCGGCTTTCCGCAGGCCAGGCCGGCGGGGAGTGTCCCGGTGGCGGTGAACCCCGTGAGGTTGGCCGTCCCCCCGTTCGTGAGCGTGAAGGCCAGCGTCAGATTGGTCTTGCCCGAGTTCGTGTAGGCTATGGTGGCACCGACCACGAAGGTAGGCAGGCCGATGCTCATCGAGTTGTGAGCAAACAGAACCGGGACGCTGTTTGTGGTCGTGGTGAAGTTCTGTCCAGACGAACTGGAGTAGGACACCGAGTACGACCTCGACGACATGCCCTCGGTCAGATTCTGCGCCATGATGACGACTGGGATTGTAATCGAGCTCCCCGCCAGGAGTCCCCCTTCCTGCCGACCAGCAACCGTCTCCGAAGAGGCGGTCAGGGTGCCGACGTTCTTCACCGTGATGTTGAACCGCTGCGTGTTGCCCACCGAGCCTTCGGAGTTCTTTGCCGGAACCAGGAAGGCGTAGACGACCGGATTGTCCGTGCCCAGCGAAAGGGGGACAGGGTTGCTATCGGCGGTCCCCCTGAATTCCTTAGTGCCGACACTGTAGGTGTAGTTCACGGAGATGGGCGGAGCCGTTATCAGCCGCGTGCCGTTGCCAGTGTATTCGAGCACGTAGGTCGGGCTCACTGTGGCGCCGGCAGCCACGGTCTGGTGGGGAAACGTGTAGTTTCCCTTTACGAGTCGGAAGAACCCGTAGCTCTTCCACCAGTTGTCCGAGAACCCGGCCGCGTTGATGGCCGACGACCCCGAGGGGTTGTTGAGCGAGATCGTTACGGAGACGTTCTGGCCCCGGGTAAGAACCCCCCTGTCGATGACCCGCCTTGCGAGCAGCAGGTCAGGGGTCTGGTTGACGGTGACGTTGACTCCGTAAAGCTTCTGCATGGGAGCCAACTTCAGTCTGTAGGAGCCCGACCCCGCGGAACTGACGACGGTGGCCGCCCTGTCGCTCGAGTTGATTGGGCCGTCGAGGAACCTGACATAGACGACGGAGGACGTGCTCATGTTAGATGCCTGCATGAAGCCTAGCGTGGCGCCGAAGTAGGTCAGTATCTCCGGCTGCGATAAGGTGCTGAGGGCGCTCCCTGCGATCGAGCCGACGGTGAGATTGTGGCCGAAGCTTGACCCCTCCCTGATGCCCTGAAGGCTGACGATGGGAGAATCAAGGTCGACGAAGGTCGACGCGACGATGTCGACGGCGAACCCCCCCGCCCCCGTGGGGATGAACTTCAGAAGGGTGCTGGGGGCGATGTCTGAGAACGAAAGCGGGGTGTAGAACCTGTAGACCCCCGTCGAGTTGGAGTAGGAAACGAACGACGCGAAAACGTAGGAGTCGAAGGACTCGGCCGCGGTGAGCGCGGTCGCGTACGAGTCGGCACCGACGGTGAGGAAGGCGCCCTGAGAGGGGACGAAGGGCACGGGGATGAGGTTGTACCCGTTTGGCCCGAAGGCCTGGAAGTCAGACGACCAGGAGGTCGTCTTCAGCATCGTGAGGTTGTACCAGGTTACCCCCGACTGTCCCTCCACAGCCGCTATGCCAGGGGCGGTAGCGTTGACCCCGTCGAAACTCACGTACCAGAGGGCGCTCCCCCCGGCCACGTAGGTGGTGAACTTCTCGGAGTAGGCCTGGGAGGCGTTGGCGCGCTGGGCAGGGACGACCGTCAATGTCAGCAGGATGACTACTAGCACTGCTAAAACAACGGGACGTTGCAAGCGAGACTCCGAAGGCCGAAAGATTTAGCCTATTAAACTGTGGCGCCAGAGACTACTTCTTGCGCGGTGAGTCTTCCGCCGGGTCGTCGACCCCGCGCTCGTTGAGCACGAAGACCGCGTCTCTCTCGGGATGATAGGGGCTGTCCACCATCCTGGCTATCCTGTTCTTTGCCGCCTTCCTCAGGTAGATTCTGTAGGTGCTCGTGTGGGCGACTACGTTCCCTCCGGTGGGTCTCGTGGGGTCGCCGAAGAAGGTGTCCGGTGCCGACTGGACCTGGTTGGTGCATACGACCGCTATGTTGTAGATCTCGGCCGTCCTCAGCAACTGGTGCATGAACCGGTTGAGCCTCTGCTGCCTCTCCGCTAGTGTCCCCCGTCCGAGGAACTCTGCGCGGTAGTGAGCCACGGCACTGTCCAGGATAACGAGCTTAATCTTGTTCGCCTCGATTATCTTTCCCAGGTCCTTAACGATGAGTTCCTGGTGTGCGCTGTTGTAGGCCCTCGCCACCGTGATCTTTCTCAGTATCTCCTCGGGGTCGAGTTTCCTGGCCTCGGCGATCTCGGCGATCCTCTCCGGCCTGAAGGTCCCCTCGGTGTCGATGTAAATCGATCCCGCCTCCAGCCCGCCCTGCCCCTTGGGCATCTGCGCCATCACGCATAGGGTGTGGCAGATCTGGCTCTTGCCGCTCCCGAATTCTCCGTAGAATTCAGTCAGCGCCCATGTCTCTATCCCTCCGCCCAGAAGGTCGTCCAGGTTGTTGGACCCCGTGGACACCCTGTCGATGGCCTTCCGCTTCTGAAGCAGGTCTGCGGCGTTGATGAAGTCAGGCTCGAGCCTGTGCAGCTCGACCAGCTTCTTCCTTGCCTTGTTGTTCAGGTCCACGGCCTTGGTCACGTCGATGTCTACGGCGTCCGCTATGTCCATTGGTCCCGCGGTGGCGAGGTCGAGCACGTTGCTGATTCCCGCATCGATCAGCTTCTGCTTGGTGGCGGGCCCAACCCCGGGGAGTGTGTCTAGCTCCAGCTCCTCGTCAGTTTCAGACATCAGGCAGTTCGGCCGT
>Ga0187771_10000404_pt1 | contig 26247 bp, 31 predicted proteins | sample 0116_SJ02_MP15_1_FD_133139 | JGI IMG/M metagenome (GOLD analysis project Ga0187771, IMG submission 133139) | Tropical peat soil microbial communities from peatlands in Department of Meta, Colombia - 0116_SJ02_MP15_10_MG | ecosystem: Environmental > Terrestrial > Soil > Wetlands > Peat | place... | reverse complement strand
TAAGGTTTGGACTTAACGAAAAGGTGCGGATAACCAGGATTAGGACACAGTCGCAGGCTGCGGTGTAGGCCTTCGGAACGGCTCGTGAGGAAAGCCTGGGGTCCAGGGTTCGAATCCCTGCGGGCCCGCCAAACCACTTGGACATACATCACCTTTGAGACGCGCCACAACGATCGCAGATACGCGTACCGTTCGGAATTGGCTGCCCACAATTGATGCAATACACGCGCCGCTGCTGGAGCGAGCCGAGCGTCAACGAAACTATCCTAGGCGCAGACACATCGACCTTCTTCTTAAGCGGAAATGGCACGGTTGAACCCAAGAGCCGCACGGGACCTGGGACGGTAAAGAAAAGAAGATTATCAGGAAGCATCTTTCCAAGACGGTAATAGACGAAACCTGCGATGACAAGCCCGAACAGCGAACCAGCGTATCCAAAGTAAGATAGGAAATTGTATTGCACGTGAATTATCATCGCTACTACCAGCAGAGAGCCCATATCTTTTGACTTGAAAGTTGAGACGCCTATCTTGGACGCGGCTTCGCGAGTTTCTATCCGGTCTTGCGCTAGATACACGAGCCCCAAGCCGACTATCCCCGAGGCCATCACATGCATCGGCACTGGAAGCAATGCCCTGGCAACTATATCGGTCCCGGGCACGGTTGCATAGAAAAGGTTCTCTGTGAACGCAAAGCCAAGGCCCGCTAGACCTCCTAGGATTAGCCCCCGAGCCTTGGAGGCTATGACGTAGGGATAGCTGAGCGCGAGAAATATCACTCCAACTGCCTTCGCCGGTTCCTCGATGATGGGCGCAATGAAAACCGTCTCCCTAGCCAAGAAGCCGAGGAAAGTGTTCAGAGGCAGCACTATGATAATTGCTGACACGATCCCCCCAAGAAGTGCGACGATCTCCGGAACGAGAGGCGATAGCGTCTGAGAAACACGCAAACCCACGATTACGCTCCCTTCATGCCCGTAGAGTTATCCATCCTCTATCCATATTCCGGAACATGGTGACTCAAGTCCTGTTGTTCGCAACGATGGTACACGCATGAAGCTGAAGATTCAGCAAAGGACGATCGCGCTTTGGGTTCTCAAGGGACAGGAACTGCACTCTGCTGGGCAGGCTGGGCATCTCGCGGCCACTCCACTAACGGCAAACCTTAGGGTGGGCAGCGCGAGGGATGTGCGGCAAGATGTGCGATGTTCGCTTCGGGCCTAAGCTTCCACCTGGTTTGTGAAAATACACTCGTCTGCAACGAGAAATGTGAGTAACGAGGATTGACGTCCGCTAATACGCGCCTAGCCTGTGAGAAGTGAGCTACAGCGGTCATGACGGATTCAGTTGAAGGCAGAAATCGTTTTGGGCAAGATCTCCTCGTATCTGTCTTGATTGGAAATGCATTCTGATGCAATGAAGGATGCAATAGCGTGGTTTGTCACATCAGTGGAACCCAGCGAAGCCTCTCGATGTACGGAACGCGGTAGGCCGCTTGCCCGCCGTAGGCTATCCGACGTGTTTGTCGCATTGATTCTTGTTTCAGCCGTTCTCGCCCTGCCTCTTCAAACCTCCGTTGCGTCCTCTCCAATTCAGCCCCAACAGACTGAACAAACCGTGACCGTCACATGCACCTGTAAATGCGGCTGCATTATCGAAACGAACCCGACGGAGGTCCTATGCCAGCCGTGTATTCCGTCTCCCATAGACCAACTTCGTCAATGGTGGCACAACTTCCGGAATTGGCTTCAGTCGCTCTGGTGCAGACTAATCGGGCAATGCAGCGGCTAACAATTTCCTGCCCATTTTTCTTCCATTGACCTAATCCTCATTTTCAAACCTGCAGCCCCCGCTCGTCGCCGTCATCACCGATTAAGAGCCTGCGTGATTCGTAGAGGTGTCATAACGACTTCATTGTGGATATCCACGCCAGCCCATCTTCCGACATGAGAGACGAAGAGAAGGCGGACTGGTGGTCCATAGTCAACCAGCGACAGGGCAAGCAGGTTCAGGGTTGAGGAGGCTTTTACATGAATCTGTGCATGTGAACAGCAATTGTGTGTGGAGGTGACAAAACAGATATAGGTAATGGGTTACGCGCTGGATAAACCGAGTCGTATTGTCGCACAGTTGGGAAGTGAAGGATAGTTTGCAATCTCGTCACGTGAATCTTCTAGTGTCTCACCTTAGGGGAACCTCGATCTCGCTGTTGGCGATGTTCTTTTTCGCTACCCTACTTCTGGGTGCTGCCGCACCTGCGATTGCAGCACCGCAGATGGGGCTCGCGCCGAGAATCCATTGGGGACGCAGCGACGGCAGCTGGCTTAGCACCAACTGGAGCGGTTATGCGGTAGACGGTTCAGCCGGATCGGTGAGCGATGTGAAGGGATCATGGAAGGTTCCCGCGATAGCTGGAAGTTGCCCAAAGGCGAGTGAGTACTCGTCGTTCTGGGTGGGCATCGATGGCTTCAGCTCCAACACAGTTGAGCAGATTGGAACCGATTCGGACTGCCAGAATGGGAGAGCGGCCTACTATGCATGGTATGAATTCTATCCCTCCCCCTCCTACACGATCTCTAGTTTCACTGTGAAACCCGGCGACACAATCTCGGCTGAAGTGAACTACTCGAACAGCAAGTTCACAGTATCCATTGTTGATGTCACAACCGGCAAGTCATATAGCACGTCCGCAACGGTCAAATCGGCGCAAAAATCCTCAGCCGAGTGGATTGCGGAGGCGCCCTCCTCTTCAAGAGGGGTCTTGCCGCTCGCCGATTTCGGCACAGTCAACTTCGGATCTGACAATACTGGAGTCGCTGTCACCTGTTACGCAACTGTAGCCGGGGCTACGAAGGCCTTAGGCTCGTTCAGTTCCTCCGTTCAAGAGTTAACTATGGTCACGTCTTCAGGCAAGACGGTTAAGGCTCAGCCGTCAAGTGTATCAAAGGACGGAACGAGCTTCTCCGTTGTATGGAAGAGTTCAGGTCCCTGACCCCTCCCGCTAATGATCTCAGAGAGCGATTGTCTGAGGAACATAATCACCCGTCGCGCGGGGAAGGGGACGATCACCTAGCGGCAGCATGAGCAAGTTTAGCCTAAGTTTACCAGACAAATCCGTAGGTTGACGTATCTGGGTTCCAGACAGCGCCAAACCCAAAGAGCATGTAGGACAGCGAGGCTTGATCGCCAATGCAGGGCGTCGGGTTGGGATTCGGGCAACGTTGCCCAGGCACGCAGATCATAGGGCAAGCATTGTGAAGAGTGACAACGGGAAGTAGGACAAACAGCACAAGAACGACCCCAACTAGGAGCAAAACAATCCCATATTTCTTCAAGAGGCTCACACCAGAGCATTCTCAGAGTGTCATATTAGTCTACGATTTCGAACGACCTGCGAATCTTTTCAATGCTGTATGTCTACTCTTCTCGTCCAAGGTAAGGACAAGGCCTCTGTGTTCCTAGGACATGATGATCTTCACGGAATACGTTCCTTCCTACACAAATTTGCTAGAACCACTCGCTCTACTCAGGACTTAGTCCGACTGTCGCCGTATGTTTCTTCAGCCCACTCAGCGAGAGTACCTTCCGTATTTTCGCGCTTCGTCCACCATCGTGTAGATATTCTCGACCTTTACGTTGGAATGCATTGAATTGCTGGAAGTTAGGACGAACCCTCCGTTCTCGCCTGCGGCATCTATGCACCTTCGGACATCCCTCCTTACGTCGTCTTCGCTGCCATAAGGTAGCACGTACTTGCAGTCGACATTTCCGAGTAAGCACATTCTGCCGCCGTATTTCGCCTTCACATCGCCCAAATCCATAGGGCCTGGCTCGATCGGATGTAATCCATCTATTCCTGTGGCGCATATCTCGTCTAGAATTGGATAGAGGTTGCCGTCGGAGTGCTTCAGGACAGGTACCCCGTGATGATGCGCTTCGTCAACGATCTTCTTGAGACTCGGAAGGTCGTGTTCACGTAGCAGCTTCAGGTTTATGTAGGGTCCATGGTTGTCGGCATAGTCGTCAGTCACGAACAGGACATCCACTCCAACTTCTATCATGGCTTGCGCAAACCTGTGGCATGCTGAGGCAATCTTGTCGACTAGGTTCGCCGCGAAATCCTGATTTCGATACGAGTCAATCGCAATCTTGTCAATTCCGCCCCTGACTTGGAACGCAAGATGCCAACCCGAATGAAGCTCGCCGATTGTCACAATGTCTTCGTTCTTGGCTGTCTTCAGAATTCTCTCCATCATCTCAAGGATGTCTGAGTGAAAGGCGTCTGGAGGCTCATATTTCTCTAAGGCCTCGCTCGTGCTGACCGTGCCGCCCACAAAATATGTTGTCTTTCCTTTTTCGCTTCTTTCCATGACGCGCCCCCATTGGTCGACAAATCTTCCAGATTCAACGAACTTAGGCACGTGGGATCTAGTGGTTAGAGAGTAATCCGTGAAGACGGGTGCCGCATCAAAATCCAGTTTCATGCACGCCTTGACCATTGCAAGCCTGAAGTCTAACGAAGACTGCCAATCGCCAGCCTCTTGCATGCTTACGCTTCGAGGTTGCCCCCGCGTCTGATCGAGCGGCCGCGCCGTGACCTCTTCTACGATCGGAGGATCTAGTCCGAGGTCAGTTATGGGAACGAGATCTGGCTCTTCTAGTTCCAGCGCAGTGAAGAACTTTCCCGATGATTCAATAACTTCCAACCTGTGCGGCTCTGCCGGTAGTTTCTCTCATCGGCCATAAATTGGTTTGATGTCATGCGGCTTGAGGGGCATCACGAGGCAGCGTCTGCGTCTCATCACAGATGATCCGTGGACCTGCATCAGATAATATCTGGAGGGGATTGCGACTATTGCGACCATTCCGTTGGTGTCCGATCCCATCTGTGTTTCTTAAGTTCAGCCAAGAGGTTTGGAGGAAGTTTCGTGCCATCACCAGTAACAATGTTGGCGCGTACGTGCGTTTCCTTTCTCATGCCAGGAATGGTTGTACTGACGATGTCGTTGGAGAGAATGAACCGTAGCGCCATATCCGTAAGAGTCATCCCTTTGGGGACAAGCGGTTTCAATCTATCTGCATGTTCAACGCTGGCCGTAAGGTTCTCAGGCACGAAGTAAGTACTTCGCCAATCATCCTTCGGAAAGACAGTGTGCCTAGTGAACTTTCCGGTCAATGTTCCCTCGTCAAAGGGTACTCTGGCTATGACCCCGATGTTCAGCTTCTTGCACAGTGGGAAGAGGTGATCTTCTGGAGCCTGATCGAAGATGTTGTAAATGACTTGGACAGAGTCTATTCGTCCGGTTTGTAGAGTTTCTAGGCTGTTATCGGGTTCCCAGCGGTTTACGCTGATTCCAACCGCCCGGATCTTGCCGGCTTTCTTCAGATCCTCCATCGTCCTTCCCCAGCGCTCATCAGTTGCCCAACTGTCTTCCCAGACATGAAACTGTATGAGGTCTATTGTTTCAACGCCAAGGTTCTTCAGACTCTTCTCCGTGTACTCGATGATATGATCGGGCGGAAAACACTCGTCCAAGATGAATCCCCGTTTCGAAGGCCAAATGGAATTCTTCGGAGGGATCTTGGTCGCGATGTAGAGCTTTTTTCCAGCGTGCCTTCTTACTAGATCTCCCAAAAGTCGCTCGCTCTTTCCATTTCCGTAGGCCCAAGCCGTATCAAAGAAATTGCAACCAAGTTCTACAGCTAGATCAAGTGAACGCTCTGACTCTTTGTCATCTGACCCGGTCCACCCAGCCATTCCCCACATGCCATATCCGATCTCGCTAACCTTCCATCCCGTTCTGCCAAATTCACGGTATTGCATGCTGGTTTTCCCCGAACTGTCTGAAGTGATTGACGTGTCAAAGTCTCTCTAAAGTCAATCGGACTTCGTCTTCATCCTGGATGAAAGCTCCGATGACTATGTCGGCTTGTGTCTCTCCCTTGCCCGGTCTCTCAACTAACAATATTTGTCAAGAGCCGACACAGTCGCTCATCGTGATTCTGGTTGCATCGCGTAATCTGGAGGCAGTGCTTGTGAAAGCAAAGTTCATGGGAAGCCTCGAACACCTGTTCCTAATTGGTTAGGGCCTATTGCTTCGGCGAATTCCTTAAGAGTCTGGGTGTTCGGGAGGGCAGACTAATGAAGCCAGTCATAACGACTAAGGAGCTCACGAAGAGATTTGGCGATTTCACGGCAGTCGATCGCATAAACTTGGAAATAATGAAGGGCGAGGTTTTCGGCTTCCTAGGACCGAACGGAGCGGGCAAGTCAACCACGATAAGAATGCTGACGACTCTTACAACGCCGACAGAAGGCACAGCTGTAGTCGACGGCTTCGATGTTAGAACTCAGGCAGATGAGGTTAGAAGAAGAATAGGCTTGGTTGCTGAGAAGCTCATCCTCTATCCCAGACTTAGCGGACTTGAGAACTTGAAGTTCTTCGGCGAGCTCTACGGTATGAGCAATGCTGAGCTGGTACCGAGGATCGACGAGTTACTGAGAATGGTTCATCTGGAGAACTTCAAAGACTTGCCTACTGGCGGTTATTCAAGTGGCATGCGACAAAGGCTGAACATCATACGCGGGCTTCTTCATGATCCGGACATACTCTTCCTGGACGAACCTACGGCGCTTCTCGACCCACAAAGCGTTCGCTTCGTCCGCGACCTTGTCAAGGAGCTGAACGCGAATGGCAAGACCATCATCCTCACAACCCACATCATGGAGGAGGCTGACGAACTATCAAACACAGTCGGGATAATTGACCACGGAAAAATGGTGGCTGTCGATGAAACTGCCTTCCTGAAGAGCCAACACCATTCCGAGACCTTGGAGGAGGTCTTTCTTGAGCTTACGGGAAGAACGCTGAGAGACTCTGCTTCAAGTCGGGTGCCCATGAGAAGGACGATGGGGAGAGCCTAGTTTGAGTAACGGCCCATTTCACAGCATATACATTGCATTTCGTATAGCGCGGAAGGACCTTCTGGACTTCTGGAAGGCCAAGATGCTTGTTGCCACTTTCATGTTGATGCCGATTCTCTTGATGACCATGTTTGGCTCCATGTTTCCATCCACAACTGGCGCTAGCAATCCCTACAGAAATGCGCCGATGGCCATGGTCTTGGACGACCACGGGACCTTTGCGATCGAAGTCGCCGACCAATTCAAAGACATATCGACCTCAACAGGCCTGTTCAGAGTGCGAGATTTCCCCAGCTTCCAGGCCGCTAGAAATGGAATCCTGACGGGCAGTGTCAAAGGAGTCGTTGTAATTCCGGATGGTTTCACCGAGGCGTTCAACTCACATCGCCAAGCAACCGTTGAAATCACTGTTGACGATACCAACGCTCAGATGGCCTCCATCATCTACGGGGAAGCAGTCTCAATCATGGGGGCGATATCCGACAATCTTGGTCAAGTAATCGTAACCCAGATGGGTATCGCAAGTGATCCATCATTTGTTACGCAGCCAATAAGTGTTCAACGTGAGAATCTAATTGGCAGCACGACAAACACGTTTGAGTTCTTAGCTCCTGGTTTCATGGGACTGACTGTAGTTATGGGAACCCTGTCCGGGCTGGGTTCCGCAATCGCTAGGGAGAAAGAGCAAGGTACGATGGACGGCATAATGGTCGCACCAATATCTAGAAACGCAATAGTCAGTGGAAAGATGATATCTCAAACCGTGAGAGGCATGATCCAGGCATTCATGATACTGGGGCTATCCATGGCCATTTTCGATGTCAAGATCTATGGTAGCCCGCTTCTCATGGTGGGAACGCTGCTGCTTGGAGTCACTAGTTTTGCAGGCATCGGCCTAATCATGACTTCCGTAGCGCCGGAGCAGGAGACTGCCCAAATGATGATGCTGCTCCTACAATTCCCAATGATGTTCCTGAGCGGCATTCTGTTTCCAATGGATCAGCTACCGGGTTGGTTGCAATGGATTGGTAAGGCGCTGCCTCTTTACTACGGTGCTGACGCCCTCAGGAAGATTATCGTCCTCAATGCAAATTTGAATCAGATCTTCCCGGACATCATTGTGCTCGTGCTTTACTCTATCGCAACTCTGGGCGTAGCGATCCCGATCTTTAGGAAAGCCATGACTAGGTAGTCGTAAACGGGTCCGACGCGAATTCACGTGTCGTATCTCTGTTCTGCCCAGTAGCGTACTCTGAGGAATCCCCGGAGTCCAAATCCAGTTATGTCATTTCTCTTTCTGCTAGCTTCGTATCATCAACTTGTTCGGCTTTCCGCTTTCTGGTCGGCGAAGTTTGTCTCGCTTGGCTTCGGCTGATTGAATTCTCGTCCTCTAACTAGAGATGCTACTGTGCCAACCGCACATATCGCTGACGCGATCAGGAAGAGTTGGCTCATTCCGATTACGAAGCCGCCTCTTGCCAGATCGCTCTGTACGGTTAGACCGCTGAAGAGTTCGAGAATTATCTGGGCAGGTAATGCGGTTGCGATAGCTGCGCCTGCCATTGCAAGTCCAATTGACTGGCCTGCGGCGCGCATCGTTCCAAGGGAACCTGATGCCACGCCAAGCTTGCTCCGTTCGACTGAACTCATGACCGCACGTGTGTTCGGCGAAGAGAATAAGCCGAATCCGACTCCGAGCAGGGTTAGCCTCGAGACAATATCGTTAACGGACGAGCTGATATTCAGTTGCGCCAGCAGGAGCAATCCTACTGTCACGATTACCATGCCTCCCGTACTAAGCGATCTTGAACCGAACCTATCTGCTAGCCAACCGCTGATCGGCGAAAGCAATGCCATTGCGAGAGACATCGCGACCAAGTATAATCCTGCACTTTGAGGATCAAGTCCTTGCACATCTTGCAAGTAGATCGAGATCGTGAATGTGATCCCGCTTATGGCGGTGTAGTTGAGGAGTGCTGCGGTATTGGCGGCTGCAAACAAGCGGTTTCTTGTGAAAAGTGAAAGATCGAGAGTGGGATAACGCACTAATCTACTCTCAGCATAGATGAACAAGAGAAACGCACTTCCGGTGAGGAAGAGAAGAAACAGAATGGGCAGAGACATCCATCCGGAGCTACCGCCTAGTGTCAACGCCACTAGGAATGATGCCAAAGCCACTGAGAGCGTCACAGCCCCAGCCGAATCGAATCTTTCGCCCACTTGGAGAGTCCGCTTCTCTTTGAGCTTCATCAAAGCCAAGGTCACAACAATAATCCCAATTGGAACATTTACGTAGAAGATAGACCTCCAACCGAGGTTCTGGACTAGGATGCCGCCTAAGACTGGGCCGGCTGTGAGCCCCACGTAGACGGCCATCGCATTGATGCCTAAGGCTTTGCCTCGCTCCCAGCTCTGAAACGACTCGGTAACGATAGCCGGGCTGTTAGCGGCGATGAATGCTGCACCGAGACCCTGCAGCGCTCGAAAAATGACGAGCTCCAGCCCAGTTGCTGATGCCCCACAGAGTATCGATCCTGTTGTGAAGATAATGAAGCCGAGAATGTAGATGCGTTTCCTGCCCCTAATATCAGCAAGTCGTCCCGCGTTTATGAGAAGAACCGTCAAGACAAGAAGGTAGGCTAAAGATATCCAGACAACAGTTTCTAGCCCTATCCTCATCGAAGATGCGATTGCCGGGATCGCAATGTTGACTATGCTCCCATCGAACGGCGCCATGAAGGCACCTATAGTTGTGATGAGGAGGACAGTCAACTTGTAACCTGAATTCTCTTCAGGCCTTGCGGTCGCCAGGATGCGTTCCCTCTTCGAATGTCTAGCGAGAATGAGACTGTCAGGCTATTGGACTAGACGGTTTCCAACAGTTCAAAGGTAACGATTCCCGTACGTTCATGGACAGCCTTAAGGAGGTGAGAGTTTTGGGCGATGAAGAGACTCCTGTGCAACAGCTCACGATTGACATTCAGGTCGGCAGGTCCATCTATTCGGTCGACATGCAGTCCCCACCGGACACCCGGTCGGAGCTGACCACCCACCGGATACTATTCACAACGGATGCCCCCGATTCCATGTGGGTTCAAGTGAGCTGCGAAATCATCAAGCTATGCGAGCTAGGCAACGAGGTCAAGAAGCTGGGTCTGACGAAGGAGGACCTGGACCACGTCGAAAGGCACTTGGTCATCAATCGGTCTGATGTCCGCGTGGTTATCGAAAAGGACTTGCGCAATCCCTGAAGAGAGCATCTTCAGAGCCCAGGACCATCTTCAGGGACTGACCTCTGAGATACGAGCGCAGGCGACATATCCGGAAACGAGCGCTACGAGCGCAAGCCACCCCTAGGCAGCTTGCCTCATCGGAGCTTTACGCTGCGCCTTACGCGACTAAGTGTATCTCGTGACTATCTCGTAGTATGTCATGTTCTGCATGAACTGGTGGAGCACAATCGTCCTGCCCAGTACGTCCTGACCTAACACTTCGGTCATGTTCTGGCACTGTGAGATCGGAGTGTCCGGGTACCCGTAACCCGGCAACCATAGAACAGTCCCGCCCGTCTGCTCGACCCCGAGCCTTATGACGCATATGCGAGTTGGGGGCGTGGCGATGAAAGAGCCTGACGCTGAATCCCCAGTGTTTCCCATGATGGTGACTGTGTATACGCCTCTGGCACCACTTGCAACGGTGAAGGACGCGGACGCGACAGTACCGCCGCAGCTAACGGTTGGACTTGAGATCAGGCCGCTCGGATAGGAGTAAATGACACAGCTACTATCGGTGGGATCAAACCCGAAGCCTACGACCCCGACAAGCGTCCCAGGTGGGCCTGAACCGGGGCTTATTATGAGTGGTGGTAAAGAAACACGTGCCGCATGAGCGCTCGGCACTCGCGTCATGAAGAAGATTACGGTGACAATCAACAGGATCGCAAGCGGCTTCTCCGAGCGCGTGACCTACACCTCACATTTCAAGCGATATTCCGAGGTTAGCCTGCCTTAACCATAATATGCTTTGCCATATGCGTCCGTTTTGTTGAGACCCTCGAATGACTAATCCGAAAACGAGCGCTATACTCTGAATCCGTCGAAAAATGGGGGATGGAGCGCGGTCCGGTTCCGCGCTCACTCGAATGGCCGCTTCCAATCATCAATGGTCTGATAGACCGCGTTCGCCAGGATGTTGTCGGCGATCGGGTTCAGCTTCGCCAGTTGGTCCTTGAGGTACTTGAGCGGCTTACCGCTTGAATCCTTCTCGGCCGCTCGCACGAGCTCATCGCAGAACTTGATCGCCTTCGCTGCAGCCAAGTCGTTCGCGTCAACCATTTCAGATAGCACTCTCCACGCCAAGCCTCCGGGCGAGCGCCTGCAGACGCTTCCAATCCTTGCAGCACACGGTTGAGGCTGCAAGCGCTTTCGCTCCACCTAGAGCCTTGCCCGTGATGAAGTTCTCCGGGTTGCTGTAGCGGTTGCGGCTGAGGCGTAGCGCCTCACGTAGCCATGCGATCTCGGCTTTCGGCACTTGGATTGTCAGAGTCACGCTTTGGCTGCTCATGAGATGTACCTCGCTGTATCCTCTGACTCGTCGTCGTTCTCGTCGAACTCGTCCAGGCGCTTGACGTCCTTCTTGAGTGCGGATCCGTGGTTCTTTCCTCCGCAGGCGCAGACGCACTTGATCTCACGCGCTTCACGGCAGGCATCGCAGCATTCGCGCTCTACTTTCGTGGCCGCCTTCTCCGGCAGGGCGAAGGCGAACATTTCGGTCCAGTTCTTCTCGGTTGTCATGTTCATTCCACGGATCAGTACACTGTACATTCTGGCCTATAAGTGTACTGAAAAGTGGACTGATTTCCGTACTCCTTATATCTTGGAGTGGACGGATTTCAGTACACTTTATATTCCAGTGGAATGAAGGCTGTACTGTGAGCCATTATGCCCGTAACGTTCGAACGTGCGGTCTTTGTGACAGGCGGCAGCCTCCGCGTCAACATCCCCGAGCCGTTCGCTAGAGCTCTTGATCTCAAGGCCGGCGACAAGATCATCTTCTCTCTGAACGATCATCAGATGACGCTTGAGAAGGCAGGGAAGAAGGGTAAGGCGTGATGGATCCAGTCATCTTGAGCTGCACGGATTGCGGCCAGGAGATCTACAGGGCGACTCCTGAGAGCTACAGCAAGGAGGCCTGCGAGAAAGCCGGACGGGACCACGAGCGTGACTGCCCGAAGCGCAAGGAGGCTACGGCCCTACGGAGACCGAACCCTGAATGACTCAGCCCTTGGGCCAGACGTCTCTTCTGCAGATGAGCGCAGGCAAGGATCCCGCGCGGTTCACGGTCTCAGTGGAGCGGACCGTCAACCTTGGCCACTATGAGAGCATCCGCGTCGGTTTGGCGGAATCGTTCGATACGAGCGCAGACAAAGATCAAGCCTACCGCTCGCTCCTGACGAAAGTGGACTCGTGGACGAGCGCTATGAAGCCTGAAACATCGCAAACAGGCCACGGGACCCCCGGTATTCACACTGAGAATACCGCTCTCTCGACATCGAAACCTGCGGGTCCCACGCTCGAGACACTACGCGAGCGCCTGGCCGGTTGGCTCATGGATCTCGAGATCATGGACGGCTTCGATGGTTTCAGCGTGAAGCCTCGACGTTATCTCGGCCAGACTTGGGAGTCAGTCAACCAAGAGATACGAGCGCTCGGCGGCAAATGGATCCGCGGCCAAGGACCCGGCGACGGATCCTGGAGAATCAAGAAGTGATGTGTGCGCTCGTAGCGCTCGTTTCCGGAATTGTCGTCTGCGCTCGCATCTTCAGAAGGTCGCAATATCGTTACGATCAGCCTGGCCGGCTTTCCTCCCGTTGCGAGTCCTTGAAGGCGTCCATGAAGCGGAGCTTGAAATCCGTTAGACAGTCCAATTCCCCGTCCTTGCGGATTTCTCCGTGGACGGACTTGTTCATCTCAGGTAGCACGATCGTCCCGAAGTAGTCGAGCCACGACTGCCAACATGGTGTGTGTTGTTCTAGGATCTCCTCAGCGCGTAGCTCGGCGGCCTCTAGGAGTGCGATATGCCTGTCGTATAGCACTCGATCCGCTGCCTCGTCTTCTGGGCGTCTGTGCTGCATGGTGCTCGCGTAGCCGAGTTGTTGCCTTTTGTTCTCTATTGTCCGGAGCTCTTGGGTTTCGAGGCCGGTCAGTTGCATCTCGACAAACCAGCGCCAAGCCTCGTTCTCTTCGGTGTTGCTGCCCTTGTGCATGTAGCGGTGGAAAGGTCGCTGGCTCTTGTTGAAGTGTTCCTCTTGCAAGGCTCTCTCTACCTGCTTCTGCAGGGCTGCCTTAAGAGTCGAACGCGAGTCATTCTTGTCTTCTCGCGTGTCCTAGAATGAAGAGGCCTGCAGTCGATACCGGAGCCGATGTTGCTGCGTGGCATGCGAGCGCGAGCGCCCACAAGTAGTCATCATGCAGGCGAACCTTCTCAGGCGACTCAAACAGTAGATTCCCGGTCTTGCTAACCTTGTACGTGAGGCCGTTCATTTGCATGATCAGCTTCCTCTCGTTCGGCAGTCGAAGCCTCTTCTGCTCCAAAAGCATGCGTAACGCGCTCGCCAGTTCCGCTTTGCTTTCCATCGTGAAGTTGTAGGGTTCAACGTTCGGAATGATTTCGCGGAGGCCTTCGATCACCGGCTGTCCGACGCCGGTCTGGTCAGCGGTTATCCGGTTGATCTTGAACGTCTTCGTGAGGTTGCGGATCCTTCCAAGCTGCTCACTGTATTCCATGCCTGACCAGGCGCTGATGTGGCGAAGCACATAGACCGACTCGTTGCCAACTTTCTCTTCCTCAAGCAGGATGACAACGGTTTCGTCTCGCTGCTTCGCGAAGTCTACGCCTGCCACGTATTCGCTGCTCAGTTGGCCTGTCTCGAGAAGCGTCAGGTCTGAGTCAACGCAGCTTGTGATCAATGGCAGCGGCAAGTAGACGTCGACCTGCTCCACGAACTGTCCTTCGTATTCCTGCTTGAACTCGAGTTCAGTGAGGTTCAAGCGCTCGAGCTCAAGCATCTCAGCCGTTACGAGCGGACTCTTCGTACTTGGAAAGATGTCGTAGGCCTTCACGTCCGCTCGACTGCTCTGCTCGTTCACGGCAATTAGGTACTGATCATAGAAGAGGCCTCGTTTGCCGAATGGTGTGCTCGCTATCGTGAATGTGCCTTTCGTGGCGATCAGCATCGGTTTGATCGCAGCCATAACCGGCGCGTCATTGAGGAAGTGCGCAGCCTCGTCCAGGTAGATGTCCGTCGCAGAGAAGCCTCTGATCCTGTCCGGATTGTTCGGCAGTGAGAGGATTGCGCTGCCATTCTTGAGCCAGAACTCGCTCAAGTTCTTCCGCGCAACTTGCTCGCTCAACGTGGGGTCGGCTTCAACCGCAGCCTCTATCCGGCCCATGAGGATCTTGCTTTGGCGGTCGCTTGGCGAGACGATGAGGATCGTGCGGCCTGGAGTCGTGTAGGCTTTCCAGACTGCTTCCATTGCGAGCGCAGTGGTGATTCCAACCTGCCGGCTTTTCCGGATGACTCGCAGATGGACCGCGTGGTCTCTCAGGAGCTCGGCCTGATACGTGAAGGGCGTCCAGGCCAGGTGTGTGGCAAGCCATCCGACAGGATCCGCGCCTCCGCTCGTATCAGGCGACTCGTCTCCCGCGGGAGACGTGGAGGCTGAGGCCTGCTTGCTAGGCATCCTCTCGAGAAGGAGTTGGACTGCGCTCGTAATCGCGGACGCTCGCCGGTAATTCATCTTTCCGCGGAAGGTCCGCGAAGCAACCTCTTTCAGAACCGCCTGCAGGCCTGCCTCAGACTCGAGATCAAGCTCCCCCAACCGCTCGTCTTTGCCGAGAAGCCGGTTCAGGTTCCCCGGACGAGCGCCAGGACCTTCATGCTTCCGTTCGCGATTCCGCTTCCTCATCTTCGCTCACCTACTGACGGGTGCTGCTCACGTATCCAAGCGTCCACCTTCTCCTGAGGCCATTGGGCCGGCACGCAGTATGTGGTGCCGCCTCCACTATCCGCCCAGCAGAAGCCACAGGTCACAGGCCGGGCAGGCCCGCATGTTTCATCAAAAGCAGGGTAGACCGGAACCCTAACGTAGCGACCGCACCTGACACACCTCACGACAAGCCACTCTAACTCACGCGCATACCGTGTCAGCGGGTACGGTGGACTCAATCGCATCGTGACAAGCCTCCAAAAAATCGAATCGAAATAGCCCCCAAACCAGAAACCCAGAAAAGCCTCATTTTGGCCCCTCCTGCTGGTTTGCGTCATCTGCGTCATTTGCGTCATTACTTAGAGAGAGTTGTCTTCTGTTGTCTAGGGGTAGTATGCTGCTCATTGTTGTTGACGCTGTTGACGCTGTTGACGCAGAGTCGAACCCGTACTCTGTTCTCAGTCTGTCTAGGAGCGCTCGTTTGAGCCTGTAGCCTCTCCGTGTTGCTCTTCCCGTGGGCCCCGTGACGTCCTCTCTATCCGCCTTGAATCCAAGACGGGCTAGGGTTCGGCCTATCGTCCGGTTCGTTGTGAGCTTGCCCGCGTGGCCTTGATTGTAACGGTCTGTGACGGTCTCAGTGAGGATGAGTGCTCCATCCTCAATTTCCTCTGTGACTACTGAGTCGAAAGCCTCCAAGACCGCGTACTCGTAGGATTCTTGGATCCTCTCGAGGCGAAGTTTCTTTTCTCGCTCCAAGATGATGCTGTAGACGTTGCGATACTGCTCAGGCGTCACCGCAAATAGCGGCTCCAGGATCTCGTTCAGTCTGGCGTCTCCCGTTTCTGGGAGCTTCGCCTGCAACTGCGCTTTTCTCGAGAGACAGTCAAGCCGATACTGCAGGAGTCGTCCTCGAAGCGCTTCCGCATATTTCTGGTCTATTGGTCCAAGGTTGATGCTGTGCTTTGGCATGATGATTTGGACACTGCGATCCTCCAAAGTATCGTAGATGTCTCGTCTGCTCGCAATCACTTTCAGGCTGAACGTGTCGATCGCAATTGGCTTCTTGACGGAGCGTTTCGTTCCATCCGGCAGCTCCTCGATCACGTCCGCAACCATGATCGCCTTTGCGCCACGTCGATACCCCGCATTCAAAACAGCGGCCAGGTCACTGTTCTGTCGTTCATGAGGATTCACATAGTGCTCGGCCTCATCTAACAGGAGGACAGCGTTTGTTCCGTCGAGCGCTCGTATCGCCCCTGCCCGCGTTGCGTAGCTGGCGATCAGAGGCCTTCGAACGATTTGGTTGAGCGTCTCGAGAAGACGGGTCTTGCCGTGTCCTCGAGGAGCGGTCACATAGAGGTATGGTGCCACAAACGTGTCCTCGATCCTCCACGAAAGCAGGACCCAGCTTGTGACGATCGCGTAGGTCTCAGGTTCAGCGAAGATCACGTTCGCCTTGAGAAAATTGCATGTGTCCTCGAAGAGCGCGTCCTCCGTCTCGTAGGGTTGAGGATCCGGAAGCTTCGGTGCGAGTTCATCAACGAGGACCGGACGCTCGCCGGTCAATCGCAGTTTGCTGTCTCTCTTGACGAGCGCAAGCCAAGGTTTCTCGACCTCACGCTGTTTGATAGCGAGCGCTTTAGCCAAGTCGAAAGCGTCGATCCCATATTGTTGGCGCAGACCTTGAGGCACCTGCCGGGCAAGAGTCTCCGGGTCCGTCTGCTGAAACTCCTCGCGCTTCAGCGCCCACACGTGAATCGGTTCGTCAACGCTGGTGTGTTCTAATGGCAGGCTGACTAGGCCGCTCTCGCTCGTGTGAACCTCACCAAGAGACCAGAGGCCGCTGATCTCTCTAGTCTGGACCGTAGCAACCAAAGTGCGTGACTTCCATTGTTTTCATCCTAGTTCTCTGATTGAGAACGCTGAGTCATTCACGAGTCAACCTTCTTCGATCCTGTCTTCTGCGCGGAAGATCGTAGAGTCGGCCTCTCAATGCTCAGTCGGCACCTTCACGTTCATGTCACTCATTCTCTCGTGTTGACGCTGAGGCCACCATTTTGGTCGACGTGCGACGCGGCCGAGGTGATTATGGTCAAACCGCGTCGGAGGAGCACCCCAAGACAAGGAGATGAGACTCGTCTCTGACCACGGCGGCCCTCAACGATTCAGACTTCCGACTTCCTGACCCGGATAGGCGGACCGTTCTCAAGCGCATGTTCCGGCGTGTTCAGCGGCGATGTTTGCTCCGTCACGCCGGCGGCTGTGTGGTCTGCAACGATCTGCCTGATTGTCGCATCTGGGAGCGTCGGATGTTCTCTGCGCTCCTTCGCGAGCTGGTCCTCGTAGCTCTCACTCAAGGCTCCCCTTCACCTCCCTAGCTGATGACTGTCGTGGCCTCGCTCGCATAGTACGGATTCAGCTGCAGGAAGACCTTGTTCATGGCACCCCAGCCCGTGACCGCGTCCAGACCTGTCGATGGCGGAATCTTGAAGCCAAGCAGCGCTCGCTGCACGCAGCCTCGCCGGTTCGACGCCATGAACCGGAGGTAATCGTTCGTCCCTGCACCGTAGATCGACGAGGTGTTCAGCCGGTTCAGCTGGCCCGGTATCATCGCAGGCGTGACCGTGATGAACTTGTAGGCCGAGTTCGCGGTCACGAACATATTGTAAAGGAGCGAGCCGTCGAGGGTTGCGAGCTTCGTGCTGATGTAGTTCGCGTCGAGTCCGCCGGGGAACGTGCCATGATTGATTGCCAGGAACTCTTGCCACGCGCTTGGCAGCCAACGGGAGTAGATGGATGAGCCTGAAGGGTCGTCAGGCAGCTGTTCCTCAAGGACTGCCCAGTCACCATAATCCATGACGACATCTGAGATCTTGATTGAGCCGCTCGTCACGGTTCCGCCTGACCCGTTCTTCCAGTAGACCCTGACATCCGTGACTGACATCGTGTTCAGCGTTCCTGATGTTCTCGTTGGATTGCGGAGAGCTGCGATCGCTCGCCCCCACTTGTAGGGCGCGAGACCGGACAGTAGATCCCACTCCGAATAGTTCCCCGAGCCATCCGTGAGCCGCAACGTCAACGTGAAGCCCGTCGTCGAGCTCTGACAGGCAAGGAAGCAGAACATGATGAAGTCTCGATCGTTCGTCTGCAACTGCGAGGGAGAGAAGTCAGCGTAAATGTATTGGCTGTTCGCCATCGAGCTCCAGCCGAAGCTGTAGCAGCCAGCAAGATCCGGGAGAGGCGGAGTCGGCACCCCTGGAGCCTGCCAAGTCGTGTCAGGCCCGAGGCCCATACCTGAGGCTGTGCCCCCCATCGTCCAGCCCGCAGCACCATACGTTGATCCGCCTGAAGTGTAGGGGTAGCATGTGCTGATCGTCGTCGGAATGTGTTTGTAGCCCTGGTTCACGACATAGAGCTGCCCTGACCAGTTCTTATTCGTCCGGTCGAGCGCCCACCCGTAGTTACCCCAGAGCATCGAGAGAACATCCTGGACGGCGTTCTTGACGTAGCCTGTCATGCCGACATTGGGAAGGTTCAGGTCGCAGAGCAGAACTGACTGCCCGACTCCCACCACCTCGAGGTCGTCGATGAGGATGTTGCCAGTGTAAGATCCGCTGAACGTGATGACGATTGAGAGCGCAGTCACGTTCGACCAGTCAGGGCTGCCGGTCGAGATGTCGTCCGAACCTGAACCGCCTCCACGCTGGAATCCCATCTGAACCCACTTGCCCGCGCTTACCGGCAGGGTCCCTGATGTGCCATCGTTCCCCGCGAAATAGTCGAGCAGGTCCGTCTCAACGCGAAGCGCTACACTGGAGACATTGGTGAGGCTGCTCAGCTGCAAGTCGAAGGTGAAGCCATGGTACTGGCGAAAGTCGGTGGCCTGCGGGAGAACGAAACGCAGCACAGCCTGATTGGTGGCGGCGCTGCAGGCAAGTTGGATGCAGCCTGCACCCTCCATCTGGCCGCTTGTCACGGTTGACAGGGCCGGGGCTAGTTCGACGCTGACGAGAGAGATCGTGAAGGCAGATGCCACGTTGGGTGCTACGTACTGCAGGTTTCCCGTTGTCGTCGCCGTCACGTAGTCAACGTAGACGCCTGGCCCGTAGAAGGTGTTAGCGAGGACGCCGCCCAGGTAGTAGTAGCAGTACCCGGCGGTCATTGATGAGATCCGCGTGACGACTCGGTAGGTCTGCCCCGCCACGATGGTGAGGGCTGTCGCGGGTTGAGCACTGTAGAGGCCGGTGCCTGACAAGATGAGACTGTTCGGACTCGTCCCATAACTCCAGTTAGTGCCAAGAGTCCAATTCGGCGTTGCCAACGCGGGCGCCATTTCGGGTCCGACAGCCGAGTTCCAGCCGCCCGTTGAGTCGCAGCTGCTCAGCTGGTAGCCGTTGATGCTGTTCACGGCAAGTCGGCCCCAGCCTGGAATCTCTAGGAACGTGTAGGTGAGCATGCGCATGTCCTCCCACTCGTACACGGGGATAGCGCTTGCCAGGTAGCCGAACGCCTGACCTTCCCCGTATGAGTCGGTGAAGTCCAGCCAGATTGGTGTCTGCGAGTTCACGTACCCGTCAAGCGTCGCCATTGAGGAGAGGTCTGATGCGCCATTCCAGAATGTCGCGTAGATCGTGTACCGCCTCTCGTGAGCGCGGTCGGGCACGATAAGCCTCTCCGCGCCTGGCAGGATGCCCTGGCCGAAGCTGCCTGCGAACGGTCGAATAACCGTTGCTGCGGTCACTGTGACTGATCCAATCTGCGCCATGTCTCAAAGTCCAGCTGATGCTGCCTGTCGCCGTCTCGCCTCGCAATCCTCACGAATCCAGGCCTCTGAGCATCGTTGACAGAGGATGGGCCGCTGCCATGGGACCTCAGCCTCTACGCCGCATCGCTCGCACCGGATCCTCTGCGTCTTCTGTCCGTCTGGGAAGGGACGCTGAATCGTTGCCGCTGTGAGGTCGACTGAACCAATTCGCACGGTCATAGCGTCTCATCTATTCTGCTTGCCCCGGCGTCGGAAGAGCGCGAACTCATCGCTCAATGTCGACTCAGGCGGCCGCGGGTTCTCCTCAAGAAGAACTGGCGCTGACGCCAACTCTGGCTTGAGGGACACATCGTTCAAAGCGGATCCCAAGCTGAGCTGGTCAGGCGAGAGACGTTTTGCTGGTTGTTGACTCATCGCGTTCACCTCGCTCACGGTTTGATTCCGTACTCTTCGAACAGGTCTGTCCTCGTGACCGGAACGACAACTTGGCTGTAGAGGGTTCCGCAGTGCTCACACATTTCCTTGATCACGTAGCATCCGTCCTTCTTATTGGCCTGCGAGCGGTCGATGACCTTCTTGAGCTTCAACTCATGAGAGGTCTTGCCGAGTTCTGGATCGTGCGAGTAGTTCCAGCATTGAGTGACTTTCTTCTTGAGATGTGCCACAGATTCAGGGGTGACCTTGTCGACGTTGTCGCCTGGATAGATCTGTCGGAACATTGGGCAACCGCATTCCGGGCATTTCGCCGGTGGTGCAGCTGCCACACCTGTCAGGTGAGCGCACAGCTTGCATTGCCATTTGGTTTCATCGAAAGTTTTCAACAATTCAGATCATCTCACTCTGGGAGCAGATCACGGGCTGAGGGATGCTTCGGGCGATCGGGTCGGCCTTGGAAGCTTTTCTCCATTATCTGAGCGAACGTCTGGTACTCTCGGTCCTTGTTGACCTCCTTGGCCTCAAGAGCAGCGAGTCTACGTTCCTGCTCCTTGAGCTTCTCGTTCAGGCGATCGTGGGTCGTGATCCATTCTTTGAGCCTCTGCCAGTCTTCAAAGAGCTGACTGATTTGTTCTGGGGTCACGCCGACAGCCCGGAGTTCTTCTTCAAGCCGACCTTGTGCCTCGCGTTGACGCATCTCACGATTGAAAACTTCCTCAACCATCTCTGCGAGGCGAGCTTCACTGATGTCGTATTCGCGTTGCGTCGCCATTTCACGCAATTTGACCATTTCGAGCCAAGTCATTTTCTCGGTCGTTGTCATCTTCCTCCTTAACGCAGATGATCATGATTCGGTTGGGGTTCAGGCGATCGATTTGGACTTCGATCCCATCGCTGGGCGTGAGGCGGGGCCAAGCATGCGATAGTGCCTGCGCTATGGTCTGGCTGAGCCTTTTCATTTCAAGGCCGTTCATTTCAGTCGCCTCGCCTCTCCTGCAGCTTGTGCGCTGCGTCGAGTTGGTCCTCAACGAGTTTAACGATGAAAGTGGATCGGGGCAGTCTTCCCCGTGCACCGTCAATTCGCTGCAAGACATCAAGAGGGATCGAAACACTGACGGGCTTGTGCCTCCGTCCATCAATCTCTTCTTTTCTTGTCATGTCCGGGCTCCCCCGGTGCCTCAAAGCGGTCTTCTTGGCATGCCGTGGTAAGTGTTAACAACACTTAACTACCTCGGCGATAACAGGCCTCTCAAATAACACGCGCTGTGAGGAAAACGCCCGTGGGCCGACTATTATCACAACAAATGGAGCATTTTCTGAAGAACCCTAAGTACTCCAAGAACAAGAGCGAGAACTACAAGCGCATCGTAGACTATTCCTTGGCTGCGTTTGAAGACCTAGCCAAGGTAGCAGAGCTTATCCCTGAGGACTATGCGAGGCTGATATTCACGCCGGCCAACTCGGATCTGCGGCGCCTGATCGAGCAGCTGATCGGCAAGGGCGAGTCCAGGAAGAGCGCCAGGCATTACCAGTTGGCGCGATTCTTGGCGATTGAGTCCCTTAACGTTCTGGACGACAAAGTCCCCGGACATGATGGAGGGACGAAGCTCGATAATCTAGTCTATCGAGATGAGCTTGAGAAGTTCAGAGAGGCCAAAGCGCTCATCATGGCCAGCGTCGACCGCGGCTACAGCAACGACTCCGATCAACAATGGAAGGCATGGCGCAAGGCAAGATTGAAAATCGAGGATTTCCCGTTTCCGAGCGCTCGTTAGGGTTGCCCAATTTTGGGGATCTTGAGGATTGTTTCGAACTGGCCTCGGAGCTGCCGGACTTCTTCGCGTAGGCTCTTCACTTCTTGGGCGCTCTCCTGGTCAGCTCCGGTCATGCTGGTGATGTTGAGGTATTCGCTAGCGATCCTGGCGTTCTCAAGCACGTAGTCGACCTCCTTCTCGGTGAACTTGTTGTAGTTGAACGGGTCGACCGTGTGGCCCATCCAGAACTCAGAGCAGAGCGTATCATAGCCCTTCTTCCGTGCTGTCTGCAGGCGAGACCGGACGACATCGCGGAACGCCTCATGTGGTGCTACGCCGGACCACGCCCACTTTGTCTTCTGTGGTTTGCGGATCCGGAGGCGTAGAGCGGATCGGATGAAGTTGTCTCGGATCGTCTTCTTGGTGGGCGAGCGCCCGGCGGCCGTGATTGCAATAACATCATCTTCTCCTGGCCATCCGCGCTCCTTCTCGAAGTATTGGCGCCAAGCCTCAAGAGCGTCACGGTAAAGGAATGTGTAGTATGCTCGCCGGTTCTTCTTTCGACCGCTCAGGAAGTCGACACGGAAAGGCTCATCGAGTCGTCCATCGCGGATGTGTTTGACGAGCGCTGCAGCGTATTTCCGGTTGAACCTGGTGAACCGTTCGAGATCCATCATGCCCTGCAAGAGCGTGAGATAGATCGCGCGATCGCGGAGATCTGCGTGGAGAATGATCTCGCGGACCTGGTCGAATGTGAGATCACTCTTGGCGGGTTCACGTGTCGGGGTCGGCCGCCACTTTCCAACGCCAGGCAGCTCAACACGGTTCGCGATGAAGAACGTCCGCAGATGCGAGAGCTGCGTTATCATGCTCGAGTAGGTGCCGCCCTTGGCCTGGATAAACTCACTCATCAGGTCAGGCAGGATGAACCTCGCGCGGCCTTTCGCATCGTCCTGGAAGGCGAGCAACTGACTCGGCATCTTGTCAGCCCACTCCGTCCGACCCCAAAGCCAGTCGAGGAACTGCTTCAAGTCAGAGAGGTAACCCCTGCGCGTCTCAGAGCTCAGATGCTTGAAGGCCTTGACAACGCAGGCGTCAGACATCGCAGACTCAAGAGGGGAAACCGGAGGAGCGAGCGAAGACATAGGACTACTCAGACACTAGAACGTCCGCTCTCTAAAACATAAGCCTTCGCGGACGATCAACAGTTAAATCGTCTGAAGGGGACACTTGATGCGGGTATGTTCTCATTGGATATCGACCAAATACGCTCGGAGTTCACGATCACAAAGAAATACGCGTACTTCGACAATGCGGCGGTAGGGCCACTACCGACCCGAGTCTTGGAAGCTGCAAGACGGGTATTGGAGGAGAAATGCGAAGGGAGTGTCCACTGGGAGTCCTGGGAGAGCACTGCAGAGGAAACAAGAAAGTCGATCGCAGTTCTCATTGGGGCGGGCGCTGACGAGATAGCTCTAGTCCACAGTACGTCTGAAGGCGTGTCCATTGTTGCAAATGGTCTGTCATACGAGAAAGGGTCGAACATAGTCACATGCGACATGGAATTCCCGTCAAATCTCTTTCCTTGGCAAGCAGTGGCGAAACGTCAAGGCCTAGAGCTGAGAGTCATCCGAAACCGCGACGGTTTCCTACGCATGGACGACTTTGTTCAGGCAATCGATCAGAAGACGAGGATCGTCGCCGTCTCGCATGTTCAATACTCCAACGGCTTCAGAATCAATTTGAAAGAGCTGTCAAAGATAGCGCACGAACACAACGCTTACCTCGCTACTGACGCGGTTCAAGCAGTCGGAGAAATGCCTGTCAGCGTCTCCGAACTTGGAGTCGACTTTCTTGCAACTAGCGGGTACAAGTGGTTGCTTTCGCCAATCTCAACCGGTTTCCTCTATGTGAGACGCGCTGTTTTCGAAGATCTTTGGCCGACAATTGTTGGGTACCGCTCAGACGAGGAGCTCATGGCTAATCGCTTCAGAGAACTGAGTTTAGCTCACACGGCTCGGCGATACGAGGCCGGCCAGCTCAACTTCCCGGGCTTCGCAGGCATGAGAGAATCCATAGCTCTACTGCAGGGAATTGGTCTCGAGAGCATTTGGGCTAGGATCATTTCTCTCGTTGATCGTTTGGCTGAAGGATTGAAAAGAAACGCAAACGTGAAAGTGAGAAGTTACTTGGAACCGGAGTTCAGATCAGGCATCGTGAACTTGGCATGCCAAGAACCTGAATCAATTGTCAAGAGACTTCAAGAACGCGGAGTTGTAACTTCGGTTAGAGGCGGCGGTTTGAGGATCTCTCCGCACTTCTATAACACGGAAGGCGAGGTTGACAAGCTACTCTCTGAGCTAGATGCTGCCTGCGCTTGAAATCTTATGTTCACTGAGCCTTCGGGATCTCATCTAGCGCTTCAGGGTTGTCCAGCGTCGAGAGGTCACCGGTGTCTGTCTTGCCGAGCATTCGCGACCTGATCAACCTCCTCACCACTTTGCCTGAACGCGTCTTTGGGAGTTGCCGAATAAATCGTACATCTCTAGGCCTGAAGGTTTTCCCCATCACGCTCGCCACCTGGTCCTTGAGCGCTTCTCTGAGACTCTCACTCACTTCAACGTCAGGCTTGAGCACAACGAAGCATGTGACCTCCTCCCCCTTGACTTCATCCGGGACCCCTACAGCCGCGGCTTCCGAGACGCTTGGATGTTCCATGAGTGCAGATTCAACTTCTGCCGGGCCGACGCGCCTGCCTGAGACTTTTATTGTGTCATCCGCTCTGCCGAGCACAAACCAGAATCCATCTTTGTCCACGAGTGCCCAGTCAGCGTGATACCAAACATGCGGCCACCGGGACCAGTAAGTCTCGATGTATCTCTGCGGATCGCTCCAGAATCCCTTAGTCATAGAGGGGCATGGCTTCTTCATGACGAGATAGCCTACCTCTCCTCGCACCGATTGTCCCTTCTCATTGAAGACGTCTACATCCATTCCTAGGCCGGGTCCTCCCACGGTGCAGGGTTTGAGTGGCGAAAGCGGAGAAGGCGTGACATTTGGCGCTATGAGTTCGGTACCGCCTGAGATGTTAATAATCGGGCATCTGGAACCGCCTATCTTTTCGAAGAACCAAGTCCAGGATTCAGGATCCCAAGGTTCACCTGTGGAACCAAGCATCCTGAGGCTCGAGAAATCGTGGCCCGCGAGATGCTGATCTCCATACCTCATCAACAGCCTCACAACAGTTGGGGAGATCCCGAACACGGTTACCTTGAAATCTTCGACGATCCTCCACAATCTGTCCGGACGAGGATAATCGAACGCGCCTTCGAAGAGAACGACAGAGCTTGCAAGACCTAACGCGCCGATAAGCATCCATGGCCCCATCATCCAACCAATGTCGGTGACCCAAAAGAAGACATCCTTTTCTTTCGTGTCAAAGTGATATCCCACATCTTTCATGCATTCAAGCAGTGCTCCCGCCTGCGTGTGCACGGTTCCTTTCGGCCTGCCTGTGGTTCCCGAGCTGTACAGGACCAGAGACACGTCCTCGGAATCCAACTGAGCCGTGGCGCACTCCTTGGACTGATCTTTGACTAGGTCATCCCACCAGATGTCACGGCCGGTTGACCAAGGTACGTCAACGCCAAGCCGCTTGTAGACAATGACGTGCTTGATGCTCTTCACGAGATCAGTTGCGGCGTCCGCCTCCTTCTTGACTTGAAGACTCCTAGCTTTTCTGAGCGTTCCATCTGCAGTTACTAGGATCTTTGCCTTAACATCATTGAGTCGTGACGCAACAGCCGAAGCTCCAAACCCTGAGAATATTGGGACACATATCGCTCCGATCTTGAATGCGGCGAACATTGCGATGGGCACTTGCGGAGACATCGGCATGTAGAGTCCGACGGCGTCGCTCTTGCCGACGCCTAGGCTGTTGAGACCACTTGCGAACCTGTTAACTTCTTCGCGCAGAAGTCCGTACGAGAGTCTCCTGACCTCTCCATCTTCACCTTGCCATATGATGGCGGTCTTGTCGCCTCTGGTTCTTGCCTGCCGGTCAATACAGTTGTGGGCGATGTTGAGTTTTCCTCCGATGAACCAGCGAGCCCATTCAATGCCCTTGGAAGTATCCAGAACCTTCTCGTAAGGCTTGAACCATTCAATGTTCAGATCTTTCGCGGCCGCATCCCAGAACCATTCGATGTCATCTATGGAACGTTTGGTCAGCTCGTCGAGCGTTCGTAGGTTGTGCTTCCTCATGAACCTCTTCATGTTGCTATTGTCGACGTACTCGCTTGTGGGCTTCCAGACGACCGACATTGGTCCTCTAATCTTCGGGGCTGCGTTGTTGAGTATTTAGCGTTTCGAGGCGGTCCTT
>Ga0187771_10000403_pt1 | contig 26254 bp, 13 predicted proteins | sample 0116_SJ02_MP15_1_FD_133139 | JGI IMG/M metagenome (GOLD analysis project Ga0187771, IMG submission 133139) | Tropical peat soil microbial communities from peatlands in Department of Meta, Colombia - 0116_SJ02_MP15_10_MG | ecosystem: Environmental > Terrestrial > Soil > Wetlands > Peat | place... | reverse complement strand
GGTTGCGTGTCCAAGCTGAAGACCTACCTGGAACGGACCGGCCTAAGGAGCAAAGAACGGCTCAGTCAAGCAGGTCGCAAAACAGGCGGCACTGTCCATTCTCGCGGTGCACTTTACAACATCCTTCGAAATCGCATCTATCTTGGGGAAATCGAGCACAAGGGGCAGGTCTACCCAGGCGAACATGAAGCGATCGTGCCACGTGAGCTTTGGGAGCGGGTGCAGGCACGCCTGCGAGTAAACGATAATGCCCACAAGAACCGCTCCCGGGCGGCAATGCCAAGCTTGCTGGTAGGTCTGATCTTCGACGACCAAGGCAACCGATTCACACCCGCCCATGCGGTCAAGAATGACAAAAGGTACCGATACTACGTCTCCCAAGCTGCGATCAAGAATCCTGGCGGTGGTCATCGAGGTTCCGTCCGAATCCCGGCGTGGGAGATTGAGGGGCTGGTCTGCTCAAGGCTACGGGCGTTCTTGAGATCACCGCACGAGGTGATCGACTCGCTGCACCTGCAATCTAACAACGTGGCCGCGACTCAGGCCGCTCTTGCGGTCGCACGGCAATGGTCGATGCAAATAGGCTCTGCAGCAACCACCGAAACGAGCCCCTTTATTCGTAGCCTCGTGTCCCGAATTGTTGTCCGCGCAGCCACCGTCGAGGTGCTTATCGATAAGCTAGCCCTGCGGGACGGGCTTCTCGGAAGCGTCGGTGCTACCACACCCACTAGGGCGAATGGGGGCAATGGCCAGCTGTCATTCAAATTAAGGGCACGCCTCGCACGCTGTGGCGGAGAGGTGCGATTGGTACTCCCGGCCAGCTCGAGCGGAGAGTCCCCTACCCACCCCTCGCCCTGCCTGATCAAAGCTGTAGCTCGTGCGCACGTTTGGTACGAACGAATTGCTCGAGGTCAAGTGACAGGCATTCGTTCAATAGCAAAGAGAGCCGGTATTGACGAGCGATACGTCGGCCGCATTCTTCGGTGCGCCTTTCTTGCCCCAGATATTGTCGACGCCATTGTGAAAGGTCGGCAGCCTCCAAATATTACGCTCCATGACCTGTTGTCAGATTTGCCCAGCGACTGGGTCAAGCAACGTCAACGGCTAGGCTTTGCTATGAGATGATGTTGCGAGCCTTTAACTTCAATTGTTACAACTGTTGACTACCACCATCGAACTCGAGCAGCATGTTTGGAGATGCCAGAAACCCAGAGCCTATTGATCTCAATCAGCTTCATTAGCCGGGCTGACTTCAGGTACACCTCCAGCCTTTGATCCGAATTACCAATGATAACCCATTTCAGTCGACTGCCCAGCAGGTTGACTTTCCGCATGATTCGTGCGACTCGCTTGTGGTTGATCTTTGGCAGACGGTTTCCAAGTGCCATGTTCCCCAGCAACACCCTCGGCAGGATCGACCGTGACCGACCCACCTAACCTGTGCTCTTCAAGCACAATCGGAACGCGCGCGTAACCAGGAGGGGGCGCCTCGGTTAGTCCCGAAGACACTGATACGGCTCCAAGGCCTGCCGCACTTATCTTGAAGAACTTCCTGCGGGGATGTTTCATCTGCACGCCCGGCGGGACCTAGATAAAAGGCCCGCATCCACTTTCGAAGGAATGGCAAAGATCCTGCGCCCGCCTAGTGCTCTCGTGTTCAGACAGTCCCCAGCCATTTAGAAAACGAACCGCTTAAGGGCTCAACTGGTTGACTCTCCAAGGAGAGATTCTCGCTAGCGCCAGCCTGTGAATACGCCTCGATAGCACTCTTGAATTTTGCTCTAAGATCCGATTTTGAAAGCACTTCTCCACGTGGTCCAACAGCGTTTAGCAGGGAAAGACGGCGGGGCGCCAGAACCGTAGCGAGGTCAGGCACGTCAAATTCCTTCAAAATCCCGGGAACAAGCCACGAAAGTTCAATAGTGTAATCCTCTGATTCGACCACAGAGCGGTAGTCAGAAAGCATATGAACGCCGAGGATTGAGGCTGGTCTATTGTCAAGAACCGCGCCCAACAGGGCTACTAACGCTCCGCCCCCTACACCTGCGACGTGAAGACAATGGGTTTTAACTTCTCGACGCGTCGCGAGAAAGTCCAGGCAACGCAGAAGGTCCCACACCTGCTGGCCCAGCACAGGACTGCTAAGGATCATGCTCGCCCATGCGTAGTCCTTCCGCAGTTCTCCTCCTCCACCGGGGTAGTACCAGAGCGGGCCCTCTTGTGGAAATAAGGGAGATGTTGCTCCATATCCCCGTAGCCCAATGGCGCAGACGGCAAATCCCCGTCGTGTCAGAGTCAGGAGCTCTCCCTTCTTGTCATCCTCGAGGATGGCAGAATCTTTACCATTCTCGCTCACGTAAAGGATCGTAGGCAGGGGTGCATCGGCTTTGGCCGGCTTCACGAACCAGCCGGGGACTCGAATGTGCTCCTTGGATCGAAATACGAATTCTTCGATGGATACCCCTGGCCGTTCTGATCGGGAGAGAACCTTTTCGTCCAGCGGAAAATGCTCAGCGGGGAGAGACAGCAACTGGCGCAGTCTGTCCCGTGTCCACCCCAGGAGTCCTGCAGATTCCACAGTCTCACTCTGCGATCGGATCTCGGAGGTGATCGAGCGGGCACGGTCACTGCTTATCTGAACCACCGATCGCCCGCCCAGTGAAGTCAATACCTCGCCCGTATTAGTGCAGTTCAAGGCGCCCGGAGGGAGGGCCTCCAATTGGACCTCGTCCGTTCCAAGGTCCTGCCCTGCCAGCCAGCGGTTAAGCCAAGCGTAAGCTTCCCGCCGGTTGATGGAGTCGAATTCGTGCGGAAGATGCGCCGAATAGAGTCGGACTCGCTCCTCAGCCCCCATGATGCGATAGGCAGCCCGGCAGTCGTTGTAAATCTCATGGACTGCCTGCACGTAGGAAGGTCGCTCCAAGGCATCGTGCTCGGTATAGATCATAAGCAAAGGTTTGGGCGCAAATGCCCAGAGCATGTCCCCACGATCGATGCCAACCTTCAGACTTCCGACTAGGTTCTGTTCGGCGTCAGCAACTGCGCCAGGAGGGACGTAGTCAGGGCCGGCGAAATTTCGGGTATGCCCCTCGACCTCAACGGCTACCTGTATGCGTGGTTCCAGAGCGCAAAGATACATGGTCATTGTGGCTCCGCCGGAATGACCCACGCAGCCGATCCGGGATCCGTCAGTTTCGGGACGGGTCAAAAGATAGTCCAGGGCACGAGTACCATCCCAAACGCGATACTGCGCGAACGTGGCCCCCAGCAACAGTATTGGCCAGCCCGCCTTATCATGTTCAACCGTCGGACTATAAAGCGGGCGGCCGGCCTCCCGGTCCAAATATTGATGGCATTCCCCTTGGCCAAAGGGGTCGAAAGTCAGAACCACGTAGCCCTTTCGTGCCAGATTCTGGAAGAGCAATTGGTAATCGAGTGCTGACTTACCTTCAGGATAATGTCCCAGGGGCGAGAGGACGGCCGGATAAGGCGGCGTTCCGGCTTTGGGGAGATACAGATTGGCGCTTACGTAAACCCGAGGTTGGCTTTCGAAAATGACCTTCTCGATTCGAAAATTCTTACCCTCTAGCGTTCCTACAGTTCGGGGGTTCAACGGCGTCCTCTCGAGCGGTCCCCCAACGACGCCCCACACCTTCGATCTGATGGTGCTGATTCGCTGTTTGACCTCCTCTTGTCCTCGCAGGGAACTCAGCGCTGCCCTGCGCTCGATCCGCGCTCGACGCACCTTCTCGGTGAGATAAGACGGCCAGTCATTCCAGTAATCCCGCGCTGCCGGAGGAAACGAGGGTTTCCCCTCTCCTTCCGACCTATCCGATCCAACCCATCCACGCGGGGTAACGAAAGGAGAAACAAATGACAGAAGATTCGTTCGTAGGAATTCTCTGCGCGACGCCACAGTTCCACTCCAGACTCCGCGCCGCGCAGGACCAGTGGTTCACAATCCCCGCCACGGACGGAGAGCTTCTAGGCGCCCCAAACGATCTTAACGGACGAACTGTCTCTAACCTTGCTGGCAGCTAAGTGATCCGATATTAGTCCACCCGGAGGCCGGATCCTACGAGATTGACAATACTTCTGGGCTTGCCACCTGGCCGGTGATGTTAACGCCAACGCTCCAGGAACCAAGCAGGTATACCAGAGGTTTCTTCCCCCGCTAAAATCGATAGCGCAGCAGGCGTCATCCCTTTGTAAGCGTCGTATACGGGCTGAAGCTGGCGGTGCAGAGCCGACCTCGACACCAGCCGGTCCTGCCCATCCACCATACCCTTCATCAATAGTGCGCGAGGAGCCAATGCTGCTGCAACATTAGCAATGTCTCCCGCTTCAAAAACTCCAGGGACAATAACATCTTGCGGGACGTAGGAGAAATTGCTATCGAGAATTGACGCGAAACTTACCAGTCCCCGATGAACTGCGACGGTTTGCACGTGATCATCATACAGAGCTCCGAGGAGTGCAAGCAGCCCGCCCAGAGGCTCAGCGTGACTCTGTATTTCTGGACCTATCTGCCACTCTGGCAACTCGTCCAAAATCATATGATCGGGATTCGAAGGCCAGAAGGAATCTCCCCATAAGCCGATTCGCCGAGAATCCATGTCAGGGCGATTCTCCAGATAGGCGAGGACGGTCCGGAGGTCGCGGAGACGTTCTCCTAGTAGGGTTTCGCCCATCATGAGCACGGTGTTGGTCTTCATGCCCTCATCCCCATCCGGATCTCGCCTGAAATCCGGCGTCGTTTCGCCGGTCCCTCTAACATCAGGGAGACACACAGCTGTGCCGCCCTCAAGAAGATGCCCGATCCCCGCCTCTCGCTCCGCCAAGAAAAGATCCTTCCCACCTTCCGAGACCGCCACAACCACAGGTAGGCGCCCCATGAGCTTCGCAGCTGGTCGCAGCAAAAGCATGGGAACGATGATTCCCGGCTCGACTTCGAGGGCGAGAGCCTCGGCATCCACATTCTTTGCCTGCTTGGTCCACTCGAGCTTGGCCTCAGGATGTGAGTTGAAGTTGATGTCACCAAGTTTTTCCGCCCATTGCGTCTGCAGCCACTTCCGTCGATCCGCGGGGGATAGCGAGGCAAGTTTTTCGCGAGTTCCTACAACCTCCGCTTGGCCTTGCTTACGAGCGACCTCGTACACTGCCTTCATTCGAAGCTGCTTTACAACTCCCGGCGTCAGCACGGCGAGCTCAGAGACAGGGCGGCGGCCCAACTCCTGTTGGGATCCCAAACTTTCACCGTCAGAGGTGGTCACATGCTCGCTGGGTATGGGAATGCCAAACCAGCGGTTCAGGGTTGGATAAAGCGTTTTCCGTTGAAAGGGGCCGATATTCCACGCCTCGCCCGGTCCAGGCATCGGTCCGAAACCATGCGCATCGGCTAAGTTGTCCAATGCCTTGTACAACCCGAACACCTTTCGGTAGCGGGACCAAGCTGGCAAGTCCTCGACGTTCCATCCGACCTCAAAAGAGTATATGAATCGGCGGGGCGCGACCGACGCACAAACGAACCACTCAAGAAATTGGTCCACTATGTTAAGACGAATGTCCCGAGTCGAGTCCGAGTCATATAGCCCCGGATCGGCCAGGTCTGGAGGCCACTGGTTCTTTTCTGGAATAAACCTGGCTGTCGCGGGCGCAGCCTCCCCAAAACTGAACGGAGCGACGGCCGCGACACGTGGGTCGATCGCTGCAGTGAACCCTGCCGGCTCTCCTCCGCCTGCGACAGCGCCGAGCACGATTATCTTCTGCTTGTTGATGTCTGGCCGCGCGCTCAACAAGTCTATGCCACGCATCGTGTCCCAAACCATCCAGGTCAGTAGGCTGCTACCTACCAGGTAAAGCTGTTCGCCCTCGACAAACCTGGAATGGAAATTCTCCTGGTCCCATGGGTAGGTGGTTATTCGCTCCCCATATCCCACCTGATCGATCACCAGGACAACACAGCCCGCCCGAGCCCAGATGATTCCCATATCCTGAAGTTCAAATTGTGTCTTGGGGCCGTGAAGACTGTGAAGAATGATAATCCCCGGCATCTGCTCGCGTGGTTCAACTGGACGATAAAGATTGGCTGTCACCCAGATCCCCGGCTGACTCTGGTAAATAACATTATCCCTGCGGTAACCATCACCGAGATACTCGGAAGTGACCCGAGTCTCCAACGGGCACGTCTCCGGGAATTTTCCCAAAGCCCGGCGCAAGGCCTGTAGCCTGGGATCGCGGAAATGCTCCCAATCGGAAATCGAATGCACCTGGTCCCAGTCATGCTTTTCCTGCTCCAGCATAGTTCGGACACGGTCGTGAATGTACTGGTCCAACATGCCAGCTAGGCCTAATTGTTTGCGTTGCTCCGGCGAGAAAACGCGGGTGGGGAGAAAGGTCGAATTTCCCGCCTTCTCGGATTGACTTGGAGCCGCTAGTTGCGCCGGATTGGTGGGAACAAGCTTCATGCGGCGATATCGCGCCGGGCAAAGGGGAGTACTGGCTTCAGTAACCGGAAGGACACTGATTTCCTGGGGTTCCCCGTCGTGCCCTGGGCGGAAACGCATCAGCAGAATTCGCCAATCCTTGGGAGTTTGCGATTCGCCCAGTGCCTTGCTGATGAAATCCAATGGGAGGTCGAGCCTGGCGAACCATGCACCCGAAATATTCCAGGCTGTACCGCGCACCGGGCTATCCCACTCGCGATAAGGCTCTGAGAGACGTGCGCTCCCTTGGTGTCCCGAGGCGTCAAGGATGTCGCCGAACGGATTGATCGCGTATTGAACGTAATAGGAACCCGATGTAGCGAGGTAGACCTGAAAGCTGTCATCCCCCTCAATGTCTCCGTCGCGCCCCGCCAGCTTCGCGAGGATGCTCCCAGGCTCCATACACTTCGCCATTTCAGCGCATCGACCATACGCGTGCCAGACCTTCTGGGGCTCGTCCGGTTCGACGCAACGCGCCAAAATCGCCAAGGTGTGTCCATCCTGTGCGAGCTTGACCTCCGTTGAGAACCTTGGGGGGTGTGCCGATGGCTCGTTTCGGCTCAGGGACCAGGAGGGGACATCGCGCCATCCTGGACTCGTCCACGAATCTTCAAGTACTGGCAGACTCTTGCTAAAACCAACTTCCAAGGGGGGTTGCTTGTTCCCGAGCCATGGAGCATGGGCCAAGGGATCGGGCATTGTCTGACCGCCGGGAAGGACTGAGACCACGACTCCAGCTGCCTGGTCCTCGGGCCAAACCCAAGTTTCTGAAGGCGCTCCGGGTCGCATAGCACGGTTTCGCAGGACACTCAGACGAATGGACTCGGGCCGAGGTGACCCGATCTGGTCCAAGGGGATGGCCACCTCGACACTCCAGCCGTGATTTCCGACGCGCGATGCGACCAGGAATCTGTCGCACTTCTCCGGGTCCCTTTTGAACCACCCGTGCTCTCCAGTCGACCTCCAATTGATTGCATAAGCACCCAGCGGGCCCACTTGCAGCATCCAGTCATTCTCGTTGCGGATTCGAAGGGTAAACCGCAGATAGTCCTCCCCTTCGGGAGCCCCGTAGGTAATCCGCCTCGGAACAGCGTCGTTTCGGGCTTCCTCCCCTCCTTCCCAGACGGGGTTTCTACCGATCGATCGGGCGACGACGCGTCCTTCAGGCTCGTGCACGACGGCACCTAGGTACAGATAGCGGCCCGCAACCGCAGCTTGAACTTCTCCACCCATGTCTGCCGGAACACCTTCCCCCACTGGCGCGAGCCTTGCTGACGGAGTGTGGCGCCAAATTGCATCGTCCAACTTACCGTCAATGGCAACTCTTTGGGCTTGAAGTGGGCCGGCCCCTAGGATAGCTAAGCAGAGCAATCCACAGGGCGAAATAGACAATGTTTGCATATGCGCCTCTCAGATAGTTCTTCTGAGAAATAGCTGGATCAAAACTTACCTTTGAAGCGCGCAGTTTGGCGTGCTCTCATGGTGGCCTAAGCTTACTACACTCGTCAAGCTCGTCGGAGCACAGGAAGCTGTTCGAGTCGCGCGCCAGTAGGAGCTCGCGATCAGCGAAATCAAGCAGTTCTGCGACAGCCAGGGAATTTATGGCGACTTCCGTAATGGGGCCGGCTGTGGACCGCCACCACTCTGGCGCAGATAGGCGCCTGGGAAAGCTTGCTCCGGACTACCGAGCGGGCCGGTGTGTCCCCGTTCAGGCGACTCGAGCCCTCCCAGGTAGCTTGGCTTGCGGGTTCTAGCGTCCACCGAGCGGGTGTTATCGACCCAGACGCCGCCACAATTCAACCTGCTGCTTTGGTGCGTGGGATGCGTAAGGTTGCCTTGGAATTAGGCGTTAGGATTTTCGAACACACGCAGGTTCGCAGCTTTACGAGGGGCCGGCCTGTCACTCTTCGAACTCAGGAAGGGAGCCTTGAGGTGGACAAGCTGGTTACCGCCGCAAATGCCTGGGCTTCCAGCATCCGTGAGTATGCCCGCTCCATTACCGTGGTTTCAAGCGATATTGTCGTTACCGTGCCGATTCAGGAGCGACTCGAGGAGATTGGTTCGAAGCCCGATCTCTGCATCACTGATTCGAAGGAGATGGTTGATTACTACCGAATTACGAAAGATCACCGAATCGCGTTTGGCGAGGGTGCGCCAGGTGATCCTGGCAAGGCCACGACTCCCGAGCGCGCCACTTCCAGCCTGCCAAGGGCGCGCATGATCTCTATAAACGTGTCGAGAGCTGTTTGGGCACCTGTTATTTCTAATGTCGCCTGGTGCGCGCTAAGGTCGATGATGCGGGCGCCGAGGGTTTCGGCCTGTTGGACCCGTTCTTCGAGTTCGGGCGGACTTGTCTCGAGGCGTACCAGAAGCATTTCACGACAGACTGGACAATTGTCAAGGTCCGAAGCCTCGATAACGTCGATCAGCTTGCGGATGCGTTCGAGGACTCGCCGTTTCGCCACCTCGTTGACCTCCAGAGCCAGCGTAACCCGCAATCGCCCGGCTTCGGCGTCCGGACCTGCTGCTAGGCTGCGGACGATCGCGCCCTGCGCGGGGAGGACGCTCAAGATCCGCAGCAGCACATCAGGGACGTCTTCCGCCAGAACGGAAATCAGTTGGGGCACGGCAGGGCCTCCGACATTCCAGGATCAGATGAAGAAGAGAGCGATTTCAAAGACGGACTTGGGCTAGGCAAGGGTTCCGCCGGCGGTCCCAGAATCATCTCTTCGAGCCCCACTCCGGGCGGCACGATGGGGTACACATTCTCGTTCGGCGTCACCTTCACGTTCAACAGGTAGGGCCCCGGTGCATGGACGGCTTCCTCAAGAGCGATCGCGAGCGCCTCCGGCTTGTCAATCGTGCGCCCCGGCAATCCATAAGCCTCGGCGAGCTTCGCTGCATCGGGAAAGGAGTCAAGCCGGACTTCGCTGAGCCGGTTGCTATGAAAGAGCTCTTGCCACTGTCGCACCATCCCCAAGTGTCCGTTGTTCACGATCACGATCTTGACGGGTAATTGGTAATTCGCGAGCGTGGCCAGCTCTGGGATGGACATCTGGAATCCTCCGTCTCCCACCAGAGCAAAGACCGGTTCGTCCGGATGCGCGAACTGTGCGCCGATCGCCGCGGGCAGCCCGAAGCCCATCGACCCCAGACCGCCGGAGGTGATCCAAAGCCGCGGATGATTGAAGCGAATGAACTGCGCCGCCCACATTTGATGCTGTCCCACATCGGAGGTGACTACGGTTGTGCCGCGCGTCAGCCTGCCAATCTCCGCCATAACCTGCTGCGGCTTGATTTCCTCCGGCGAGGTCACTAGCGCGACCGGATGTTTTTCCTTCCACGCCGCCACCTGATCGCGCCAAGCGCGGCGATTAGCTAGGCGCTTGCATTCTTGGACTGGCCTCGTTGCCAACAGCCGATCGTTCAACTGCTCCAACACTCGCCGTAGGTGCCCAACGATGGAAACATCGGCTTTTCGATTCTTGCCGATTTCGGAGGAGTCGATGTCAGCATGAATTACTTTGGCGTGAGGAGCAAATGCCGAGAGTTTCCCGGTTACGCGATCGTCGAAACGTACGCCTAGAGCGATCAGCAAGTCAGCGTTCGTAAGGCCCATGTTGGCGGCGTAGCTGCCGTGCATACCCGGCATGTCCACGAAATTCGGATGGTGGGAAGGCAAGCCTCCAAGGCCCATCAGCGTGCACACAGCGGGGGCGTCCAGTATCTCGACAAACTCGCGAAGCTCCGCCGAGGCGTTGGCGCAGACAACCCCTCCGCCTGCGTACACCATGGGACGGCGGGAGTCCCAAATCAGCCCCGTGGCCTCGTCGAGGCTCGCGGGGTCGCCGTCGGATGGGACCTTGTACCCCGGAAGGCGGATTTGCTCACATGGAACGAAACTTATCATCCCTTGCAGAACGTCCTTGGGGATATCGACCAGCACCGGGCCAGGCCGGCCAGTTGAAGCGATGTAAAAAGCCTCGTGAATGACACGCGGCAGGTCCTCGAGCTTTCGCACCATGTAATTGTGCTTCGTGCAAGGCAAAGAGATCCCGAAAATGTCGGCTTCCTGAAAAGCCATCCTTCCCAAGAGGCGGGATGGGACCTGACCGGTGATGGCGACAATGGGGATGGAATCCATCAGCGCGTTTACGAGGCCGGTCAGGAGGTTCGTCGCGCCAGGGCCGGAGGTCGTGCAGCACACCCCCACCTTGCCGGATGCACGCGCATAACCTTCGGCAGCGAAGCACGCGTTCTGCTCGTGACGCACCAGCACATGCTGAATGTGATGGTCGTAGAGCGCGTCATAAAGAGGCAACGCAGCGCCTCCGGGATACCCAAAGATGACCTCCACGCCCTCCCGGTCAAGGGCGGCAAGCAGCGCCTCAGCTCCCGTCATCATTTCTGCCATGATTGTTTCTCCTTCTTGCGTACAAAAGAAAAAGGCCATCAGCGGGGGTTTTGGTCCCTGCTGATGGCCTTCAGAATCCCAACTGGCCGGCCATCACCCAGGGGCCGGCAGGATAATTGCGATGTTCAGGATGAAGACTCCGATAGAGGAGGGGTGAAAAGAAACTCGTAGTCCGCTTGTAGAATCTTCAGCCATATAGTGCTGCTAGTTTACAACTCGACGTGACAGTTTGCAAGCAAGAAAGATGGATGGCACTCATAACGAACCTGAAGTTCTTTCTGAGGGTGCTACGCCCAGGGGCGGACAATTTCTGCCTGAACGAAGATGGATAGACGGCGTATACTTCGCTTGCCTGCACTGGTTGCAGTGTGGCTTCAGTAGCGCTGGGCCACCTCAAGTCTCGCCACACTATACCTTGGGGCCTAAGCGAGGCTAGGTGGTCGTTCCTCGGCCGCGCGCGCGTCGAAAGTTTTCGTCGGAGTGTTCCATTATCGCGTCCTCCAACCGCGCGATCACGAACGTACCACCAACGCCCGCAAGAGGTTGCCAGCCAGGCCTTCAGCATCCGCTTTGACCGGCGAAGCTGTGTCGGTCTGAGCCTATGGGGCTGACGGCATCCGCCGCGCTCAAACCTGGTGAGTATGGACCCTGCCCTCACATTTAGGAAAGCCACATCCAACTAGCCCAGATTGAGGCGGCCGCCACAATGCATTGCATGGCATTTCTCCCCTTTTCGACGGTTGCGAACCCCAAAACTCACGCGGGTTGCGGGCGCATAAGAATCTCAGAGGCCGCCACTCAGCGTCTTGGAAGGGGCGCACTCGTGGGCGGACCGTACGGCGCTCTCGGGATTCTGTCAATCCTAATGAAGCCACGAGAGCAAACCATCCCTGACGTAGCTCTCGACCGAAACAAGTTTCCGCTGCTTTAGAATCATTCCAAGAGCACATTCGATTCAATTGAGTGAGCCAATATAGATCTGTTACTGTTAGAAAGCCATGAGCTCATGCCGGGCTTGCGGTTTCGCATGGCTCTCTCTGGTCCTCACGCTCGGGGGCGCTGCGCGTCCGCAGGCTCCACCATCTGCCGCGGGTTACATCCGCCAAGCAAAGGCCGACATGGCGGAGAAGAACTACCAAGGAGCGCTCGATGCTGCCCAAAAGGCGGTCAAGCTGGATCCGCGGTCCGCGGAGGCAGAAACCCTCACGGGAATGGCGGAGTTTGGGCTCGGAAGCCTGGAGGCCGCGCAAAAGCACCTCGAAGCGGCTTTGCAGTTGGAGCCGGGACTCCTTCTGGCTCGGCGAACGTTGGCTGCTACATACTTGGAGCAGAAGCGGGCGAAGGACGCCGAGAGGGAGTTTAAGCGGATTCTCGTCTCTGATCCCAAAGACTTCGTTTCACTTTACAGCCTGGGCTTGGCGCTCCTCATGGATGACCAACCCGCGGATGCCCGGCGACATTTCGAAATGGCTTCCGCTCAGAAGCCCGGGGACCCTAGCGCGCTGGTGGGGATACTTCAGGCCGACCTCCGATTGAATCGGCCGTCACAGTCAGCCGCCGACCTTGCCAAATTGGATGCTGAGCTGAACACACATGATCCGTTGAGGCACCGAGTGGCGGTCCTGCTGGCCAGTGAAGGTGCCTATGACCTCGCGATTGATGAATTCGAGCGCTTGCGACAAGCTGATCCTGAGTCGTACGACCTCAGTTACGACCTCGCGCTCGCCTACCATCGCGCCAGAAAAGAAGCCCAAGCGTCGGAACTCCTGCAGAACCTTCTGGCGCGTGGCGAAAAGGCTGAACTCGAGAATCTGCTGGGTGACGTGGAGCTCAACCGGGGTAATCCCTCGACAGCCCTCGCGGCCCTTCGCCGGGCGGCGGACCTTGAGCCTCGAAGTGAAGACTATCGTTACGATTACGCCCAGGCGTTGGCCCACGAGTGGATCCTTGACCAGGCACTGAAAGTCTTTGCGCGTGCGGCGAGCGATTTCCCCAACTCCGCGCGGATGTGGCTAGGCTGGGGGGCGGCTTACTATCTTGCCGGTAGATACCCGGAGGCCACGCAAACGCTCCTGCACGCTGCCGAAATCGCACCCCAGGCCCCCGAGGTTTACTACCTTTTGGGGCGTGTGTACGACGCCTCTGGCTCTCTTCAGGATACCATTGCCAAACGGTTTGACGGTTACCTCCGCACGGACCCTCCCGACGCTTGGGCCCATTACTTCTACGGCCGGATTCTGGCGGAAAGCGACCAGCCGACTTCCTTCGGGAAGCTCAGCGAAGCGCAGGAACACCTTGAAAGGGCCATCGCGCTGGATCACGACTTGGCGGAAGCCCATACGGAGTTAGGAAAGGTCCTGGACGAGCGCGGGCAGGTTCAGGTCGCGCGCAAGGAGCTCGAACTCGCTGTGCAGCTCGCCCCCCAGTCCAGCGCCGCTTACTACCGGCTGGCGCAGGTCTATCGGAAGTCAGGAGAATCCGCGCTGGCTCAGACGGCTCTGGCCAAGTTCCAGCAGCTTAAGGCGGAGGAACGCAAGAACCTGGATCGGGAAGAGATCCAAGGCTTCCTCGAACGAGCGAAGCAGCGCACGGCGGGGCAATGATCACGGGTGGGATGGAGGCTCCGAGACCGCGAGATGAGGATCGAGCTTCAAAGCGTGTTGCAGGGCTTGGTGCGCAGCTTGTTGATCCCCTTGCCTCTCTAAAGCCAGGCTCAGGTTGTAGTAAGCACGGGCGTCATCAGGTTTCAGATCGATCGCCGCTCGGAACTGGCCGATAGCGCTCGCGATTTCGCCTTCTTTCAGCAGCACCCCGCCGAAATTGGTGTGGGCCTCGGCGAAGTCCGGCATGATGAGCACGGCCCATTGAAAGGCGTCGTGAGCGGACTTGAGGTCGCCCTTGGCGAGCTCCTGCACCCCCAGATTGTATTGGACTTGGGCCTGTGCGAAATCCACATCCTTCTTTCGCAAGCGTTGGACCTCCGTAAACGCAGCCGCTGCTTCCTCGCCTCGCCCCATTCGTTGCAACGTTTCGCCGAGAGCGTAATAGGCCTCCGTATAGCGCGGCTTGAGCGCCAGGGCTCGACGCAATTCGGCCAATGCCTCGGTCATCTCCCCTTGCCGGAAAAGGGTAAAGCCGAGCTGATAGTGGACTTCGGATTCACTCGGTGCCAGGCGGGACGCGGCGCGCAGTTCTCTCGCGGCGCCATTCAAATCCCCTTCTTGTCGCATCAATACACCCAAATGCAGATGGGCGGCGACCAGCTTCGGATCCAGTCGCAAAGCCTCGCGAAGCTCCCCGACGGCGCCCCCGAGGTCGCCACGCTTCTGCAAACCTCCTCCCAGCAGACAGTGCGCCTCCGCGTCTTGGGGCAGTAGCCCCACCGCCCTCCGGTGCGCAGCAATCGCACCGTCAAGCTCCCCTTTTTCCCCCAGCACGATACCCAGGGGAATTTCTGCCTCTGGACGGCCCAGCGCCGCTGCCGCACGAAATTCCGACGCCGCGTCAGCGAGATCGTGCTTCTTCCAAAGCGCCATCCCCAAATTCATATGGGCCTCGGGGAAATCGGGACGCAGACGAAGCGCGGCATGGCACTGTTCAACAGCGGCATCTAGGTCACCCTGATTCACCAGGAGCTGGGCGAGGTTGTTGTGCGCCTCGGCATATTCCGGCCGCAGGTGAACGACCGCACGGAACTCCGCCAGAGCTCCGGCTACGTTCCCTTCTTGGACTAGGAGCAAACCGAGATTATTTCTCGCTTCGGGATAATTCGGATTCAACGTAACGGCTTTCCGGAAATGCTGGAGGGCCGATTTCTCTTCGTTTTTGGACAGCAACACTAAGCCAAGGTTGTAATGGGCTTCGGCTGAGCTGGGTTGCAAGGCTAACACCTTTCGGAGTTCGACCTCTGCCGCACCGGCCTCGCCCTGACGAGCCAGAGTGACCGCAAGGTCTTGCCGTGCCTCCACGAAACTCGGGCGGATCTTGATGGCGGCAAGAAATTCCTTCTTGGCTTGGTCCAGTTCCCCACGGTTGAAAGCCTGGATCCCCGCCTCAAAGTGGGCACGCGCTTCCTCGCGATGACCTTGGAAGCCAGCACCCGTCACCCCTCGCGCCAGCGCTAACATCAGGGGAACGGTAAGAGCCCAGCCAAGGCGTGTGCGGCTGTGAGTCCCTTCACTATTCGGACACCCAGGCCCCTTAAGCATCCTAAGTCCTTATCACAACCCTAACCTCTAAGTTGAGCCATTTCAAGATTCGCGTTGTCCAAAAGCTCCTTGGCGGCAGTCAAGCGTTTGGTGGCAGCTTCAGTGGCCCAAACCACTCTGAAGGGGGTCGAAAGAAGCAAAAGCGGCCAGGCGAGACGGAGCCCTATACGAAAGTAGCTTTTTGCAGATAGGCAGAAGACTGCGGCGAGATACAAAGGCCCCCCGATTCGCGTTGACGCCCCAGACTCCCTCGTGCCAGTCAATGATGTGCCCGGTGAGACTCCTGCTGGGATTGAAACCACTGATGTTATCAGCTCCACTTGCTAGACTGACTCCTTTCCATCTGCGATCTTCATTATGTGTCCCCTGTTCGTCACCAACATCACACATACCGGAAGGTATTGGGTTTTATCTATGTGACCTCGGATATTCTTACGCATGTCGGCGGGCCTACCTATGGTTTCACGGCTCCTTCTTTCCCCAGAGAAGGTCCGGGCAATCGCCCTGGAGAACCTTGCGCTGCGTCTGCAGCCAGCGGTAATGAAGCAACGGTGACTACGGCCCCGGTCACGACCAGCCGATCACACACTCTTGCCTGAGGAGGAGGTGGTGCTGCGTACTCAATTCCGCAACTCGCGCAACATAGCTATGGTAAAAGAGAGGCGCGCAGATTTGCCGCGTGGTGCATAATAGTGTATCGGAGAGGCAGGACTTTTAGGACCTCTTACCTGACGAGCATGTATGACAATGTCGGGAAATATAAATCGCCAGTCCCTTCCTGAAGGCGACGTTGGTCCGGGACGCCCCCAGCTATTACGTGAATTTAATGCGCGTCGTGTGCTTCGGCTCTTACGGCTGCATGCCCCATGTTCGCAAGCAGACCTCGCCCGGCTGTCCGGATTAAGCTCGCCAACTATATCGTTTGCAGTGGCGGACCTTCTGAAGAAAGGCCTTATAGAGCGCGCGGGCCGCGGCCAATCGAATGGTGGCCGGCCACCGAAAATGCTGCGTTTTAACGCGAAGTTTGGTTATGTTGCTGGCGCAGACATCGAACCATCAGAAGTGCAACTGGCCATTGCGGATCTTAATGGAAATCTCCTGGCGAAGTTGGTTCGTCCAGCGGACCCTCATAGTACCCCAAAGTCCACAGCTGCCTTAGTAGCCTCCGGCCTTCTGGGTTTGATGGCTCAGCACGCAATTCCTCCGCAGAGGTTACTTACGCTGGCAGCGGGAGTTCCTGGTATTGTTGACACACGGAACGGTATCGCGGATTCATTACCACTGTTTTCTTCAGGCTGGAGATCTGTTCGCTTGCGGCATTTACTTGAAGGCACCACAAAGACGCTCACGGTAATTGAAAACAACGTCAACTTGGCTGCCATTGGTGAGAACCGGGTCGGCATAGCTCGGGGCGTGAGAGACTTTGTGTTCATGACCGTTGGGGAAGGCGTGGGCGGAGGGGTCTTTGTCAATGGACATCTTTATCACGGCTCCGAGTGGGCGTCAGGGGAGATCGGCTTCCTCTATCTCCCAGGCACAAGCAGAAGGCCTCTTGTGGCTAAACGATTGGGCCCCCTCGAGGAAACCGTTTGCACCGCTGGAGTCGAGCGGTCTTGGAGAAGGCTCGTGGATCGAGCCCCAAAGTCAAATCATCTAAAAGCAAGAAAGGCAACGGCCGTAGAGATCTTAGGTTTTGCTGAGAGAGGTGATCCTCGAGCCCGAAGGCTGCTCAAGCAGGTTTCCCAGAAACTGGCATTCACAGTTGCTAACGTCTGCGCCGTCTTAAATTGCTCTCTTGTTGTGTTCGGCGGTTCTATTGGATCGAACCCTCTGGTTTTCGAAACAGTTCGCCGTACTTTGGAACGCAATGAGTTTCCGAGCCCTCGGCTCGCAATGAGTATACTCGGAAAAGACGCTACTCTCCTCGGAGCGATCTCGCTGGCCTTAAACGCAGCCGAGCGAGTTGTACTTCCTTCCTCCATTGGGGGATCACTCTCACCCCGGAACACTTCCGGTGTCCTCCAACCGTTCCTTGACGTTGCTCCGACAGAACAATTGAAGAATGTACGAGCAGATCAGGGTGCACGACCATCGTAGCCTCGGACCGCGGTAAAGCTCTCTCCACTACCCACAGGTGATTCCGACCTCACCCCAGCATAATGCCCTAACCCCCTACCACCCGAAGTGGATAGGTCATTTGCCATCGACACCAGACCGAAATACTGCTTGACAATCGCAGCAGTGATGCTAATGTGAGGCGGTTTGTTAGGAGCCCTAACGAAGCTCCTGACCCTAATTCCATCTGATTCGAAACGGGGGACACCATGCGGACGTGGAATCTCCGTCTCTATTTTCCCAGGAGTACGGAAGGGGTTCTCCTCATCGCGCTCATTCTGGTGCCCGTGACACTCCGGGCACAGGTTACCGGTACCATCAGCGGATACGTGACCGACCCCAGTGGATCTTCTATAGCCGGGGCTCGGGTGTCCGCCTCATCTTTGGCCCAGGGATTTACCCAGAGGGGCCAAACGAATTCTGAGGGTTTCTACAATTTCTCGGCGATCCCGCCCGGCGTCTACACGCTCACGGCACAACAGTCAGGCTTTCAGGAACTTGTTCGGGCTGACGTCGAGGTTACAGTAGGTCAAAATGTCCGCGCGGACTTCAAGCTTCAACTGGGCACAGTGACGCAACAAGTAACTGTAACAGGCGCGCCCACCCTGGTGGACACTCGGTCTGCAGCGGTTTCAGGTCTGGTAGATGACCGCCGCATCGTCGACCTCCCGCTGAACGGACGTAACGTCATCGCCTTGGCGGAAACTGTGCCGGGAGTATTGGCGGTCTCAGCGCCCCAGCAGGTCTTTGCAACAATTGAGGGCATGACGATGGACGTCAACGGCGGGCGCGACAACATGAATCTGTTCTTGCTCGATGGCGGATATTTCAACAATCCCAGGCGGAACACCGGAATGATCTTTCCGCCGCCGGATGCAGTCCAGGAATTTCGCATTGAGACTCAAAATTTCTCGGCGGAATACGGCCACAATCCGGGCTCAGAGGTGTTAGTTATCTCCAAGGCTGGGACCAACCAGTTCCATGGGGATGCATGGGAGTTCTTACGCAATGACGCATTGAACGCTCGCAACTTCTTCGCCTCAACTGTGCCCGGATTAAAGGAAAACCAATTTGGCGCGACGACGGGTGGGCCAGTCAAAAAGGACAAGCTGTTCTTCTTTGGTTCATATGAAGGCTTGCGAATACGTCCGCAGGCGGTAGGGCAAGTATCCTACGTTCCTTCAGTGGCTGAGCGATCCGGGGACTTCACAAGCCTGTTGCCAAACACCGTGCTTACCGATCCGATTGACCCTCTCACCGGAAACCCCTTTGTCGATTCCGGGGGAAATCCATGCGTTTCAGCTAATATCATTAACCCGAATTGTATCAGTCCAGCCGCTGGGGACCTGCTCAAATATGTGCCTGAGACCCCGACCGGCACCTTAGTCTCTCTTGCGAGCACGCCGAGCAATGGCAATCAGTTTCTTGCTCGGATGGATTGGAATCAGAGTTCCAAACATAGCCTCTCCGGCCACTTCTACCTTAATCACAACACCAGGACCAGTCCCTTTTATTACGGTGCGGGTATCCCGGGGTACGTGACCACTGATGAAGCGGAAGAAACTGATTCGGTTACAGCAAACGATACCTACACTCTTAGCTCAAGTTTAGTGAACCTTGCCACAGCCTCGTACTTCCGCTCCACTTACCATCCTCTGCAAACGCCGACAATTCCCCCCTCTCAAGTCGGAATCAACATGCCACAGTACGTGCCTAATGGAGCAGTGACCGTCCAAGTTGCCGGGGCATTCGCACTTGTGTCCGGATTCGCCGACAGGGAAATTGATAACGCCTGGCAGGTTCGGGACATGCTTAACTGGATGAGGGGCCGGCACAATTTCAAGCTCGGGGGCGAATTCCTCCATCTCGCTGACTGGGAAGTTGTCAACGGCTCGCCCTCCTTTACTTTTGACGGATCCCGCTCGGGTAATTCCACGGCGGACTTCTTACTTGGTGCCTATACCAATATGAGCGTTGACTTCGGTATAAGATACCATGACACCTACGAGAGCGCTCCTAGTTTGTTTTTGCTGGACGAGTACAAGGCTAGTTCACGGTTTTCTCTCAACTATGGCATTCGCTGGGAACCGTATCTCCCATGGATCAATCGCACTAATAGGCTCGATACGGTAGTAATTGGTCGACAATCGGTGAAGGTCCCCGACGCACCTCCTGGCGTGCTCTTCCCCGAAGATCCAGGGATACCACGGGGAATCACCCCTGGTAACAAAGTGCGGTTTGCGCCGCGTTTGGGTTTTGCTTGGGATGTGTTCGGTGATGGGAAGACGAGTATGCGGGGTGCGTACGGGGTTTTCTATGAGTCCATCAACGCCGATTCCCTCGCACAAGAGAATCCTCCCTTCGAAGGCGACCTCTTCTACTCTGATGGTTTAATCGACAACCCGTTCGCCTCTGTGGGTCAAACTGCGCCTCCTGTAAATCCTACAGGACAGTTTGGATGCACAAAGATTTCTTCTTATCCAGGCATTTCTTGTTCCCTCTTCCCTTTGCCTGTCGGCGGTTTCTTTATGCAACCAAACTTTACGAACCCTTACATTCAATCTTGGAACTTCCAGATTCAGCGGCAATTGACGCCTAGCATCATGATCGAGACTGGATACATGGGAAAGATCGGAACGAAGATCGAAGCCTTGAGGACTTACAACCCGGCGCGCTTCATCCCCGGCACCACCTACGACCCTGCTTCCGGACTTGAAAATACTGTTTCTACGCCTGCCAACGTCTACGATCACGTCCTCTATGAGCCCGGGATCCTCTCGCCGTTAGGGTACATGCTTGGGAATGACTTCCGAAACTGGTATCACGGCTGGGAAACCCAAATCACCAAGCGCATGAGCCATGGGCTGCAAGTGGTCGCATCGTATACCTTGTCGAAATCAATTGATTCCAGTTCCACGGACAATTTGGGTGCCGTGGTTTCCGATCCATTTAACCTGCGCACGGAGCGCGGGCGGTCAGATTGGGACCGGCGACATGCCTTTGTAGCGTCTTGGGTCTGGTCACCACCTCGCCACTTCAGCAAGGCGTGGAAGAATAGAGTATTGGGAGGCTGGAGCGTCACGGGGATCACGACACTTCAAAGCGGAAGTCCCCTCACAATGTACTATTACGACGACGTGGCGTTAGATGGGACGGGATCGGCTGATCAACATGCCTTTCTCACAGGCCAGCCGATCAGGGCAAGCCACCCGAACCGCGCTGCGATGGTCAGCGAATTCTTCAACCCAGGTGCCTTTGTCAATCCAATATGTGGCTTTGTTGCTCAGCCCGGAAATCCGTTGGCTATTGAGCAGCAGAATTGTACTCCGTTTGGAATCGAGTATTCACTGCTGGGTCGGTATGGCCAGTCAGGGCGAGGTATCCTGAGCGGGCCTGCCCTTAGAAATACTGACCTGGGCGTTTTCAGGGACTTCGCATTCAAAGAACGGTGCACACTGCAATTTCGGACAGAACTTTTCAATGCCTTTAATCAAGTTAATTTCCAGAATCCCGATACCTACGTGGAGGATGGACCAGGCGTGTTCGGGGCGATCTTGGGAGCCAACGACGGCCGGGTTATCCAATTTGCCCTCAAGTTAAAGTGGTAGGCAAACCTGACGTTTGCTCCACTTGTCGATTGGTCTGAAGGCGGCAGCGAATAGTCTCAATTCAATCCCTTCGCGGCTCAGCAGTCCCTATGCGAGGTCGTGGAGCGAGAACTCCCCTCATCTATCGGTGTTTGGACCGTCTTGGTAGTCTGATCGGGACGGCAGCCAAGATAATCCGGGGGCAATCTTCATGCATCTTCTCCGCGCAAGAAGTGTAGGTGGCCAGCTCATTCTGATACCAGTCCTGCTTCTCGGTTCCTCCAGTGCTCAGGCGGCAACAACTTCCCCTCTCTACGCCCGCGGCTACACGGTCATTCCCGAACCGCAGCGAGTGGAGCTGAAGGGGGCTGACTTCCAATTCGATGGGGGGTGGCGGATCGGCCTCGGCTTGGGCGTTGAGGCGGGGGATGTCGCTGTTCAGAGCTTGAAAGAGGAGATGTCGAGTCGCTACGGCCTCACGCTTGAGACCGACCATCGGCAAGGTGGCAAAGCGATTCAGCTTGCGGTTCAGCCGGGTTCGGTGGAGATTGGGGAAGCAACCGATAACAATAAGAAGGCCATCGAGGAACAGGCGTACAAGCTGGAATTAGCGACCGACGGGATCCGCATCGCCGCGAACGCGCCGACGGGATTGTTTTATGGTGTTGATACTCTCTTGCAGTTGGTCAAGCCGGCGGCAGGGAAGCTGTGGCTCCCGCAAGGCAAGGTTATTGACTGGCCCGACCTCGGGCTGCGCGTCATCCTGTGGGATGATACGTTTCATCTCGAGCACCTCGAGGTTCTGAAGGCAGCCATCAGACAGGCAGCCTTTTATAAGATCAATGGCTTTACCCTGAAGTTGTGCGGCCACTTCCAGTACAAGAGTGCAGGCCCCGTCGTCGAGCCTTATGCTTTGAGCCCATCTGACTACCAGGAGCTCACCGACTACGGGTTAAGATATCATCTCCAGGTCATCCCCTATGTAGATGCACCCGGTCATGACACGTTCATCCTTAAGCATCCTGAATATGCAACGCTTCGCGAATTCCCCGAGAGTAATTATGAGTTTTGCATCACAAATCCGGGGACATACAACTTGCTCCTCGCTATGTTCCAGGACCTCATGGATGCCAATAAGGGGGTCAAATACATCCTGCTATCCACCGATGAGCCCTACTATGTTGGGCTGGCAAATAACTCTCAGTGTGATGAAGTGGGTCGCGCCCAACAGCTTGGCAGTGTCGGCAAGTTGCTGGCTGAGTTCACAACAAGAATATCCGAGCACCTCCATGAATGTGGCCGGACAGTGATCTTCTGGGGAGAGTATCCGTTAAAACCGAATGACATCCCCGCATTACCGTCGTTCTTAATCAACGGCGAGGTTTACGGACCGGAGTTTGATCGGGCGTTCAGAGCCCACGGCATCCAACAGATGATTTACACATGGACAGGGGGGGAGACACCGCATTTCCCAATCTATTATCACCTTGCAGAAACGGAACGCGTTCATCCAGCCCCTGCGGACGTCGGCAGCGTTACGAGAATGTTCGACACCATTTCGTTCACTTCGGCGCGCGGGCAGGCAGACCTAATGGGCGCAGTGGTCGCGGGGTGGCGAGATGCCGGCGTACATCCGGAGGCCTTCTGGCTCGGGTACACAACGGGACTTGCTTACGCGTGGCACCCTGCCGCTCCGAGCCCCCAGGAGGCAACCAGTGCCTTCTTTCCCCTCTTCTATGGCCCTGGCGCGACCAATATGGGTCGGGTTTACCGACTCATGAGCGAACAAGCCCAGTTCTGGGATGACAGTTGGGAGACCGTACCATCCAACGCACGAACGCCGCTGTTCGGTGACCCCTACGCCATCTTCACACCCCCACGGCCCGCCTATGATCAGGCACTCCCACCGCTGCCTGTTCCATCAGCGGGGATCTTAACAGTCGGTTATGAGTGGAGAGAGAGAAATGCAAGACGACTTCAGCTCGCAGAGAAATTCCTGACCGAGAATGATGAACTGACCGATCTGTTGCTCACCAATCTGCGGCGTGCTGAGTTCAATCGCTACAACCTGATGGTGTTCCTATCCATCGCCCGCCTTTGCCGCCAAAACCTCGAGATGCTGCTTGACATGGGGCGGATCAGTGACGCTTTGAAGTCGGCGCAAGACGCGGCGGCGGCGGCCCAGGCGGCACCGGCTCTTGCCGCCATCGACATGGCGTTGGATACGGCCCAGATGATCTTGCGCCAGCGCAACAGCGCTCTGGACGATGTAAACTTCACTTGGTATCAGGACTGGTTTCCGCGGATCGCGGAAGCCAACGGGCGTCGCCACCTGAGCACGCTGAACGACGCGAAGGACAGCCTGGCGGATCGAACCGTTGACCTGAGCTATTTGATTCATCGAGAACTGCTTTTGCCGCTAGGCGAGTGGTACGAGCAGGTCGAAGCTGCCCGGAATGGGTATGCGAGAAAATACGCCCTTCCCGTGCGGACGGACAAGCTGCATTGGGAAGACTACGCGACAGTGATCCATTAGCCAGAACAGCTTTTGTCTCTCGATTTCTGTAGGAAAGTAAACAGAACATTGCCCTCTGCGATGCAAGGGGGTTTTTCCTAACAGCCGCGCGGGAATGGCTGACCCCAGTCCTCGCAGAACCTGTCGGATAGGCCGCCTGCTGATCATACTTAGATGTCTGTGGCCGGTAGAAGCGAGCCGTGAGAGTCATTGAGGCTGAATTGCGGCACTTCGAGTTATCCCGGCAGCCACCCGGCAGTCTGGTAATGCGCACGGAAAAACTGGTATCCCTCGATGCTTTGTGCGGCTTCGATGTGTTCTGGATTATTGGTGGCACTGCCATTCTAATGGGGGTGGGGAAGGTGATACGCTGTCCATTCTTCGACAAGTTCCTCGAACACTTCGACCACGTGCCCTGACAAGGACTGCACTTCTATGACGTAATCTGGCTGATACTCTATTAGGGGGATCGCCAGAGAGAATTTGCCAGAGTCTGATGGCGGGCGGGCTTTGTTCGCGGCGGGGGCCGAGCCCCCCAACGCGCACTGTCGGCAAGCTGGGTGCCGAGTGGGGGACCTGGCGCGATGGATGGGCCCGCGGAGCGGGGGCGTGGCGAGTGGCGCGCTCGGACGCCGAAACCCGGTTCCGGTGTTCGCTGGGGGTTGTCAAGTCGCTGTCTCCGGCAAAAGGTGCTTAACCCTCCCATGAGTTTTGGGAATGATGGCCGGCACGGATTGCGCGCAGCTGCGGGAATTGGGGCGTCATATGGCTAGTGATGACCGATACGGCGTACTGGGGCTGTCGAGTGAGAATCCGGAGTCGTCTCCAGGCGTGGCCGAACAGGTATCGGGGAAGGAAGTCCTCTCACGACGAGAATTGCTCAAACGTGCGGGAATGGGCATGGGAGTGGGACTAGTTCCGAACTTCCTGGGCCAGCGTTTGGACAGCGCCTCGCCGGCTGGCCGCGCGTCGGCCGTCGGAACGCCGGTACCCGGCCGACCTAGTACCTCCGGCAAGATTCCTTTCTCGCTGATCATTGACGACGGCTCACCGGTGGATCCTCTCTTCTACGAAATCCCTGGTTATGAGACTCCCTTCCTCGTTCCTCGTGCCTTCACCCAACGTGTGGCCGATGTGTTCGATAAGTACGACCTGCGCGGAAAGCTGACCATCATCCCCATGCCCAGTTGTCTGGGGCGCCTAGACCAGTCGCTGAAGCGTGTGCCCGCCGAGCATTTGCGGGATTTCCTGCAAGTGGTGCGCGAGCGCATCCAACCCCGCTTCGACATCACTCCGGAATTCCTCACTCACTTGCGCGCCTACGACCTGAAAAAGGCGCAATACCAGCACATCTTCGAAGATGTTTGGATCAGCGGGGCGCAGCCGGAGGAGATCGTTGAGTATTTCGTTCTGGCCTTCACGATCCTCAAGAACGTCGGCCTGAACGCCCCGGGCATCACGTCGCCGTGGGTATCGGGGATTGATGTGGAGAAGAAATATGCGAGGGCACTGGCGGATGCACAGTGGCAGGTCTTCAATCGGAAGTTCACATGGTATTTTCTTTACTCCGTCGATTGGGGACAGCCGCGTCAATGCACGGTGGAATACCAGGACCTGGAGAGGGGCCAATCTGTGGTGAGCGTGCCGTCAAATTTTGCTGACCTCTTTTGGAGTATGGAGAACCCGCCTGGCGAGCGCGTGCAGTTCATCAAAGACAACATTGATAAGGTCCTTTCTGCAGACGGCCGTACAGGACGAATTCGTCAGTTGATTGATTCCGGGTATCCAATAATCCTGCTTGCCCACTGGCAGTCGCTTTATACGCAGGGGACCGGGCTAGGGTTGGAGGGCCTGAGCACGTTAGCCGACAGGATTCAAAGGGTGTTCGGCAATAATATCGAGTGGGTGAGCATGACGGAGATGGCGCGGCGGAGCGCCGTCGCGGCAAAAACATAGAGGCAAGCTTTAGAGGCTGCTTGAAAATAAGAGGACCTTCTTTGTTGTTGTGAATCATTTCCGCCGTCACTGTTAACTCGTGGCATATTTCGAACACTTAGGTCGCGAGCGAGTGGCCAGGTTGTACAGTCCTTCGGCCCAAGAGGTCAAGATAGGGATCTTGGCTTATTCATTGCAGGAGTCCCTATGAGGAGCCCATGAAAACTTGTCTACGAAATCACAGGCTTAACCTGACACTTTATTTCGCCCTCGGCGCCGGTCTTATTTTCGCTGGGCGGGCCAGCGCGGAGTCGGTTTCTTCCCTTTACGCTCGGGGATACACGGTCATACCAGAGCCTCAGCAAGTAAAGCTGGAGCGTGATGATTTTCGGCTCACAGCGGGCTGGCGGCTCGAATTGGCCCGGGGGGTGGAGCCAAACTCCGCGGCTGTGGAAGTTCTGCGAGAGGCGTTGGAGGAGAGGCACGGGATCAAATTGGCGGAGCGCGGAAATGGGCCGGCGATTCGCTTGCAGATCCAGTTCAACTCGGTTCCAGTGGGTGAAGCCCAGGACAGAGAGAAGGAGGCCCTTGCCGAAGAAGCTTATAAATTGGAACTGAAGAAGACCGGCATCACGATCACGGCGAATGCACCACGCGGGTTGTTTTACGGTGTCGAGACGCTGGCGCAGTTGGTTAAGCGCGCAGGTGAGGATTTGATGTTGCCGGAGGGTGAAATCGTCGACTGGCCGGATGTGCAATACCGGGAGATCTTCTGGGATGAGCAACTCCATTTGGACCATTTTGAGGTTTTGAAAGATGCGATTCGGCGTGCTGCGTTTTTCAAGATCAACGCCTTTGCGATTCGCTTTAATGCGCACTTCGAGTATGCGAACGCCCCGGCGTTGGTTGACCCTTACGCGCTCTCGCCGGCGCAATTGCAGGAGCTGACCGATTATGGTTTGCATTACTACGTTCAGGTAGTCCCTTACCTCGAT
>Ga0187771_10000402_pt1 | contig 26257 bp, 40 predicted proteins | sample 0116_SJ02_MP15_1_FD_133139 | JGI IMG/M metagenome (GOLD analysis project Ga0187771, IMG submission 133139) | Tropical peat soil microbial communities from peatlands in Department of Meta, Colombia - 0116_SJ02_MP15_10_MG | ecosystem: Environmental > Terrestrial > Soil > Wetlands > Peat | place... | reverse complement strand
GGAGGTGCAGGAGGTCTACAAGTCGCAGGGCGTCGACATCAACGACAAGCACATCGAGCTGATCGTGCGCCAGATGCTGAAGAAGGTCCGGGTCGATCAGAAGGGCGACACCGACTACCTGCCCGGCCAGTACGTCGATCGCTTCGAGTTCGCCAAGGCGGTCGAGCAGGTGGCAGCGGACGGCGGCGAGCCGGCGGAGTACGAGGACATCATCCTCGGCATCACGAAGGCGTCGCTGAACACCGACTCGTTCCTCTCGGCTGCCTCCTTCCAGGAGACGACGAAGGTCCTGACCGACGCGGCGCTCGAAGGCAAGATCGATCGCCTCAACGGCCTCAAGGAGAACGTGATCATCGGCAAGCTGATCCCCGCCGCGACCGGGCTCAAGCGCTACCGCCGGATCGAGATCGAGCCGTCTAAGCCGCTGCCGCGCGCGGTCGACGACCTCGGCCTGCTCGGCGGCGAGGATCTCACCTCCGAGCTCGGCATGTCGAGCGGCTTCGCCGACTTCGAGGCCGATCTCGCGTCGCTCGAGGAGATCGGTCTCGGCAACGACCCCGGCTTCGCGGAGGAGCTCGCCGAGCTCGACGTCGAGGACGAATAGCGTGGGAACCCTCGGGGAGCGCCGACAGCTCCCCGAGGCTCTGCCGTGGGCTTCGCCCGCCCTCAGGTGGCACCGCCAGGTGGGCTCTGGACGTCTGACCTGGCGGCCTCAAGCGAGTCGAAGCGCTGGTCGATAGGTGACCGGAGGGCTTCGGCCCTCTAACTGTCTTCGGGTCCAAACAGATGATTCAGATAGGCATCCTGCTTGCGGTCGGCTGCGCGCTGGTGACCAACCTCGCGTTCTTTTACAAGCAGCGGGGTGCGAAGCTCGCCCCCAGCGTGCGCGCCACGCGTCCGCTCGTCTCGGCGAAGGCCCTCTTCGGATCGCCGTGGTTCATGTTCGGGATGCTCGTGGCGGTCGGTGCCTGGCTGCTCCATGTTGCCGCCATGGCGTTCGCGCCGCTGACGACGGTGCAGGTCGTACTGGCGGGCGGGATCGTGCTGGTCGGCGTCATGGCCAACCGCTGCTTCGGCTTTGGGGTGACCCGTCAACAGTGGCTCGGCCTCGCGCTCACCGCGCTCGGTCTTGCCGCCTTCGCGCTCACTGTCCCGGGTGGTGGCGGCGCGCGCTCGAGCTTCTCGCAGTCGGGCATGATCGCCTTCGAGGCGGTCCTCTGCGGTCTCGGCGCGGCGCTGATAGCGGGACCTTCGGCGGGCGCTCCGCGCGAGCACCACGGCACGATGCTCGGAGCGGCGACCGGCATCCTGTTCGGTGTCTCGGACGTCTCGATCAAGGCGCTCACTGGCATCGCCAGCGCCCACGGCCCGCTCGCAGTGCTGCTCAGCCCATGGCTTGCGGTGACCGTGGCCGCCTCGATCGTCGCCTTCTTCGCCTCGGCCAAGTCGCTCCAGGACGGCGATGCGGTGCCGGTGATCGCGATCACTAGCGCGAGCGCAAACATGTCGGCAATCGCCGGCGGGTTCCTCGTCTTTGGCGATCCGCTTCCGAGCGGGGCGATCGGGATCGTCGTTCAGGCGCTCGGCGTCCTGACGGTAGTTTGCGCCGCGGCCGTCATGCCTTCGACGCGTCTCGCCGGCTCGCCGGCAAGCTGACCCACGGCCGCTCCGCGCGGCGAGTCGGGCGTCCTTTGCTATGGTCCGGGCTCGATGCCGACCACAAGCCAGCTCGTCCGGACGGGCCGCAAGCCACCGAAGAAGAAGCTCGCGACCCCCGGTCTGAAGTCCGGAGCGGGCCGCAAGCGCAAGGTCGCAGCGCCGCAGCGTCGTGGCGTGTGCACACGCGTGTACACGGTCACGCCGAAGAAGCCGAACTCGGCCCTGCGCAAGGTCGCGCGGGTGCGGATCGCCGGTTCGATCGAGGTGACCGCCTACATCCCGGGTGAGGGGCACAACCTGCAGGAGCACTCCGTGGTGCTCGTGCGCGGCGGCCGCGTCAAAGATCTTCCGGGTGTCCGCTACAAGGTCGTGCGCGGGGCGCTCGACTCCGCCGGCGTCAACGACCGCAAGAAGGCGCGCTCGCAGTACGGCGTCAAGAAGAGCTGAGATGCCGCGCAGAGCCGCCGCACAGGTTCGCCGGATTGCGCCGGATCCGGTCCACCGCTCGAGAATCGTTCAGCAGGTCATCAATAAGGTGATGGTCGACGGCAAGAAGTCGCTTGCCGAACAGATCGTCTACGACGCGCTCGCGATCCTCGCCGAGCGTACCGGCCAGGATCCGGTCGAGGCGCTCGAGGAGTCGATCAAGATCCTCACGCCGCAGCTAGAGGTCCGCTCGCGTCGCGTCGGCGGTGCGACCTACCAGGTGCCGGTCGAGGTGCCCGCGGCGCGGGCGCGCACGCTCGCCGTTCGCTGGCTCGTCGAGCACGCCCGCACGCGCCGCGAGAAGCAGATGTCGCAGCGCCTCGCGGGCGAGCTGCTCGACGCCCAGTCCCAGCAGGGCGGCGCCTACAAGCGCAAGGACGACATCTTCCGCATGGCGCAGGCCAACAAGGCCTTCGCGCACTACCGCTGGTAGAGCCGTTCTGACTGACGGCGCCGCCGCGCGCGCCGTGCGCTACGTTCACTGCGACACGTTCAGCCGTGCGCTCGACGGCCGGGGGACGGCTGGATCGCTGCCGGAGCGACAATGTCGAAAACGCCAGACTCCGAATCGTCAGTCGGCGTTGGCGAGGCCGGCGCCGAGGAGGTATCGGCCGCTGCCGGAATCGGCGCCGCGCTGCGGGCGGCACGCGAGCGCCAGGGGCTCAGCCTCGCCCAGGTCGAGACGCGGCTGAAGATTCGCGATCGCTACCTCCGCGCGCTCGAGGACGAGCGCTGGGACGCGCTGCCGGGCTACGCGTTCGCGAAAGGCTTCCTGCGTTCGTACGCCACGCTTCTCGGCCTCGACGGCGAGGCGCTCGTCGTCGAGTTCAAGGCGGTCGCGCAGGATCCCGCGGAGCTCGAGCTTGTCGAGGTCCTGCCCGAGTCCCGCGGTGACCGCCGCCTCAGCCCGCTCTTGCAGGCCGCGCCGGGCGCGCCGCGCCGCCGGGCGATCCCGCTGCTCGCGACGCTCGCCGTGCTCGCACTGGCGGGCGCCGCGATCTACGCCAGCGGCGTCCTGAACGGCCATCACGGACCGGCGACCGGCTCGCGTGGCCAGATCACGGCCAATCATGGAACGACCGCGCCGAGCCACCACCGGCCGCATGGCGTCACAGTGCACAACCACGCGCGAGGCGGCACCACCGCGCCGAGCCGCCTCTCGCTGCAGCTCGTTCCGACCGGCCGCGTGTGGGTGTGCCTGATCGCCTACCCCACTGCCGCGTCCAGCAGCGGCGTCGTCACCGTCGACGGCATCCTCACGCCTACCTCACCGCGGCCCGTGTTCACCGCGGCCAACCACTTCCTCGTCACGTTTGGCGACGACCTGGTGCACATGACAATCGATGGGAGCATCCACGACGTTGCGGCGACGCCGACGAACGTCGTCCACTACGCGATCGAGCGCGATGGCTCCTATCAGGAGATCCCGCGCAGCGCGGCGCCTAACTGCGGTTGAGCTCCTGAGCGCCGCCAACCCCTTGCTATCATCAGCGCTCGTGCGCATGCGCGCGCTCGTTAGTGAGCGCGCGAGATCTGCCACGACGCGACAAATGGAGACCACGAGCGCATAGCGACTCCACCGCGGGCTGAACCGGCAAGTTCAATGGGCCCTGCGGGCCTATTTTTTTGCCCACATTCAGCCAGGCGTCACTCCCCAGTCGAACCTCACAGCCAAGATGACAAGAGCCTTCCCCCTCGCCAAGACCCGCAACATCGGGATCATGGCGCACATCGACGCCGGCAAGACGACCACGACCGAGCGCATCCTCTACTACACCGGTCGCACCTACAAGATCGGCGAGGTGCACGAGGGGGCGGCGACGATGGACTGGATGGAGCAGGAGCAGGAACGCGGCATCACGATCACCTCCGCCGCGACGACCGCCCAGTGGGGGGGTCACCGGATCAACATCATCGACACCCCGGGTCACGTCGACTTCACGGTCGAGGTCGAGCGCTCGCTGCGCGTGCTGGACGGCGCGATCGCACTGTTCGACTCGGTTGCCGGCGTCGAGCCGCAGTCCGAGACGGTCTGGCGCCAGGCCGACAAGTACCACGTCCCGCGGATCGCCTACATCAACAAGATGGACCGCGTGGGCGCCGATTTCCAGCGCGGCGTCCAGACGATGATCGATCGCCTCGGCGCGCATCCCGTCCCAATCCAGCTCCCGCTCGGTTCCGAGGGGGACTTCGCGGGGATCATCGACCTCGTGACGATGAAAGCGGTCCACTACCTCGACGAGCTCGGCACCGAGCAGGAGGAGCGGGAGATTCCGGCCGAGCTTGCGGACGCCGCAGCTGCCGCGCGCGAGCATCTGCTCGAGGAGGTCTCGCACCACGACGACGAGCTGATCGAGCTGATCCTGGAGGAGCAGGAGATTCCCGTCGAGCTGCTCAAGCGTGCGATCCGCAAGGCGACGCTCGAGATTGCGATGACGCCCGTGCTCTGCGGCTCGTCGTTCAAGAACAAGGGTGTGCAGCCGCTGCTCGACGCCGTGATCGACTACCTGCCCTCGCCGCTCGACGTTCCGCCGGTGACCGGTATCGAGCCGACGAAAGACGGCGAGGGCGTCGCGGCGACGCGCGAGGCCGACGACGGCGCGCCATTCGCAGCGCTCGCCTTCAAGATCATGGCCGATCCGTTCGTCGGCAAGCTGACCTACTTCCGCGTGTACTCGGGCAGGCTCCAGTCGGGTTCGCGCGTGCTCAACGTCGCGACCGGCCGCACCGAGCGGATCGGACGCATCCTGATGATGCACGCCAACGACCGTGAGGAGGTCCAGGAGGTCTACGCCGGCGACATCGCCGCCGCGGTCGGGATCAAGCAGGTCACGACCGGTGACACGCTGGCCGCTCCCGACGCGCCGATCAAGCTCGAGCAGATCGAGTTCCCAGAGCCGGTCATCAAGGTGGCGGTCGAGCCCAAGACCAAAGTCGACCAGGAGAAGATGTCAACCGCCCTCGGGCGCCTCGCCGAGGAGGACCCGACGTTCCGCGTGCAGACCAACGAGGAGACCGGCCAGACCGAGATCTCGGGTATGGGCGAGCTTCACCTGGAAGTGATCGTTGACCGGATGAGGCGCGAGTACAACGTCGAGGCCAACGTCGGCCGCCCGCAGGTCTCCTACCGTGAGACCGTGCGCGGGACCGCGCACCACATCGAGGGCCGCTTCGTGCGCCAGACCGGCGGCTCGGGCCAGTACGGCATCGTCTACATCGACCTCGAGCCGGCGCCCGGCGAGGGCTTCGACTTCGTCAACAAGATCAAGGGCGGCTCGGTGCCAAGCGAGTTCATCCCGGCCGTCGAGAAGGGCTGCGAGGAGGCACTCGAGAACGGCGTGAAGGCCGGCTACCCGATGGTCGACGTGCGCGTCACCCTCATCGACGGGAAATATCACGAGACCGACTCATCGGAGATCGCGTTCAAGATTGCCGGCTCGCTCGCGGTCAAGGAGGCGGCTCGGCGGGCGAAACCGGTGCTGCTGGAGCCCGTGTTCGGGGTCGAGGTCGTGGTTCCCGAGGAGTTCCTCGGCGACGTGATCGGCGATCTCTCGCGCCGGCGCGGACACATCGAGGGCCAGGATCGGCGCGGCAACGCGCTGGCGGTGACTGGGCGGGTGCCGCTGTCCGAGATGTTCGGCTACGCGACCGACCTGCGTTCGAACACGCAGGGCCGGGCCACCTACACGATGCAGTTCGACCGCTACGAGGAAGTGCCGCCGAACATCGCCGAAAAGGTCGTCGAGAGCCGGGGAGGCGAATCCGCGGCGGCGGCGTAGCGGCACGCGCCGTCGCAGCACGACGGTTTTTGAGAGTATTTCCGGGTTCGCCTTCAGGTGGGCGGGCCTCCAACTGCGAACACAGGAGCAACTGAAGTGGCAAAGGCGAAGTTCGAGCGCGACAAGCCGCACGTCAATGTAGGCACGATCGGACACATCGACCACGGCAAGACGACGCTGACCGCGGCCATAACCCAGGTGCTCGCGGAGAAGCTGGGTGGGGAGGCGAAGTCGTTCGAGGAGATCGACAACGCCCCGGAGGAGCGCGAGCGCGGCATCACGATCGCCACCTCGCACGTCGAGTACCAGACCGAGAAGCGCCACTACGCCCACGTCGACTGCCCGGGTCACGCTGACTACGTCAAGAACATGATCACCGGCGCGGCACAGATGGACGGTGCGATCCTCGTCGTCTCCGCCGCCGACGGCCCGATGCCGCAGACGCGCGAGCACATCCTGCTGGCGCGCCAGGTTGGCGTGCCTTACATCGTCGTATTCCTCAACAAGGTCGACATGGTCGACGACCCGGAGCTGCTCGAGCTGGTCGAGGTCGAGGTCCGCGAGCTGCTCTCGCTCTACGAATTCCCCGGCGACGACATCCCCTTCGTCCAGGGTTCCGCGCTCAAGGCGCTCGAGGGCGACCAGAGCCAGCGCGAGAAGATCCTCGAGCTCGCGCGGGTGCTCGACGACTACATCCCCGAGCCGGTGCGCGAGCTTGACAAGCCGTTCCTGATGCCGGTGGAGGACGTCTTCTCGATCACCGGTCGCGGCACCGTCGCCACGGGCCGCGTTGAGCAGGGCGTCATCAAGACAGGCGAAACGGTCGAGATCGTCGGCATCAAGCCGACGACGAGCACCGTCGTGACGGGCGTCGAGATGTTCCGCAAGATCCTCGACCAGGGGCAGGCCGGCGACAACATCGGCTGCCTGCTGCGCGGCACAAAGCGTGAGGAGATCGAGCGCGGCCAGGTTCTCTGCAAGCCCGGCTCGATCACCCCGCACACCCACTTCAAGAGCCAGGTCTACGTTCTCAAGAAGGAGGAGGGCGGCCGTCACACGCCGTTCTTCTCGGGCTACCGGCCCCAGTTCTACTTCCGCACCACCGACGTCACCGGCGTGGCGAACCTGCCCGAAGGTGTCGAGATGGTCATGCCCGGTGACGACGTCCAGATGGAGATCGAGTTGATCCAGCCGATCGCCATGGACCCAGGGCTGCGGTTCGCGATCCGCGAGGGCGGCCGCACGGTCGGCTCAGGCGTCGTGACCGAGATCATCAAATAGCCGTTTTCGGCTCGCCTGAGGCGGGTCGAAAGATGGCAACGTAAGCAGGCAGATACGACAGCACGGCGCGTGCAGCCCGCGCGCGCCGGGAAAGCGGGCGGCGCTTGGTTCGCCCCCGTCGCGCTCGAACGCGAGCGACAGCACACAACCGAACGAAAGCAGCACCAACCTTGCCACCGGCAGCACAGAACAAGATCCGAATCCGTCTCAAGGCCTACGACACGCAGGCCATCGAGACGGCCGCGAAGGAGATCGTCGACACCGCGACGCGGACCGGCGCGACGGTGTCTGGCCCGGTGCCGCTGCCGACCGAGAAGAACGTGTACTGCGTGATCCGCTCGCCGTTCAAGGACAAGGACTCGCGCGAGCACTTCGAGATCCGCACGCACAAGCGGCTGATCGACATTCACCAGCCGACGCCCAAGACGGTCGACTCGCTCCAGCGGCTCGATCACCTGCCCGCCGGCGTCGACATCGAGATCCGCCTCGCAAGCTGATGGCCGCGATCCTCGCACGCAAGCTCGGCATGACGCAGCTCTTCGGCGAGGACGGCGTGATCGCTCGCGTCACAGTGCTCGAGGCTGGCCCCTGTTACGTCACTGCGATCCGCACGAGCGAGCGCGACGGCTACGACGCGGTCCAGCTCGCGTTTGGAGCGACGCGGGAGAAGGCGCTGACGAGGCCAGAGCTCGGGCACCTCGCGAGGGCCTCGGCGCCACCCCTGCGCCACCTCGTCGAGTTCCGGGGCGAGGGCGCGGGTCTGAGCATCGGCGACACGGTCGGCGTCGATCTGTTCGAGCCCGGCCAGCGCGTCAAGGTCTCCGGGACCTCGAAGGGCAAGGGCTTCCAGGGAACCGTCAAGCGCCATCGTTTCAGCCGCGGCCCGGTCACCCACGGCTCGCACAACACGCGCGCCCCGGGCTCGATCGGCGCATCGGCGACGCCTTCGCGCGTTGTCAAGGGCATTCGCGGGGCCGGACAGATGGGCAACAAGCGCGTGACCCAGCGTGGGCTCGAAGTTGTCGCCGTACGGCCGGACGAGCAGTTGCTGTTCGTTCGCGGCGCCGTGCCGGGCGCGCGCGGCGGTTACGTGGAGGTGCGGTCCGATGCCTAGTGCTCCGGTGCTCGGCGGCGCCAAGCGCTCCGTCGAGCTCGACGCCACGGCGTTCGGCGCTCGCTTCAACGGTCCGCTCGTCCACGAATCGGTTCGCGCCGAGCTTGCTGCCCGCCGCCGCGGCACGGCCTCGACGCGGACCCGCGGCCTGGTCAGCGGCGGCGGTTCGAAGCCCTGGCGCCAGAAGGGCACGGGTCGCGCGCGCGCCGGCTCCTCGCGCTCGCCGGTCTGGACCGGCGGCGGCACCGCTTTCGGTCCACGCCCGCGCTCGTACACGTTCAAGGTCAACCGCAAGGAACGACGCGCTGCCCTGCGCAGCGCGCTGTCGCTGCACGCCGAGCGCGGCTCGCTCGCCGTTCTCGACGCCGCCGGCTTCACCGAGCCCTCGACGCGAAGCGCGGCAGCGCTGCTCGCACGTTGGGGTCAGCCGCGCTTGACGCTGGTCGTGCTGACTTCAGAGGAGCGCGACGCCGCCCTGTCGTTCCGCAACATCGCCCGCGTCGCGGTCCTCGAGCCGAGCGACGTCGGCGTAGCGGACATCGTCGGCGCAGCCTCACTCCTTTGCTCGGACGCCGCGCTCGCCGAGCTGGCGGCTCGAGCGGCGGCGGCTGCGCGGCCGGCGGCTGCCGCCGCGGCCTCCTCGCCGGCTCAACTCGCCCGTGCCACGCGAACGCGCAGCGCCGCCAAGACCGCCGATCAGCCGGCGGTTGAGGCCACGGCGGAGACGAAACCCGCCGCGAAGCCGAAGGTGGCCGCTCAGAAGACTGCGACGGCCACGCAGCCCGCCGCGCCGAAGCCGAAGGTGGCCGCCCAGAAGACCGCGACGGCCACGCAGCCCGCCGCGCCGAAACCCGCCGCGAAGCCGAAGGCGGCCGCCCAGAAGACCGCGACTGCCACCCGGCCCGCCGCGCGAAAGCCTGCCGCGACGCCCAAGCCGGCGGCGAAGAAGACCACGGACGCAGCGAAGCCCGCCACCCCAAGGAGCCGGAGGGGCGCAGGTCGTTCTGACGAAGCCGGAAAGACCGAGGACTGACTTTGGAGCACACCGAGGTCATCATCCGTCCCGTCGTCTCCGAGAAGAGCTACGTGCTTGCGAGCGCGGGCAAGTACACGTTCCGCGTGCACCCCGACGCGCACAAGACGCAGGTGCGCCAGGCGGTCGAGGCGATGTTCGCCGTCCACGTCGTCGCCGTCCGCACGATCTCCGTTCGCTCCAAGCCGAAGCGCCGCGGGCTGACGCGCGGGCAGACGCGCACATGGAAGAAGGCGATCGTCGAGGTCCGTGCGGGGGAGACGATCCCGATCTTCGCGGGCCTCCAGGGGGTGCAGTGATGCCGGTCCGCAAGCCCAAGCCGACCAGCCCTGGGCGGCGCTTCGTGTCGTATCCGGACTTCGCGGAGATCACGACGACCGATCCTCAGCGGTCGCTCGTCGAGGGCCTGACGAAGAGCGGCGGACGCAACTCATACGGGCGCAAGACCTCTCGCCACCGAGGCGGCGGGGCGAAGCGTCTCTACCGCAAGATCGACTTCAAGCGCCGCAAGGACGGCGTGCCGGCGCGCGTCGCGGCGATCGAATACGACCCGAACCGGACCGCATACATCGCGCTCCTGCACTATGCCGACGGCGAGAAGAGCTACATCCTCGCGCCGAACCGGCTGACGGTCGGTATGACCGTGATGTCGGGCGACGAAGCGGAGATCGCGGTAGGCAACTGCCTCTCGCTCGCGAAGATGCCAACTGGCACCGTGGTCCACAACGTTGAGCTCCAGCCAGGCCGCGGCGGCCAGCTCGGCCGCTCCGCCGGCACGTCGATCCGGTTGATGGCAAAGGACGGCGACATGGCGACGCTGCGCCTGCCCTCCGGCGAGATGCGGCTCGTTCGCGCCGAGTGCCGCGCGACCGTGGGCGTGATCGGCAACGCGGATCACCAGAACGTCAAGATCGGCAAGGCGGGACGCAAGCGCCATCTCGGCGTGCGGCCGCAGACGCGCGGGACCGCCATGAACCCCGTCGACCACCCGCACGGTGGCGGCGAGGGCTCGACGACGCCCGGGCGCCACCCGGTCACGCCGTGGGGTGTACCGACACTCGGCTACCGCACGCGCAAGAAGGGGAAGGACTCAGACCGTTACATCGTGCGCGGTCGCCGCCGCGGGAAGGGCAAGCGGTGAGTCGCTCGAGCAAGAAGGGACCGTTCGTCGAGCAGCGCCTGCTGGCCCGCATCAACGCGATGAACGCCACCAACAGCAAACAGATGCTGAAGACCTGGTCGCGCGCCTCGACGATCTTCCCGGAGATGGTTGGGCACACGATCGCCGTTCACGACGGTCGCAAGCACGTTCCGGTCTTCATCAGCGAATCGATGGTCGGGCACAAGCTCGGCGAATTCGCGCCGACACGCACCTATCGCGGCCACGCCGGCTCGGGGAAGGTGAGGTAGTGGCGGACGAGCCCAAGGCGCCTGCGGAGGAGAAGGCTCCGCGACGGCGCGGCCGGTCAGCTGAGAAGGCGGCTCCGAAGAGTGCGGAGGCCAAGCCGGCGCGGACCCGCGCGGCCAAGAGCGATGCGCCCGCGGAGGCCAAGCCGGCACGGACCCGCGCGGCCACGAGCGATGCGCCCGTGGTGGCCAAGCCGGCACGCGCACGCGCCGCGGCGAAGCCCGCCGCAAAAGAGGCCGTGGCCGCTAAGCCGGCTCGCGCTGGCAGCACGGCGAAGAAAGCGCAGGCGGCTGGCGGCGCTCCCGCGAGGACCACGCGCTCTCGCGCTGCGGCGAAGGCTTCGGCTGCGCCGCCCGCGGAGGCGCCTGCACCGCCGGTTGAGGCGTCGGTCGTTGAAGCCCCCAAGCGTGCGCGGGTGCGCGCTGCCGCGAAGGCGCCAGCGAAGCCTGCTGCCAAGCCCGCGAGCCGCCGCCGCGAGGCTCCTGTCCTGCCAGTCACCGTTCGCGCCCAGGCGCGCTACGTGCGCAGCTCGACCCGCAAGGCCCGGCTCGTCTGCGACCACATTCGCGGCAAGTCGGTGCCGGAGGCGCGTGCGCTGCTCGCGTTCGCGCCGCGCGGCGTCGCGCGCGACTGGGCGAAGCTGTTGGACTCAGCGATCGCGAACGCCGAGAACAACCACGAGCTCGTCGCCGAGGAGCTTCACGTCACGGCCGTCTATGCCGACGAGGGCCCCACGATCAAGCGCTTCCGGGCGCGCGCCATGGGCCGCGCAACCCCGATCCACAAGCGCACCAGCCATTTGACGATCGAGCTCGGGTCCAAGGAGTAGCGATGGGACAGAAGGTTCATCCCGAGTCGATGCGCGTGGGCTACATCCACGACTGGCAGTCGAACTGGTTCAACGAGCGCCATTTCGCTGACTTCCTGCACGAGGACATCAGGATCCGTGAGCACATCGTCGGCAAGCTCGCCCACGCGGGCCTGTCCGACATCACGATCCGCAAGGACGCCAACGAGGTCGAGGTCAACATCCGCACGGCGCGTCCGGGCATCGTGATCGGCAAGTCCGGCGCTGAAGTCGACGCGCTACGCCGCGACCTACACAAGATGACGGGTAAGCAGATCAAGGTGAACATCCTTGAGATCAAGCGTCCCGAGCTCGACGCGAAGCTCGTCGCACAGTCGATCGCCGAGCAGCTGCAGAACCGCGTCGCCTTCCGCCGGGCGATGAAGCGGGCGCTGACGAGCGCGATGCGCTCCGGCGCCAAGGGCGTCAAGGTGCAGGTCTCGGGCCGGCTGGGCGGCGCCGAGATGGCGCGCACCGAGGCCTACTCGGATGGTCGCGTCCCGTTGCACACGATGCGCGCCGACATCGACTACGGCTTCTTTGAGGCCCGCACCACGTTCGGTCGGATCGGCGTGAAGTGCTGGATCAACAAGGGCGAGATCATGCCCGAGGGCTACACGGGCGCCGACCTCACCGACATCAGCGCGCCGGCTCCACCTGGCGCCCCTGACCGGCCCGAGCGCGCCGAGCGCGGTGAGCGCGAGCGCGGTGGGCGCGGGCGCGGATCGGCTGGAGGGCCCGGCGGCGGTCGCGGTCGGGCCGGGCGCGGCAGCCGTGGACGCGGGGGAGGCGGCAGCTGATGCTTGCGCCAAAGCGCATCAAGCACCGCAAGCAGCATCGCGGCCGGCGCACGGGGGTGTCGCGCGGTCAGGTCAAGGTGCAGTTCGGCGACTACGGCCTGAAGGCGCTCGAAGCTGGCTGGCTCACGAACCGCCAGATCGAGGCCGCGCGTATCGCGATGACGCGCAAGATCCGCCGTGGCGGCAAGGTCTGGATCAACGTCTTCCCGGACAAGCCGGTCACGAAGAAGCCGGCGGAGACTCGCATGGGATCAGGCAAGGGCTCGCCCGAGGGTTGGGTTGCCGTCGTCAAGCCGGGTCGCGTGATGTTCGAGCTCGCCGGCGTCTCCGAGGAGCTGGCGCGCGACGCGATGCGACTCGCGGGCCACAAGCTCCCGGTCAAGACGAAGTTCGTTTCACGCGAGGACTGATCGATGCCCGAGCGAGCCGCCGACCTGCGTGACCTGACTGACGACGAGCTGATCGAGCGAATCGCCGAGACGCGCCGCGAGCTCTTCGGCTTGCGCTTCCAGAACGCGACCGGCGAGCTCGAGAACACCGCCAGCCTGCGCGCCAACCGTCGCGCCCTCGCGCGCGCACTGACGATCGCCCGCGAGCGGGAGCTGGTCGCACAGGAGAGTGAGGAGCTGTGATGGCCGACGAGGAAACACCCGTCGAAGCCGAGGAGATACCAGCGCAGGAGCCGCACGCTGAAGCTCAGAGTGACGCCGCGAGCGGAGCGACCCCGGCCGAGGAAGCGGCCACCGAGGCTCCGGGCGAGGACGCTGCGGCTGGCGAGCCGGCCGTCGAAACCGAGGTCGAGGAGGACGCCGGGCAGGAGCCTGTTGGGGTGGCTGACGGCGAGGCTGCGGCTGATGCGGCGGCGCCCCGGCCGACGGCGCCTGCAGCGGAGGTTGTTCATCCGAAGGAGCGTCGCCGCCGGGCGCGTCAGCGCGCGTCATCCGGCGCCGGCACGCCGCGCAGTCCGCAGGAGCGCCAGGCTGAGCGAGATGCCGTGCGCGCGAAGGTGGCGAAGGTGCGCGCCGAGCGCCGGCGCAAGGAGCGCGAGCGCAAACCGGCAGCCGCGCGCGTCGAGCCGGCTGCGCCGGCGCCACGCGTCGCCGGACGCCAGAAGGCGCGCCAGGGGATCGTCATCTCCGACAAGGCGGAGAAGACGATCACGGTGCGGATCGACATCTCGCGCCGGCACCGCCGTTACGAGAAGATCGTGCGCAGCTCGAAGACGCTCCACGTGCACGACGAGAAGAACGAGGCGCATGAGGGCGACCTCGTGCGCGTGATCGAGACGCGTCCGCTGTCGGCCACGAAACGCTGGCGCCTCGCGGAGATCCTGGAGCGCGCACGATGATCCAGAACGAGACGCGCCTGCGCGTCGCCGATAACACGGGCGCGAGGGAGATTCTCTGTATCCGCGTCAAGGGCGGCTCGCGACGGCGCTACGCGCACGTCGGCGACATCATCACGGCGACCGTCAAGACCGCGAACCCCCAGGGGACCGTCAAGAAGGGCGATGTCGTGACGGCGGTCGTCGTGCGCACGAAGAAGGCGTTCGGGCGTCCGGACGGCACCTACATCGCCTTCGATGAGAACGCCGCAGTGATTATCGATGACCAGAACAACCCGCGCGGGACGCGCATCTTTGGACCGGTCGCGCGCGAACTGCGCGAACGCAACTTCATGAAGATCGTGTCGCTTGCCCCGGAGGTGCTCTGATGCGGATCCGCCGCGACGATCAGGTGATGGTCATTGCCGGCAAGGATCGCGGCAAGGTCGGCAAGGTGATCCGCGTTGATCTCGAGAAGCAGCGCGTATACGTCGAGGGCCTCAACCTGGTCAAGCGCCACGAGCGCCCGCGTCAGGTCTCGGGCGCAACGCGTGCAGAGACGGTCGGTGGCGTGATCGAGCGGCCCGGGCCGATTCACGTCTCGAACGTCGCGCTGCTCGACCCCAAGGACCACAAGCCCACGCGCGTCGGTGTCGAGCGCGGCGAGGACGGCAAGCGCGTGCGCGTCGCACGCCGCTCGAAGCAGAGGATCGACTGATGGCGGCGCGCGAGCAGGCTCGTCTGAAGATGCGCTACGAGAGCGATGTCCGCCCCTCGCTGCTGCGCCGCTTCGGCTACTCCTCGCCGATGCAGGCGCCGGCGATCGAGAAGATCACGCTTAACATGGGTGTCGGCGACGGCAAGCAGGACTCGAAGGTGATCGAGGCCGCGACCGAGCAGCTGGCGACGATCGCCGGCCAGCGTCCGAACGTCCGCCGCGCGCGCAAGTCGATCGCCAACTTCAAGTTGCGCGAGGGGATGCCGGTCGGGGTGTCCGTCACGCTGCGTGGCGAGCGCAGCTACGAGTTCCTCGACCGCCTGATGTCAGTTGCGATCCCCCGAATCCGCGACTTCCGGGGCCTCAACCCGCGTGCCTTCGACGGTCGTGGCAACTACTCGATGGGCGTGCGCGAGCAGATCATCTTCCCCGAGATCGACTACGACGCCGTCGATCAGGTTCGCGGCCTCGACATCACGATCACCACCAGCGCCCGAACCGACGCCGAAGCCTTCGCCCTGCTCGAGGCGTTCGGCTTCCCCTTCGCCCAGGAGGGGCGCCCAACCCTCCCCGGCGACCCCGAGCCCGAGCCAGCCCCCGAGACCCAGGCGGCCCCGCCGGAACCCGATCCGCAAACCCCGAGCGAACCCGACGACGCCAGCGTCGAAGCGCCGGTCGACGCCACGGCCGAGATGGCCGGCGAGACGGATGTCCCCGGCAGCACGACCGCTGGGGCCAACCTGCCAAGTGAGCAAGAGGACGACGAACTCGTTTCGTCGTCAGACGAAACGAGTTCGGAGGACGATGGCTAAAGTCAGCCAGCGCGTGCGCCAAGCGCGCACGCCGAAGTTCAAGACCCGAGGCTACAGTCGCTGCCACCGCTGCGGGCGGGCACGAGCGGTTTACCGCAAGTTCGGTCTCTGCCGGATCTGCCTGCGCGAGATGGCGCACCAGGGGCAGGTCCCTGGCATGACCAAGTCGTCGTGGTAGTTGGAGCGCAGCAATGTCGATGACAGACCCGATCGCTGATTTCTTGACGCGCATTCGCAACGCGATTCACGCTTCGCACGAGACCGTCGTGATGCCAGGCTCCCGCCAGAAGGCGGAGCTGGCGCGGATCCTCGCCGAGCAGGGCTACATCGACACGTACACGGTCTCGCCGGCGAGCAGCGGCCCTGGCGACGTGCTGGAGATCCGGCTGAAGTACGACGAGTCGCGCCGCTCGGCAATCTCGGGACTGCGCCGCGTTTCGCGTCCTGGGCGGCGTGCCTACGTCGACGCCAAGCACATTCCGCGCGTGCACGGTGGGACCGGCACGGCGATCGTCTCGACCTCGCGCGGCGTGATGACCGGGCACGAGGCGCGCGCCGCGGGCGTCGGCGGCGAGCTCGTAGCGGAGGTCTGGTGAATGTCGCGCATCGGCCGAGCGCCGATCCCGCTCCCGAGCGGCGTCGAGGTGACGATCGAGCCAGAGCTCGTCAGCGTCACCGGCCCGAAGGGCGCACTGTCGGAGCGGATCCCGCGCGACATCGAGGTCGCTCGCGAGGACGACCGGCTCGTCGTGACGCGTCCGACCGATCGCACCGAGCACCGTGCCTTGCACGGCCTCGTTCGCACGCTCGTCGCCAACATGGTGATCGGCGTCACCGACGGCTACGAGAAGCGTCTCGAGATCCAGGGAGTCGGCTATCGCGCTCAGCTCAAAGGCCCGGATCTCGAGCTTGCGCTCGGCTTCTCGCACCCGGTCAGCATCCCCGCGCCGGACGGTATCGAGTTCGAGGTTCCGCAGCCGACGCGCGTCGTCGTGCGCGGGATATCCAAGCAGCAGGTTGGCGAGGTCGCGGCGAATATCCGCAAGCAGCGCCCACCGGAGCCATACAAGGGCAAGGGAATCCGCTACGAGGGCGAGCAGGTTGCCCGCAAGGTGGGCAAGCGCGCATGAGGAGCGCCGCATGTCAGCGCTAACCAAGCGGGATCGGCGTCTGAAGCGTCGCCGCCGCGTGCGCGCGAAGGTGAGCGGCAGCGCGGAGCGCCCGCGCGTCTCGGTGTTCCGCTCGAATCGCGGCATCTCGGCGCAGCTGATCGACGACGACGCCGCGCGGACGATCGTGTCGGTCAGCTGGACGGAGCCCGAGCTGCGCCGGGTCGCGCCGACGGATCGCGCGACGCGCGCCGGTGGGCTGCTGGCGGAGCGCGCAAAGGCCGCCGGCATCACGACCGCGGTCTTCGATCGCGGCGGCTACCTGTACCACGGCCAGGTCAAGGCGTTCGCGGAGGGGGCGCGCGAAGCCGGCCTCACGCTTTGACACGGCTGCTACCCTAGCCCGCTCATGCGCATCGACAGAACAGTCAACCCCGCCGGCCTCGACCTCCAAGAGCGCGTCGTCGAGATCAACCGCGTCGCGAAGGTCGTCAAGGGGGGTCGGCGCTTCTCGTTCACCGCGCTCGTCGTCGTCGGCGATGAGCGCGACGTCGTCGGCGTCGGCTACGGCAAGGCGAACGAGGTGCCGGTCGCCATCCAGAAGGGCGTCGAGCAGGCAAAGAAGTCGCTGTTTCGCGTGCCCAAGCACGGCACGACGATCACGCACGAGACGACCGGCGCGTTCGGTGCGGGCAGGGTCTTCCTCAAGCCGGCGGCTCCCGGTGCGGGGGTGATCGCCGGCGGTGGCGTCCGCGCGGTGCTGGAGCTCGCGGGGATCCGCGACATCCTCTCGAAGAGCCTCGGTTCGCAGAACCCGATCAACCTCGTCAAGGCGACGGTCGACGGCCTGCAGAGCCTGCGAACCCCGGCGGAGGTCGCCGAGCTGCGCGGCCTTTCAGTGGCGCAGGTCTTGGGCGTTGCCGACAAGCGTCAGAACGGCGCCGCTGCCGAGCCGGCCGAGGACCAGGCATGAGCCCCGCCACGCCGGGGGCGAAGGCGAGGCTGCGCGTGACCCAGCAGCGCTCGCGCAATGGCGCCGACAAGGCACAGCGCGCCACGCTCCGCTCGCTGGGCTTGCGCCACATCCGACACACCGTCGAGGTCGGCGATACCCCGCAGACGCGCGGCATGCTCGACCGCGTCCGCCACCTCGTCCACATCGAGGAGATAGAGAGCTGATGCCAGCTGCGAGAAGCACAGCGGCTGCGAAGCCCAAGGGCGAGCTCGAGCCGGCGCAGGCGGACGCGCCGAAGGCGCTGGCCGCCGAGCCGTATATCGGCTTGCACTCGCTGCGCCCCGCTCCCGGCTCGCGCAGGCCGCGCAAGCGCGTTGGCCGTGGTGAGGGTTCGGGGACCGGCAAGACGTCGGGTCGCGGGCAGAAGGGTTACGGAGCGCGCTCGGGCGCCAAGGACCGGGCTCGCTTCGAGGGTGGTCAGATGCCGATCCACATGCGGATGCGCAAGCTGCGCGGCCCGACGAAGAAACAGTCGATGCCCTTCGAGCCGTTCCGCACGCACACCCAGCCGGTCAACCTCGCCGATCTCGAGGCGCGCTTCGATGCCGGTGCCGACGTGACGCTCGACGCGCTGCGCGCCGCCGGGCTCGGCACGCGCCAAGACATCCCGGTGAAGATCCTCGCGAGTGGCGAGCTGACGAAGAACCTGACGGTGCACGCCCACGCCTTCAGCCAGGCCGCTCGCGAGCGGATCGAGGGCACCGGCGGTAGCTGCGTCATTGTCGAGCCGTAGCGAGCGTCGGCGGCAGTCCGGACCGACTCGCCACGCTGCCTGCTACCGTCGTGGGCCGGCGCCACCCAACAAGGCGGCTCCGGCTACAGGAGGAGGCCGATAGGCCTTCCGACGACACATGATCAGCACGATCCTCAACGCCTTCACCGTCCCGGAGATCCGCAAGAAGATCGCCTTCACCGCGTTGATGCTCGCGCTCTACCGCTTCGGCGCTCACCTCACAGCGCCGGGCATCAGCGCGAGCGCCGCGAAGTCGCTGTCGAACTCGACAGCAGGCTCGTCGAGCATTCTCGGGCTGCTCAACCTGTTCTCGGGTGGCGCGCTGACGCAGATGGCGGTCTTCGCGCTCGGGATCATGCCCTACATCACGGCGTCGATCATCCTGCAGCTGCTGCAGGTCGTCGTGCCCTCGCTCGAGAAGCTCTCCAAGGAGGGCGAGGTGGGCCAGGCGCGCATCACCCAGTACACGCGCTACCTCACCGTCGGGCTGGCGTTCGGGCAGTCGATCGGCTACGTCTTCCTCTTCCACTCGCTGAGCAGCCAGGCGCAGCCGATCATCCCCGTGTTCGACTTGCAGCACATCTTCCTGATCGTGATGTCGCTGACAGCCGGCACAGTGCTCGTGATGTGGATGGGCGAGCTGATCACGCAGCGCGGCATCGGCAACGGCATCTCGCTGATGATCTTCGCCTCGATCGTCTCGCGCCTGCCGAGCGCCGCGCAGCAGTGGTACAACACGAACAACCAGGTCTTCAAGGTGATCCTGCCGTTCCTGGTGCTGGCGGTGGTGGCGGGGATCGTCTTTGTCCAGGAGGGCCAGCGGCGGATCCCGGTTCAGTACGCGAAGCGCGTGATCGGCCGTCGCATGACCTCGGGCGGCCAGACCTACCTGCCGCTGCGCGTGAACATGGCGGGCGTCATCCCGGTGATCTTTGCGGCCTCGCTGATGGCGTTCCCGCCGACGATCGGGCAGCTCGTGAACACGCACTGGTCGCGCCAGCTCGCAGACTTCTTCTCGCCGAGCGGCTGGCACTACATCTTCGGCGAGGCGCTCCTGATCATCCTCTTCACCTACTTCTACACCGCGGTCACCTTCAACCCGGTTGACCAGGCTGACAATCTCAAGCGCTACGGCGGCTTCATACCCGGCGTGCGCCCGGGCCGTCCGACGGCCGAGTTCCTCGACCGCGTGCTCGCGCGCCTCACGTTCCCGGGAGCGATCTACCTCGCGTTCGTCGCGGTGCTGCCGGCGATCGTCTATGCCCGCAGCGGAGTGACGTTCAACTTCGGCGGCACCTCGATCATCATCGTGATCGGCGTCGCGCTCGACACGATGAAACAGCTCGAGGCGCAGCTGATGATGCGCAACTACGAGGGCTTCCTGAAGGCGTAGTGCGCCCGCGCCGCGCGGGCGCTCCTCACGCTACAGGGCCCTCGCCGCCGGCGCCCCCCGCGCCCGCTACTCTTCCCGGGTCACAGCTGCGAGCGCCCCGCGCGCCGCAGCTTCGCACCGATGGCAGAGCTAAATCTCATCCTCCTGGGGCCGCCCGGGGCTGGCAAGGGCACCCAGGCGGCGAAGCTGACGCACGACTTCGGGCTGCCGCATATCGCGACGGGCGACATCCTGCGCGCCGCCGTGGCCGCACAGACGCCGCTCGGCGTCGAGGCGAAGCGCTACATGGATGCGGGCGAGCTCGTCCCCGACAGCGTGATCACCGGCGTGATCCTTGAGCGGATCTCGGAAGACGACGCGCGCGACGGCTTCCTCCTCGATGGCTTCCCGCGGACCGTCGCCCAAGCCGATGCGCTCGGCCGCGAGATCGCGACGCTCGACCGCCGTCTCACGGCCACGCTCCTGGTCGATGTGCCAGATGACGTCGTCGTGCAGCGCATCAGCGGCCGGAGGATGAACCCCAAGACGGGCCGCATCTACCACGTCGACTTCGATCCGCCCAAGCAGGAGGGGATCTGCGACGAGGACGGCAGCGAGCTGATCCAGCGCGAGGACGACAGGGAGGAGACCGTGCGCAAGCGCCTCGCGGTCTACCACGAGCAGACCGAGCCGCTGATCTCCTACTACGACGATCGCGGGCTCCTGCGCCGCTTCGACGGCACGCAGCCCCAGGCCGAGGTGCACGCCCATATCCGCGCAGCCCTCGCGACGCTCAAGCTCGAGGACGAGCTGTGATCATCCGCAAGTCGCCGGCGGAGATCGACGAGATCGCCGCGGCGGGCGCGATCCTCGTGCGGACGCTGCGTCTGCTCGAACGCCAGCTGCGGCCCGGCGTGACGACGGCCGAGCTCGACGAGGCCGCCGAGCGCTTCATCCGCTCCCAGGGCGCGACGCCCTCGTTCAAGGGCTACCGCGGCTTTCCCGGATCGATCTGCGCTTCGCCGAACTCGATGATCGTCCACGGCATCCCCGGGCCCTACAAGCTCCAGCGGGGCGACATCATCTCGCTCGACGTTGGCGTCACGCTGGACGGCTGGGTCGCGGACGCTGCGCGCACTTTCGCGGTCGGCGCGGTCAGCGCGGTTGCCTCCCACCTGCTCGAGGCGACCGAGTGCGCGCTTCACAGCGGTGTCGAACGGTGTTTTGCGGGCAACCGCCTCGGCGATGTCTCGCACGCGATCCAGGCGTCGGCCGAGGGCGAGGGGTTGAGGATCGTGCGCGCCCTGGTCGGCCACGGCGTCGGCCGCGACATGCACGAGGACCCGCAGATCCCGAACTTCGGTACGCCCGGCACCGGACCGCGACTCGAGAACGGGATGGTGCTCGCGATCGAGCCGATGACCACACTCGGCTCGAGCGAGATCCGTGCTGCCGACGACGGTTGGGCGATCTTCTCGAGCGACGGTTCTCTGGCGGCGCACTTCGAGTTCACGGTCGCGATCACCCCTGACGGTCCGCGCATCCTGACGCCGTGGCACCTCGACGGCGTCGAGCGCGCCGTAGATAGCGAGGTTGCTAACATGGTGGGTCGCGCCCGGGCCGTGTAGGTTCGGGCTGCTCGTGCGCAATCCGCGCGTGGTAGCGGCGGCCGGAGCGGCGGCCAGAGCCATCGCTCGGACTCATCCGAAAGGGCTTAATGAAGGTACGACCGTCGGTCAAGCCGATGTGCGAGAAGTGCAAGATCGTGCGCCGCCGCGGAACGGTGCTCGTGATCTGCAAGAACCCCCGTCACAAGCAGCGGCAGGGCTGATGGCGCGCATCGCGGGGGTCAACCTGCCGCTCAACAAGCGCGTTGAGGTCGGCCTCACCTACATCTACGGCATTGGCCGTCCGACCTCGAACAAGCTGCTCGCCGAGCTCGGCATCGCGCCCGACACCTACGTCCGTGACCTGACTGACGACGAGGTCGTGCAACTGCGCGAGGCGATCGACCGCGGGCTGACGGTCGAGGGCGACCTGCGCCGCGAGGTCTCACAAGGCATCAAGCGCCTGACCGAGATCGGCTGCTACCGCGGCCTGCGCCACCGCCGCGGGTTGCCCGTCCGGGGCCAGAACACGAAGACGAATGCGCGCACGCGCAAGGGCCCGAAGCGGATGCAGGTCGCCGGCAAGAAGAAGGCCGGTAAGAAGTAATGCCGGCACCGAGGCGCCCGGCGCGCGGCCGTCGCAAGGTCAAGAAGAACATCCCCGTCGGGCAGGCGCACATCAAGACGTCGTTCAACAACACGATCGTCTCGCTGACCGACACCGATGGCAACGTGATCGCGTGGGAGTCCGCTGGCGGCGCCGGCTTCAAGGGCTCGCGCAAGTCGACGCCGTTCGCCGCCCAGGTCACGGCCGACGCCGCGGCGCGCAAGGGGATCGAGCAGGGCCTCTCGAAGGTCGAGGTCTTCGTCAAGGGCCCGGGCTCGGGCCGCGAGACCGCGATCCGCTCGCTGCAGGCGGCCGGGCTCGAGGTGACCGGTGTCAAGGACGTGACACCGCAGGCCCACAACGGCTGCCGCCCGCGCAAGCGCAGGCGAGTGTAATGGCGCGCGACACGTCAGCCGCATGCAAGCAGTGCCGCCGCGAGGGCCAGAAGCTGTTCCTCAAGGGCGAGCGCTGCCTGACGGACAAGTGTGGCGTCGAGCGCCGCTCCTATCCCCCCGGTGAGCACGGCCGCGGCCGCCAGAAGCAGTCGGAGTACCGGCTGCAGCTGCGCGAGAAGCAGAAGGCGCGCCGCTACTACGGCCTGCTCGAGCGGCAGTTCCGCAACTACTACGAGAAGGCTTCGCGCATGCCCGGCGTCACCGGCGAGAACCTGCTGACGCTGCTCGAGTGCCGCCTCGACAACGTCCTCGTGCGCCTCGGCTTCGCCGCCTCACGGCGTCAGGCCCGCCAGCTCGTCCGCCACGGCCACTGGACCGTCAACGGCCGCCGCGTCGACATCCCGAGCTTCCAGGTCAAGCCCGGTGATGTGATCGCGGTCAAGGCGGGCACGCGGGCGACCCAGGTCATCCGCGACGCCACCGAGCTGACTGGTCAGGTGCCTGCTTGGCTGCAGGCGGACCATGACGGGCTCACGGCGAAGGTCCTGCGCAAGCCGGAGCGGCGCGAGGTCGCCGCCCCCGTGCAGGAGCAGCTCATCGTCGAGCACTATTCGAAGTAGCGCAGCGCCCCGAGATCTGCACGCTGGCTAGCGGCCGGCGGGCTTGAACACACGACGTTAGGACCCCGATGCTTGACTTCCAAATCCCCCGGATCACGAGCGAATCGGCCGATGAGAACCACGGCACGTTCGTCATCGAGCCGCTCGATCGCGGCTTTGGCTACACGTTCGGCAACTCGCTGCGCCGCGTCCTGCTCTCCTCGCTCGCCGGGGCTGCGGTCACGAGCGTGCGCATCGAGGGCGTCGCGCACGAGTTCTCGACGATCCCGGGCGTCAAGGAGGACGTGACCGACATCGTCCTCAACCTCAAGGGCATCGTCTGCCGCATGCACTCTGACGCGACCGAGATCGAGGCCGCCCTGGTCGCGACCGGTCCCGGTGACATCACCGCGTCCGACATCGACCTGCCTTCCGGCGTCGAGATCCTCAACCCCGACGTCCACATCGCGACGCTCGACAAGAAGGCTCGGCTCGAGTTCTACATGACGATCGGCCGCGGCCGCGGCTACCGCCCCGCCGAGGAGAACAAGTCGCCCGACCAGCCGATCGGCGTGATCCCGATCGACTCGATCTTCTCGCCGGTCCGCCGCGTCGCCTACAACGTCGAGCAGGCGCGCGTCGGTCAGCGCACCGACTTCGACAAGCTGACGCTCGACATCGAGACCGACGGCTCGGTCGAGCCCTCGGCCGCGCTGCGCGAGGCCGCCGAGCTCTTGATCTCCCAGCTCGCGATCTTCACCGACGAGGACCGCGTCGAGGAGCTGCGCCAGGGGCCGGTCGGCCAGCTCGACGGCGGCCTGGGCGCCGTCGGCGCGAGCAGCGCCACGCTGATGCAGGGCGAGGAGTGGAGCATCCTGATCGAGGAGCTCGAGCTCGGCGTCCGCTCCTACAACTGCCTCAAGCGGGCCGGGATCGCCACGGTCGGCGACCTGATCTCGAAGTCCGAGGCGGAGCTGAACGCGATCCCGAACTTCGGCAAGAAGTCGATCGACGAGGTGATCGAGACGCTCGCCGCCCGCGGGCTTCACCTGCGCGAGGACTAACCTCACAGCACGATGCGCCACCAGAAGGCCCGCCACAAGCTCAGCCGCGATGCCTCACACCGCAAGGCGCTGCTCACGAACCTGACGAAGGAGGTCATCGAGCACGAGCGGATCCGCACTAGCGAGGCGAAGGCGAAGGCGGTCAAGCCCGAGATCGAGAAGCTGATCACGCTCGCCAAGCGCGGCGATCTGCACGCCCGCCGCCAGGCCCTCTCCGCGCTCGGCCAGGACAAGTTCGCCGTGCACAAGCTGTTCGAGGTCATCGCCCCGCGCTACGAGGAGCGCCCCGGCGGCTACACCCGCATCGTCAAGCTCGGCCCGCGCCCCAGCGACTCGACCGAGATGGTGCTCCTCGAGCTCGTCGTGTGAGGCCGCCCGCGCCGCCGGCGCGGTCGTCTCTGGTTTTGTGCTGGCGTGCCTCGCGCGCCGCTCGCTCTTCACGACGTGAGGTGGTGCTGCGCTGGTTACCAAGCTGACTCTGGCCTACGACGGGTCCGAGTTCGCCGGCTGGGCCCGCCAGCCGCAACAGCGAACCGTCCAGGGCGAGCTCGAGCGGGCGCTCGCGACGATCCTTCGCGAATCGGTCGCGACGACGGTCGCCGGTCGCACCGACGCGGGCGTGCACGCCTGGGGCCAGGTCGCGAGCTACGGACACGAGGCGCTCGACCCTGCGGCGCTGAACGCGCTGCTGCCCGCAGATGTCGCTGTTCTTTGCAGCGAGCCGATGGATGACTCCTTCAACGCGCGTCACAGCGCGATCTCGCGCACCTACTGCTACCGCGTGCACAACTCGCGCGCTCGCTCGCCCTTCGAGCGCGGGCGCGCGTTCGAGTTCCCGCGCCGCATCGACCGCGACGCGCTGCACGCCTGCGCCGCGGCGCTGCGCGGCGTGCACGACTTCACGGCCTTCACCCCGACCGAGACCGACCATGTCCGCTTCGAGCGCGACATCCTGCGCGCGCAGTGGCGGGTCGACGGCGACCTGCTGAGCTTCTGGGTGCAGGCGGACGCTTTCCTGCGCCAGATGAACCGCGTGCTGGTTGGCACGATGCTCGAGGTCGCGTCAGGCTCCCGCACGCTCGAGAGCTTCACGGCGCTTCTGGACGGGGCGCCACGCTCGGCCGCCGGGCGCACCGCGCCCGCGCACGGCCTCTACCTCGCTAGCGTGTCATACCCACGATGATCCTGCGCCCGCTCATCAAGGCCGACGGGGCCGAGCTGCGCCGCATTAATGAGACGCCCGAGGTGGCACGTTGGTGGGGTGCGGTCCCGCCCGACTTCCCGTTCGAGGATGCGACTGCGCATCGCTACGTGATCGAGCACGACGGCGCGATCGCGGGCATGGTCCAGTACTTCGAGGAGCCTGACCTCGACTACCGTCACGCGCTGGTCGACATCTTCGTCGACCCGGCTCTTCAAGGACGCGGCCTCGGGACGGAGGCGCTGCGCCAGGTCGTCGACCTCCTCGTCAGCGAGCGCGGCCACCACCGGATAACGATCGATCCGGCGGCCGACAACGCGGCGGCGATCCATACCTACGAGAAGGTTGGCTTCAAGCCGGTCGGCGTCCTGCACCGCTACGAGCGCGACCACGACGGCCGCGGCTGGCACGACTGCCTGCTGATGGAGTGGCTCAGCGAAGCCTGAGCTCGAGCTCGATCTCGTCGTGGATCTCGATGCCGTGCTCGCCGACGAGCGGGATGCTCGGCTTGCGCTCGCGCGCGCGATCCGCGGCGCCCGGGTGCGCCGCGACGATCCGCAGTCCGCGCCGCTGATAGAAGCGCAGCGCGTTCGTGTTGTCGTTGGTCGTAACGAGCCACAGTCGCTCGCAGCCGAGTTCGCGCGCCGTCGTGGCGAGCGCTCCGATCAGCGCGCTGCCGGCGCCCGCTCGTTCGCCGATGCTCTGCAGCGTCACGACTTCGAGTGCGCCGCCCTCGACCGCGTAGGTCGCGACGGCGAGCCGCTCCACGCCGTCGCAGCAGACGAGCGCCGGCAGCGCTGCGGCATCGTGCTCGCGGCTGCCGTGGACGATCATCGTCGAGCCCCACGCTGCCTGAAGCTGCGCAACGAGCCATTCGCGCTCGTCATCCCGCAGTGCCCGCACCTCCATTCACCAAGCCTAGGGCTGATCGCCGCCGGTGGCGCTCACGCCGCGCTGTACGAGCTTCAGGCCCGGGCACACGCATGAGCTACCTTGTCCGAGCGGTGGCCGACTACCCGCAGCATCCCGTGCAGCCGGGCCACGTCGAGCCGGTGCCGCGGCGCCTGCGCGGCTTCTTCGCCGGAGCCAAGATCTTCGACACGACGCGAGCCCTCTACGTCTGGGAGATCCCGACCTATCCGGCGTTCCTGATCCCGCGGGCGGACGTCGAGCTGTGTTGGCCGGGAAGGCGCAGGAACCCGAGCGTCGTCCACGCGGGGTGGAAGCCGAGGCGTTCGTAAAGCCGTTTCGGCCGGTCCTCGTCGTTCGCGCAAATCCAGAGCCGTGACGAGCG
>Ga0187771_10000401_pt1 | contig 26325 bp, 22 predicted proteins | sample 0116_SJ02_MP15_1_FD_133139 | JGI IMG/M metagenome (GOLD analysis project Ga0187771, IMG submission 133139) | Tropical peat soil microbial communities from peatlands in Department of Meta, Colombia - 0116_SJ02_MP15_10_MG | ecosystem: Environmental > Terrestrial > Soil > Wetlands > Peat | place... | reverse complement strand
TGAAGGGCAGCCCTCTCGAAGGAGAGGGCCTGACTCTTGATTGCCGAATCGGGCGAGGTCCGGGAGGGAGCAGCCCTATGGTGACGTGGCCACGCTGCCTCGTCTACGTGGGGGATTCCCCGTCCGACGAGATGGGGGCGGAGAGTGATGGTGAACTCCGGAGGGTCTGCCGCCACTCATGTTTTTAACAGTCGCAAATCGGCTCGCCGTTTGCGCGGGGGTAGCCTAGAGTCTCAAACGACGGGGAGCCTGGTAAGGCGCAGTCGCATGGGCGCAAGCTTGCTAAGCCTGTGTCTCTCACGGGACTCGTGGGTTCGAATCCCACCCCCAAAATGTGGGTGGTAATTTCCACCCCTGGGGTGGGCGAAAGTCCCACCCCCCGCGCTCCTGGTTCCGTCCTTTTCTGCTGGCCCTGATTACATTCCAGCCGTCTGGGGCACGAAGAGAAAGAGAGAGAGCCTGCCGAAAGCATCGTTCCTATCACGGCGACCATGTAGTCAGCACTTACCTGGTGAATCGGTTTCCTACCGGAACCGCTTTCCTGCGAACCTGGCCTCAGAGCCCAGCTCCTCATCTATCCTGAGAAGCTCATTGTATTTCGCCACTCTTTCCCCCCTTGCAGGAGCGCCTGTCTTGATGAATGAGGCCCCGTACGCCGTCGCGAGATGGGCTATGAAGGGGTCACCCGTCTCCCCGGATCGGTGCGAGACTATGACCTCCCATTTCGCGTTCAGACACTCCTCAATTGCGCGCTGGGTCTCCGTGACCGTGCCTATCTGGTTGAGCTTGATGAGTACGGCATTCGTCGCCTTCTCTCTGATGCCTCTCCTGATTAGTGAGGCATTGGTGACGTAAAGGTCGTCCCCGATTATGATCGCCTTCTTGCCGATTCGCCGAGTTATGGACGCAAAAGAGTCGAACGACCCCTCCTCAAAGGGATCCTCGATGGTGAGCAGGTCGTACTCGTCCTTCAGGGAGGAGTAGAAGTCTTCGAGCCTGGATCGGTCTAACTTCTTCCCATCCAGTGCGTACAAGCCTGTCTTCCCATCGTAGAACGTGGAGGAAGCGGCATCGATTCCCATCCTGACATCCTTCTCGGAGTATCCGGCGTCTCCGATTGATTTGCGGATTGCGTCGAGCGCATCTCGCGTCTTGCGAAGCGGTGGCGCGAAACCTCCTTCGTCACCGACGTTGATGGCCCCCCTTCCATACCTCTCGACGAGCACCTGTTTCAGCGACTGGTATACCTCTACGCCCATCCTGATGGCCTCGGTGCAGCTGCCGGCCGCAACAGGCTCGATAAGGAACTCCTGTATGGCGAGGTTGTTGCCCGCATGCTCCCCTCCGTTGATGACGTTCATCATTGGAACGGGCAGCGTGTAGCTCGGCGACGCCTTCAGGCTCCGGAAGAGGCTCACAAGCCTTGCATTTGCCGCCGCCCATGCGACCGCCATTGACACAGCAAGGATGGCGTTTGCCCCAAGCCTGCTCTTGTTGGGTGTACCATCCAGCCTGATCATGGCCCTGTCGACCCTTCCTTGGTCAAAGCAATCGAAGCCACGAAGCCTGGGGGCAATCACTAGGTTCACGTTAGAAACCGCCTTGGTGACTCCCTTGCCATGGAAACGTCTCTTGTCACCATCCCTCAGTTCGAGCGCCTCGAGCTTTCCTTTCGATGCGCCCGACGGGACGCTCGCCTTCCCGGCAGATTCCTTTGTCATCACTTCAGCCTCAACGGTAGGGTTCCCCCTCGAATCCAGAATCTGCCGGCCCCGTATGGCCACTATCTTGCCTGCTTTCTCCAAGCGGTCTTCGGGGCCTTCGCCGTCCATGGCAGGTTAAATCCGATTCGTTTGAAGGTAACATTCCAACGCTTATTACGCATCATAGTCGCGAGACGTTCGGGCCGGTCGTCTAGCCTGGTTTAGGACGTCAGGCGAGTCCCGTCAAGCCCTTACACGGCGAAACGGTCTTCCGCGCCAAGGTCGGCGGTCCGAATCCGCCCCGGCCCACTTCGCACACGCCTGCGAAGTCAGCATCGAAGAGTTATCTACGCTCGGTCGGCTGACCAGCTCGATGCCAAACTTCAGGTACATCAGCTGGCCCGAGTATGGAAACCTTGCAGAAGCCCTTGCGGAGAAGGTCCGAGCCAAGGGGAACAAGTACGATCTTGTGGTTGGCATCGCAAGGGGAGGCATACCCGTCGCCATGGTTGTCTCCGATCACCTGAACGTTAAGGTCGACTTCGTTAACGTGAAGTCGTACAGCGACATAGGCAAACGGACACCACCGAAGATTTTGTCTACTCTTACGGAGGCAATTCAAGGCGAAGACATCCTCTTGGTGGACGACCTGGTCGACCAGGGAGACACTCTGACCCTAATGAAGGGCTACCTGTCGGAGCAGAAGCCTAGGACTGTAGAGACCGCTGTTCTGTTCAAGAAGCCCTGGAGTAAGACACAGCCAGACTACTTCCTCGAGGAGGTCTCTGAATGGGTGGTGTTCCCATTCGAGCTGGGGGAGATGGGGAGGCTCAAGGCAGCCATGGAGAAGCCCAGCGGCTCGGTCAAGCCCACCGGCTAGAGCATGGAAGCCAGCAGGTACGAATTGAAGTAGAGAATCAAAGCTACCGTTGCGAGAGCGAAGCCGATAGTGACCTTGTTGTTCACCAAGAGCCCCATGTACTTCTTCTTTGATGTGTAATAGACGAGCGGAATCATCGGAAGAGGGATCATTAGGCTGAGTATGACTTGGCTGTAGACTAGCAGAACGAGGGGTGTAATCCCGAGCAGGATGGCGATTGTTGTAGGAAACACATTCACGCACCTAGTTATGATTCTTCTCGCCCAGACATTCCAACGCCTTCCAATCAGCCCCTCCATTATGACCTGTCCAGCGATGGTTCCGAGGGCAGACGACGTCAACCCCGATGCAAGCAGTGTGAGCGCAAAGAGAATTCCAATCAGAGGACCATAGATGGCGGAGAGCCCCGACACGAACGAATTGATGGTCAGATTTACATTCACGCCGGTGCCCTGAAAGAGAGGCGTCGCCACCAAGAGAATTCCTGCGTTAACGACACCAGCAATGGTCAGCGCTATGATTGTCTCTCTTCGGTGAAGCCAGTTCATTCTCTGTTTCTCCGACACCGAGTGCGGCGGATGAACTTGGGTTTTCGACTGCAGCGAATCCATCATCGATGGTTTCTTCCCCCCTCCGTTGAGCTTCTGCCCCATCAAGTCCATTTTGTTATTCGTGAGCCATGAATGGACGAACAGGGCATGTGGCATCACAGTCGCTCCAATCATGCCGACGACTATCGTGAAAGCTGTGCTATCGGGAGCCCCAGGGACAATCGAGCCAACTGTTGCCTGAGCCAAGTCTGGCCGTACCGCGATCAGGTTGTATAGTATGCCCACTACGAGGATGCTGATGAGAAGGGCGAAGTATTGCTCAATGAGCCTGAACCTCCTGCTCATCATCGTCAGCAGAAGGATGACATCGAGCGCTCCGAAGATTGCCGCATAAATCAGAGGAACCCCGAAGAGGATGTTCAGAGCGATGACTGTACCCAGATACTCGGCCAGATCTGTCGCTGCCGCAGCGGCTTCAGCGGCGATCCAGTATGGAATGATATACTCTCTCCTCCCAAGCGACGTTCTTACCAGTTCGGGGAGGGAGTGGCCAGACGCAATACCGAGTTTCCCGGAGAGATACTGCAGCAGCATTGCCATCCCTGATGCCAGCCATCCTGCCCACAGGAGCGTGTACCTGTACCCCGACCCAGCAATTATGTCCGTTCCGTAGTTGCCGGGGTCCATGTAGGCAATTGAAACCATGAGCGCTGGCCCAACCCAGCGGACGAATTGCCAAAGAGACTGTCGCGTCTCTACAATGGGGGACTGCTCGACCTCCGGGACTTGGCCCGGAGGCGCCAGCACCCTCTTCCAGGGTAGCTTCATCCAATCCGTAGCTCCCGGTTCGGTATTTAAGTTAGACAGGCAAAACATAGATTTACGAGCCTCATAATGCTCCGGTTATCGAAATGCGGTCGTCAGACCCACAGAATCCTTTTATCGTCTCAACTAGCTTCTGCTCGCGAGAGGCCTTGGCCATAGCGGTCCAGTCGAAGAAGGACATCTCGCGCCTCGAGGACTACCTAGAGGCCATCTACAACCTCAATGAGGAGAAAGGTTACGTGAGCGCCGCTGACATCTCGGAGAGGCTTGCTGTCAAGCCTCCCACGGTCTCCAACATGGTGAAGAACTTGGCGGACAAGGGATACCTTGATCACACGAAGTACAGAGGTATGAGGCTCACCCCTCTGGGCGAGAAGATAGCGCGGTCAGTCATCAAACGCCACCGGGTGATTTCAGAACTCATCACAATGCTCGGCGTGGACGATCAGACCGCTTACATCGATACCGAGGGGATAGAGCACCATGTCCATCCAAGCACGCTTAGACGTTTCGAGAAGCTGGCCGAGTACCTCCGAGACAACCCCCAGACACTCGAGGCAATCCGCGAGTTCATGAAAGAATAGGCCGAGATCATCAGACCCATGCCTAGGGTCCGTTACCGTCCTTCAGGAATGCGCTTAGTATCCGATAGGTTAGGCCCCATATCACATAGTCTCCAACCACGTACGCGGGCATGCCGATCGCGCTCCCACCGCGAACCATGTCGTAGGTCGACCTTGCCGACGGTCTGTGGAGCTCATCGAGCTCGACCCATCGGAACGAGGCGACCTCCCCATTGGGCTTCACCTCGACGCTCACCTTCAGTTCGAAGACCGAGGGGACCACGTCCATGGTCCCAGTGTGGGTCGTTGCCACCCCCCCGTAGCCCAAGAATTCCCCGTATCTGCCCAGGTCTATTCCGACCTCCTCCATTGTCTCTCGAATGGCCGTGTCCTTTGCCGACACGTCTCCCTCCTGCATCTTCCCCCCGGGGAAGGCCACCTGGCCGGACCAGGGATCTCCCACTCGCTCTGCTCGCCTGATCAGCAGCACGCTCGGGACCTGCCTGTCTCTAACGATCACTGCGACCGACGCGAACCGCAACCCTTTCTGGGGAGGCTCGTGGGGGACTAGATTCCTGGTAACCTTCGCGAACGTCTCTCCGGTCAAGTCAAATTATTGCGACGTTCTCCAATTTTAAATACGCATCGCAGACGCTCGTGATAGAGTTCGAAATGGAGACAAGCCATCAGGATTCGACCGTAAAGTTGACTGAGGCGAACTTCGACAGACTTAGCTCGTCGGGTAAGCCCATGTTTGTGGATTTCTGGGCGACCTGGTGCGGCCCCTGCAGGGTGATGGAGCCAGTGGTGGAAAAGCTGGCGGCAAAATACGCCGGCAGGGTGCTGTTCGGAAAGGTGAACGTGGACGAAGAGATGAACATCTCGTCTCGCTATCAGATCTTCTCCATTCCCACCTTCATGGTATTCAAGGACGGTCAGCCCATGGACGCAGTCATAGGGGCGGTGGGCGAAGCTTCTCTCGAGCGCCTCGTGACCAGTGCCATCGAGAAATAGGCGCTACGGACTAGGTAACCCTAGTTCCATCCGTAAGGAAGATGTCTGCGTCCTCCAGGCTGACCGACCTCGAAGACAACACTGGTCCGAACTGAAACGACCTGCTCCTGTTGATTGGCTGCCCCCCGACGAGGCGGTTGAAAGGAGGCATCACCGTGAGCTTCCCTTTCCCCTTCGACCTCGAATCATATCCTGCACCCTCCATGAGCTCGGCCACATCGTACTCGGCTCTCACCCAGACGGCCTCCCTTGTCCTCGCGCCCAAGGAGTCGCGCATCTCGTAGGTGAAGTGCGAGTGCCCGATAACGAGGTTTTTCGTCGCAATCGCCTCCTCCGAAGGCCAGGCGTGGCCGTGGGCGACGCCTATTCTCCCCGCGCCTGTCCCCAGCACCATCCCCTGAGAAGTGTGAAGTAACACCCTCTGCGGCAGGACGGCTTTGATGTTACCGTCGTGGTTTCCGGGGACCACCTCCACCGCCTCGAAGAGGTCGAGCATTGTGTCGAAGAACCAGGGGACGACTCCCCAGTCGATGTCCTCGACCTTCCCGACTGTGTGTTTGACGTCCCCCAACACGGCCAGCCTATTCGTGCCATACTTCTCGGCGATGTCCTTCACCCTCTCTACCATCTTTACGGAATAAGCTGGGAGGCGGAACCCCTTCTTCGCCATCTCCTTCTCAAGCCCGAGGTGAAGGTCAGAGATGAGGAGGGTGCTCTCGCCAGCGGTAGAGAAAACGATGGCCGCCTCGCCGGGCACTATCTTCAGCAATCTAGGTGATCAGCGGAAAGACCTGCGTATTAACGAAGTTCTTGAACTCAGAGAGCTCCATCCTGCTGAATCCCGTCAGGATGCAGTTCCGCGTGAGCCCGAACACGTAACCGTAAGCCTTGCTCTTGAAAACGATGTACCATAGCTTCCCGTGGGTCAGGTAGTCGCTGTAGAGACTTGTGTTCCCCAGCTCAGCGCCGTATAGAGAGAGCTTGGTGATGTTTGGGAGATCCACGTCAGAAAAGAAGATCACTTTCGAGTCCTCGAAGTTGGCCTCATGGAACTTCCTGAGGGTCTCTGGGTCGATCCTCGCTTCTACCACTTCCCCTAGGCTCATGAAAACCGCCTTGCTCATCTCGTTGGCGATGTTGTTTGCCCTGTTCTTCTTGTCGTAGACCGTCAGGAACATCCTATCCTTGTACATGTTGAACGAGAAGGGGGCTTCGAATGTCCTCGGTACCGGGATTGACTCCCCCCTATGCGGTATCACAAACACTGTGTCGAAAGAGAACTTTCCCTCCAGGCTGCCTTTCCCTATGCTCAGGTCTGTAATCTCCGTAACGAGCTTGAACTCCTTGTCCTCCACGGTAGTCTCGGTCTCGATCTTGAAGGCCTTCAGCTTCTCGGCGAGAGTGTCGAGCTCATAGTTTTCTCTGACGAGGAAGACCTTACCCGCTAGAACCAATCCAGGGCGCCCCTGCTGTGTCCTGCTTATTGGTTTTCAGTTGCCCCAGAACTGTCTGGTGGTGACGAATCGTATCTTCGCCTCAAGCAGGTCCCTGTAGAAGGCCTCTTCGTCATCATGCATCTCGGCGAGAATTCTGGAAGCTGTCTGGGGCCCGATGCCGTAGACCGTCTGTGCCACAACCGCTTTCTTGCCGTAGGATAGCACCAGGTCCGCGCCCCTCCTGGCCTTTGAGAGCTCGGCACGCTCTTCATCGTTCAGCAGCGCCTTCGACTCCCTCTTCGCTATGAGCTCCGAAAGCTTGGCCGTCCCCCAGTAGCAGGGCACCAGCAGTCCAGACCCGCACCTGGCGCACTTCGGCTCCTCGGGCAGGTCCCCCACTGTGGTCTCTCCCTGGTCCGTGCCGCACTTCACGCAGAGGAGGCTCACTTCCGTCCCGAAGATGCTTGCCTTCATCCTCTGGTAGGACGACCTCCCCAGGGAGTCGGGAGCCACCGCTTCAGGGACTTCGAGGTACCTGTAGAGAAGGCCGTAGGCGATGGGCGTCGGCCTGTCCCCGGCGAGGAACGTCTCCACGGAGACTTGGCCGGTCGCCACAGCGAGAAGCACCTGCTTGCCGCGCTCCATATCGATGAGGTCCCTCCCCGTCTCCTGGAGGGCCTCTTCGAATATGGGGGTCTTCTCAAACCTCGTCGGCAGGGAGCATAGATTTGGGTGGGCGATAAGCTTCCCTCGCTTCAGTGCCCCGAACCTCTCCGCCACGTGCTTTACCCTCGCGGGGAAGGGGAAGTTCCTCTGGGCCGCCGCGGCGTATGTCCTTTCCAGTTCCTCCGGAGCAAGGCCCATCAGCTCCCTTGCTATCGCTTTGAGGTCCAGGTCCTCCGTGTCGGTGGTGAGCTCCATGAGTATCCTGTAGCCGTCGAGCCACCAGACCCGGACAAGCCCCCTCCGCGAAAGGATCTCTTCGAAGGTGTATGCGAATGTTCTGTTCACTGACTCCCCGAAGCAGAGGTGGACGATGAGATACCTTCCGAACCCCTCGAAGAGGACGAGCCTATCGGAAGGGACAGGCGCTCCCATCTTCTTTTGCTCGGCTATTTCATCAAGGACGAGTGCTCGGGCGGCCGCGTCCCCTGGTATCCTCTTGGAGACTTCCTCCACAGCTTTGTCTCCCACGTCCAGCGCTTCCGAGATCTCCCTCCTGAGGCGGCCCGTCTCAACGGCGAGCTCATAGGGTATCGGGAGCATCTCCCCGTCCCAACCGGGCACAGCAGCCAGCGGGTCCTCCACGGGAGTCACGTAGATCTTCCTATCCTCGGCGACCTGCTCAACCTGCCAAACCTTCCCCTTGCAGACGAAATGCACGCCGACTTTGATGCTGAGGAGGACGAACTCCTCCCCGAGTATTCCAACCGTCTGGTTGGTCGAGACGTCGACCACCAGGTACCTCGTCTCGTCTGGTATCATTGACAGGTTCTCATAGTAGTACTCCCGGGTGAGCCTAGTCCTTGACAGGGCCTTCCCATCGAACCTGATCTTCCTAAGCTCGACCAGGTACTTTACCGTGCGCATGAACGCCTCTTCTGATAGCTCTCCGTAGGGAGCCGCCTTCCTTACTTCCTTGAAGAGTCTGTCTGCGTCCATCGTCTCAAAATCCATCAGGTAACCTGCGATCTGGTGGGCCAGCACGTCAAGAGAGTTCGCGAACGGCCTGGTGGGCTCAATCCTCCCCTTGGCCGCCGACCCGACACTGGCAGAGGACTCGAGTATGTCGTCAGCCGAGACTGTGACTAGAATCCCCTTTGACACCTTGCCGAGGGTGTGCCCGCTCCTCCCGACTCTCTGCACGAGGCTCGTGACCTGGCGTGGAGACATGTACTGGACGACCAGGTCAACTGAACCGACATCGATCCCCAGCTCCAGGGTGCTCGTACAAACCAGAGCCTTGAGCTCCCCTGACTTGAAAGCGTACTCCACCCTCTCCCTCTCTTCTCTGGGGAGGGAGCCATGGTGGACCCCCACGTCCTTCCTCAACCTCGCTAGCTTCTCTCCGAGCATCTCTGCCACTGTCCTACTGTTAACGAAAATCAGCGTCGACGTGTGGCTCTCGATGAGCGAGTTGATTCTTGAAAGGCGCGCGGCCAGGTCCGGGGCCGAATAGGTCTCCTTCGCAGCAGACTGGCTGGAAGGGTCGGGGACCGGATACTCGATGGCGTACGCGAACTCCTTGGGAGCCTCCACTCTTACGACGCTTCGCTGCCTGTCGCCGAAGAGGAACCGGGCGGCCACCTCGGGGGTTCCTACAGTCGCGGAGAGAGCTACGAGCTGAAAATCGGGGGCAACCTTCCTCAGTCTCTCCAGCCCGACACAGAGCTGGACGCCCCGCTTGCTCTCCACCAGGTTGTGGAGCTCGTCTACCACAACAGCCTTCAGGTGTGACAGATTGTCCCTCATCCTCCTACCGGGGAGGACCGCCTGGAGAGTCTCTGGAGTGGTCACAAGCACGTCAGGGGGGTGGGCAGATTGCTTCGTCCTCTGGGCCTGGGGGGTGTCCCCATGCCTAATGTCGACCTTCAGCCCTAGCCTGGCACACCAGACCTGCAGCCGCTTTAGCATGTCCCTGTTCAGGGCACGCATTGGAGTGATGTACAGCAGAGATATTCCCTCGCCGTGTCCCTCCAAGACGAGCCTGCTGAGCAGCGGGAGAAGGGCCGCCTCCGTCTTGCCCGAGCCCGTGGGCGCCACCACAAGTACGTCTTCTCCTCTTGAGACGAGGGGCCAGGCCCTGACTTGGGGCGGTGTCGGTTCCGTGATCCCCGTCTCGATCAAGAATCCCCTCACAGCCGGCGCAAGGGACTCGAACGAACCTTCGATAGACAAACCCACAAGAGAAGCCCTTCCGCGGATTTAAGCCCTCGGAGGGAGGGGGGCCCGCGAAAGTGTTTTTGGCCCAGAAAGTCAGCAATGTCTAAAAACGCCCCACAACCCCGCGGTCTCGAAGCTTGTCGAGGAGCACCAGAGAGGTCTCAGAGGAGAGGCCTGTCCATCTTACCACCGTAAGTGAAATTATCCTAGAAAACTTCATGAGCTACGAATACGCGAGAATCCCCCTACGAGAGGGCCTCAATCTGATAGTCGGGCCCAACGGGGCAGGCAAGTCGTCCGTCCTCCTGGCCATATCAGTCGCTTTCGGCCAAGCGTACACCGAGCGCTCCCGGAAGCTCTCCGACCTGATCCGCAGGGGCAAGGACATCGCCCGCGTCTCCCTGGTGTTCGACAACTCCCCCAAAGGGGGAAGGCGGCCCATCCCTTATTCGAAGTCCGACACATTCATGCTTAGCAGGTACCTAAGGCGGGACGGATCCTACTGGTTCGAGGCAGACTACAAAGAGATAGACAAGAGCGAGGTAGTGAGGCTCCTCCGGGAGTTCGGCATCAACCCCGACAACCTCCTTATCATAATGCACCAGGGAATGATCGAAGAGCTTGGAGCCGTCACTCCTCAGGAACGGCTGAGGATGGTGGAGGAAGCGGTCGGGTTCTCCGAGTACAGGCAGAAAATCCTCCTGGCGGAACAGGAGCTCAGCGGCCTTATCGGAGAAGAGAGTTCTCTTCTTCAGCTCATAGACAACGCCAACCAGGCTCTCGAGTACTGGAAGCAGGTCTACGACCGCTATCAGGAGAAGAGGAGACTCATCGAGCACAGAGACCTCCTCGTGAAGGAGCAGCTCTGGAGCACCGAGGCCAAGCTCACGAAGGCACTGCAGGGGGCCGAGGAGAAGATCATGGCGAAGACACGGGCGCTCGAGGACCTGAAGTCTCAGCAGGCGGAGGTCTCCGCAGACGCCGAAGAGTCCTACCGGGCGCTGCTTGACAAGCAGGTGGAGCTTCGGAAACTGTACTACGCCCTGGTCAGGGCGGAGTCCGAAAAGGCAAAGGACGAGTCGGCCCGAAACGCCTACCGCTCGATCAAGGAGGATGTCGCGGGGCTCGCAGCCTCGATTGACGGGCTGCTCGAGGGCGCAGGAGACAAGAACGTCAAACGCCTTAAGGAGCTCGCGGCTTACATCCAGGGTAAGGGAGCCGCAGCCGAGGAGGACGCCCAGCGCAGGAAGGTGGAGCTGGACAGGGAGGTCTCGTCGCTGCAGCCGGAGATCACCAGAACGGAGGAACTCATCAAGAAGACCATGGACAGCTACGTCTCATTCAAGGTGAAGGCAGAGGTCCTGACATACAGGATTAGGGTGACCGAGTCTGATCTTCGGGATCTGGAGAGGAGCGCGAAAGAATACAGGGCAGAACTCGAAAAGATTGCTCCCGAACTCGAAAAAGCGGGTCAGAGGATAGAAACCCTGAGGCAGCCCTATGAAGTGTCCGAGGAGCTGAAGCTGGTGTCTGCCCACATACAGAAGATGCAGGATGTCCCAGACGATGCCGAGAAGATCTACAACGACTACTCAGGCAACATCGAAGAACTGAAGGTGAAGCTCACCCAGTTGCAGGAGAACAAGAAGTCGATGCTCGCAGAGCTCGGATCACGGAAGAGTGTCTGGAAGAAGGCAATGGAGGATCTCATCGAGTCTGTAGATCCCGCGTATCAGGCAGTGCTTTCTGCCGTTGACGCAACCGGCTTCATCAAGTTCGAGGAGGCGGACGTCATCGAAGAAGCAGGCCTCGACCTCTACGTGGGCTTCCGTGGGGGCGCTCCCACCACCCTCGATCCATTCACACAGAGCGGTGGAGAAAGGTCAGTTGCCCTGATGGCGTTCACCCTGTCCCTGCAGGCAAGAGTCGTCTCCCCTCTTAGAGCCATGGACGAATTCGACATCCACATGGATCCCAGGAACAGAGAGGCGATGTTCAAGATGATACTCTCCCAGATGAAGCAGAGAGAGGCGTCGCAGTACATTGTCATCACTCCGTCTATCCTCACGGTATTCGACAAGACCGCCCACGTCATCACCGTTCAGGCTGTGCACGGTCCCTCCGAAGTGAAGGAGCTGAAGTAGGCTGGAGCAGACGAAGCTCGACGACTACCTGCGCGTGATAGAGCTCTGCAGGGACGTGGAGTCGAGCAGCGCCAATCCCTTCGACGTGGATATCAGGGAGAAGATACTGATTCTCAAACAGAGGCTCCCTGAGCTGAAGTTACTGGATGAGCTGCTGGTGGATGCCGAGGCAATGTTGGAACTCTCGCAGATAGTGAAGCTTCAGGACGAGTGGCTGAAGACCAGGGCGTCCTCCCTCTACATCGACCCGCTTCTAATTCAGCTGAAGGTGAAACTCCTCCCCAAGGAGGCGTTGTCCGAGGCATTCGTCAAGAGCTGGCATCCCATAGCCCAGGTGGACCAGCTGTCTCCCCGAGGACTCGAGAAGGCGTTCGTCTACTGGCGTGACTTGGTGCCCATCTCCGAACGCTTCAAGGACCAGTTCGGGAACTATGGCATACGCCCAGGTCAGGTCGACTATTCCGATCTCGTTAGCATGGGGGTGTTCGCGACGGAGCAGTTCGAGTCCAACCTCACTGAGCTCTACAACGAGCTCCTCGAGCAGTCCAAGGGGGAGTGGGTGGACTACAGGCAGTTCATAGGGGACGATGCCTTCGAGACCAAAGTGAGGAGGGCCTATCTTCTCGCTTTCCTCATCAGCGAGGGGCGTGCGCTATTGAAGACCGAGCCCCTTTCGGGAAAGATTTGGACGACGGCCCTGGCAGAGAGGGCGAAGGGTCTACCAAAATCTGTGGCTATTTCAATCACAGGTGAGGGCTGACGGAATCAGAATCTGGGGATAGGGCACTTCTAGAGAGAAAAATGAGGAGGGCGTTTCAGGTGCTCGTCCTCCAGCGCGGGAGGAACCCAGGCGTCAAGGGATGGGAGATGAAGCGGCACCTCGGACGCGATTACCGCAAGATCATCGAGGTTCTTTCGGAGGACGTCGCACCCCTAGGGCTTGAGGTCTTCGAGGTGAAGGGCGTCGACGGAACCGACGACTCCTCCCGGTTCCTCCTGAGGTTCAAGGAGCCCCCGACAGTAAGCGAGGCGGAGACTTCAGGGATCAGGATAGACGACCTTGCGGTTCTTGCTGCGACTATAGCTTTTGTCAATTCTAAGAGCGGGAGGGTGTCCAGACGCGAGGTGGAACAGTTCCTTAGAGAGAAGTTCCCAAAGTGGCGCATCGATTACTCCTTGGACCGCTACGTGAAACGGGGGTATCTCGAGCAGGATGACCGAGGCATGCTCCACATGGGCTGGAGGACACATGCAGAGGTCGACGAGAAGACTCTGATGACCCTGATACTCTCTAGGGCTCAGGAAGCAGCGAAGAAGTAGCGCCTGCGGAGCGCCTCCCTCTCCCCCTCGATTATCAGCTCAACCACGTCCCTCCCCTCCTTGCGCATCTTAACCGCGAGGGCCGTCGCCTCGGCCAAGCGCACGCCTCTCCCCGCTAGCAGCATGTCAGCGGCGTGGCCATACTCCTTCCTTAGCTCCGCAGATTTCTTCAGGCCCTCCACCAGCTTCAGTTTGCTGCCTCGCATGTCCGCCCTGCTCCTGGCTTTCATTGCGAGGGAGAACACGTTCTCGTAGGAGTCGGTGGAGAGCCCGATGGCAGCCTTCTCGCAGACCGGGCATTTATCAAACCCCTCGAGATCCCCGACCTTCTTCAGCTCAAGGAAGTTCCAACAGTTGGTGCACACAGCCGCCAGGAAAGTGTCATTGATCCTCGCCCTTGTAGACTGCTTCAGCAACGCCCGGAGCCTCTCGGGGGAGACTATCTCCCCCCTCCTGCTGATCTCTTCCACACCTATCCTCGCTATTGGGGTGAGCCCCTCGTACTCCACCAGCTTCACCTCGATGGCCCCCGCGTGAATCTTCTCGACCACGTCCATGGCGTCAGGGAGGTCGAAGTCGTCATGGAATATCATGCTCATCGCCTCCTCGTAGACAGGAGTATCCCTGAGCGCTTCGATTATACCCGAAATTGAAACGCTCGCGTAGTCGGCGTCCCTGGCGATCGCTCCGCACTTCTTTCCTGCGTGAATCAGTCGGCGTTTGAATATCCCACTCCTTTCCACGGCTTTCTCGGTTGCCGCCCTGAGGTCAAGGCCATGCAGCTCCTCCATCACGGAGATCACAGACTGGGGGGAGACCTCCGCCTCGATCACGATTCTGTAGGGGTCCTGGTGCACCGCCACCGACTGGCCTATCCTTTCGGAGACCAGGTGGCCGATCACCCTCGCCAGGAGCCTGTTCACTCTGTGCCCGAACGCAGCCTGAATGACGAGGTACCTGTCCCACTTCTCGACGGTGATTAATCTCTCAGAAGGGATGGGGAGCTTGGCCGCGTGCTGCTCTGCCACCTCCTTGAGAGCGTCGAGGATTGCATCGCGCGGCACAGGGTACGTCCCAGAGAGCTCGTCCAGGAACGCCTCCCCAGTTCCCCTCTCAAGGTTCTCAGCGTACCTCCTGCGAATTGCCCCCACCTCTCCCGCCACTTCCCGCGGGACCGGTATCTCGTCTCCGACCCAGTTGGGGACAGCGCCCGTGGGGTCCTCCTCGGCCTTGACGTACACCTTGTTTCCGTAGATCTGATCTACCTTCCAGCACCTCCCCGCCTCCACGAACTTGACTCCCACCTCGCCGTACTCCGACACGAACGCTTCGTCGAGAGTCCCAACGAAGTTGTCCCCCTCTATCACTAGGTACTGCTTCTCGTCTGGGATCATGGACAAGTTGTCGAAGTAGTAGGAGAAGAGGGGCTTGACATCCCTGGCCCGGAAGACCTTCCCGTCCGATTCGCTATAGTAAGCCAGCCGAGGGTACCGCTCCCTCATGTACGTGAGGACCTTCTTCAGCCTCTCAGGCGTAAGGTCCGCGTAGGCATAGCTTCTCTTCAGCAGGGCCATTATGTCGTCGAAGTTCCAGTTGCTCTGCTCGATGAGCAGCCCCGCAACCTGGTGTATGGCGACGTCGTACGGTGAAAAGACGGGTTCCAGCGGCTCGAGCTCCCCCATCACAGACTTCCTGCACAGGACAGCCGCCTCCAGAATGTCGTCCGAGTCTTGTGTGATGATGAGGCCGTTGGATACCTCGCCGACCTTGTGCCCGCTGCGCCCCACCCTCTGGATGAGCCTCGTCACCTGTCTCGGCGAGTTGTACTGCACCACGTACTCCAGGAAGCCGATGTCTATCCCGAGCTCCAGGCTGCTCGTGCAAATCACCCCGAAGAGCTTCCCATCCTTCAGGTTCCTCTCCACCGCCTCCCTCGTCGCCTTGGAGAGGGAGCTGTGGTGCACACCTACGGGGAAATCGGGGTCCCATACCCTGAACCTGCTCGAGAGAGCCTCGGCCTCGGTGCGAGTGTTTGTGAAGATTAGCACCGACCTATATTTCTCAACGAGTTCCCTTATGGTCCTGAGCCGAGCGGCCACCTCGGGGTACGAGTAGATCGATTCGGCGAGTATCCCGTCGTCTCCTGTCGCTCTCGGGGCGACCACTTTCAGGGATAGGCTCTTCTCGACGGGGACCCTTACCACTTCGCATTGCCTCCCGCTCCCCACGAGGAATTGGGCTACCCTCTCTGGCGATCCGACGGTGGCCGAAAGCCCAACTATCTGGAACTCCTTTTCCGCCGCGTCCCTTAGCCTCTCCAGTCCTACGCTGAGCTGGCTCCCCCTCTTGTCCTCGGAGAGCTCGTGCACCTCATCAACTACGACCCACCTTAGCTTCGCCAGGTTCTGCCTTATCCTCCTTCCAACGAGGAGGATCTGAAGAGTCTCAGGTGTGGTGATTAGTATGTCGGGCGGAGCGAAACTCAGGTTCGTCCTTTCCGCCTGGGAGCTGTCACCGTGTCTCACCCCGAGCCTGATGTCGAAGCGCTTGCACCACCACTGCATCCTGTCCAGCATGTCCCTGTTTAGCGCCCTGAGGGGCGTGATGTAGAGCAGCTTGGTCCCTTTCTCCCTCGACTCCCCCTCCCGGACCATGGCGTCGAGAATGGGGAGGAGCGCAGCTTCCGTCTTGCCGGTACCGGTCGGTGCCATCAGTAGGGCGTTTTTCCCGTCTCTTACGATGGGGACGAGTTTCTCCTGAGGGTCGGTAGGCGAGTCGAAGCCTCGCTCCTTTAGCGCGGCAAGAAGAGGAGGCGACAGAAGCCGGAACGCATTCTGGCTTGACATCAGTTATTACTCCTCCACTCCCTTCTGTCTATGTCCAAGAAGAACAGAATCTCGGCTGTCTCCTCCAATAAGTTTGCCCCTGTTGGGCCAACTCTAGGGGTGTCCCTTCGAAAGTGTTTCGTGTCTCAAATCAGCGAAGGTCGCAGAACGCTTACCCTCAAAGATAGCCCCTTGGAAGCGGGATGGCTTCGAGGTGCGTCAGAAGGACGCTGGATATTCTCGCCTATGCTTCACTAATCTTGGACATCCGTATCGCGGTCGTTACCTTGGAAATCGGCTTAAATAGCGGAGTATAACATACGTTATGGAAGACAGATGTCTCGCCTGATTAGCCCGTATGAGATAGTCGCAAAATCTGCGCTCCCCGCGCTCAGGGCGATGGTGGCGAGAAGGCTGCAGGAGGACTTTCACCTCACACAGCAACAGGTGGCGAGGCGGCTCGGCGTCACCCAGGCCTCCATCAGTAACTACGCCCGCAAGACAAGGGGGATGATGGTGAACCTCGAGAGTGATGGCACCGTGGCCAAGGCCGCCGACAGGATTGCGAAGGAGCTCTCGTCCGAGCGTCCTGACAACAGGGAGGCCTTAAGGTCCATGACCGAGGTCCTGGACTACATCCGCTTCAACCGGCTTATGTGCACCCTGCACGGAGACCTGGAACCCGGATTCCCCACAGATGGATGCTACGCCTGCGAAGGCAACTTCACCGGAAAGGATTTTGACAAGCTGAAAGTGGTAGTCGGCAGCTGAACTTGCTCGCCGAGCCAAAGCCAGAATGGCTGACGGTTAACCCACCCAAGGGCCAGAGCTATGCGAACCTGAAGGAACTCTTCGGCAACCTGAACCTGCACACTGTCTGCGAGGAGGCCCACTGCCCTAACGTCCACGAGTGCTGGGGGGGCGGGACCGCAACGCTGATGCTCATGGGGGACGTCTGCTCAAGAGCCTGCCGATTCTGCATGGTGACACCGGGCAAGCCCCAGGGGGAGCTTGATGTGCTCGAGCCGGAGAACGTGGCATTCGCACTCTCCCAGATGGGGCTGACCTATGTGGTCCTGACCTCCGTCGACCGGGACGACCTCCCAGACGGCGGGGCTTCGCACTTCGCCAAAACGATCCGGCTTGTGAAGGAGAGAAACCCCAGCATGCTAATCGAAGTCCTGATACCTGACTTCCAGGGAGACGTCGGCGACCTGAAGCAGGTGGTGGACGCGAGGCCAGACGTGATAGCCCATAATATCGAAACCACCCAGTCCCTGACGCCGACGGTCCGCGACCATCGGGCGCACTACTGGCAGTCACTTGCAGTCCTCAGGAACGTGAAGAAGCTGAGCCGACGTATCTACACGAAATCATCGATAATGGTGGGGCTGGGGGAGTCCGAGGAGGAGGTGACCCAAGCTATGACCCATCTCAGACAGGCGGAGGTCGACTTCCTCACAGTGGGACAGTACCTCAGGCCCTCCGCCAGACACCTGAAGGTGGTCGAGTATGTCAGGCCTGAGCAGTTCAGCTGCTACAGGACAATAGGGGAAGAGCTCGGGTTCCGCTACGTAGCAGCGGGCCCTCTCGTGAGGAGCAGCTACAGGGCCGGGGAGTTCTACATCCGTGCCGCCATTGAAAGCGACGCGCCCCGGAGTCAGTCTTATATGGCCGCAAAAACGGAAAACGTCAATTGACCGAAGCTGATTTCATGAAGGGCTCCGGCTCGGACGCCCTTCCGCGAGTCTTCAGCGAAGCAGACTTCAAGGTCACAAAGCCCGAGGATGTTCTCTACCAGCGGCTCACCCCCGACGGGACCCTAAGGGGCAAGGACCCCAATCTCCCCCCTGAAACGCTCAAGAGGTTCTATGAGCAGCTCGTCTTCGGCAGGCTCTTCGACGACAAGGCGAGCAACCTTTCCACCCTGAGGGAGATCGGTACCTACGCTCCTGGCAAGGGCCAGGAGGGTTGCCAGGTCGGGGCCGCAAACGCGCTTGAGAAAGGAGACTGGTACGTCCCCATGTATAGAGATTCTGCTGGGATGATAGCCTTCGGGATGCCGCCAAAGAACCTCCTGCTGTACTGGGGAGGGGATGAGAGGGGAATGCACATCCCCCAGGAGCTCAACATGCTCCCAATATCTGTCCCAGTGGCCACTCAGCTTCCCCATGCCGTCGGCTTGGCCATGGCCAAGCGCCTGCAGGGAGAGAAGTCGGTCGCCTACGTCGTCACCGGGGACGGGGGCACGTCCAAGGCAGATTTCCACGAGTCCCTGAACTTCGCCGGTGTCAACGAGCTCCCCGTGGTATTCGGCGTCGAGAACAACCAGTGGGCGATATCTGTCAGAAGAAACAATCAGACCGCTTCCAAAACGATTGCCCAGAAGGCCGTCGCCTACGGCTTCGAGGGGATTCTTGTTGACGGCAACGATGTCATCGCCTCCTACGAGGTGACGAAGTACGCCGTGGAGAAGGCAAGGCGGGGCGGTGGCCCCACGCTCATCGAATACTCGACCTACAGGCTGGGCCCTCACACAACAGCCGAGCTCGTCTCGAACAAGCTGAAGGCACCCGACGAGGTCGCAGAATGGGAGAAGCGCAGCCCGATTACAAGGTTCGAGAAGTATCTCAGGTCCAGGGGGCTCCTCGACGACAAGTCCAAGGAAGCGGTTGCTGCATCGGCCCGCAGGCGGATGGACGAGGCAGTCACCGCCTACAGAGCCACCCCTGCCCCGGACCCCGCGACTATGTTCGAGTACACCTACGCGTCCCCCACGGCTGCCCTGGTCGAAGAGAGGATGGAGGCTTTCGGAGGAAGGCCTGCACACGCGCCGGAGACCACGGAGCCGGCCCCCGCAGGCGGCAGACCCGGTGTGAACATCAGGAACGCGGTCAATATGGCCCTCCGTGAAGGGATGACTCGGGACAACAAGGTCATCGTCTTCGGGGAGGACGTTGGAAAGAATGGCGGGGTCTTCCAGGTCACCAGGGGGCTCCAGAACGAGTTCGGGCCCGAACGTGTCTTCGACACTCCGCTGGCTGAGCTCAGCATAGGCGGCATCTTCGTGGGCCTTTCGCTCGGCGGGATGATACCTGTGGCCGAGTTCCAGTTCGATAGCTTCTCGGTGCCCGCTTTCGACCAGATCTTCGGACACGCTGCGCGGATGAGGAACAGGACGAGGGGAAGGTATGCCCCCAGGGGAGTGATCCGGTTCCCCTACGGCGCAGGCATCAGGGCACCTGAGCTTCACTCGGAATCTCCGGAGGCGTACTTCTCGCACACCCCCGGCCTGAAAGTCGTCATTCCCTCCAATGCCTACGACGCGAAGGGTCTCCTCTCCTCGGCGCTCCTAGAGCCTGACCCGATTATTTTCATGGAACCAAAGAAAATCTACGACTCGCCCAAAATGGAGGTGCCAGAAGAGGAGTACATGATTCCCCTAGGCAAGGCGCGGATTGCGAGGGAAGGTTCAGACGTCACCATCGTGTCCTACGGGGCCATGATGGTCCCGACCCTCCAGGCGGCCGAAGCCCTGCAGGCAGAGCGCTCGATTTCAACTGAGGTGGTCGACCTTAGGACCATCTCACCCATAGACTTCACTACCGTGCTTACTTCTGTCAGAAAGACTGGGCGACTGGTTGTGGTCCACGAGGCCCCCAGGAACGTGGGTGTTGGTGCGGAGATAGCGGCCACTGTGGCGGACAAGGCTCTCGACTCACTGAAGGGGCCGATAAAGAGGGTCACCGGTTTCGACACGGAGGTTCCACTTGCAAGGCTGGAGGACTACTACGTCCCCAACAAGGAGAGAATCATGAAAACAGCTGTGGATCTTGTCAACTACTGAAATGAGTCGGAAAACACTAAAAGGACACGCAGTCAACATCTTCTCTATCTAACCCATGACCTATCAGTTCAAACTCCCGGACATTGGAGAAGGTGTGGCCGAGGGAGAGATCCTCAAGTGGATGGCCAATGTCGGCGACCAGATCAATGAAGACCAGCCCCTGGTCGAAATAATGACAGACAAGGTCAACGTCCAGATACCCGCTCCGAGAACAGGCAAGGTGCTACAGATCCTCGCGAAAGAAGGAGACGTGGCTAAGGTCGGCCAGACTATCATGATCATAGACGACGGGACCGGGGCTCAGCCAGTTGGCGGACCTACCGCCCCTGAGCCTGCCCAACCTGCCGCGCCGCCTCAGCCACAGCAGGCCGCGCCTACCACGTCGGTCCTCGCCACCCCTGCAACCCGCAGGCTCGCGAGGGAGCTGGGAGTGGACATCTCTCTCGTGAAAGGGTCAGGGGCACAGGGAAGAATCACAGACGATGACGTCAAGCGCTTCGCGTCTGGTCCCCCAGCGGGGCCATCGACAGTAACCGTCCAGGCTCCGCGTCCGCCCACCCCCGGTGCCAGTCCAAGAGAGGAATTGGTCCCCCTCAGGGGAGTCAGGAAGACGATTTCCGAAAGGATGCTGAAGTCGCTCCAGACAACAGCCCAGGTCACCCATGTGGACGAAGCGGACATGACAGAGCTCGTCCTGCTGCGAGAAGCGTTCAAAGGAAGCGCCGAGAAGAGAGGGGTTCACCTCACCTACATCCCATTCATCATCAAGGCCCTGGTCCCTGCCTTGAAGGAGTTCCCCTACGTCAACTCGTCACTCGACGAGCAGTCCGGGAACATCGTCTTGAAGAAGTATTACAACATCGGCATAGCCACTGACACGGAGCAGGGGCTCGTCGTCCCTGTGGTGAGGGACGTAGACAGGAAGGACATTTTCGAGCTGGCCGGGGAGATAGAGACGCTCGCCGACAAGGCTCGGAAGGCCCAGCTGACCCTCGACGAGGTCAGAGGAGGTACGTTCACGATCACTAACGTGGGCGCCATCGGCGGTCTCTTCGCCACCCCCATAGTGAATGCCCCCGAGGTCGCTATCCTCGGCCTGCACAAGATAGCCAAGAGACCTGTCGTCCGTGAAGGCAAGGTCGAGATAAGAGACACGACCTACTTCTCTCTCAGCTTCGACCACCGCGTCGTCGACGGTGCATATGCCGCTAGGTTCACGTCTCGAGTCATAGAGACGGTCCAGGACACCAAGAAGCTTCTCTCTGAAGTGCTGTAGCACCTCTGCTCAGCAATGTTTAAGCCGTTAAGCCGGCGCGAACCCCCAAGTCCGGCAATTTGATCGAAGCTGACGTGGCTATCGTCGGCGGAGGGCCAGGGGGGTACGTCTGCGGCATAAGGGCTGCCCAACTCGGTCTGAAGACTGTGGTAATCGAAGCCGACAGGCTGGGCGGGGAGTGCGTGAATTACGGGTGCATCCCGTCGAAGTCTCTAATCACCGTGTCTAGGCTCGCGGACAAGGTGAAGGAAGCGGAGAAGTACGGCCTGAAGGCGTCAGGCGTCTCAGTCGACTTCGTCCAACTCCAAAAGTGGAAAGGGGAAGTGATTGCCCGTCTCGTCAGCGGCATCGAGCTGCTTCTGAAGGGATACCACGCAACGATACTGAAGGGGGAAGCAGAGGTGGTCTCCAAGGACAGAGTTATCGTCACGACCGACCAGGGCAAGGAACGGATCTCGTGCAAGAACCTCGTCTTGGCAACTGGGACAAGGACATCCAGCCTCCCAGGACTGGAGTTCGACGGCGACCTCGTGATCGGCTCCAAAGAAGGTCTCGAACTGAAGATTGCTCCGAAGCGCCTCATGGTCGTGGGAGGCGGGGCCATCGGCCTTGAGTTCGCGTCGATGTTCCAGAAGCTCGGCAGCACCGTAACCATCGTCGAGTTCATGGAACAACTTCTTCCGGGCAGCGATCTGGACCTGGTCCGCGTGGTTCATCGCAAGCTCGAGGGCCACGGCGCCAAGATCTATCTGAAGTCAAAGGTCCTCAAGATAGACAAGAGGGGCTCCGAGGCGACTGTCGAAGTCGAGACCCCAGACGGGAAGGTCAACGTCGAAGTGGACAAGATTCTGGTGAGCGTCGGCCGCAAGCCCAGAACAGAGAAGCTGAACCTCCCCGCCCTCGGGGTCCAGACCGACCCTCGGGGATACATCACAACTGACAGCAGGATGCAAACCAACGTTCAGGGCGTTTACGCGATCGGCGACTTGAGGGGACCCCCTCTCCTCGCCCACAAGGCGTCAAAAGAGGGGATGGTCGCCGCCGAGGTCATTGCTGGTTTGCCGTCTGCGGCTGACTGGAAGGTAATCCCTGACGCCGTCTTCTGCGACCCGGAAGTGGCTAGCGTAGGGCTGACCGAGGCGAAGGCCCTCGAAGCCGGATACAAGGTGAAGAAGAGCAGGTTCCAGTTTGCAGCCCTTGGTAGGGCCCTGACCGCCGGCGAGCCAGAAGGCTTCGTCAAGGTGATCTCCAACGAAGCAGACGGTCTTGTCCTAGGCGTCCAGATCGTCGGTCCCGAGGCCTCTGACCTTATCAGCGAGGCGGCCCTTGCGATAGAGATGGGTGCGACGGTGGACGACATCGCACTCACCATCCATCCTCATCCCACCTTCCCAGAGGCGATCATGGAAACGGCCGAATCGGCGGCCGGAAGACCGATACACCAGCTCAAATCATGAACGGGTATCTCCTCGATTTCGGAAGGATGGAGTACGGGAAGGCCCTTGGGCTCCAGAAAGAAATAGCAGCGATGAGGGCGAAGGGAGAGATTCCGGATGCTCTGATCCTAGTGGAGCACGACCACGTAATAACACTCGGTCGCAAGACAACTCAGGCCAACTTCAAACCTCAGGACGTCCCTGTGTTCGAAGTCGAGCGCGGCGGGGACGCCACATACCACGGCCCGGGCCAGCTGGTCGGATATCCAATAGTCCTGCTCACCGACCACGACGTGAGGCGTCACGTTCGGAACATGGAGGAAGCAATCATCCGGACTGCTCGTGCTTTCGGAATCGAGGGAGAACGGCTCGAGGGTCACCCCGGAATCTGGGTGGGCGGGAAGAAGCTGGCGTCCATCGGGGTCGCCGTGACCGACTGGGTGACCTATCACGGCTTCGCCCTGAACGTCAACACCGACCTGTCATATTTCGAACTCATCCGGCCCTGCGGGCTCGACCCATCGGCCATGACCTCCATGCAGAGCATCAAGGGTGAGCCCCTCCCCTTCGATGAAGTGAAGGCGAGGTTCGCACGGGAATACTCCGCCGTCACGGGGATGACCCTGTCTCACCAGCATCTCGTGGCCTCTGATTAGGCGACAAGGATTTAGCCTGCGTTCGGTCGGCGACCATCATGCCCAAGAAGAGGACGCCTGCTGTTGCGAAGAAACCGGTCAAGAAGATTACTTACACGACGCTCTTCGCAGACGAGAGCCTCAACCCGAAGTTCGACGAGGCCCTGAAGAGGTTCGAATCGAAGCTCGGTCGTACCTATCCGATGTACATAGGTGGCAAAGAGGTGTTCTCCGACGCCGGCCTGTTCGAGCACAGGAGTCCCATAGACACGTCCATTGTCGTTGGTAAGTTCCAGGTGGGCACACGCGAACATGCCAGGCAGGCGGTCGAGGCCGCAAAGGAGGGGTTTGAGGTCTGGAGCGCAAGACCCTGGCTGGAGAGGGTGAAAGTGCTTGACCGGTATGCCAAGCTAATCGACGAGAGGAAGTTCGACATAGCCGTCGCCATCACCTACGAGGTCGGCAAGAACAGGCTGGAGGCACTCGCCGAGTGCTGGGAGGCCATCGACGCAGGCAAGTACTATTCGGGCGTCATGCACAAGGAGAAGGGTTACACCATCAAGATGGGTCCGGGAGGCCCAGGAGAGCACAACCTTGACGTGCTGAAGCCCCACGGTGTCTGGCCTGTGATCTCCCCGTTCAACTTCCCCTTCATGCTCGCCAACGGGATGGCGATGGGAGCCCTGATTACCGGGAACTCCGTCGTCCTGAAGCCGACAAGCGAGGCTCCGTTGACAGGATACATGCTCTACAAGCTGTACGCGGACGCGGGGGTACCGGCCGGCGCAGTCAACTTCGTGACAGGTCCGGGTTCCAACTTCGAGGACGAGTTCGTCACCAACCCCGACGTCTCGGGGATAGCGTTCACCGGGTCCAAGGACGTGGGAATGCGCCTCTTCCGGAGGTTCCACACGGAGCAGGCCTACCCCAAGCCCATTCTCCTCGAAATGGGGAGCAAGAATCCGACCATAGTGACAGCGAAGGCGGACATCCCCAAGGCAGTGGAGGGAACCGTGCGCGCCGCCTTTGGTTACGGTGGGCAGAAGTGCAGCGCGACCTCCAGAGTCTACGTCCAGAACCAGGTCAAGGACAAGTTCCTAGCAGCCCTAGGAGAGAGGATCGCGAAGATCTCCGTCGGAGATCCCAGGGCCAAGGAGACGTTCATGGGCCCCCTGATCAACCAGAAGGCAGTGGAAACGTTCCAATCCGCGGTTGCAACAGCAAAGCAGTCCGGAGCGCGCCTAATAGCCGGTGGTAACGTCATCAAGGACGGCAGCATGAAGAACGGTTTCTACGTGGCCCCCACTGTGGTCGCCGACCTACCGGAGGACAACAGCCTGGTGAAGCAGGAGCTCTTCGTCCCCTTTGTTGTCGTCAACGGATGCAACACGGTAGAAGAGGCGATCGACAGGGCGAACGCGACGGAGTACGGCCTCACCGCGGGCATCTTCACCAAGGACAGGAGGGAGCAGGACGAGTTCTTCAATGTCATCAAGTTCGGCGTCACCTACTCCAACAGGAGCGGTGGATCCACCACTGGAGCCTGGCCTGGAGCCCAGTCCTTTACTGGCTGGAAGGCCAGCGGTGTGACCGGGAGGGGCGTGGGGAGTCCGTACTACCTGCTGAACTTCCTCAGGGACCAGTCACAGACCAGAGTAGAGTAGTCCGGGGCGGCCGGCTACTTCAGCGGGACGTAGAGGCTGGAGCGGCTGGCGCCGATTCCAGGGGTGCCGTGCACCACCTTCTTGTTTGTGATGACGTACTCGCCCAGATACCTCCCTATCATCTCCGGCTTCACTTCGAGGGGGACGAACTCCCTCCCATTGTGGACAGATATGGTGAGCCCCACCATAGTGGGCAGGACGATCATGTCCCTGGCATGGGTCTTGATCTCTCCCTGCAGCTTCCCGTCCTTCATGGCCCTGGCGTCCTCAAGGAGCTTTCTCTTCTCGTCCGAGACCCCTCTGTTGAGCGAGCGCCTTGCCCTGGAAGGAAGGAGTTCCAGCAGCGCTTCAGTGGACATCGAATTGAGCTCTTCGAGGCTCTTCCCTCTGTACCTGAACTCCTTCGGCATCTACTTCGAGACCTCGGCGCTGGACCTGGCCAATCTCTTTCTTCCCGTCTTTCTCGGCGCTATTAACCCTACTTTCCTCCCAGGAGGTGCATTCCTTGAAGTGCTGGTTGACTTGCCGGGGTGCTGGTGCCTGCCGCCGCCGAACGGGTGGTAGACAACCGCCATCGCTACGCCCCTCATCCTCGGGAAGACGCGCCCCGCCGCCCTCATGGCGTGGTGCCTCGCTCCAGCCGTCAGGAACGGCTTTTCCCTCCTGCCGCCCCCTGCGACCTCCCCCACGGTGGCAATGCACCTATCACTTACCAGTATGTTCTTCCCCGACGGGAGCCTGATTATCGCTCTGCCGTTCGCCTTCGAAAAAAGCACAGCCGAAGTCCCCGACGCCCTGACGAGCCTTCCCCCGTCCCCTGGCCTCAATTCGATGTTGCAGACGCGGGTGCCTTCCGGCATGCTGGAGAGGGGCATCGCGTTCCCCTCGTGAATTTGTGCTGAGGGACCCATGCTGACCTGCTGTCCTACCGCCATGCCAGCAACTGCGGGGACGTAGGCGTATCTGTCCCCCTCGAGCCTTAGCTGAGCCAAAGGGGCACTCCTCCCCCTCTCGTCTAGAATCGCAGATATGGTCGCGGCGCCTGCGGACGCATCTCCAATCTTCGGGTACCTCACGGGTGCAATCTTCCCCTTGCTCGGTGCCCTGAACTGTATCCCTGCCTTCCCACGTCTGCGCTGAAGGATTCTCTTGCCCAAGGTCTACACCAGCCCCAGCTTCGTGGCCAGCTCGGCCGCCTTCCCCACTTCAGACAGACGGACGAACGCCTTCTTCCCCCTGACGGTCCTCGAAGTGTTCACTGCGTCTACCCTGACCTCGTAGAGAGCCTCCACCGCGTTTGCAATCTGGGTCTTGGAGACCCTG
>Ga0187771_10000400_pt1 | contig 26417 bp, 20 predicted proteins | sample 0116_SJ02_MP15_1_FD_133139 | JGI IMG/M metagenome (GOLD analysis project Ga0187771, IMG submission 133139) | Tropical peat soil microbial communities from peatlands in Department of Meta, Colombia - 0116_SJ02_MP15_10_MG | ecosystem: Environmental > Terrestrial > Soil > Wetlands > Peat | place... | reverse complement strand
GAGCGGCTCGGCCTGTCGCAGTCGGCGGTGTCGCGCCAGGTGTCGGCGCTCGAGGGCGAATTGGCGGTGTCGCTGTTTCACCGCCATGCGCGCGGGCTGATCCTCACCGAGCAGGGCGAATTGCTCTACCGCACGGCACACGAAGTGTTCATGAAGCTCGAGGCCGCGCGCACCAAGCTCACCGACAGCCGCGAGCGGCCGAACGGCGAATTGAAAGTGTCGACCACGCCCGGCATCGGCGTGCACTGGCTGACGCCGCGGCTCGGCGAATTTCTCGATCTATATCCGGACATCCACATCACGCTGATCACCACCGACGAGGAGCTCGATCTCGCCATGCGCGAGGCCGACGTCGCCATCCGCTTGCGCCAGCCGACACAGCCGGATCTGATCCAGCGCAAGCTGTTCTCCGTGCATTTCCACGCCTATGCCTCGCCGGATTATCTCAAGCGCTTCGGCACGCCACGCACATACGAGGACCTCGACAAGCATCGCATCATCCTGCTCGGCGGGGCGGTGCCGGCGCATTTGTCCAACCGGCGCTGGCTAGTCGAGGTTGGCCGCGACGGCCAAAGCCCGCGCACGCCGACGCTGTCGATCAACAATGTACTTGGCGTGCTGCGCGCCTGTCAGCGTGGCTTAGGTATCGCGATGCTGCCCGACTATCTGGTCGAGGAGAACGGCGGACTGGTGCAACTGCTCGGCGAGACCGAGACGCTCGCGCTCGATGCCTATTTCGTCTATCCGGAAGAGCTCAAGGCGGTTGCCCGTATCCAGGTATTCCGCGACTTCCTCGTCGCCAACGCGCAGCGCTGGCACTTCTGATCTTCAAAGAAAATAAATTCGCTATAGCTGCGCGTTTGCCCACGCAAACTGCGAGCGATTCGCGCCTTCTCTTGCTTGCGAATCGGCATGGCAGTCATGCGGTGCACAATGTTGCTCGCATGCGCAGCGCGCCGCATATTGAAGGCTCGCTGCAACGCCGGGTGTTTCCTCCCAGAGTCACCGGCGGGCAGCATGTTCCCCTCTGGAAGATTGCTGGTCCCCACACCGGCAAACTCTGAAACCGGGTCCCTCGCGGGACCCGGTTTTTTATTCGGTGTCATCAAATGCGCGCTCGCCGTTTTTCGCGGACGCGCGTGCGAACGAGATTGCAGCGCGATGAGCGCGCGCGTTACGCGCGCAATCGATTTTTAAAAAAATGCGGCGCAAAAATTTCGACCATCGCGTCACTGCGCCATCGCGCGGTGCGACCGCCAATGCGCGGCGTCGGTCACCAGGTATCCGTTCCTAATGCACATGGCGTCATCGCGATGTCACCCGCCTGCCGAATCGTGGAATGGTTGACGGGCGGCCAAGCTCACGAAGATGTCATCGTGCAAAATGCGCAAAAGCCTGTGCAGGAGCGAGCGGACCGGTCGGCGATTGCTTACGCTTGGGGGGTGCTGCAGTGCGCAAAATTCCGACGAAATGCGGAATTTCGGTTCGCCTGTGCAAAATAGCAACAGTCGGCACTTGTTTCACTGCGCCGCGTTGGGAAAAGCGTAACGACCTCAGGTCTATGGGATAGGATGGCGGCGAATTGAGGGGGCCTAGGCCCCCTGCTGAGCATTTAGGAGACGTTTGGTGAAAACTGCCCGATTCAACCATCTGCTGGCCACCACCCTCGGCGTGGCGCTGGTCCTGGCAAGCCATGCCGGCATGGCGCAACAGTCCGAGCAGGAGACGATCGATGCGGCGGTGCCGATGCCGAACACCGATCTGCCACCGCCGCTGACGGCGCAGGACGTGACGGGCACGCCAGACGTCACCAAGGCTGAGGTCAAGCAGGACACCGCCGAGGTGGCAAAGACCGCGGTCGAGGCGGCGAAAACCCGAACGGAGCCGACCAAAGCCGCGACTGAACCACCGAAAGCCGAGAGCGAACCGACGAAGGCTGCCGCCGAGCTGCCGAAGGCCGACAGCGAACCGGCCAAGGCCGCCGCTGAGCCGGCAACGAGTGAACCGGCCAAGACCGCGGCCGAGCCGCCTGCTGTGCCGGTGTCGCCCACCGCCGACAGCGCGGTCGCCGACCAATTGCGCGACCTGATCAGCGACAAGCTCGACCACCTCGTTGCCCGCAAACCGGATCGCGAGGGCGTCGAGGCCTTCTACAAGGCGCGCGACTACAAGCCGCTGTGGGTGAGCAACGGCGCGGCCGATGCGCGCGCCAAGGCCGCGATCGACTTCCTCGCCCAGGTCGGCACCGACGGGCTCGATCCGGCCGATTATCCGATGCCGGACTTCAAGGCGGCGACCACGGCGAGCGCACTGGCCGAGGACGAACTGAAGCTCACCGCCTCGATCCTCACCTATGCGCGGCAGGCGCAGACCGGCCGCATCCACTTCAGCCGGGTCGGCGCCGACATCGATTTCAAGCTGGTGGCGCCGGAGCCGGCCGAGGTGCTGGCCAAGCTCGCCGGCGCGGGCGACGTGGCCGCCACGCTCGACAACTACAATCCGCCGCAGCCGGAATTCAAGGCGCTCAAAGAGAAACTCGCCGAGTTGCGCAAGGGCACGCTCGCGCCGAAGGCGGAAGAGGAAAGGAAGCAGGAGCTGGTGCGCGTTCCGGAGGGCAAGATCCTGCGCCCGGGGATGAAGGACGCACGCGTCATCGCGCTGCGCAAGCGGCTCGATATTCCCGGCGACAAGAACAACCCGCTCTATGACGACGCGGTGCGCGATGCGGTGAAGACGTTCCAGACCGCGGCCGACATCAGCGTCGACGGCAATCTCGGCCCCAACACGGTGCGCGCGCTCAACGGCGAGAAGCGCGAGGCGCGCGGCCCCGCCGCCGATCCGATCGACACCGTGATCGTCAACATGGAGCGCTGGCGCTGGTTCCCGCGCGACCTCGGCAATCCGCACGTGATCGTCAACGTGCCGAACTACACGCTCACGCTCTACAACGACGACAAGCCCTACTGGCACACCAAGATCGTGGCCGGCAAACCGGGCAAGGCAACGCCGATGGTCTCGGCGGAGATGAAATTCATCACCGTCAATCCGACCTGGAACGTGCCGCCCTCGATCATCGAGAACGAATATCTGCCGGCGCTGCAGCAGGACCCGGAGGCGCTTGACCGCATCGGCTTAAAGCTGACGCAGGACCCAGACGGCACCATCCATATCTCGCAGCCGCCCGGCGCCGGCAATGCGCTCGGCCGCATCCGCTTCAACTTCCCCAACAAGTTCCTGGTGTACCAGCACGACACGCCGGACAAATATCTGTTCGACCGCGACAAGCGTGCCTACAGCCATGGCTGCATGCGCGTCCAGAACCCGCTGATCTACGGCGAGAAGCTGTTGTCGCTGGTCGACCCGCAAGGCCACTACACCGTGGCGAAGCTGGAGAGCATGTTCGGCGGCAACGAGATCAACATCAACTTCCCGAAGAACGTCTGGGTGCACCTGACCTACCAGACCGCCTTCGTGGACGAGAACAGCCAGCTGCAGTTCCGCGATGACGTATACGGCCGCGACGCCCGCATGATCGCCATCCTCAAGGGCACCGAGCGCAAGGTCGCCGACATCGCCATCGAGCGCAAGCCGGACGCTTCGTCGAAGCCGGTGCGCGCCCCGATCGGCATGTATGGCGGCGGCGGCAGCAGCTACAGCAGCGGCGGCGGCTTCTTCGACTTCCTGTTCGGCGGCCCGCGTTCGAACGTGGTGCCGACCTACCGGCCGCCACGCCCGGTCGGCGACCGCTACGGCAACAATGGGCGCTATTTCTTCCGCTGATCGCGGCAAAATCCGAGATCGAGAACGCCGGCGAGCCCCTCGCCGGCGTTCTTGCTTTCGCCGGCGGGATTGCTGAATTCCAGGCGGAACGCTATGCACAGCCGACGACGGCTTTGGATATGGCTGCTGCGCCAGCTGCTCTATCGCTACGTGCCGCGCGAATTGATCGAACGACCGAAGATGGGTTTTGGCGTCCCCCTGGCCGACTGGCTGCCCGGCCCCTTGCGCGACTGGAGCAAGACGCTGCTGTCGGAGCAATGTCTCGCCGCTGCCGGACTATTCGACGTTGCCTATGTGCGGCGGCACTGGAGCGAGCATCTGCGCGGCCGCGGCAATTGGCAATATCTGCTGTGGAGCGTCCTGATGTTCGAGGCTTGGTGCGAACGCTGGGATGCGCAATGACGCAGCCCGTCGTTCTGCATGTCATCCCAAGTTTGGTGACGGCCGGCGCCGAGCACATGCTGGCATCGATGGTGACGGTTAAGCGCGCCAAGCCTTATGAGCAGGCCGTGGTCAATCTCATCGGGAGCGGCGGCTATGCCGAGCCCATTCGCCAAGCGGGCGTGCCGCTTTACGAGCTGGGATTGACCAAGATCAATTGGCCCATTGTCATTGTCCGGCTTGCCGCGCTCATCCGCAAACTGTCGCCGGCCGCAGTCCAGAGCTGGCTCTATTATGGCGACCTCATCACCACGCTCGCGCTCTATCTGTCGGGACGACGACGCGAAACGAAACTGTATTGGGGCGTTCGCGGTTCCGACATCAGTCAACGCTACAATGCACGATCGCGCTTTGTCGTCGCCTTATGTGCGCGCCTATCGCAGCTTCCCGATGCGGTCATCGCCAACTCCTCTGCCGGCCGCCGCGATCATCAGCGGATTGGCTATAAGCCGCCGGCGTTTGCCGTCATTCCGAACGGTATCGACACCGTGGAGTACCGGCCAAACAGCACCGATCGCGCGCGCATCCGTGGCGAACTCGGCATTGCCGACGCCACCCCATTCGTCGTTCACGTCGGGCGCGTCAATCCGATGAAGGATCACGCCACCTTCCTGCAGGTGGCCGCCGCCATGCCGGAGATTCGCTTCGCCGCCATCGGGCGCGGCACGGACGCCTTGCAGAGCCCGCCCAATGTGATGCGGCTCGGGCTGCGCCACGACATGCCGGCGCTCTATGCCGCCGCCGATGCGCTAATCTCAACCTCGCTTTTCGGCGAGGGTTTTTCCAATGTCATCGCCGAGGCCATGGCGAGCGGAATTCCCGTGGTGGCGACCGATGTCGGCGATGCACGGGAGATCGTCGGCGAGACCGGCCTGGTGGTGCCGCCGGGCTCGGCGGCGGTCCTCGCTGATGCCTTGCGCAAGCTGATCAGCGAAAGCGCGGAGCGGCGGCGCGAGCGCGCCAAACTGTGCCGCGAGCGCATCGTCACGCATTTTTCACTTGAACGCGCCGTGGCGCAGTTCGATACGCTCTATTTGAGCGGCGTAAACGCGCTCGAGGCGAACGTCACGCCAGGGTGTAACATGCCCAGCAACCCGCGCGATCGGTAGGCCTTCGTGCTGCGTATCCTGAAATCATCGGCCATGCGCGACGTGGTATCCGGACTCGCCGCACGGGTGTTTCCCGGCCTGGCCTCGGTCTTGTCAGTGCCGTTGCTGGTGCAGGTGCTCGGCCCGCAGCATTACGCGGCGATTGGCATTTTCCTCACCGTGCAGGCGCTCTCGGGACTGCTCGACGTCGGGCTTGCGGCGTCGATCGGACGCCAGGCGGCGTGGCTGACCGGCAGCAACGCCGCCCTGCGCGAATTCGGCGCCTTGTTGCACAGCTTCGAGATTCCCTACCTGTCCATGGCCGCCCTCATCCTGCTGATCGGGATGATCGCCGGCCGCAGCATTCTTCTCGCCGCTTTCCATCTCGAGCCGGAATCGATCGGGCTGAACAGCACCGGCATCGCTTTCCTGTTCGCCGGTATCGCCGCGCGTTTCCCCTTGTCGCTCTATTTCGGTTATCTGTCGGGCCGCCGCTATATTCAGACTGCGAACTATATCTATCTCATCACCGAGTGCGCGCGCATCCCCGGCGCGCTGGCGCTGATGGTCTGGGTCGGACCCAACCTTTCGCTCTTCTTTGCCTGGCAGTTCTTCATCGGCGTGATCGCCAGCGCGACAGCAATCGCCTTCTCCTACAAGATCACCCTCGTCGCCCGCGTGCCGCCGGACTGGCGCGGCATGATGGAGCTGCGCGGCGTGCTGCTCGGCGCCGGGCAGATGCTGCTTCTGTTCGGGCTCGCCAACAACCTCGACAAGTTTTTCCTGCCACGCTTCGTCAGCGCGTCCGAGTACGGCATCTACGTGGCGGTCGGGCAACTCGCGATCAGCAATTTCCTGATCGCCCAGCCGATCTTGGCGGCATTTCAACCACGCCTGTTGGGGGCAATGGCCGCGAGCGACGAGCGATCGATGCACCAGATCTTTCTGGCGGCGGCCGGGGTTACGATCGCGCTCTGTTGCGCGTTCATGGTCGGCACCGTGACGGCGACGCCGGCGATCCTGCACCTGTGGGTAGGCGAGCGCGGCGTGGGCTTCGGCTGGGTGCTCATCCTGATCGCCGCCGGCTATGGCTTTGTCGGGCTGTCGCAGCTTGCCATGACCATCCATCAGGGCGTCGGCCGCTATTTCCCGACGCCGCTGATCTTCGCCGCCGCCATCGTCGTCGTTCCGATCATCGGCTATCTGACGCTGTCGCGGATTGATGTGACGTCGGTGGCGGCCCTGTGGATGCTGATCTACGCCTGCGAATTTCTCGCCGGCGCGTTCGCCTTCCGGCTCTATGCGCCGCGGCTTTTGCCGATCTGGATCGCCTACGTCATTCTGCCGCTGCTGGTCGCGCTGCTCGCAGGGGCGCTGCTTGCGACGTGGACGCACGGGCTTGCGATGCCCGCGCAATTGGCGCTCGCCATCGGCTTTGCCGCGCTGACCGCCCTGCTGGTGGTGGTTTTCAATCCGGCCATCCGCTATTGGGTCAGATTCCATTTGGCGAGCGAGCCGCGCTGATGCGATTGTCCATCTGCAACGCGGGAAAACGCACGTCGTCGGGCTGCGCCGCATGCTGCGGGAATTCGGTACTATGATCCCCTGGCGCAAAGGTCCGGCATTTTCCTGCGCATTTTTTGCTATAGCGCGATCTCCGCCTTGATACCCCGTCGACTCAGCAACGACAAAGACACACCCCGCGGTAGACCATGATGATTACGCCGGATCCCCTCATCGTCGAACGTCCGTCCGACACCATCGCCGTGCTCCGCCTCAACCGGCCGCAGGTGCGCAACGCGCTCAATCTCGACATCCGCAAGCGGCTCGCCGATGAGGTCAACCGCGCCGCCGCCGATCCGGCGATCCGCTGTGTGATTATCACCGGCTCCGATACGGTGTTCGCCGCCGGCGCCGACATCAGCCTGATGGCAGAGGCCAGCCCGGTGGAGATGATGGCGCGCAACCTGCAGCAATACTGGCGCGCGATCATGGACTGCCCGAAGCCGGTGCTCGCAGCGATCGAAGGCTTTGCGCTCGGCGGCGGGCTGGAATTGGCGCTGTGCGCCGACATCATCGTCGCCGGCGACGGCGCCCGCCTCGGCCTGCCCGAGGTGAAGATCGGCATCTTGCCCGGCGGCGGCGGCACCCAGAAGCTGGCGCGGCTCGCCGGCAGCAAGCGCGCCATGCTGTTGCTTTTGACCGGCCGCATGTTCGGCGCCGCCGAGGCGCAGGCCATGGGAGTGGTGAGCGAGGTGGCGCCGGCCGGCCAGGCGCTGGCGCGCGCGATCGAGATTGCCACCGAGATTGCGGCGCAGCCGCCGATCGCCGTCATGCAGATCAAGGAGATCGTCAATGCCGGGCTCAACGCGCCGCTCGACATGGCGCTGATGCTCGAGCGCAAGGCGCTGCAACTGCAGTTCGCCACCGACGACCAGAAGGAAGGCATGCGGGCGTTCCTGGAGAAGCGCAAGCCGAAATTCGAAGGGAAGTGAGCGTGATTGGGGATCTGCAACGCGGCGACATGACAGTCGCCGTCATCGGCACCGGCACCATGGGGCGCGGCATCGCGCAGGTCTGCGCGCAGGCGGGCATGACGGCGCTCATGTTCGACGCGCGCCCGGGCGCCGCGCGCGAGGCGGTCACGGCGATCGACAAGGCGCTCGACGGCCTGGTCACGAAAGGCCGCATGGTGGCGAACGTCAAAGCCGGCGTGATGGGCCGGCTGCGCGCGGTCGACTCGCTCGACGCGGTGGAGCCCGCCGGCCTGGTCATCGAGGCGATCGTCGAGCAGCTCGACGCCAAGCGCGAACTGTTCCGCGAACTGGAAAAGCGCCTCGCGCCCGACGCGGTGCTCGCCACCAACACCTCATCGCTGTCGGTGACGGAAATCGCCGCCGGCTGCGCCAATCCGGCGCGCGTGGGCGGCCTGCATTTCTTCAATCCGCCGCCGCTGATGCGGCTGGTCGAAGTGATCGGCGGCCTGCGCGGCGATCCGGCCTTGATTGCGGCGCTCACCGGCTTCGTGCGCCGCATCGGCAAGCATCCGGTGGTGGCGACCGATACGCCAGGCTTCGTGGTCAATCACGCCGGCCGCGCCTATGGGCCGGAGGCATTGCGCATCGTCGCGCAAGGCATCGCCAGCCCACGCGAAGTCGATCTTTTGATGAGGGAAGCGGCCGGCTTCCGCATGGGGCCGTTCGAGCTGCTCGATCTGATCGGCGCCGATGTCACGCATGCGGTGATGACCAGCATCTACCGGCAATATTTCGACGAGCCGATATATCAGCCGTCGGCGGAGATGACGGTGCGCGTTGCGGGCGGCCTGCTCGGGCGCAAGAGCAAGCAGGGCTTCTACAATTACGACGGGCCGCCGCAGGCGAGCGCGCCAACCATTGCGGTCGTTGCGCAGCCCAAGCCGACGTCGGCCTGGATCGCCTACGAGGACGGCGGGCGCGAGCTTGCCGAATGGCTCGGCGCCGCCGGCGTGAAGACACAACTCGGCGGCGTGCCGGCGGCCGGCGCCTTGTGTTTCGTCACGCCGTTCGGCGAGGACGCGACCGGTGCCGCCGTACGCCTCAAGCTCGATCCCTCGCGCACGGTCGCGGTCGACATGCTGGGCGGCTTCAAGGCGCGCCGCACTGTGATGAAGACGCCGCTCACCACGCCGGAGACCTTGGGCGCGGCGGTAGCGGCGCTGTCGGAGGGCGCGGCGGTGACCGCGATCAACGACAGCCCCGGCTTCGTGGTGCAGCGGCTGCTCGCCATGATCGTCAATGTCGGCACGCGCATTGCCGAACTGCGCATCGCGGCGCCGAGCGACGTCGATACCGCGGTCGAGCTCGGCCTCAATTATCCGAAGGGGCCGCTGGCGCTCGGCGACCTGCTCGGCGCGCGCCGGGTGCTCGCCGTGCTCGATGGCATGCAGGCGGTGACGCACGATCCGAAATATCGCGCGACCGCATGGCTGCGCCGGCGCGCGTTGCTCGGCGTCTCGCTGCTCACCCCGGATTGATGGATTGCAAGTGGTACAGGCGGGTGGACTTGAACCACCGACCTCTGGTTCCACAGACCAGCGCTCTAACCAACTGAGCTACGCCTGCACGGGCTCGCCGTTCTTGCCGCGAGCGGGCGGAACCTAGGTTCAGGCCGCCCGTTTGGCAAGCGGCTTGGGCCGGCTATGGCGGCGCAAGTAAAAGCCCGGGCAGCGCTGCCCGGGCCTTCGATTTTGAGCGATTCGCCGCTACGTCAGGCAGCCTTGCTCAAGGCGCTGGTAATGCTTTCCTTCACCGGCTCGACCGTTTCGGTCGCCACCTTCTGTGCGTGATCGGCAAGCGCCTTGGCCTGCGCGGTCAGCGTATCGAACTGCGCGCGCAGATAGGCCGTGTAGAGCTCGACCATTTCCGAATAGGACTTCGCGCTCAGCAGTTCGCCGAGCAGGTCGAATGCCGCGTTGCTGTTGGCGCGCGCGGTTTCGGTCAGCTTGAGGCCGTAGCCGGAGCAGCCCTTGAAGGCCGTGGAGTAGGTGTCCTCGAGCAGTTCCGTCGCCTCCTCGGCGGCGGTCTTCATCTTCTCGTAGTTCTCTTTGGCCTGGGCGACGCTCTTCTCGGCGATCTCGCGGAAGGCGGCGGGGAATTCGGCCTTCGGCATCTCGAATTTGGGCATTTCGAACTTCGGCATTTCAAAAGCGAGGAAGGCGATCGGCTTGGCTTTCGGCGTGGCAGCCTCGGCTTCGATGGCTTCGGGCATGGCGGGAATCCTTACCTCGGAGGGCGGGGTTCGGCTGAAAGCGAGCCGCCGCCCTCAAGAGACCGGCCCGCACGCTTTGTTTCAGGACTCGCCCGAATCGGCAGCGCCCAAAGGGACACCCGGGGCGAATGCTGCCGAGCCGTATAGCAAATCTTTTGATGCGCTGCAAACAAAAAATACTGCAATGCACAAAAAAGGTGATAGGACCTTGCGCGCCGGCTGGCGCCGGCGCCAAAACGCGTCCAATTCCGCCCTAGTGTCGGCCTCAATGCTGGCTGACCAGCTTGCCCACCTGCTTGCTCAGTTCCTTGGCTTGCTCGGTCAACGCGGCGATCTGGCTCTTCACATAATCGCTATGCAGGGCGGTCAGTTCCTGCGCGTCCTTGGCGTGCACCAGCTTTTCGGCGAACTCGAACGAAGAGGCGATGTTGCGCTGAGTGAAGCCGATGGCCATTTCGCTGATTTCTTTCACCCCGCTGCGCGCGGTCGCCGCTTGGGTCTCGGCGGTGTCGACCGCGTGCTTGGCGGCCGAGATCAAGCTATTGAAGGCCTGCTTGGCCTGCTCCACGCTCTTCTCAGCGAATGCCCGCATTTCCGCCGAGATCTCGAATTTCGCATTGCCTTCGCTGGCCATGACGTCCTCCTGTATGGGCTGCCGGCGGGCACCGCCGGTTGTTAACCAAGTATCTAGGGCGGCGCCGGGTGAGTGCCAGAGCCGCGCAGCTCATTAAGGTTATATCCGCATGGCTGTGGCCGACAGAGCCCGCGTCGTGGACGGCCCCGCCAACCAGCCGTATTAAGGCTTCATTAGCCGTAACCAATGACCGCGCGATGAAAGGGCCCGAGTTCCAGTTCGCCTGCTTGAGCGACCAGCGGCTCGCCGCGCATGCCTTGAGCCCTACTCCGGTATGGTTGTGGAGCGCGGACGCAACGCGCGTGCTGTGGGCCAATCCGGTGGCGGCGGCGATCTTCGATGCCGGTTCGCCCGGCGCGCTCGCCGCCATGAGTTTCACGCGCGAGCACGCCGCGGCCGCGCAGATCGCGCGCATGGCCGGCACCTTGCCGCAAGGCGGCGCGCCGCGGCTTGAGCGCCTGCGCGGATTCGGCGCCGGCTACGGCAGCACGCTGGTCTGCCTCTGCTCACGCATTGTGCTCGCCGACAATAGCGCCGCCGTGCTGGTGGTGGCGACCGAGCGCGCCGGTAAGGAACTCGATTTGCCCGACCGAGCACAGCGGCTCATCGCCGATCTCAACCGAGCGGCGGCGATCTTCGCCGCCGACGGCGAATTGATCGCCGCCACGCCGACGGCGCGCGAGCGCTTTGCCGACCAGCGCGACCTCACCGCCCTCGGCGCCGAGCAGCTCGCGCGCGAGGCCTCGCTCAACGGCCGCGCCGAGGGCGACATCGCCGCCTGGCCCGCCACCGTCCTGCGTCTTGGCGCTGATGCGACCATGACGCTGCTGGTCGCATTCGCGCCCGCTGCGCCGCAGGCGGCGCCGACCGTGCTCAATCCGGCGATCGCGGAAATGCGCCCGCGCCGCTTTCCCTTCCGCTTCGTCTGGCAGAGCGATGCGGAGGCGCGCTTCAGCCTCGGCAGCGAGGAGTTCGTCAAGCTGCTCGGCGAAAAAACCGCCGGCCTGCTGGGCCGCCCCTGGGCGGAGATTGCCGCGGCGCTCAAGCTCGATGGGCAAGGCGCGGTGGCCAACGCGCTCGCCGCGCCAGCCACTTTCAGCGGCATCATCGTGCCCTGGCCGGTCGACGACGAGCCGCCTCTGCCGATCGAGCTGTCCGGCCTGCCGGTGTTCGATCGCGACCGCAAGTTTGAAGGTTTCCGTGGCTTCGGCATCTGCCGCGACGTCGAGCGCCTCGCCGCGCTAGAGCACTTGCGCGCGCAGCCGCAACCCAGGCCAGAAATACCCGAGGAGCAAGCGCCGGCCAATAACGTGCTGTCGTTTCCCGCGCCACCCGAGCCGCCGGCGCTCAGCCCAGGCGAGCGGAGCGCTTTCGAGGAGCTCGCCCGCGAGCTCAGCGCCCGGCTGAAAAGCAGCGCCGGCAGAGCCGCCGAGCCGAGCCCTGCGCCGCCGCCGATCAGCGCGCCGCCACGACCGCTGCAGGGCGGCGATGCCGCACGCGAGGTTGTCGGGGGGCGGCCGATTCTCGACCGTCTGCCCGTCGGCATCCTGGTCTATCGTCTCGACACGCTGCTCTACGCCAACCGCGCCTTCCTCGACTGGACTGGCTATCCCTCGCTGGAGGCGCTCAACGCGGCGGGCGGCCTCGATGCCCTGTTCATCGAGAGCAAGGACGAGCCCGGCGATGCCAGGAACGGCGGCAAAGCGCTCACCATCAACACCGGCAACGGCCATCGCAAGCCGCTGGACGGCCGCCTCTACAGCGTGCCGTGGAACAACGAGAACGCGTTGCTCCTGATGATCACTACGCAAGTAGCGGCGGACGATCGCGGCAACGCCGCTTCGCTGCGCCGGCTGCAGAACGAAAACGAGGAGCTCAAGTCGATCCTCGACACCGCGACCGACGGCGTCTTGGTGCTCGACCGCGCCGGCTGCATTCTCTCCGCCAACCGCAGCGCCGAGGCGCTGTTCGGCTACGAGGCCGCCGATTTCGCGAGGCTCACCTTCGGCGATCTGTTCGCGCCGGAGAGCCGGCGCGCGGTGCTCGATTATCTCGACCGCGTGGCGAAGAACAGCAGCGTGCTGGATAGCGGCCGCGAGGCGATCGGACTGGTGCGGCAGGGCGGCCTAGTGCCGCTCTACTTCACCATGGGGCGCATCGCCGGCGGCGAGAAGCTCTGCGCCGTCTTGCGCGACATCACCGCCTGGAAGCGCAGCGAGGAAGAGCTGATCAACGCCAAACAGCAGGCGGAGAAAGCCTCCACCGCCAAGTCGGAATTCCTCGCCAAGATCAGCCACGAGATCCGCACGCCGCTCAACGCCATCATCGGCTTCTCCGAGGTGATGATGGACGAGCGCTTCGGGCCGGTCGGCAACGAGCGCTACCGGCAATATCTGCGCGACATCCATGCCTCCGGCGGCCACCTGATCTCGCTGCTGAACGACCTGCTCGACCTGTCCAAGATCGAGGCCGGCAAGCTCGAGCTCAGCTTCGTATCCGTCAACTTGAACGACCTCGTGCAGCAATGCGTCGCCATCATGCAGCCGCAGGCCAACCGCGAGCGGGTGATAATTCGCACCTCGCTGCCGCCAAGCCTGCCGCAGATCGTGGCGGACGCGCGCTCGGTGCGGCAGATCGCGCTCAATCTATTGTCGAATTCGATCAAGTTCACCGGCGCCGGGGGGCAAGTGATCGTTGCCACCGCGCTCAACGACGCGCACGAGATCGTGCTGCGCGTGCGCGATACCGGGCCCGGTATGAGCGAGAAGGAATTGCAGACCGCGCTCGAGCCGTTCCGGCAGCTCGCGACGTCCGCGTGCGCCGGCGGCAGCGGGCTCGGCCTGCCGATCAGCAAGGCGCTCGCCGAAGCCAACCACGCCCGCTTCCACATCACCAGCCAGGTCGGCAGCGGCACGTTGGTGGAGGTGGCGTTCCCTGCCACGCGCGTGCTGGCGCAATAGCGCGGAACGGATAAGCTGCCAGCTCCGGGCGACGGGGAGAGTTGGTCATGCGTCGCTTATGCGTTTGTCTCCTACTGCTGTCGGCCCTCCTCGCGCCCGCACGCGCGGCCGAGCCGGTCGACCTGCTGCTGGTGCTCGCTGCCGACGTCTCGCGCAGCGTCGATGCGCAGAAATTCCAGTTGCAGCGCGAAGGCTATGCCGCCGCGGTCGCCGATCCGCGCGTGCTCGAGGCTATCGGCTCCGGCCGCAATAGGCGCATCGCGGTGCTGTTCGAGGAGTGGTCTGGCTTTGGCAATCAGAAAGTGGTGATCGACTGGATGCTGATCGACGGGCCGAAGGCGGCGCGGGCGTTCGGCGACCGGCTGCTCGAATCGCCGCGCTCGTTCGCCGACCGCACCTCGATCAGCGGTGGCATCGATTTCGCCGTGGCGCAGTTTGCGCACGCGCCGTTTGCCGCCGAGCGGCGCACCATCGACGTCTCCGGCGACGGCACCAATAATGCTGGCCGCGACGTCGGCCAGGCGCGCGACGAGGCGCTGGCGCTCGTCATCACCATCAACGGTTTGGTGATCTTAAGCGCGACCCCGTTGCCCTGGAATCCCGAGCACACCAATCCGCCTGGCGGCCTTGCCAACTATTACCGCGACAACGTCGTCGGCGGCCCCGGCGCCTTTGTGCTGGAAGCGAAAGACTTCCATTCCTTCGGCGAGGCCATCATCAAGAAGCTGATCGCCGAAATCGCCGATGCCACACCGATGCGCTGAGGAGGCCGTATGGACCGCCGGCCGGCCATGAAAGGGTCACAGAGGCCAAGCACGGTTGGTCAAGGCGCGACCGGTGCTATAGTCCGCCGGAAATCGACGTCGAAACAAGCGGAAAAACTCCCTTTGTCGGCCGCCATCGGCTTCAAACGCCTGGGATATGCCCTGCTGGCTGTGTTCGCGGTCGGCCTTGGCGTCTATTTCGCGGCCGGCTACCTGATCTCGGCCGACGCGGTACGCCACCAGGTGCTCAGCGAAATCCGCGCCGTCACCGGCCTCAACCCGACCTTGGGCGGCTCGGCCAGCGTCTCGCTCTTCCCAACCGGCAGCGTGAGCTTCGCCGACGTGACGCTGGGCGAGGGACCGCGGCCGGCGCTCACCGCCGAGCGGCTGACCGCGCGGCTGCGCTTGTTCCCGCTGCTCGCCGGCCGGGTGGAGATTTCCGACGTGGCGCTCGAGCGGCCGACCATCGCCATCGACATCGAGCCGGACGGCAAGAGCAACTGGTCCGGCCTGATCGACGCGCTGACGCGCAGCCAGACCAAGGGGGCGCGGCCGGTCGCCGCCTTCTCCGAGATGCGCATCGAGAACGGCACCGTGATGGTGCGCAGTCCGTCGCAGAACGTCGAGGAGACGCTGACCGGCGTCGAATTTTCGCTGGCCTGGCCGTCGATCTCGAAGAGCTTCGGCGCCACCGGCCGGCTCACCTGGCATAACCAGCCGCTTGACATGACGATGACGCTCGCCGACTTTCCGGCTGCGCTCATCGGCAACCGCTCCGGCCTGAAGCTGCGCATCGCCGGCAAACCGATGAAGGCAGCCTTCGAAGGTGCCGTCAGCTTCACGCCAACGCTCAAGGTCGATGGCACGCTCGCCGGCGACGCCGCCTCGTTGCGCGATGCCCTGGTCTGGGCCGGGCAAAAGCCGCTGCCCGGCGGCGGCTTCGGCCACTTCGCCATCAAGGCGCAAGCCAGCGTGACGGGCGGCACCATCGCCCTGTCCAACGTCAATCTCGAGCTCGACGGCAACACCGCCGAGGGCGTGCTCGCCTTCGCCACCGATGGACGCAAGACGCTGCAGGGCACGCTCGCCTCGGAAGCGCTCGATCTGACGCCCTACGTCTCCGCCGTCCGTCTGCTCACCGCCAACCAGCAGGACTGGAACGACGGGCACATCACGCTCGAGGGTCTGTCCGGCACCGATCTCGACCTGCGCCTGTCGGCCGCCAATGTAGTCATGTCCAACGCCAAACTTGGGCGCACCGCGGTCGCGGCCAATCTGCGCGGCGGCCATCTGGTCATTACCGTCGGCGAAGCGCAAGCCTATGGCGGCGTGATCCGCGGCTCATTGACGCTCGCCAATGACACCGCCGGCGTGGACGTGAAATCGCAACTGCAATTCAACGACGTCGATCTGGAAGCCTGCCTCGGCCAGTTATTCAGCATGCACCGGCTGGAAGGCAAGGGCAACATCTCCTTCACGGTCGAAGGCAGTGGCGACAGCGTGCTCGGCGTCACCCGCACGCTGAATGGCAGGGCCAGCCTGACCGGCGAAAGCGGCGCGCTGGTCGGCCTCAATGTCGAACAGTTGCTGCGCCGGCTGGAGCGGCGGCCGCTCTCCGGCGGCGGCGAATTCCGCAGCGGACGCACGCCGTTCGACAAGATCGCGGTGACGCTGAAGATCGTGCAGGGCACGGTCACGGTCGAGGACGTAAAGGTCGACGGCGCGGCGGTGCGCCTGGCACTCGCTGGCTCCGCCTCGGTGCCGGACCGCGAGCTCGATCTCAAGGGCACCGCCACGCTGGTGGCGAGTGGCCGGCCGGAGGCTGCCGCCTTCGAACTGCCCTTCATCGTGCAGGGCTCGTGGGACGATCCGATCATGCTGCCCGACCCCGAGGCGCTGATTCGCCGCTCGGGCGCCGCCGCCCCGCTGCTCGACGCGGTGCGCGACCAGCGCGCGCGCGAGACGGCCCGCTCGGTGATCGAGCACTTCATCGGCGGTCCGGCCTCCGCCGTTCCGGCCGCGGAGCAGGCAACCGCGCCGGCTCCCGCGCCGAAGCCCTGATCGCAATAGTTTGTCGGATGAAGAACGCCGGCCTCAGGCGGCCGGCGGCACTGGATCGGACGCCCCCGGCGTTGGGATGCGCGGCACCGGTCCGTAGTAGTTGCCGAGCTGCACGCTGGCGCGCGGCTTGAGCAGGATCGAGATCAGCCGTTCGAACAACGCTTTGGCCGACACCGGCTTGCAGAGAAACTCGTTCACGCCGAGCTTGACCGATTCGAGAATACGCCAGTGCTCGCCATGCGCGGTGAGCATGATGATGGGAATGTCCGGCATCGGGAACACGCCGGGCGAGCGCACGATGCGCACCAGCTCCGGCCCATTGAGCAGCGGCATCTCCCAGTCGAGCACGACGACGTCGGGCTTCTCCTCGCGGATCTTCTCCAGTGCGGCGATGCCGTCGCCCGCCTCGCTCACGCTCTTGATTCCGATATTGTTGAGCAGCCCGCGCACGATGGCGCGCATGAAGGGGCTATCGTCGACCAGCAGCACGCGCAGCTGCTGGATGATGGCTTCGGCGTGCTTGACATTGAGCGCCATGACGCGGGCCATATTCGCCGCGAAGTCTCACTGGGCCGTTAACGTGCGCCGCACCGCGTCCTGCCAGCCGGCATATTTGCGCGCGCGCTCGACCGCGGGCATGCGCGGTGCAAATCGGCGGTCGAGCCGCCACTCGGCGGCGAAACCGTCAAGATCCGGGCAGAGCCCGGCCGTGCGTCCGGCGAGATAAGCGGCGCCCAAGGCGGTGGTTTCCATCACCACTGGGCGGTCGACCGGGCTTGCCAGAATGTCGGCGATGAACTGCATGGTGACGGCGCTCGCGGCCATGCCGCCGTCGACGCGCAGGACGGTCGCGGCGCCGTCCGCCGGCCAATCGGCGGTCATGGCGGCGAGCAAGTCGCGGGTCTGATAGCCGACCGCTTCAAGCGCCGCGCGCGCAAGCTCGGCATCGCCGCAGTTGCGGGTGAGCCCGAAGATGGCGGCGCGCGCCTGCGCATCCCAATAGGGCGCGCCCAGCCCGACAAAGGCCGGCACCAGATAGACCTGCTCGGCTGGATCGGCGAGTTGAGCCAAGCTGTCGGTGTCCGACGCATTAGCGATGATTTTCAGGCCGTCGCGCAGCCATTGCACGGCGGCGCCGGCGATAAAGATCGCGCCTTCCAGCGCATAGGTGCGTTTGCCGTCGAGCTGATAAGCGATGGTGGTGAGCAGCCGGTTGCGCGAGATGACGCGCTGCGCGCCGGTATTGAGCAAGGCGAAGCAGCCGGTGCCGTAGGTCGATTTCATCATGCCCGGCTTGAAACAGCCCTGTCCGATCGTCGCCGCTTGCTGATCGCCGGCCATGCCGAGCACGCGGATGGGCGCGCCAAATAGGTCCGGCGCAGTCGTGCCGAACGCGCCCGCGCAGTCACGCACCTGCGGCAGGAGCGATAGCGGCACGCCGAACATCCGGCACAAGTCCTCGTCCCAACGTCCGCTGACGATGTTGAACAGCGCCGTGCGCGCGGCATTAGTGGCGTCGGCGGCGTGCACCTTGCCGCCGGTGAGCCGCCACAGCAGAAAGCAGTCGACAGTGCCGAAGGCGAGCCGGCCCGCTTGCGCCAAGGCGCGAGCGCCGGCGACGTTGTCGAGGAGCCAGGCAATCTTGCTGGCGGAGAAATACGGATCGAGCAAAAGCCCGGTCTTGGCCGCGAGCTCCGGCTCGTGGCCGGCGCGCCGCAGCGCATCGCAGAAATCGGCGGTGCGGCGGTCCTGCCAGACGATCGCATTGTGAATCGGCCTGCCGGTTGCGCGGTCCCAGATCAGCGTCGTTTCGCGCTGATTGGTGATGCCGATGCCGGCGACGTCCTTGGCCGTGAGACCGGCTTGCGCCATCGCCTGACGCAGGGTGGAGACCGTCGCCGTCCAGATCTCCTCCGGATCGTGCTCGACCTCTCCGGGCGCCGGATAAATCTGGCGCAGTTCGCGTTGCGCGCTGGCGAGCGGCTTGAGCGCGGCATCAAAGGCGATGGCGCGCGTCGAGGTGGTGCCCTGGTCGATGGCGATGAGAGCAGCCGGCAAGACGCGTCCCCGCACGACGGCGCGAGCGCCGCCAACGGGCTACAGCTTAGTCCAGCAGCACCAGATTGGCGATTGCCTGATCGCCGTCGGCGTGGAGGCCGGTCGCCAGCTTGCGCGGCACCGGGCCGTAGTAATCGCCGCTTTTCACCACCTCGCGCGGCTTGGTCAGCACGGCGGCGACGCGGTCCTGCAGCGCCTTGATCGACACCGGCTTGAGCAGAAACTCGTTGACGCCGAGCTTCACCGCCTCGACCACGCGCGAACGCTCGCCATGGCCGGTGAGCATGATGATCGGCACGTTGGAATAGGGGAAGGTCGCCGGCGAGCGCACCATGCGCACGAAGCCCGGACCATCGAGGCCGGGCATCTGCCAATCGAGGATGACGACGTCCGGCGCGAGGCGGCGGATCATCTCGAGGCCCTCGCGGCCGTCCGGCGCCTCGTGCACCTCGCGCACGCCGATGCTCCTGAGCATCGTGCGCACGACCTTGCGCATGTAATGCTCGTCGTCCACCACCAGGACCTTGGCGGCGGCCAGGCGCTCGGCGATTTGCTTGGATTCACTCGACATCGGCGGTCCGCTGCCCCAAACGAACGCCGCCATGAAAGCACAAAGATGTAGCGGTCCGTTAAAATGGCTCGTTACATTTGTGTCGGGCGCGGTCAGACTCCATAAACCATCCGCTAGGCTGCCGTCAGCAAGGAGACGATGAAGGCTTCGAGCGCAGCGCGCTGGTCGGGCGTGGCGAGCAGGCTGAGCTTGCTGCGCCGCCACAGCACGTCATCAGCGCTTTGCGCCCATTCGTTGTCGACCAAATAGCGCACCTCGGCGCCGGTGAGATCGCCGGCGAAGCGCGGGCCAAGATCGTCCAGGCTGCGCGCATCGCCGAGAATGCGCTCGATGCGCCGGCCATAAGCATGCAGCAGGCGGCGCGCATGCGCCTTGGCGAGGAACGGCCAGCGGCGCAGCGTCTTCGCCAGCAAATTGTCCAAGCCGTCGACCGGAAAATCGCCGCCCGGCAACGCCGAGCCCGCGGTCCAGGCCGGCCGCGCGCCGAGGTACGGGGAAAGCCGCGTCAGCACCGCCTCCGCCAGCCGGCGATAGGTGGTGATCTTGCCGCCATAGACGGTGAGCAGCGGCGCTTCGCCGTCGCTGGCGTCGAGCGTGAGCACGTAATCGCGGGTCACGTCTTCCGGCTTGTTGGCGCCGTCGTCATAAAGCGAGCGCACGCCGGCGAAGGTCCACACCACCTCGTCGGGCATCACCTTGTCGCGGAAATACGCGTTGACCGTCTCGCACAGATAAAGGATCTCGCCAGCATCGGGCGCCGGCGCATGCAGATCGCCGACGAAATTCTCGTCGGTGGTGCCGATCAGCGTGAAGTCCTGCGCGGAAGGCAGCGCGAACACCACGCGTCCGTCGGCGGCCTGCAGCAGATAGCCGCGATCGTGCGCGAAGCGCCGCCGCACCACGATGTGGCTACCCTTGACTAGTCGCACCGGCGCCGGCAAGGGACGGCGGATCACCGTATCGGCCACCTCGCCGATCCACGGGCCGGCGGCGTTGACCAGGACGCGCGCCGTGGCGACCAGCCGGCGGCCGCGCGCATTGAGCACCAGTTCCCATGCGTCGCGCCGCTCGGCGCGCACGCAGCGGGTGCGCGTGCGGATGTCGGCGCCGCGCTCGGCGGCATCGAGCGCATTGAGCACGACCAGGCGCGCATCGTCGGCCTGGCAGTCGGAGAATTCGAAGCCGTAGCGGAACGAACGCTTGAGCGGCTGGCCGAGCGGATGGTGGGTGAGATCGACGGTGCGGGTCGCCGCCAACAATTCGCGGCCGCCGAGCATGTCGTAGATGAGAAGCCCCAAGCGCAGCCGCAGCGACGAGCGCAAGCCGGGCAGCGGCGGCAGCAGGATGCGCAGCGGCCGAATGACGTGCGGCGCCATGCGCAGCAGCACCTCGCGCTCGCGCAACGCTTCGCGCACCAGCCAGATGGCGCCGTGCTCGAGATAGCGCAAGCCGCCGTGCACGAGCTTGGTGGAGGCCGAGGAGGTGCCGGAGGCAAGATCGCTCTGCTCGACCAGTAGCACGCGCAGACCGCGGCCGGCGGCATCGCGCGCCAGTCCGGTTCCGTTGATGCCGCCGCCGATGATTGCGAGGTCGTAGTCGGCCATGGCCCGCTGATTCGCTGAATTCGCCGCAAGCATGGGCGGCCTCGGCGGCGACCTCAAGCGGCACAGACGGAAAAGGCGCCTCCCGACCGCAACATCCGGCCGTGATTGCAAAACCGGCGCGCTTTGGCCATATCAGCCTTTACGCGCGCCGCTGGCGCACTCAAACCAGGCCCGTCTCCAGCGTCCGATGCCCACTGCCCGCCTGCTCGTCATCGAAGGCAACTCGCCGCAGACGCTGGCCGAGCATGTCGCGGTGGGCGGAACGCCGGCGCACCAAGGCTACTCCAACCTGTTACGCGAATTGCTGTCCGCCGCGGTTGTCGATACCTGCCATCCCGGCGATCCCACCGCCACGCTGCCGACGGGTGAGGCGCTGGAAGGCTATGACGGCATCGCCATCACCGGCTCCTCCCTGCACATCTACAACGGCGGCCCCGAAGTGATGCGGCAGATCGAGCTGGTGCGCGCGGCCCTGGCGACGGGCACGCCGATCTTCGGCTCCTGCTGGGGGCTGCAGGTGATCACCGCAGCGGCCGGCGGCAGCGTGCGCAAGAACCCGAAGGGGCGTGAGATCGGCTTCGGCCGCGGCATCCGTCTGACCGAAGCCGGCCGCAAGCATCCGATGTATGTCGGCAAGCTCGACGTATTCAACGCGCCGACCGTGCATCTCGACGAGGTCGAGGCGCTGCCGGCGGGCTCGACCGTGCTCGCCACCAATGCGATGTCGGACGTGCAGAGCGTGGAGATCCGCACCAACGGATCGGTCGCCTGGGGCGTGCAGTATCACCCGGAATATCCGCTGCGCGAGCTCGCGGCGATCGTGCGCCGCATCGGCGCGCGGCTGATCGGCGAAGGCTTTTTCGCCAACGAAAAGGACATCGAGACTTTCGCGATGGATCTCGATACGCTCGACCGCGACCCGCAGTGCAAGCGCCTGTCCTGGCGGCACGGCATCAGCAAGAACGTGCTCGACAAGTCGCTGCGGGTCGGCGAGGTGTCGAACTGGATCGAATTCCAGGTGCTGCCGACGCGGGTGAAACGCGGGCGGGGGTGATAGTCTTGATGTCATTCCGGGGTACGGCCGGCAGGCCGCGAACCCGGAATCCATAACCCCGGCGCTGCGGAGTATAGATTCCGGGTCCGCTCGCCATAGCGCGTCGAAGACGCGCGTAACCGCGCTTATGGCGAGCGTCCCGGAATGACGGGAGAATGGCATGGACTTCTCCGGCAAACACGTGGTGGTCACCGGCGGCACCGGGGTGCTCGGCACCGCGGTGGTGCGCGGCCTCTTGGCGGCGGGAGCAAGCTGCACGGTGCCCTGTCAGCACGACACGGAGGCCCAGCGCTTTCCGCATGCCGGCGATCCGAACATCATGCTGATCGGAGTGGCCGACCTCGCCGACGAGGCGATGGTGGCGAAGGTCTATGCCGGGCTTGCGCCGTGGGCTTCGATCCATATCGCCGGCGGTTTCGCGGCGGGCAAGGTGGCGGAGACCAGCCAAGCCGCGCTGATGGCGCAGATCAATAGCAATCTGGTCTCGTGTTTCCTGTGCTGCCGCGCGGCGATCAACGCCATGCAAGACGGCGGGCGCATCGTCAATGTGGCCGCGCGGCCCGCGTTGGAATGGCGCTTAGGCGCCGGTATGGCGGCCTATACGGTGGCCAAAGCTGGCGTCGCCGCGCTCACCACGGCGCTGGCCGAGGAAGTCGCCAAGGACGGCATTCTGGTCAATGCGGTCGCGCCCTCGATCATGGACACGCCGGCCAACCGCGCCGCCATGCCGACGGCCGATTTCGGCAAATGGCCGAAGGTCGATGAGGTGGCGGCGACGATTCTGTTCCTGGCCTCGCCGGACAATAATGTGACGCGCGGTGCTATCGTGCCAGTGTATGGGAAGGCGTAGCGAAAAACCTACCGCGCGACCGGCACCAGCTCGAGCGGCGGGCGGAACAGGCGCTGCACCGCGCCGGAGGCGACCACGGTGCGCGCTTCCGCATAGGCCTCGTGGTTCTTCTCGATGTGATCGAGGTCGTAGAGATAGTTGACCATCAGCCCGTGCGCCTGCGCCATCGCCTTGTCGGAGGTGTCGGCGAGCCAGTTGATGCGCTCAAGCCGCGCACCATTGCCGAGATGGAAACGCGCCACCGCGTCGACCGGCTGGCCGCGTCCGTTGCGCGCGCGCAGGAAATATGAGGCGGCCGCGCGCATCAGCGGCGTTTGCAGCCGCTCCGCTGTCGCCGCATCGCGCCACCAGCCGGGCGCATCGAGCGCGGTAAACAGCGCCTTGTCGGCCTCATTGAGTGCGGTCGAAGCCTCCTGCGCGCGCTCGCGCTTGAGCCAGGCGGCGAAATTGGTCACCGGCGACAGCGTGACGAACGTCGCAAGCTTTGGCATTTCGCGGCTGATCTCCTCGACCACCTGCTTGATGAGGAAATTGCCAAAGGACACGCCGGTAAGCCCGCGCTGGCAGTTGGAGATCGAGTAGAACACCGCGGTGCGCGCCTTGTCGGCCTCAACCATCGGCCGCTCGGTAGCAAGGATCGGCGCGATTGCGTCCGGAATGTCGCGGGTGAGCGCGACCTCGACGAAGATCAGCGGCTCGTCGACCAGCGCCGGATGAAAGAAGGCGTAGCAGTGCCGATCGGGCGGATCGATGCGGCGGCGCAGATCGCCCCAGTCGCTGATCTCGTGCACCGCCTCGTAGCGGATGATCTTCTCCAGCACGATCGCCGGCGTCGACCAGTCGATGCGGCGCAGCACCAGGAAGCCGCGGTTGAACCAGGAGGAGAACAGGTGCACGAAATCGTCGTCGACCGCGCCGAGGTCGTCGTGACGGTGCGCCAGCACGTCCATCAGCTGCTCGCGCATGCGCACCAGCGCAGCGGTGCCGCCGGGCGCAAGATTGAGCCGGCGGAACAGCTCCTGCCGGCGCGGCTCGGAGGCGGCGTGCAGTTCGGCGGCGGTGGCGTTGCTCGGCCGCTCGTGCCAGGCGGCGATGGCCTCCTCCATGCGCGTCGGATCTGGGCCGAAGCGCTCGCTCAGCGCCTCGAAGAAGGCGATGCGCGGGCCGGTCGTCAGTTCACCGTAACGCACGAGGATTTCGCGCGCGCGGGCGACGCCGGAGGCCTCGCCGCGGCCGGACAACAGGTGCTCGCTGAGCTCGATCAGGCTTTCCGAGCGCGCGCTCGCCTCGCCGCGCCGGTTGCGCGCCAACAGCGCGCGCCCCCGCTCGGAAATCGTCTGCAACAATTCGCCGAAGAACGACGTATTCATTGCAAGGTCCCCAAGACCGCCCGGACGGCCCGGCAACCGTCCGCTACTTACCGGCGCCCATCAGATGGTTGGGCAGCCATGTGGCGATCTCGGGAAATATACACAAGATCACGATCGCCAGCATCATGCAGACGACGTAGGGCAGCGTTCCCCACATGACACGGGTCACCGGCACGTCGGGAGCGATAGCGTTGACGATGTAGATGTTCAGCCCGACCGGCGGGTGAATCAGGCCGATCTCCATGTTGATGGTCAAGATGACGCCGAACCAGATCGGGTCGAAGCCGGCTGCGGTGATGATCGGTAACAGGATCGGCGAGGTCATCAGGATGATGGCGGCGGGCGGGATGAAAAAGCCGCTCACCAACAGGAAAATATTGATCATGAACATCAGCACCCAGCGATTGAAATGCGCGTCGGCAATGGCCTGCGCCAGCGTCTGGGTGAGATAGAGCGAGGTGAGCATATAGCCGAACAGCACGGCCGCGGCGATGATGGTGAGGATCATCACCGACTCGCGCATGGTATCGCGCAGGATCTGCCAGATCTGCTCGAGCTTCCACAGCCGGTAGATCAGCACCGCCAGGATCAGGCAGAGCGCCGCGCCGACGCCCGCCGCTTCCGACGGCGTCGCCACGCCGCCATAGAGCGAATACATCACGCCGAAGATGATCAGCAGGAACGGCGCGACCTTGGGGATCGCCTGGAATTTCTCCTTCCAGGAATAGCGGAAGTCGATCGCATGCGAGCGGAAACCGCGCTTCCAGATGATGAACACGGTCCACAGCATGAACAGGCCGGTCAGCATGAGACCCGGCACGACGCCGGCGAGGAACAGGCGGCCGATCGAGGTCTCCGTGGCGATGCCGTAGAGGATGAAGGTGATCGACGGCGGGATCAGGATGCCGAGCGTGCCGCCGGCGCAGATCGAGCCGGTGGCGACGTCGACCGGATAGCCGCGCCGGCGCATCTCCGGGATGCCCATTTTGCCGATGGCGGCGCAGCAGGCGGGTGAAGAGCCGGTGAGCGCGGCGAAGATGGCGCAGGCGCCGAGATTGGAAATGACCAAGCCGCCGGGCAAGCGGTAGAGCCAGCGGTCGAGCGCCTCATAGAGATCCTTGCCGGCCGGCGATGAGCCGATGGCGGCGCCCATCATCACGAACATCGGGATAGCGACGAGGGTGAAATCGTCGAGGCCGGACCAGAAGGTCTCGGCCACCACATGCATGCTGTCGAAGCCTTGAAACAGTAGCAGGAAGACGATGGAAATCGCGCCGAGGCCGAACGCCACCGGGATGCCCGACAACAGCATCAGCAGCGTCACCACGAGCACGAGCGTGCCGGACAGGGTCGGACTCACGGCGTATCTCCCAGGGCCTGGCGCGCCTGTGCCCGCGCGAATTCCTCGGCGTCTTCCTTCGGCTGCAGCCCGAACGGCGGCGCCCGGCCGGTCAACAAGCAGAGGAGCTCGGCGACATATTGCAGGACCAGGAGGCCAAGCCCGATCGGCAGCGATAGATAAGGAATCCACAGCCGCGCGCGCCACACCGTGTTGGAGTGCCAGCCTTCGGAATAGGCCTGATACCAATATTGCGTGCACAGCACCCACAGCACCACGCAGAACGCCAGCGACACGACGATGGTGAACAGCGCGAGCCAGAAGCGGCTGCGCGGGCCGAGATAGAGCGGCAGAATTTCGACGTTGACGTGGCCGCGCGTCATCAGCACGTAGGCGCTGCCGACGAAAGTCGCCGCCACGATGGAATAAGTGACCACGTCGATCTGCCAGATGGTCGGGACGTTAAAGAAGTAGCGCACGATCACCATGTCGCAGATCACCAGCACGGCGAGGCCGATGAGCACCGCCGCGACGATCCCGGCGAGGCGCGACAGGAAAATGACCGCCCGAATGTAAAGGTCCATGGGCCCGACTTCGCTTTCAGTCTTTCACTGCGAGGGTGGCTTTACGCCGCGGATGAAAAATCAGCGGCCGGCGAGATCGCCCGCCGGCCGCCGTATCGGTCTTATTTGACCGCAAGAGCTTCGTCGATCAGCTTCTGGCCGTTCGGCACGGCCTTGGCGAAGGTCGCATAGGAACTCTTCTTCGCCACCTCGAGCCATGCCTGATAGTCGGCGTCGCTGAGCGTCACCACCTTGACCTTGTGATCCTCGAACGCCTTGATGGCGTCCTTGTTCACTTCGTCGGCCTTGCTCTCGTAGTAGGTCTGCGCATCCTTGCCCGCCTTGAGGATGGCGTCCTGTTGCTGCTTGTTGAGCTTGTCGAAGCTCTTCTTCGACATCAGCACCGGTTCATACATGAACCACAGCGCGTTGTCGCCCGGCGCGGTCAGGCAGTCGGTCACCTCGTAGAGCCGCATCGACTGGAAGGTGCCGAGGCTGGTGTCGGTCGCGTTGACCACGCCGCTCTGGAAG
>Ga0187771_10000399_pt1 | contig 26467 bp, 21 predicted proteins | sample 0116_SJ02_MP15_1_FD_133139 | JGI IMG/M metagenome (GOLD analysis project Ga0187771, IMG submission 133139) | Tropical peat soil microbial communities from peatlands in Department of Meta, Colombia - 0116_SJ02_MP15_10_MG | ecosystem: Environmental > Terrestrial > Soil > Wetlands > Peat | place... | reverse complement strand
GTTGTTATCCAAGGTCAGCATGATGCTGGCGTCGAACCGCCTGGAGGAGGTCCAAACCTCGCTGCGCTACCTGCTGACCAGCATTCTGGAAACGTCGGTTTTCGTGGGGATCCAGATCGTAATCTTTGCCGACATCTTGTTGCGGGTGTGGCTCGGGCCCGGATATGTGGACCGCATCACTGTGACCCGGATCGTCGTGCTGGCCATCCCCTTCCATCTTTATTACGCAGCCCTGCGGAGCTTCATCGACGCTGCCTGCGTCAAAGCCTACAACGCCATGAACATCCTGGTTTCCCTGATGGTCTTCCTCGTCCTGTCGGGGGCAACCGTTCTTTTCGTACCGCGAAACCTACTTCTTGAAGGCTTGGCCACCGCCTTGCTGATTGCAATTGCCGTTCTGGGATGGACCACCGCGCGCGCGGTCAAGACCATTTTTCACACCAGCATCGACTGGCGTCGCTCGTTGCCGCCTCTGATGGTTGCGCTGGCGCTAGGAGCTGTGAGCCTGCTGTTCCGTTGGAAGACTGGCTTTCGCCTTGATGTGTTGGAGTCTGCCATCGTGGGCAGCCTGATGGGGCTGGTGTTCGTGGCTTTTCTTGCCGTTCAGCGCTCGTCCTGGATGGTCTATTTCCTGCAAATCGCCTTCCCCAAGTGGCGGATCCCGGCACGTTCAGCTACCGGTCTGGGCAAGCTTTCGCTTTCCTAGAACAGCAGTTCTTGCGGAAGCTGCCCTATCTCTCGAAATGAGCCTCCTGCAAACAACTCAGAGCACGGGACGGCAATACGGCGCGACCCTTATGTTGGCGGCCGTCGCCGGAGTGGCCAGCACGCTGGTTCTCGCCAGTGTTCCCCTGTGGCTGTCGCTCTCGGGATTGGTGATCGGTTTCTCGCTCTGGCTCATGCAGAAGAGTTCGCGCCTGTTCGAGTTCCGGACGCTGACCCTCCCGGGATTCTGCTATTTCGTGTACTTGGCAATCGTTGTCATTCCCAGCCTGTTCGTGTACGCGGATAAGCGGGAACCGTTCCGTACCCCTTTCCTTTTTGCGGTGGAGAGCGCGCTCATCACCATCCCGCTCGGGATTTTGATCGTAAAGCGCCTGTTGCATTCGGAAGCGGCAGAAACGACTGCGTTCTTCCAGGCTCCGCTGCAGGAGGATAACTGGTCGCCCAACACCGCCAGTTTTCTGGCGCTTTTCGTGTTTCTCTTGATGCTGACAGCGGTGAATTTTCTCGAAATTCGCACCATGCCGCTCTTGTACATGATTTCGCACCCGGGCGATTTCGTCATCATTGATCGGCTGCGGGAAGAAACCGGCAAACTGTCAACTTCGCCACTGCACTATCTGTACGGCATAGCCGAGTCGGTACTATATCCTTTCCTGATTGCCCTCGCCTTTGGCAGAATGCAACAGACCAAGCGCTGGCTGTGGAGGGCGTTGTTTTGCGCGAGTCTTGTGGCCGGCGTGCTGTTCGTGGGTTCCAGCACCGCCAAAGCGCCAGTGGCCCGCATTTTCCTGGTTTTGTGCGTCTACTTTTACATTCTCCGCAAAGGGCGCGTTGGTCTCCCGTTCGCGATCGCCTTTTTCACCCTATTCTTCGCCTTTCCGGTATTTGTGGTGGCGGAGAAATACCATGGGATTGTCACGTTTGACGTTGCCCTCCAGCAAATTGCTCGCCGCATCTTCTACGCTCCGGCGGAGTGCCTCTACTACTACTTTGAGGTGTTTCCCCGGGTTTATCCCTACCAGTACGGAGCCACGATTGGGCGCCTGGCGCTGCTGTTGGGCGGCCAGCCGTTTGATGCCGCCAACGTGGTGGGGCGCTATATGTCTCCCTACGTGTTTTACACGATCAATGCGACGGCGCCGTTTCCGGGCACCCTCAATGCGGATTTTGGAATAGCGGGAGTCCTCATTGGGGGCTTGGTGGCAGGGGCCACGATGGAAGCCAGCCACGTCTATGTCGTCCGCCGCGGCAAAACTGTGCTGACCCTCGCTATGTATGTACTGCTGATTCGTTCGTTTATGGATCTGAGCACGACCGCATTGTCCATTGTTTTGCTCAGCTCGGGAACGGCTTTTGTCTTTCTGCTGGGATGGGCGATGCGTGGCTTGGACTTCATCACAGCGCGGGCTCTGAGGCGAACCGATTACAGGGGCGTGCCCAGCCCGGCAGCCGGCATCAAGGTTTAACGATATGGAAGACTTGGCAACAACGGCGGAGCGGGCGGCGACAGCAGTACCTGAGACCCTCGCGGCGCCCCGAAACGGAATGCGGTTCGACGTTGCCATGCTCACCTCCGTCCACTGGGCACTGGACGATCGCATCTTCCACCGTGAGGCAAAGACAATAGCCGCGGCGGGCGTGTCCTGCTGCGTCATTGGCCCCTATCCGGCTTCGGCTTTTGTGGAGGGGGTGTGGATTGAGGCCCTACCCAAGCAGACCAGCCGGCTGAAGCGAGCCTTCATGGGCTGGACCGTTCTCAGGAAGGCACTGCAGATAGGGAAGCGGGTCTTCATCTTTCATGACCCCGAGCTCTTCGGAGTCGGCTTGCTGCTGCGTCTCTGCGGAAAGCACGTAGTTTACGACTGTCATGAGAACTTGCCCATGCAGCTACTGCAGAAAGACTGGATTCCGAAGCCGTTGCGCTGGGTTTTGCTGCCGTGGGTGTGGCTGGCGGAATGGCTAGGGGCGCGTCTTCTGTCCGGCGTGATCTCCGCCGCCGAGGTGATGCTGCCTCGATTTCCGAAGAAGCGCAGCGCGCTGATACGGAACTTCCCGATTCGCGCCGCACTCGAGCACAACCGTGGTGGCATTCCCATCCAGCTCCGAGACGACGTTGTGGTGTATGCCGGTGGTCTGAGCAGAATACGCGGCATTCGCGAGCTGGTAGCAGCTTTCCGGGCTCCGGAGCTGAGCCATGCACAGTTGTGGCTTCTGGGGCCGTTTGAGAGCGAGGAGTTTCAGCGGGAGATTATGTCGTCTTTGCCGCCAAACGCGCGTTGGCTAGGGCTGAAGGACCACTCCGAAGTGCTTAAGACTTATCCCGCGACTAAGATTGGAGCGTGCTTGCTCTATCCCACTCCCAGTCACCGCCATTCTCAGCCCATTAAGTTGTACGAATATATGGCGGCTGGTCTGCCCATTGTGGCCTCGAATTTCCCTGAGTTTGCTCCGGTACTTGAAGGATGCGGAGTTTTGGTCAACCCCTATGACGTCGATAAGATTCGCACGGCATTGGTCGCCATGCTCTCCGACAGCGCGAAGCTGGCTGAAATGTCGCTGGTAGCTCAGACTCGTGCGCTGGAGTCTTTTGTCTGGGAAAAAGAAGGTCAGAAACTCGTGGACCTCTGTCGTCAGCTCGGAGCTGGCCCTGGGAAAGTAGTTGATTCGCATGCTGGTGTTCAGGTTCAGAGCTAATGACTATGGTGTTCGCTTGGCTTGGCCGAGGTTGGCCGCAAGCGCGCAACATTTTGGTTTCGTAATCATTCGCTTTATGGTTGTGGGCAGCTTGGCCGCTGTCCTTGCTTTCCTCTCAAAGCGTTATTTTGAAAAACCCTTCCTGCGTCTTAAGGACCGGGTGAAGCGCTCCCCCAGGGTTAGTGACGGCAACGCAAAGCTGGACGACGTGAGGGTGTCCGCCTGAGCATGCGCCGTGGGAAAGTCGGGAAGCGCTAAAGTGCAGGGAGGATTCGCCTGATGATGTTTCGATCGTTTACTTCGGAAACTCGCGTTTTAGTGCTGGCGCCGCACACCGATGACGGAGAATTCGGCTGTGGCGGAACCATTGCCCGCTTCGCCGAAGAAGGAAGCCAGGTCACTTACGTGGCCTTCTCCGCGGCGGAGAAATCCCTTGGCAAGGAATGGCCGCAAACCCAGCTGCGCCACGAAGTGATGGAAGCCACCAAAATCCTGGGCATTACCCCCGCGTCGGTGCGCCTGCTGGATTATCCTGTGCGCGAATTCCCGCAGCACCGCCAGGCTATTCTGGACGAAATGGTCGCCCTGAATCGGGAGTTAGAACCTGATTTGGTTCTTCTTCCCTCCACGATCGATTGCCACCAGGATCACCAAGTCGTCTCCCAGGAAGGGTTTCGCGCTTTCAAACACACGTCGCTGCTGGGATACGAGCTTCCCTGGAACAACCCGACCTTTGATACCAACTTTTTCGTGGCCCTGGACAAGGCCCACCTGGATAAGAAGGTTCGGGCGCTGGAGTGTTACAAATCGCAAAAGCATCGTCCTTATGCAAGTGCCGAATTCGTCCGTGCTCTTGCCAGGACGCGGGGTGTGCAGATGGGTTCGCAGCACGCCGAGGTTTTCGAATCCATTCGCTGGGTCTGGCGGTAGATTCTTGCACAACCGGTGCCCGGCATGGTGGAGCGGCCGTTCGCAGACCTAATCCGGTCCTATTCATCCCCCGTTGTTTTCCGGTCAGTAGCGGCAGGCAAAATCTGACTGTCTAGAGGAGATACCCACGTGCGAGTGTTGATGTTCAACCAGTACCTAGTAACCAACGATTCCGCTGGTACCACCAGGCCCTACGAAATCGCGCGACGGCTGGTGGAGCGCGGCGACAAGGTGACTGTAATCACCGGAGACTCGGTCTACTTCACCGGGCGCAAGTTTGAGGGTTCGGGATGGTTTTGGCATCGCGAGACCATTGAAGGTATCCAGGTTGTCCGTGTGCGGATACCGTTCGGTGGACATCGTGGATACGTCCAGCGCATCATCGGCTTCCTCTGGTTCATGCCCTTCGCGTTCTTCGCCGCTCTGGGGAGAGGCCCAGCCGACGTGGTGATTGCCAGTTCCACTCCTTTGACCATCGGAATGCCGGCTTGGCTAATTAGCCGGTTGCGCGGCGCACCGTTTGTGCTGGAATTGCGCGATCTGTGGCCCGACCATGCGGTGGTGTGGGATATCGTGAAGAATCGCTGGCTGATTCGGGCGACCTACTGGCTGGAGGCCTTTCTGTACAAGCGGGCTAAATCCATCATCACCTTGACGGACGGTATTCGCCAGGAAGTCATTGCGAAGGGAATTCCAGCGCAGAAGGTGCGCACCATCACCAACGCCAGCAACTTGTCTATCTTCACGCCGAACGGACCTGTTGCCGATCTCACACACGTGGGCATTCCCCAGGGTTCGTTCGTTTGCTTGTATTCCGGATCTCTCGGAATGGGAAATTATCTCGACTTCATTCTGGACGTGGCCGAAGAGCTGCGGGAGGAACCAAAAGTTCATTTTCTTTTTCTCGGGACAGGCCTGGAAAAGCAGCATCTGAAGGACGAAGTACGCAATCGGAAGCTCGATCAAGTGCACTTCCTGGAGCCGGTTCTCAAGCGCGACGTCCCGAGTCACCTGCGGGCTGCAACCGTGGGGTTCGCGTTCGTCAAGCCGAGCAGCCTGACGTACATCTGCCTGCCCAACAAGTTCTTCGAGTATCTGGCTTGCGGCGTTGTGCCGATCGTCAACTACACCGGGGAAGCCAGCAACTATCTCGAGTCTGCCCGCGCCGGGATCGCAGTTTCCCCTTCGGACAAGCATGAAGTTGCACAAGTCATTCGCGACCTGGCCGGTTCTCCGGAGAAGCTACAGGAACTGTGCACGAACGCCCGGCAGCTGGCGGAACGTAGGTTCGGCTGGAACCATAAGGCGGTAGAATTCAGAGAAGTCTTAGCCTTGGCTGCGGCGAAGGACTCGCAGCGACGAGCCGATGAAATCGGGGAGCCTGAAGTTGAAGCGCGCGTTTGACATCGCGGTGGGGCTGCTGGCCCTGATCGTGCTGTTCGTGCCCATGACGGTCATTGCCATCATGGTGCGCTGGAGGCTCGGCAGCCCGATCTTCTTTCGCCAGGAACGACCGGGCCGGGGAGGGAAGCCCTTCGTCCTGGTCAAGTTCCGCACGATGAAGGAGGCAAGGGACTCCAAAGGCGAGCTGTTGCCGGACGGGGAACGCCTTACCAGCTTCGGCCGGTTCCTGCGGCGCGCCAGTCTCGATGAGCTTCCCGAGTTGTGGAATGTCCTAGCCGGCGATATGAGCTTGGTTGGTCCCCGGCCGCTGCTGATGAGTTATCTGCCCTACTTCACCGAGAGGGAACAACTGCGCCACACCGTGCGCCCGGGGATCACGGGCTGGGCCCAGGTCAACGGCCGCAATGAGATTTCCTGGGACCGGAGGCTCGCCCTCGACGTTTGGTACGTCGAGAACTGGTCGCTCGGCCTCGATTTGCAGATACTTCTCCGCACACTGTTTGCCGTGGTGCGGCGTGATGGAGTAGCCGTCAACACCGATGAGAAGGAGTCCAATCTGAAGGAGGAACGGGAGAAGCGAATGGGGCGCGCGGAGTCAGCCCCCCCAGACTCTGCTGCATGGGCTTCCTCGGATTTGGGAAGCCGGCAAGGATCACCTGCTTGATCGCTGATTTCATCGAACCTGGGGATGCGCGCTGGACGCGGTTGCTGTCGCGCGTGCGGCACGACGTTTTTCATCTGCCGCACTACCTGACGCTGTCCGCAAATTACGAGGGCGGCAGGCCGTGTGCATTTTATGCCGAGCACGGTGGCCAGGAGTTTCTGGCGCCGCTGCTGATCCGCGACCTCCCGCCCGAGCTCGGCGCGCCCAGTTCGTGGTGCGACGCCATTACGCCTTACGGGTATCCGACGCCGTTGATGACGCCTTCCGAGGACGCCCGCGATCTCGAACATTTCCTCCGAACCTTTCGTGATAAAGCTGCCGAGCTCGGAATCGTAACCGCTTTCTTCCGGTTGCATCCTCTCCTGGAACTTCCGCGCGTCGCTCTGGAGCCTTATGGAAAGCTCATTCAGCATGGGCAGACGGTCTTTCTCGATTTGAATTTGACGCCGGAGCTGATGTGGCGGCAGGTGCGTCATGACCATCGCGAAGACATCAACAAGCTCAAGAGGCGGGGGTTCCGCGCCGTTTTCGACGACTGGAGCCGGTACGACGAATTTATCGCCGTGTACCGTTCGACCATGGAGCGCGTGGGCGCCGACGAGTTCTACTTTTTCTCCGACGCCTATTTCGCCGATTTGCGCGCCGCCCTGGGAAGTGCGCTCCACTTGTGCGCCGTCCTGTCGCCGGAGGGCGAGTTTGCTTCGGGCGGGCTTTTCACCGAGACGGGAAAGACGGCGCAGGGTTTCCTGGCCGGCACAAACCCGAAGTATCTTCGTATGGCTCCCGCCAAGTTGTCGATCTACTCGGAGGCGCTGGAGTCGAAGCGGCTGGGGAATCTGGTGTTCCACTTGGGAGGAGGCCTGGGTGGACGCGACGACGCCCTCTTCCGGTCCAAGACCGGTTTTTCCCGGCTAAGAGCCGACTTCCGCACGTTTCGCATGATTGTGCTTCCGGATGCATTCTCAACGCTGTTAGCCCGGGCGGCACGCGTTGCTCAGGCTCCGGTGGATCCGCACGCCGAGCGCTTTCCACCGTATCGCAACCTCTCACTCCGGGCGCAGGAACCAGTCACGATCTCGTGACCCCGTCCCGCAGTTCGCACAAAGACACACAACTTGTCTCCGTGGCTTTGGCAAGGGCACGGCTTTCAGCTCTTCGGTTCAGACCAAGCGAGCAGCAAGGCAGATCTGGATACAAAACAGTGAGATTAGAGCAGATCAACGAGAGTCCTTCGCAGGCCGCACCTCGCGTCCGGCTGGATACCGTGGCGGGCGAAACTATTCCCGCCGAGGCAGAGAGGACAGCTTTAGCAGAGGAGTTGCGCCTCCTGCGCGACGACGAGCTTGCCGAGTGGGACGGCTTGGTTGACCTGTCTCCGCAGGGTTCTGTCTTTTGCCGTTCGTGGTGGCTGCAGGCGTGCGGCGGAGATATTCGCGTGCTGGGCTACTTCAAGGGCGGCAAGCTCATCGCCGGCATTCCTCTTTTCTATCAAAAGCGATTTCAGCTCCGCTTCTGCCTGATGCCCAAGCTGACCCAGGTGTGGGGCGTTGTAATCGAGCCGCTTTCGGGAAAACTCTGCAACGTGCACTCGCGCGAGAACGAGATCCTTGCTGTCTTTGCGAAACGCCTGGCCGGGGAGTTCGCGTTCTACCAGCGATTTCACCCCAGCCAGAGTAACTGGCTCCCGTTCCTTTGGAATGGTTTCCAGCAAACCACCGGCTACTCATATTTCCTGGATAAACTGGATCATCTGGATGGCATATGGGCTGAGATGGGGCAGAACACGCGGACGAAAATACGGAAAGCGGAAAAGTCCGGGCTAGTGGTCAAGCCTTGTAGTCCGGCGACGGTCATGAACACGGTGGAAAAGATCTTCCGCCGCCAGTCGTTGCCGGTTCCGTTCGACCTCCAGACTTTGAGCCGCCTGAACGATGCCGCCGTAGAAAGAGATGCAGGGGGCTGCTGGGCGGCCGTGGACGCTGAGGGCAACGCTCATGCCAGCACCTTTCTCGTCTTTGATCAGAAGCGAGCGTACAACCTGGCCGGTGGCCCTGACCCTGACTTTCGCTCCGATGGCGCACAGGCCTTTCTCACCTGGAACTCGATCCAGCGCGTAGCGGGCCGGACTGAGGTGTTCGATTTTGCCGGCTCGATGTTGGAACAAGTCGAATCTTCTATCCGAGCCTTTGGCGCCAAGCAGGCGCCCTATAATCTGGTCTCGCATTTTCCGTTTGTCCTGCGACTGGGGCTTCACCTCTTAGACAAATTGTAGTTTCGCTCCATTCCTGGAGCTGGCAACTCAGAAATCAATGCGAATTGGTCTCCAATTCCTGCCGGAACACTGCTGCATCCGCCGAGCGCGGCTGGAGTACGCTTTCCGGGTCTTTTGCGCCATCTATGGGCACGAACCGGTCACAGACATGGGAGAGAGCGCCGATGTTTACCTGGCTTATTCAGCGGGAACCAACGCCTCCACTGGCCGTCCCAGATTGGCTGTGAGCAGTCTGTATCAGGTGCGCAAGCTCGATGAACCGGCTCCGTCCCCACATCGTTTCGCGGCCGGCAGCGAGGAGACAGTCCTGTTCTGGCCTCCGTCAGAGGGCCGACAACCCGACTGGCTGGGCGAAATCTTTGAGTGGATTTCCTGCGCTGACGAATATGCCGTGCAAGCTCGGGACTACGTCGGCCGCATCCCGTTCAAAGACTCCTATGCCGGGCGCCATGGGCTGGATGCATCGCGCCCCTACGCGGCGATTGCCATGCATCTGCTCCAGCGCGCGATCTGCGCGGTGCTGCCGCGCGCCATTTCGCGTCCCTGTCCGCCCGTAGCCGGGTTTCAGCAGCTCATTGTTAATACCCACGATGTTGACTACCTCCCGACCAGCCGTTACGCCAACGTGGTTCGTCTTACCAAGAACAGTGGCGTATCACTTCTGTTGCATAAGCGGCCGGGTCTAGCAATCAAGCAGCTGGCGCGAGCTGCACGTGCCGCAGTGGGCGCGGAGAATTCGCTCGATCAGCTTTTGCGCCTCGCGGCCAAAGAGGAAGAGCACGGCATTAAAGGCAGCTACTATTTCATCCCGGCCCAACGGCATCGACGGGACGCAAACTACCGCATCGAGCATCCCCGGGCCATCGCGGGCATGCGTGAGCTGGAGCGGCGCGGGATGGAGATCGGGGTACACGGGTCCTACACAAGCCTCGACTGCGATACGCAATTGGAGAGTGAATTCCGAACCTTGGAGTCCCTGGGATTCGCTCCGCGGGGCGGCCGGCAGCATTGGCTGCGCTTCACGCTGCCGGGTCTGATTCGGGCCACGGAACGTGTGGGCAGCGATTATGACGCTTCCCTGGGATGGTCGGAGCGCATTGGTTTCCGGGCAGGTGCCTGTTTTGCGTTTCCTCCGTACAACTTCGATGAGGAACGCGCCAGTTCCTTTCTGGAGATCCCTCTCGCCGTGATGGAGGGCAGTCTGATGGATCAGGGGCTGCGAGAGGAAGAGTGGTACGCGGCGGTCTCGCAGCTCTTGGAGACGAGCCGGCGCTACGGCTGGGGCGGAATTTCCATTCTGTGGCATCCCACGGCCTTCGGCGGCAGCCAGCTTCCGCAAGCCGCGGACGATTTGTTCTGGGAACTGGTGAAGAGTACGACCCACAATGGTGATGGATGGATGACCGGCGCCGGGTTCTTCCAGCAGGTCCAGCAGCGCTACAAGGATGCAGGCCTGCTGTGCGCTGCGGGGCATCTCGCATCTGAGGCAGTCCCATCATGACCGAAGCAGTGTTGAGCAGGAACACTGACGCCACCGTCCGCCGCGAAGGCCTGGCCGCCCCGAAAGCGCAATCTTGTCTTCGCTACCTCAATCCAGACCAATATCCCGTCTGGGATGCGCTGGTGGATGCTGCTGCGCAGGGATCGGTCTTCACTTACTCGTGGTGGCTGCAGGCTGTGGGGAACACGCGTGTGCTCGGCTACTTTGAAAACGACCGCCTAGTCGCTGGGATTCCCCTGTATTCGGAGAACAAGTTCGGATTTACTCTGTGCCGCATGCCGCCGCGCTGCCCTGCCTGGGGCGTCGTAATGGCCCCGATTGAGGGCAAGAGCGTGAATGTCGCTACCCGAGAAATCGAACTGCTGCGGATCTTTGCCAAGCACCTCGCCGGTCAAAAGATCTTCTTTCATCTGTTTCCACGCAGCAGTCAAAACTGGCTGCCTTTCTATTGGAACGGTTTTCGGCAGACCGCCCGCTTCACGTATGTGATTGACGATATTAAGAATCTGGACGAGGTGTGGGATGGTCTCGCCCATAATATTCGCGGCGAGATTCGCAAGGCGGAGCGGCGCGGGCTCGAAGTCCGCCCCTGCAGCGTCGCCGATGTGAGCGAGGCGGAAGTGAAAACCTTCGGTCGCCAGCATATGCACCAGCCCAGTTCGGAGGGATATCTGGAACGCCTGTTTGCCGCGGCCGCCCAGCATAGCTCGGGGGAATGCTTCGCTGCCGTGGATGCGGATGGACGAATCCATGCGGCGAACATGGTCGTCTGGGACCGGAGAACTACTTATTTTTTTGCTGGTGGTGCAGACCCGGAATTGCGCACGAGTGGGGCCACATCCTTGTTGGTCTGGAAGCTGATCCAATTCGCCGCCGAACGCAGTTCCTCATTTGATTTCTGCGGCTCGGTTGTGCCGCAGATCGAACGCTTCTTCCGTGCTTTCGGCGGGCGGCAAGTCCCCTGCCATGCGATTATGAAATTTCCCCTCTGGATGCGAGTGGTGCTGGCCGCAAAGGGCAAAATCTAGGGCCAGAGGGGTTCAGGACAAAAGGAATGCAGGCGAGTGCAGAACAAGTCTATTGGCTGAGCGTGGTGGGCGCGCGGCCGCAGTTCATCAAGGTAGCGCCTCTCGCCGCCGCCATCCGGACGCACAACGCGGCTGGGCTACTGCCCGCAATTCGGCACACCATTGTGCACACCGGTCAGCACTACGACCACGACATGGCGCAGCTGTTCTTCGTTGAGTTAGGCATTCCAGAGCCCAACTTCAACCTCGAGGTGGGCTCGCTGCCGCACGGTGAGCAGCTGGCCCGGATGATGCAACGCCTCGATCCGCTATTACAGCGGGAGCGCCCCGATTGGGTCATCGTCTACGGAGATACCAACTCGACCCTGGCAGCCGCTCTCACGGCCGCCCGCCAGCTTCTGCCCCTCGCCCATGTCGAGGCTGGCTGTCGCAGCTACAACCGGGAAATGCCGGAGGAGCAGAACCGCGTTGTCGCCGATCACTTGAGCTGGCTCCTGCTGCCTCCATCGCAAAACGCATTGGATGCGTTGCATCGCGAGGGAATCGGCACTTCCGACGATCCCCTGCGGCGGAAGTCGGTGATTGTAGGCGACGTAATGTTCGACGCGCTGCTGGCGAACTTGAAAGTGGCGGAGCAACGCACCGAAGAGCGGCTGGCCAGGCTGCAGGTTCAGCGAGGAAAGTATTATCTTCTAACGCTTCACCGTGCAGAAAACACCGATGACGTTGGCCGGTTGCAGAGTCTGCTGGAAGCCCTGGAGCAGGTGGACTACCCAGTTCTGTTTCCGGTGCATCCTCGCACTCGTAAGTTGCTGGGCGATGCCAACGCTGCGCTGGAGTACAGCAATGTCCGGCTGGTCTCGCCCTTGGGCTATCTGGATATGCTGGTCGCAGAGAAGTACGCGCGAAAGATCCTCACGGATTCCGGCGGAGTCCAAAAGGAAGCCTTGTATGTCAGGGTGCCCTGCGTGACTTTACGCGAACAGACCGAGTGGCCGGAAACCGTGGACGTCGGCGCCAACCGGTTGACGGGCATGGACCCCCAGCGCGTTCTGGAGGCCCTGGGTGCTCCCGCGCCAGATTTCTCGCGGATACCGAACCTGTTTGGCGATGGTCACACCAGTCAGGCCATTATGCGCGAGCTGCTGTCCCATTCCGGCGTCAGCGGCCTGTGCACGAGCTCCTCCTGGATTGGCCGGCAAGAGCCGTCTTCCCAGTTGTCCGGCCGGGCCGCGAGTTGACGGCAAACGTCCCGCTGAAAACAGGCAAACCTCCTTCCCCCAGCCTCCCTCGCCCGATTCCATGATTTCAAGCTCTTTAAAGAAAAGAGAGGAATAGAAAAATGACTATCGCAGCCGCGACCAGCAATTTCGCTGAGCTTCAGGGCAGAATTGAGCAGAAGAACGCCCGCGTCGCCATCATCGGACTTGGCTATGTTGGCCTGCCCCTGGCGCTTCTCTACGCCGAACAGCGCTTCCCGGTGACTGGGTTCGACATTGACGCCCGCAAAGTCAGCACCTTAAACGCGGGCGGCTCCTACATCTATCGCATTCCCGCCATCGAGGTTCAGGACGCGCGATGCCATGGCTTTTCGGCGACATCGGACTACTCCAAGCTGCGCGAGATGGATGCCATCATCATCTGCGTGCCCACGCCGCTGAATGAGTACCACGAACCGGACCTGAGCTTCATCACGGGCACGGCCAAGTCGATTGCTCCGCATCTTCGTGCGGGACAACTGGTAGTGCTGGAAAGCACCACCTATCCAGGGACTACCGAAGAGGTTCTGATTCCCATCCTGGAGCAGGGCAATGGCGCGCAATTGAAGGCGGCGCGCGGGAACAACGGCGAGAATACTTTCTTCGTTGCTTTCTCTCCGGAACGGGAGGATCCGGGCAATCAAAGCGTGGCTCGGCGCGACATTCCCAAAGTGATTGGCGGGCTCGATCCACAGGCGTCGGAACTGGCCGCCGCCTTGTACGGGTCCGTCTTCAACCGCACGGTCCGTGTTTCCTCTCCCGCCGCCGCGGAGATGACCAAGCTGCTCGAGAATATTTACCGCTGCGTGAACATCGCGCTGGTCAACGAGCTGAAGCTGCTGACCCTGCGGATGGGCCTGGATATCTGGGAAGTGATCAACGCCGCATCCACCAAACCGTTTGGTTTTCACCCGTTCTACCCTGGGCCTGGACTGGGAGGCCACTGCATTCCGGTGGATCCCTTCTACCTTTCGTGGAAGGCAAAGGAGTGGGATTTCCGCACGCGCTTCATCGAACTGGCGGGCGAGATTAACGTCAACATGCCCTACCACGTGGTCGAATCGGTGGGCCGGGCACTGAACCGCTACAGGAAGTCCACCAACGGCGCCAAGGTGTTGATTGTGGGCGTCGCCTACAAGAAAGACATTGACGACCTGCGCGAATCGCCAGCCCTGACCATCATCGAGTTGCTGCAGAATGCAGGGGCCGAGGTCAGCTACAACGATCCCTATTTCCCGACGGTTGACAAAGGCCGTAAGTGGAACCTGGGGATGAAGTGCGCACCGCTGGACAATCTCGGCCAGTACGATTGCGTTCTGATCGTTACCGATCACTCCGACTACGATTATGAACGGATCGTGCGCGAGTCCCAGCTCGTGGTGGATACGCGGAACGCCACCCGCGGCATCACCAGCGACAAGATCGTGCACTGCTAGGACCAAGAGATCGTTTGTAAAGGCGAGGGATTCTGTCTCGGGCCGCGACTCTGGCAGGATCTGCTTGGTTCATGGCGGGACGTGGTTACCCTGGTTACCTCCTCTCAAGACGAAGCGTGGAGAAAAGTGTCGCGAGTGGCCTGCCCAGAAGCGATCTGTGGAATAGTCCTGTAGCGTAATGCTGTTACAATGTTGAGGTTGCGCGTAGGCGCAACTTTCATGCAACCTTGGGGTTCAGTACACGGGGCTCAATCCCCCATTCAAACGAAGGAGATTCCCAGTGAAGAAACAACTTTTCAGTGTGCTTGTCGGTGGCGCTCTGACTGCCTATCTCTACGCCCTGCCCACGCCGCAGGCAAGTGGCCAGAGTAATACAGGGCAGAGCACTGCTGCGCAGGATGTTCAGAAGTACGACCAGACTATCAAGGGCGACGTTAAGAACCGGGCGTGGCTCAAGAGCGAAATCACTCGCCTTCAGACCGAAACCAAGCACGTGGATGCGGGGCTAGCCGAGGCCCGCGCGGCCAAGAACCAGGCTCGTGTAACGGAACTGGAAAAGGAACACGAGCGGATTTCGCATCAGCTGGCGGAGCGCGAAAATGAGTTGAAAACTCTGGACAAGAACACCGCCAACGAGGTGAAGGAACGCAAAGAGAAAGAAAAAGAGGCGGGCGTAAAATAACCGACCAGATCGGTCGAAACCGGGATTCGGGAAGGCTTTCCGAATCCCGGTTTTGTTGTGTTGTGTTTCCCAATTGGGGGGTCGTTCAATTGGCAGGACGCCAGAATCTGACTCTGGAAATCTTGGTTCAAACCCTTGCCCCCCAGCCAACCTAACTACCTGTGGTTTTCATTTCCGCGTGTTTTAGGCCCCGCCGCTGGGGGCGCCGCTGAAGCCATGGCCATTAGGCTGTTGGTTTACGGCCTTCACAAATCCTAACCATCATGCCGACGCATCACCGGATCGCCATCATAGGAGCTGGCCCGTTTGGGTTAGCGCTCGCGGCTAGGCTACAGGCAGCGCATGCCGATTTCGTCCTGTATGGCCGCGTCATGTCCTTCTGGCGCGAGAATGTGGCGCAAGGAACGCAGCTGCTTACTCACTCGAAGCGCTGCTCGTTTGCGCATAACGATTTCGATGTGGACGGTTACGGCAAGTCCCTCGGGGCGCGGGTGCCGGATTGGATGGGTGCTGATCAGTTTGTTGATTACGGTCTGTGGTTTTACCGGAACGCCTGTCCCCAAGCTGACGAGCGCACCGTCACGCATGTCACGCGTGCCGACAAACAGTTCAAAATTGTGGCCGAAGATGGATCCGAGACTCTCGTTGACCACCTGATTCTCGCGGTTGGACTCAAGTCATTCGCCCGCCGGCCGGCAGAATTTGCTTCGTTGCCCCGCGACCGCGTTTTCCATACCTGCGACTTTCATGATCTCTCACAATTTCGGCGGAAAAGTGTAGCGGTGATCGGAGGAGGACAGAGCGCGATTGACGTCAGCGCGTTGCTGTTGGAACAGGACGCATCCGTGGAGGTAATCGCGCAGGCGCCCGGTCTCTTTTGGTTGTGTCCGGAATCGCCCAGCCAGACGGCGGGCATCTTCAAAGACCACTCCAATTGGCGGAGTTCGGTCCGCAGCTTCATCAACCGGCCCGATGTGTTTCGGCGGATTCCAGCGCCTTTGCGAGCCCGTTGGCTGCGCCGGGAGCTACGTCCGGCCGCCTCGAGTGACCGGAAGCCTCGTATCAGCCGCGCCCGGTTGTCCTTCGGCCGGACGGTTCGCGAGGCGCAACTGGCTGGCGATCAAGTTCGTCTTCGGCTCGACGACGGCACAGCCCGAAACGTAGACTGCGTGATTCTGGGCACCGGATACCAGGTGGCCGTGGAGAACATCCCTTTTCTTCCTCCCGAGCTAACCGGTAAGATTAAGCAGCACCAGGGCTATCCCGAACTCAACAGCAGCATGGAATGTTCCGTGCCCTCCCTGTACTTTTCCGGAGCCACAGCTGCCTGGAATTTTGGGCCCAGCATGTGGTTCGTTCGGGGAGTGCCATGGGTAGCGGAAAGAATCGTGCAAGCCCTGGCCCGAAAAGGCGCACTGGCGACCGCTCGCCTGGCTTCGGGAGCGGTAACGATGGCGACTGAGAGGTCCTCCTGACCGCAGGAGCAGGAAAGCATCTGCGTAGCATCCGAATGAGTGCATCATGAATCCCACAGCCCAACCACCCCTCAAGAACGAACTGATTCAAATCGGTGTGCCGCAGGCCCAGCCTGCACAGGGGCCGGCTAGGCCGGAAAGCGGGCCGCAACTTCGGCCCCCAGTCGTCCTCGATCTGAAAGTCGGCGAAGCAGTCAGAGTGCGCAGCGTTTCCGAGATTCTGGCCACGCTGGACGCCGAGGGAAAGCTGGAATCCGTCCCCTTCATGCCGGAGATGCTGCCCTATTGCGGGCGGCAATTCCGCGTGTCCAGGCGGGCGGACAGGACGTGTGCGGCGGGCGAACCCAGGTCTCTGGGCAGCACCGTGCATTTGGACGAACTCCGTTGCAGTGGCTCTGCCCATCATGACTGTCAGGCGCAGTGCCTTCTTCTGTGGAAGGAAGCATGGCTGGAGCGGGCTGTCTTCCCACAGGATGGAAGTAAAGAAACTGCTGAAAGCCCCGCGAAGCGCCGTACATTGTTTTCGGCGCTTTCCTGGCTCGGATCACTCGCCGAGCGACCGGGCGGCAAGCTCATGTGTCAAGCCACGGAGCTTCGGGTGGCAAGCTGCCCGCTGAGTGTAGGTGGCCCGGTTATTTTCGGCGGCAGCGTCGTGCGGGCGCTATTGACGCGGAAGATCGGGTTCGCCGAGCTTCGCATTTTGTACCGCTGGATTTCAGGCTCGCTGATTCGCAAATACTTCTTTCTGCGCCTGCGCCTGGGACTGAAGCCGGCAGCGCAGGATCAAGAGCCGGGGAAACTGGATCTCCAGCCCGGGGAACTCGTGGAGCCTCGCAGCATTCCCGAGATTCTGAGCACCCTGAACGCACAGGGTGCGCATCGCGGCTTGCAGTTCAAGCCGGAAATGTTCGCTTTTTGTGGGGGCCAATACCGGGTGCGGGGCAAGATTGAAACCCGCGTGAACGAGCAGACCGGAGACCTGGCCCACATGAAGAACGAGTGCGTCCTCCTCGACTCGGTCTATTGCGGCGGACAGTTGCACTTCTGCTCGCGCAGCAACTACTTCTACTGGCGGGAAGAATGGCTGCGCCGCGTATCCGATAAACCCAAAGAGAACGGGTAATTGTCTACAACTATCATGTCCATTCCTGTGACCCTGAAGGAACTGATGATTGCCGGCGGCAAACCGGTGAGAACCCGGCCCTTGCCTCCCTGGCCTTTCTTCACTGAAGACCAGATTGAGGCCGCGGCGGCAGTTCTACGCTCGGGCAAGATCAATTATTGGACGGGCGAAGAAGGCCGCCAATTCGAAAAAGAATACGCCAGGTACGTCGGATGCGAACATGCTGTTGCCCTGGCCAATGGCACGGTCGCGCTCGAACTGGCGCTGCTTGCCTTGGGCATCGGTCCCGGAGATGAGGTCATTGTCACCAGCCGGACTTTTATTGCCTCGGCCTCTTGCGTGGTGGTGCGCGGCGGCATTCCGCTCTTTGCCGACGTGGATGCGGACAGCCAGAATATGACTGCGGAGACCATCTGGCCTCTCATCTCCCGCCGCACCCGAGCGATTATTGCCGTCCATCTCGCGGGTTGGCCCTGCGACATGGACCCGATCAACCGGCTGGCCAAAGAACATGGGCTATACGTCATCGAAGACTGCGCCCAAGCTCATGGCGCCCGCTACAAAGGGCGTCCCGTAGGCTCTTTGGGAGACGTGGCCGCATTTTCGTTCTGCCAGGACAAAATCATCACCACGGGCGGCGAGGGAGGCATGCTGCTCACCAACAACCGTGATGTGTGGAAGAGCGCCTGGTCTTACAAAGATCACGGCAAGAGCTGGGAAGCGGTCTACGAGCGCCAGCACCCCGCGGGCTTTCGCTGGTTGCACGAATGCATCGGCACGAACTGGCGGCTTACCGAGATGCAGTCGTCGCTTGGCCGAAGCTCGCTGGCCGCACTCGACGGCTGGGTCGAGAGTCGCCGCCAGAACGCCGCTATCCTCACCGAGCACCTGTCCTTGATTCCCGGGTTACGGATTACGCGTCCGCCGGAGGATGTGTACCACTCTTACTACAAGTACTATGCGTTCTGCGTGCCGGAGAAACTCAAGCCGGAGTGGACGCGCCTGCGAATCCAGGAGGCAATCACGGCCGAAGGCATCCCGTGCTTTTCCGGCAGTTGCAGCGAGATCTACCTGGAAGCCGCTTTTCCCGACCATCTCCGCCCCAGAGGACGGCGTCCGGTTTGCGAGGAACTCGGGGCTACCAGCCTCATGTTCCTGGTTCACCCCACGCTCTCCGCTGATGATATGCTGGATACCTGCCGTGCGATTGAGAAGGTGATGACTGTGGCATCGCTCTAGCTCGATCTTTCACGCAAGAGCTTGTTTCTCAGGAGGACTCCCCCATGAAGTCTGCGACAAGTCCGTCGGGTACAACCGCCAATTTCCTGCAGGCAGTAGAACCCTCCCGCCGCACGACGCGGCGTGGAGGGCTTGTTGTTTTTGCCTGCCTGGCAATGCTTACTGCGGCCGTCTTGCCCCTGCAGGCCCAAGCGCCCGCCGGGGACCTGCGCATTTCCCAGGACTACGATCACCGGACCATCACCATCCAGTGGCCGGGCGGGCCGGGAACGCAGAGTTCCCGCATCGTGATCGACGACTGTCCTGCCTTCCGCACGCCGGTTTACTCGAGTACGGTGCAGACGAACAGCGTGACGCTCGGTCTTCTGGATGCAGGCCTTGCTCCCGGCGCGCCTTACTACGTGCGCGTCGAGAGCGCTAACAAGGCAGGCCCCGAGCGGACGGCGACCTTCCGCGTCGCCGTGCCGACGTGGCAACAGCCCTCGTACCTGGATTATGCTTACGCGCGAACCGCATGGGAAACCGCCGGCCGGGCCTGGATGTATCGCTATGGGGGCCTGCAGTGGAATGATTCTTCGCGGTCCTGGGAAGCGGATGCCAAGTGGCCTTACCAGAGTACGGCTGGTCCCCAGGCCTATTACCTCGAGCAGGGAAGCCGGGGCGCGATCACGATGGGGCTCGCTGCCCACGACCTGCCTTTGCTGGACGAACTGGCGAAATTCTATTTGCGATACTACCAAACTCGCTACACGACCCTCGGGGAGCTTCGGCGGCGGCGCTCGGTGGGCGCTGACACCAGCCTGCTGAACCCGCTGGGCAAAGACTCTGCCCGCGTTCTGTCCTGGCAGGAGAAGAATCCCCAGGGCGAACGCACGCGCGAAGACACCCTGAGCGAAGCGCAGTTTTATCACGGCCCAGCCCGCCTCATTCGCGTGATTACGCTGCTGCCGAAGACGGAACGGACGCAGGCGATGAACAGCTTCGTCGGCACCTATTCCGACTTGATCCTCCACGACCACCTATTGCGCCTGCTCTACGAGGCGCACTGGAACTACTGGAATGCCCAGGATCTGCAAGACAAGCGGCTGATAGACGCCTGGAGAGTCATCCGCGATTCTCCCCGTTCCAAGCCGTCCTATCATCATTCCTTCCAGGACCGGGACCTCTGGCTTCTGGGCGCGGCGGCGGAGATGCTGGGAGCCAACGCCAACGATCCCGATGCGGTCAGAATGGATTCTTCCGAGGTGCAAAAGCTGCGCGACGCGATCCAGCTGGGCGTCGAGACCCTGCAGACCAAGAGAGTCGTCTACACCGACACCAGGACGCCCTCAGGACAGGTGGTGCAGAGCGCTTCCTACTTCAACGGTGACTTCGACGACCATGAAGATCTCGGCTATTCGGGCTATGAGGGCGAATCGTATCCCACCCCCGACCAAAAGAGAACCCACCCCGGCACAAGCTGGGACGTCTCACACTTCTACCGCGTTCCCGTCTTCTTTCGCACCATGTACGACAACCGCAAGGCAACGGGGGTGGATTTTCCCTCCAGCAAGGATCTTCAGTTGCTTGTGAATCAATTGGTGTACCGTGTTTTTCAAGGGGACTGGAACCGGCCTCTGCTGAACAACTACTTCGACGGAGGCAACGGCTGGGTGCGGGTTGGCTATCATGCGGGAGAATTCGGAATTCCCCCGGCGCAGTATTGCGACGCCCACAATCCCCAGCGGCCGTGCCTGGTGGCCGGCAGTATTCAGGGATGGCCGCTGCTGGCGTTCGTCAGCGCTGATCTCGAACATCTGGAACATGCCTACGTCGGCCTCGCTGCCAACGATGACGGATCGGCTCGAGCTTTCAAGGACCGTTACTACTTCTATAACAACGCCCAGTTTTCAGCCCGGGGTTCCGGTGGTGTGCCGACGTTGCTGTATTGGGTCGTTTCGGATATGGCGCCATGGTTGCGCGGCACCACTCCGCGCTGAGTAGCTACGCCCTGGTGGCGACCCGGTTGGCGCGAGGTTGCCCGGCTCGTCTGCGGTGTCAGGGGAGCCTCTGGGAACGTCGATCCGGGCATCTGAAGGGTTCGCATCCGGGCACGGCCTTATCGGCCGTGCCTGCGGGTGCGATGGGGAACAGCAACTGCAGGTTACAGCAACCACAAAAGTGCATTAGTTCAGCTTGGTCCCGGTGCCCAAGTCCTTGACGGCGCCTCCAATATTCCCCCACGCCTGGACTCCGCTGATCGTGTTGTCCAGCGATCCTTTCGCGATGTAGATGCCGTAGAGCTGACGCGGTGTCGTTTCGTCATCATAGGCCATCGAACTCGAGATCAGGTTGCCGCTGGAGACTACAGTTCCTCCCGGCGACGGCAGCACAGCAATCCCGTCGTACGTAGCTGGCGTTTCCTGGCTGTTGTCATACACCACACTACCGGAGACCGTGCTCGAGACCACTCCTTCTAACGAAATCCCAGACCCGCCGCTCAGCTCCGTGTGGTTGTCTCCCACTTGTAGATTCTTCCACAACACCAGCCGGATGCCAGACCCACCCCCCTTGCCAGCAACGCCCACCAGGTGATTGCTGTTAATCTGGAAATTGGTTGCTGCGATCGACGCCCCATTTCCATCCATGCTGGAGGTGGCGTAGATTCCCGTCTTGTAGAATCCCTCAATTTGATTGCCGTAGATCAGGACCCCGTTGGGGACGGCCTCGCCGTATTGGATCCCGGTCGCAAAGTCCGTGATGACGTTGTTGGTTACCTGGACGTTGTTGAAGGTCACGCTAGGGTGTCCGCTCACGATAATTCCCACGTTGGCCGTGCCTCCCACGGAGTGCCGCAGGACATTGCCGGAAATGTTCACATTCTGCAGCGAAGGATTGTGATTGGTGGCGACCTGAATGCCGCTGGATTCCAGCTGGGTGAAGCCTGTGGGGCTCTCGATGATGAGGTTGTTCGTGACTTGGCTATTCGAGGCATCCTCGAGGTTGATGTCGTGGGGAGGACCCGGATCTGTGCTGGTGACCGTGTTGGAAATGTGATTGTGTGAGATGGTCAGGTAGCTGGAGTTGCCGTTCGCGGCAACCGCCACGTCAAAGAGCGCGTCCATCACATTGCTGGTTACAGAAATGTGCGAGCTTCCGGTCATGTCCGTCGCGGTTCGGCCTCCCGTGAACCAGCAGCCCACCACCGACGACTGGGTTGACCTATCGAACCAGATATTGACGTAGCTAATCTCCCCGGCTGCGGCCACGTGCGTATTCCGAAAACGGATCGCGTCGAACACCACTCCCGTGGTTTGATTCACCGTGACCAGCGGCGCGTTCCCCGGATCTCCTGTAATAAATGTGGCATAGCCGGTTCCCATGATCGTGATGGGATGGCTGATTACGAGTGTTGTCGTAACTGGGTAGACGATGCCCTGCAGGTAGAGGGTCCCTCCCACCGGGGTGCTGTCAATCAGCGACTGCAGGTTCACTTGCGCCCGGGCTGAGCCTGAGCCAAGAAGCAGCAATGCCGACGCCAGGATGATTCTAACGTAAGAATTAACCCGCCTTGCGGACTCGGTGGCAAGATGCAGGAACGTAGCGCTGGAGGGGGAAACCAGTCGTATGTTCATGCGTGATTCTGTTCCGCGGATGGCTGTGCACACTAGGTTTCGGAAGTACATCCGGAACCACGCTGGTCCGCGTTATTAACGTGGGGCGCAAGGCCATGGCTGGAAGTAATACCTCAGGATGGGGTTCTGGCACAAGGGAAGTGCTGTGAGGCCAGGCCATTCAGCCGGCGGGTTCTGGAAACCAGCTCCTGCCCACCGGCTCTACTGCGTGAGAAATCTCGTTAGGATGTTCACCGTCATTTGCGTGGTGGCGTTCAAGGTGGACTGTGGGATCGGGTTGGGTTGCGTGTAATCCACTTCGAAGCCATTCACAACGTGGTTGTTATCCAGGCCCCACGCCCACTGGAACGTCCCGGCGGCAAAGACCGTGGCTGGACTCGGAAAAGTATTCGTCGTGTACACCGAGGCATACGCGTTATTGTCAAAATAGCCTGGCTCCTGATTTTGCTGCTGCTGACAGGAACCGAGCACACCGGGCGGCGTCGACGAACAGTAGGAGGACTGGGACACGATTTCCAGATTAGGCGGGGATGTGGGAAATGGCATGTCCGCTTCCGTTCCCAGCAACCCCACGAGCGTCCTGGCGCTGACGCCTTGAAATAACCACAATGGATGCCCGGTCATTGGTCCGACATCCCAGGAGCCGTGGGCGTTCATGTCCTGCACCCACATGATTCCAATCATCTGGTCCTCGGGACGGTTTGCCGGAGGATCGCGGAAATATACGGTCGAGAGGTAGTTCTTCACCGGATCGTGACTGGCATTCTTATAGCAGACCAGAGTGCGATTTGAATCCTCAAGCCGGGCCTGCGACGTGGAATCATCCGCGGAAAAGAAGCCCAGGTTGAGTCCATAATCGCGTGCGTTCTCCACGTTGTCGCGCATCTGCCACGTCCAGTATTCATCTCCATGGCCAACCGAGAGAAATCCCTTCAGTCCGGGCGTGGAAAGCAGTCCGATGCCGCCGTACAGGTGCGTGTCGAGATCGGTGATGTAACCGACGTCATACCCGTTGCGCTCGAGAAATCGCACCATGTGATACTCCCAGCGAAAGAAGTTTCCCGCCGAGAAATTGAAGTCATAGTCCTGGCCGTGAACCGTGTTGGCCAGCGGACGATTGAAAGAAACCTTGGCCGATGCAGGATGCACCGTGCTGCGATAGAGTGACCAGCCGCCGTAGTCGTTGTAAGCCTCGTCAAGGTTTGCGGCATGCTGCAACAACAACTGGGGATTGCGATTATCGTAGCCGTCGGTTACGACAAACAAAATGTAGCTCTGAAATCCGCTGAAAAGGCCGGTCAGCTTGACCAGATAAATTCCGCTCAGCCAGTTGGTAAGGTCGCTGCTCACAGGGACGCGCAACGTGTAGGAAGACGCCCAGTTGCATTCCACCAGAAAAGTGTACTGGTCGGTGCCGGAGCGAAGCGGGCAGGAAGGCTGCGGGTGTCCAGTCAGCACGGTGGTCGGTTGCATCTTGCGTCCGCCCAGCCCCCCGTAATAGCCCATACGGTAGATGTCGAACGTGAACTGCTCGACCATGGCAGTGCTGACGAAGAAGTGAATCGCACCTCCACGCGGCACGCTCACCGCTGAGGCATAACCCTCGATCTCGTGACTCGTCGCCGGGTTGCTAATTTGCCACGACGCATTGCCCTGCTTTTGATTCTCAATCTGGATTGGGTTGAGGACCGGCGGCGGACCGCTCTTGCTTGGCCCGCTTATCTCGGCACAGGCGAACAGCGGCAGGCTGACGAGCAGGGCGAGCATCAGGGCACGCGCACTCCTGTGGCCGAACGATCGAAAACGTGGCCACGAGTCCGAATGCGATCTCGATCCATTGTCAGTCAACCTGGGGCCAAAACGCATAACAGACTTAAGAATGCTTGCAGGCAGAATCATCCGTTTCCTCATGTTGCGCGCAGTCTCCTACCCCTGATGTCCGAGGCGCGCAAAGGATTGGCCAGCTAGGGCGGGGCTCCCACCGTTAAAGGTACAGTTTAGCATGATCATTTGCACCCTGTCAGGGTTCACCAATGCGCTGACGGAACATAATCTAGGAGCGCATGGCTGCCTCAGCCTGCCTGAATATCGCCCCGTCTTCAATCGGAAGCGTGTTATGGTGGTGCCGTCAACAGGTTCTGCTTCTTGAGGCGTATCGCGATCGGTTTCGCATCCAGCTGGAGAGTTCTGGCCGTACTCTGCAGTACAACCGCCATAATGCTCGTATTGTTCTGGAACGCCGCCAGCGTTCTTGTCACAGACGAGCCGACTCCGTCGAACGTCATCGTTGTTCTGGCTGGCCAGGAGGATGGCAGCAGACTACAGAAGGGAATCGCGCTGTGGAATCAAGGCTACGGGAAAGACATTCTGCTCGATGAGAACTCACAGCTAAGGATATATGGATTCCCGAAGATCGAACTGGCTCGTGAATTTGTGGCACACCTAAAAGATAGTGCAGCAGGTCATATGCATGTGTGCCCGATTGACGGCGATTCGACGTTGCAGGAGTCGCAATCTGTAGGAAAGTGCTTGGCGCAGTACAAGCCCAGCACCGTATTGATCGTCACGTCGGATTATCACACCCGACGCGCACTGTGGACATTCGAACGAATGTTGCCGCAGTATCACTGGTCGGTCGCCGCGACGGAGAACAGCAACGAATTTGGCAAGCACTGGTGGCGGCACCGGGCGTGGGCGCGGCGCACGGCCAATGAGTGGAGCAAGCTGATCTGGTGGGAGCTTGTGGACCGCTGGCGAGGACCACCTCTGTAGCCCCTTTTCTTGTTCATCCTTTCCGTTCTCCCTCCTCTCCAAGCTGTAACGGCTAAGATACTTCCAGGTTCCCTCGGCCCGGTTTCTTGGGTCTCCCCGTCTTCTCTTCGGCGACCGCTTTCGTGAAATAGTCGAGCGAGAGCTGCAGGCCGGTCTCCAGATCAATCTTGGGTTCCCAGCCCAGCAACTGCCGCGCCTTGGTAATGTCGGGCCGGCGTTGCTTGGGATCGTCCTGCGGGAGTGGTTCGTAGCGAATTCGGCTTTTGGATCCGGTTATTTTCAAAACCGCCTGGGCGCATTCAAGAATCGTGAACTCCTTGGGATTGCCGATGTTTACGGGCAGGTGCTCGTCCGACTTTGCCAGTCGTAGCAAACCATCAATCTCATCGCTCACGTAGCAGAAGCTGCGCGTCTGATTGCCGTCGCCGTAGACGGTGAGATCTTCGCCGCGCAGAGCCTGCTTCATGAAATTGGGTACGACGCGGCCATCATTGACTTGCATGCGCGGGCCGTAGGTGTTGAAGACGCGGGCGATGCGCGTATCCACATTGTGGTAGCGGCGGTAAGCCATGGTCGCGGCTTCGCTGAAACGCTTGGCTTCGTCGTAGACCGAACGCGGGCCGATAGGGTTCACGTGACCCCAGTAGGTTTCCTTTTGGGGATGTTCCAGCGGGTCGCCGTAGCACTCGGAAGTGGAAGAAACCAGATACTTCGCCCCGCACTTGCGGGCAAGATCGAGAGCGTGAAACGTTCCCAGCGATCCGGCCTTGAGCGTAGCAATGCCGTGCGTGCCATAGTCAACGGGGCTAGCCGGGCTGGCAAAGTGGAAGACGTAGTCGACTGTGCCCACATCGAAGGGTTCGCAAATATCTTTTTCCAGCAACTCGAATGCCGGTTCGCTGCGCAGATGCGCGAGGTTGGCGCGGCGTCCGGTGAGCAGGTTGTCAACCGCCACAACCCGCCAGCCTTCGGCGAGCAGGGCATCGCAGAGATGGGAGCCGAGAAAGCCCGCCCCACCGGTGACGACGGCGCGTTGCTGTCGGCTCATGCTTTCTTGCCATTCCTCAAGACGGCAGCGGGAACGTCGTCGGCATGACAGGCTGCGCGCCCCACGCTGTAATAGGTGAAACCTTGGGCGGCCATCACTTCGGGATCATACAGATTGCGCCCGTCAATCACGATGGGATACTTGAGTTCCTGACGGAGCCGGTTGAGGTCGAGGTTGGCGAATTCCTCCCATTCGGTCAAGATCAGCAAGGCATCCGCCAGGTGGGCCGCTTCATACGCGGAGTTGGCGAACTTAATGCTGGAACCCAGGATTTCTTGGGTGCGATCCATGGCGGCGGGGTCGTAGGCGGTGATCCTGCAGCCCTCCTGCAAGAGCGCTTGCACCAGAAAAATGGCCGGGGATTCGCGGATGTCGTCGGTGCCGCCTTTGAAAGCCAGGCCGAGCACGGCCAGATTCTTGCCGCGCAGGGTCCACAGCGCGCTGCGGATTTTCCGCAGAAAGCGCTGGCGCTGTTCCTCGTTGATGCGCATGACTTCGTCGAGTAAGCGGAAGTCGTAGCCGGATTCCCGCGCTACGGCGCGAAAAGCCATGATGTCTTTGGGGAAACAAGAGCCGCCATAGCCAATGCCGGGATTCAGG
>Ga0187771_10000398_pt1 | contig 26474 bp, 17 predicted proteins | sample 0116_SJ02_MP15_1_FD_133139 | JGI IMG/M metagenome (GOLD analysis project Ga0187771, IMG submission 133139) | Tropical peat soil microbial communities from peatlands in Department of Meta, Colombia - 0116_SJ02_MP15_10_MG | ecosystem: Environmental > Terrestrial > Soil > Wetlands > Peat | place... | reverse complement strand
GGGCGGGGTTAGAGGGAATCGACCCCCGGCTGGGCAAGACCTGGTCCATTTGCGCGGGATGGTTCGACTACGACAACGACGGCTGGCTCGACCTGTTCGTGGTGAACTACTGCGTTTGGGGCCTGGACAAGGACCCCTACTGCGGGTCGGCACGGACCGGCCGCCGTGCCTATTGCCATCCTTCTAAATTCGCCCCGCTTCCCAATGCCCTGTATCATAACAACCACGACGGAACCTTCACGAACGTCTCGGAAACCTCCGGCATCGGCCGGCACCTGGGCAAGGGCATGGGCGTCGCCTTCGCCGATTACGACAACGACGGGTACACCGACGTTTTCGTCGCCAACGACACCACGCGCAACTTCCTTTTCCATAACAACGGCAACGGGACGTTCAGCGAAGTCGGCCTGCAGGCGGGTGTCGCTTACAACGGCGACGGCGTGGCGCTCTCCTATATGGGCGCCGATTTTCGCGACGTCGATAACGACGGCTATCCCGATCTCTTCGTCACCGCCATTTCCAATGAGACCTTCACCTATTTTCACAATGTCGGGGGCCGGTACTTTGAAGACCTGACCCAAACCAGCGGGCTGGGGCGGCTGAGCATCTTCCTGAGCGGGTGGAGCAACGGGATCTACGACCTAAACAACGATGGCTGGAAGGATCTCGTGGCGGTGAACTCCCACGTCAACGACAACATCGAGATGGAGATGAATGTGCCGTTCCGCCAGAAGAATGCCGTCTTCGCCAATACCGGCGCCAAATTCGTGGACGTATCGGAAGCGGCGGGGCGGGACTTCCAGCTTCCCGAGGCTCACCGCGGATGCGCATTCGGGGACCTGGACAACGACGGAAGAATCGACCTCGCGGTATCCGTGCTGAACCGTCCGGCGGAAGTCTTTCACAACGTTTCGGAAGGCGGCGCTCACTGGTTGCTGGTCAAGACGGTGGGCACGCGAAGCAATCGCGATGGGATTGGAGCCAAGCTGCGGCTTGAGTCGGAGAGCGGCGTCCAGTATAACCACGTTTCCACGAGCGTCGGCTATGCCGGTTCCAGCGACCGGCGGGTGCATTTCGGGTTGGGCAAAGACACGCGCGTGAAGTCGTTGACTATCATGTGGCCCAGCGGCGTCCGACAGGAACTTCACGACCTCAAAGCCGATCAGGTGCTCACCGTGGTGGAGCCGAGGATGTAGCTTTGGTGGGCTTGTGCGGCTGCTTCCTGCCCAATGCGCGCTGAGTGAAATGCTGCGGGGGGGACGCCGTGAAGCTTGGTGGACCTGAGGGGATTCGAACCCCTGACCCCCTGGTTGCAAAACACACGCCGAATATGCATCTTGTTGGCTCGCTTAGCTATTTCTTCGGTCCTGTAGCACGGTTTTGCTTGGTATTCGGGAGGTTTTGTTCCCAAGTTGTTCCCATTGCCATCGAGTTGAGGCCCGGGACCAGTGAGGTGCTAAGCGGATTACAGAAAGCGAACCGCCAAGCGCCCTGGAGCCCAATCGGTCCTCGAGTTTCCAAGCCCTCTTGTTCCTAACGCAAGTTATGCACTTCTCCAACGGGAACTTGTTTTCGGTCGCTGAAGCGAGAATCGTTCGTCGGATGGCAGAGGATTCTAAATTTCGCCTTTTTTGAGATAAAGAACAGCGGTCCCGGCAAAGGGAGGAACAAACTTCACGTGAGTCCCTCCGCGAATTGTTCCTCCTTTGAGTGTCGCGCTCGTGTGCGGATTGAACCATTCCACCGAGAATGTCGTCGGCGGGCCTGAAAGGTCAACATAGAATGACCCGCTACCGGGCTGGTAAACCAAGTATTCCGTTCCGGGATCGGCTAGGCAGTAGCGCGTAGATGAGAGCTCGTTCCATGGAACCATGGCAGCTAAATTCATCGTCTCGGCGTACGAACGAGTCTGCCCCATCATTGCGTTCACTGAAGGCCAAGGGGGAAGCGTCGCTTCGAAAATAGAGTAATCGTATTTGTCCATGTAAAGGGTGTTAAGGCCCCTCAGGAAGCTCTTCCATACCCATTGCTCGTTATCCTGCTGCGTCCCAAATGCCCCCCAGAGGTGATCCGTGTCTGAAATGATCACCTTGCTCCCATCGGACGCCGGGGGGTCCCAACCGTATCCGTCCGAAGCATCAGGTGAAATCCAATCTGCAGGGCTGTTCATGAGGGTCTTGTTGCTTCCATTGTTCTCTTTCGACCATTGGAATGTCATCCCGACGGGGTGTTGCATGGGCTTTCCAGCTTCATACTTGTGGATGAAATCGATCATGCGATACTGCCATTCTGTCGATTGTGGATCGCTTTCGTTGCTTATCTCGTAGAGGACATTCGTCAGATCGTTCACCGTGTCGATCACCTTGCGGACGTACGCCTCCTGCCTCTGAGTGACCGCTGGGATTTCCAGCGTATGGGTTGCCTTGCCCTCTCCGGTATGCCTAGGGTCTCCGTCAATTCCGTTGATGTTATTGAAGGCGTTGTAGGGGTGGAAAGGCCAGGGAAGCCAGCCATCGTGCGTCACATCAAACCCCTGAAAAAGCATAATGGAGACGTAGACACCGCGATCCCGAGCGTCAATGACTCTTGACCGCAGCCTATCGAAGTATTCCTGATTGAACTGATCCAAATTGAACTTAGGCAGCATGTCCCGTGCCAGTTCCGGGCCCGTCCGGGGGTACGGCAGGGGCGAAACCGTAAAGCAGGGATTTACAGCCCATTGCTTACCTTGGGGACTTTCCCACGTCCACAGCCGGAAGAAGTTGTGATTATGTCGCTGCAAGAAATCCAGATAGTCAGCGTACGAAAAGGGGTGCTGAACGGGTCTGAAATCCTGAAAGTTATTCCAGGTGTGCGAGCCGGTGAGGTATATCGCTTTTCCCGATCCATCGGTGAAGTAGCGCGGATTGGATTTGAGCGGTCGGAGTGGCCCCAGAGAAGGCGTTGTCTGAGCCGTGTCCGGACGCGACGCCGAGCAGAGAATCAGGGCCCCTCCTAGCGCGAGCGCCAGCGATTTCAACGTGGGAAAAGGAAGCCTCATATTGTGCCTCCGGGTCCATTTCATGTCGCACCACGCAGTGCCAAGACGCTGATCGCTTTGGCGATCCTTATAGCTCCTGACGCGTGTTCCTTGTGTTCCAGGAAGCCACCCTAACTAAACGGCAGGCAGTGCGCGAGGTTCCCGCCACCGGTTCTGAACATGATCGACGAAGGCCTCGGCGACCTTGCACCCAGATTCCATGCCTCGGAAGGTCTGCATCGCCTCGTGCAACGGCCACCAGTCGCGGATCGTGAGAGTGTTCGCAAAGCAAGCTTCACGCTTTTGTGTCTCCGCCTCGGTTATGTCCACGTAGTGATTGGGCCAGAAGTTCTGCGTCTGGTGACCTGATTCGACTTCGTAATAGCAGAGCAAAAATTTCTTCCGGCTTTCCAACCATGCATCATAAGTTAGAAGGGAAGCGGTTCTGTGGTCTCGATGGCTGTCGATGGGCCAGTGGGTGAACACTATGTCGGGTTGTTCGGCGAACAAAACCTCGGCAAACTCCTTGTAACGAGACGGACTTACCTCAGTGTGCGCATTGATCTGGTTCATAAAAACCAATCGAGCTTTGAGGAGAGCACAAGATCTAATCGCATCGGCCGATCTCTTGGCGGCGAGCTCCTTGTTAGGTATACGAAGTTCCGCAGCGATGATCTCCGAATCCCCGTGGGTTAGGGAGAGGGCCACAACCTCGTGTCCATGATTCGCATAAATGGCCATTGTCCCGCCGCAGCCGGCTTGCGGATCATCCACATGTCCACCAATTACCACTACCTTGAGCTTTGGTTGTGGAGAAGGTGACTCGACACTTGCGAGCGAGTCGATGGCTGGCAGTCCTATCGCAGCGGCGCGCACCACCCTTGACGACTTCTCGAGTAGAGCTCGCCGGTCCATGTTCGTCATCGGAGCCAGCCCCCACCCATTTTCACTCGAATAATTGATGCCAATTGCTTTTCAGCCGGACATTTGGGTCCAGGCCTATATACCGTAATACCTGCGCATTTTCCTTAGATTATCTAGAGTGCGCGAATGTCCCGCACCGTCGGGCTCGCGAAGGCGGGCAGGCAAGGTCCAAAAGGCTCGCGAGGTACTCCAAAACCAAGCCTCGAACCCGAGGATGCTTAGCCGGACGAGCTTGGCCTGCCCGCAGGCTAGTGTGTCGTCATTTCAGGGAAAATCTGACAGTCCGAGGCAACACTAATAGCGGACGGAGATGTGTGTAGGTCCCACCTTGCCTGGTATTCTGATTCTCTCCGAGCCGGCATTAAAGTCCTGCCAGGGTTTCCCATCAATCTCCACGGAATGGATTCTCATTCCAACGGGAGCTCGCACAACTAACCACGCCTTCGTAAACTTATCGCGCGTGGGTAATTCAACGTCCGCTTCAACCCCTATGCTAGTCCCTTCAATTCGGTACGTAACCGGACCGAAATAAGTAGGGGCCTTGTGGACTTCAATTTTCTTGCCTGCTCCGAACCAACGGCGAGGGGCACCCGGAGCCAACCACAGTGTGTCTCCATCCTCCAGCACTAGCGTGTCACGCAGCCAATTGAGAAACCTCAGCTCGTCTGAATTCTTATAAAACGGCCCACTTCCGCGTCCCCACCCCCTGTACTCCTCCGTGAACGCGCCCACATCAGCATAAAAGTGGGACGCAAAATCGTTATAAAGGTTTCGAACGGCAGCCGGGACTTCGTGTCGAAGAAGGTAGGGTAGAATGGGATTCTGAATATTCGCCTCCCACACCCAACCTCCGCGGCTAAACCAGTATTTGTCGTCGACCCAACCATGCACGTTCAATCCAAATGATGTGGACATGGTCAAGTTGTCTTCCCAATCATCCAAGATCCAGCCTGCAATAGGCTCCTCCGGATGAAACACACCTGTTATCAGAAGGATAATTGGCCCGTAAAGGACCTCGCGAGCAGCAGACATGCGATACAGGGGGAGCACCGAGTTTCCGGAATACCGTGCGTATACCCCCACCCGTCCTGGGCCAAAAAGCCTGAACCGTTGATGAGATTTGGTTGGGACATATGGAACATAACTGTTGTCACGAAGGCGCGTCACGGGGGCCGCTTGTGACGCGCGGCGGACAGCTTCGCGGAGGTCGTTCGCGAATGCCGTCGCCTCCTGGGAGTAATGCGCGCTTTCCGGTGCTCCGACGTCGGCAAGTGCCTGTGCGAGCCGTGTCATCCCCGCCACAGCGAAGGAATCGACGGCAAACCAGTTAGCCCAGTCGTCATTGTCCTCGAGATGGCCCGCAGGCAGGAGCCCATACTCAGGCGCTTTCTCAGCCCCGTCGTACACCTGGGTAAGCCTTCGCTGCTCTATTATCCAGTCGGCAGCACGCATCATGCTCGGTGCGGCGTAGTGGAACCATTCCTTGTCGCGTGTGAAAAAATAGTGCTCTCCTAGAGCCCAGAGAACGATTCCGTGGTCCAGGTTGTACCAGTGTTGATAGGTGTAATCATATTCTGGATCGACGCGGGTCCCGTAGTAGACCCCGCGCTGATCGCCTGTAAAGGTGCCTGGAAACGGCTCAGACCCCTGGAGGCGTATCAGCGTCTCCAAATAGCGTGTGGCCCGGGCATGATCGCCTAGGGCGTCGAGTGCCATGGCTTGCATCCCTGCTTCATGTGCGTACTCATCATAAACGTAACTCGCGGGCGGAAGAATGTATAAGCCTGATTTAGGATCTTTCGTGACGCTAATGCGAACATGGATGCTGTTCGCTTTGGCCAAATTCACAAACCGCTTTTCCGGAATTTCGAAGGGGATTGAATCTGCTGTTGTCGCCCTCCAGTAGCTGACCACACGCGCGCGCTCCGCGCCGTAGTCAAGTTCGGCGAGGCGAGCGCGTTCGGCTTCCGAGAGCCAGGGAATGAATGGGATCGCAATGAACACCGGCTTTTCCTGTCCTGGGTCAAGCGGGATCTCCATCTGAATCCCGTGCAGGGACTTCGACTCGTAGGGCACCTCGGCAAGCAAGGCCCCTGCGGAATCAGGTACGTGCACATGTGCTCGAACCAATTGCCGGTTGGCTTCAAGTAACATACCGTTTTCCAAAGAAACCTTTTCAGCTGGGTCGGTTGCCAGCCACAATTGTGATTGAGTGGACTTCATCCCCTCGTTGTGCGCGGTGATCTTCACCATCAAGACAGAAGGTGTATGTTCGCTTCGGGCCGGATCCTCTGGCCCTAGCGGTCCTGACAAAAGTGTGGCGAAAGCTTCCTCGGTGTAGCGGATTTCTCCAGACGCCCAGGTAGCTTCAGCTATGGGAAGGTAATTCTCTAAGATAGAAAGCTTCGAATCCTTGGCAGCGGGGCGAAAATTTGGCGGGGACCCCGTACCAATACGCCAGGAGATTCGGTCCTCAGGCCATTCTAAGCTCCTCAGCTCAGCGCCTTTCGCCTTCGTGCCGCGTTTACTTATCGTGATATGCCCGCCCCATTCAAATGCAAACTTCTGCCAGCTCGAATCTGCACCCAACGGAAGATACAGCCGCCCTGCCCAACCCCGCACGATAGGATCCGGTGGCGGAATCTCTTTCGAAGCCCTCTCGTACGTCTGTTCGGGCTCTAGAGGAATGCGTTCACGAACCGTCCATCCGGTCTTGACAATTGAGGGCGTGAAATGCGGACCGTCCGCGAGCGTCACGTAGGCATGGAAGTCAGGGACGTAAAGGGGACCCTTTTGGACATCAGGAACCGCAAACGAAAAGGTGCGCTCTCCGGCTTCGAGTGTCACAATCGTGGTGTCATGGGAGCCGGGCAGAGACGGAGCTGCGGACACGAGCCGGACCGTCAAGCCACGGAGGGCGCTATTGGTTCTGATCCTAAAGTGTTCCATCTCCGCGAAATCGCCTGGGGTAGCGTTCCAAGGTTCGACATCTGTTAAGTCGCCGTTGTAAACCCGGATCCTTCCTCGCCACTCGTATGACGCAGTCTCACCAGCGCCGAGCTCAATTCGCAGTTTGACAGGCTGTTGGACCGACCCGGTGAACACCTCTACTCGATCAAGTGCGGGCTCCGAGGCAAACACCAGCCTCATTTTGAGCGTGCGCCTGTACTCGAGCCCTGCGAGATTGCTGGTGTTAGGGTTCTCGTATCCTTCCAGCGGCAGGAACCTGTATCGGCAGGTTGCATCCTGGCGTTCCCTCTTAGTTGCTGCCTTCAGCCACCTGCCCTGCCAGGGATCGTCGACGGGATCGTCAATCGATGGCAATTCCTCTGGTGGTGGATAGGGCCATGTAACGAACCAGTACTCAACCGCAGCATCGATCGCTGTGCTTCCCGGTCGAAAGTGAACGCGCACTTCATTGATGTCACGTTCCTCAGCCCACTGCAAGCCATAGATGTAGCGCCCGTCGCTAGCCCTTTCGGCTGTTCGGCCAGCGTGTTGTGCCTCGTTATAGTCGAAGGCAACCTGCAAGAAGTTCCGATCGGCGGCGCAGCAGCGTCGCCCGAATGGGGCAATGTCGAAAAGCTGGCCCCAAGCTGCCTCCGAGAGCAGCAACATAACCATCCAGCTTGTAATAACCCTCGCTCGACTCATATGTTCACCTGGCTTGCAGGGGCAGGCCATCGAGGAAGACTCTGCGTGCGGTCAATTCCCATCGCTTGGTCGGGAACACACATGGCGGGCAAACCTGACCAGGTGCTGTACGAGCACGTCACCGACGTCTTCCCGATAGCGAAAGTCCCCATTGATCATTGGCGTGAAATAAGCGGGATAACTGAACTCCTTCTCTAAGTCATACTTATCAGGAGTTGGAATATAGCCGATATAATCGTTCGTGTACCCGGCCACCCATACCTTCCAGTCTGGCAGCATTTGGCTGATTTGATCCGCAAAGGTATTAAAGACTTCTCCAGGATCGGAAGCGATCAGGACATTCTGAATCAGGGCGACTTGAATCTCTGTGTCTCTCTCGTTTAACGGGAGGCGACGAAACCGATCAAAAAGAGCGCGCGACGAATCTCGATCAAAACGGAGCAGGTTCCTGGCTCTCAGGCTGAGATTAGGCTCCTTAAGCAATTCATCGTCTAATTCCATCTTTCTGCTGACCAGCGCCCTATCCGTCGGCACGAGCGGTAGGCTGATCCCCGTTTTATCCATATCAACTCGTTCGACCTTCATCGGTGATGCGTTCTTCACCGCCTCCCGAATATCCTGGGCGAAGAGGTCCGAAAGCCGTTCCAGGCTCGCCAAACACTCGGCTAAGGGCACGTGGTTGATGCGCCCAACCGGATTAATGTCGCCGCATGACCCCTGCAGGTAGACGCCCACTGCGCCAGGGTAATCCCTGAGTACCTTTTCGATGGCGACTCCGGTCAGGTCTTTTGAGTATTGGCGGTTCTCCTCGGACATCAAGACGTTGTGTACGCTGTAATTTACAATGAAACCTAACAATTTAGTGCCTTGCATGAACTTGAGGACTCGCACGGATTTGTCTGTTGGGCCATTTTCGTACTCGCGGTTTGCGGCAACTCCCTCCACGGGAGCCTCTCCGTAATACAAATCGACGACGTGCAAATTGTGCGAAGCATCTTCGACAGCCTGTGCGATCTTGCCTGGAAGTTCGTTCAAGTACTTTTCGTCTTGTGCACCCCACCCGATCCACCGCGGGACAGCAGGCCCCGAATGTGTGTGGGATGCGTTCACCATGACCCGTTGACCCGGAATTCCCGTGGTTCTCGCTACTTCTTCCCGAACTTTCTGCGTCAGAGCTTGACTGACCGCCGCCAAGTCGCACGCCACAATCGCTATCCGTCTGCCGTCAGTTTCCATCACAACCGCGTGCGCCATCAGGGGGTCGTGGATGCCAGTTGCCCTTCTGTCGTAATAGGGTCCAAATCCAGCCATTTCAAGGCCCAATGGGGGAGTTATGTCGACTGTAGCGAAACCCGCCCGCAAGCTGCTAGCAAAAGCTGTGCTGCGAACAATCAGGAACGCCGAAAGGCAAAGAATTAGGCAGAGACGGTTGCTTAGGATCATCTATCCTCTACTAGCGCAAATCAGGCAAAACCCTGGCGGTGACAGGAATTGTTAGAGGAAGTGCATGGAATACCAACGTCTAACCTTGTGTTCATCTTTTCAAGCTGACGGCACAAGACAAGAGTTTGCATGCTCGAACCAAAAATCGAATGTAAATGGTCCGGCCCCTTGGATCTGGGCTTCCGTTTTACCTAGGGGCGAACCTCGATAATACGGAAGAACTCTGCCACCTTTACAGAACGCCTATCCTTTAGTTTCTCGAAACGACTAGTCTGCGCTTCCGCGCGTACATCGTTGGTGCGCTCATAGAGAATCATGAGGTTGAGGGTCGCGGTGTAATTCTCCGGGTCTAATTCGAGGGCCCGTTTGAGATTCCTCTCTGCCAGAGCATATTGTTTTTCTTTCAAGCGCACGTGTCCCAGTTCGGCGTAAGCATCCGCGTAATTGCGATTGGCCTCCAGAGCATGTTTCAGCTCGATCTCAGCCTTCGGCAGATTGTCCTGCTGGTCGGCGATACGCCCCAGATAATAGTGCGATCCTGCGGATGTTTCAGGATGATTGGCCACGCTTTCCAACTCTGTTCGGGCCGGTTCAAGCTTATGGTTATAGAAATAGGCGACTCCGAGTGCGAACTTCCCACGGAAGTCTTGCGGTCTTAGTTCGCAATATTCCCGGAAGCGTGAGACGGCTTCGGGCAGATCCAATTCCAGGGAGACGGCGCCAAGGGCATAATTATAATAAGGATTGCTCGGATCGAGAGTTGCCGCCTGCTTCAACGAATTGTAAGCCTCGCGGCCTAAATCCATCTCCACGCAGACCATGCCAAAAAAGAAGTGGACGCCTGCGTTTTGAGGCTCCAAGTCCCGCGCATGCGCCAGATAACCCAGTGCCGCGCGGTAATCACGTTGCTGATCCGCAACGCGCGCCAGTTCAATGAGCGGCGAAACCGAGTTCGGCTGTCCCTCCGCTTCCTTCTCCAGGATGGCGCGAGCTCGGTCCAGTTGTCCCAGGCGTTTATAAACGAGACCGAGTCGGTGCATGGTGGTGAAAGAAGCAAGCCGTCTGTCGACTAGGGCCCCTAGAAACTGCACCTCCAAATCGTCGCGTTGGTGGGCCTCGAGTGTTGGGAGAATCGAAATGACGTCCGCCTCAGTGAGCCCTGGATTGGCCAGCAAGTGGGCTGCTTCAGCATCCGCCTGCGAGCGCTCCCCAAGTCCTACCTGATCAGCACAGCGAAGGCTCAGAACCTGAGCCCGCTCTTGCTCAGCTGAGGCTAGCCGTGAGAGGTGCTCAAGAGACTCCCTGTAAGACCCTCTTTGCTCTAACAAGACCGCGCTCTGGTAATTCGCCTCGTCGTTTGATGGTTCAAATTTCAATAGTTGCCGATAAATCTCGAGGGCCTTCAGACGTCCCCGAGGATGTGCCACCGCATTTTCCTGGTAAAGGTGACCCAGGTTCAAGTAAGCGCCGGAAAGGCGACCATCCTTCCCAATGGCATCCTTGAAGTCGGATTCGGCGGCTTGGTACTGACCTTGTTGAGCATCGACAACTCCTAGGAGGTTGTAGAATCCCGCCTCATTCGGGTATTTTCCCAACGCACTCGTCAATTGGCGCCTAGCCTCCGTCAAGTTGTCCTGCCGGATGAGCTGTTGGATTTGCTGAAGTAGATCATGTGCAGCAGTTGAAATTGCGCGCACTCGCTGGCAGGGGGACAGGATACCTATCAATACGAGGGCCACGGAAAGGCGGATATTGCTCATACGAATACCAGGGCAGCTCGCCCTAACGTGCTCTAACCACCTTACCACAAACTTCAACTCGAACAAGGTTCCAGAGCCGGCCCCATAGTACACGGCTGCTGTATGGCAATCGCCTGATCAACTCAGACAGCAGCCTACCATATTCGGAGTTCGTGTTTCGCAGGAAAGCCGGGCCCCTAATTAGGCTCTAGGGTACGGCGGTGTACGGCCGAGACTTCCGTGAATTTCACCAGGAAGCTTTACTCCTCTTGGTCGCACCACCGACACCTCAGCCCTTGTGGCTTTGCCCGTCTCCGGTCCTTGGATCGTTGATATGCCCCACAGCTTGCAACTATTTCGGGGATCAGAACGTCAACCTCGCCCCCACCTGGATATTCCGCGGAGCAGTGACACCTCCGTTCCACATTCCGAAACTTGGGCTCGCCACATCAGTGGTAAACGCTCCGAGATTGGTGTAGAAGGAGGCATACTGTTGTGTGCCTATGTTGAACGAGTGCCAGTTCCACAGATTGAAGAACTCTGCTCGGATCTGGAAACGGACTCTCTCGGTAATCTGTGTGTCCTTAATTAGCGCGAAATCCTGGTTGTAATAGGGAAAGCCACGGAGATTGCTCACTCGCGACCCCTGCCCTAGATAGAAGTTGAAGCTGCTAGGTTGTTCGAAGGCTCCCGCATTAAAAAGCGGCTTATTCGGGTCGAAGCTGCCTTTCGACTGGGCGAACGGATTCGCTCCAGGGAGGAGTCCCGGGATACAAATAGCCTGAAACTCGCCCGGCACGTTGCAATAACTCGAGGTGAATATGAAAGGGCTGGCCGAGGAAGCATGAAAAACGCCGCTGGCCTCCCAGCCTCCCAATACCTCATTCACCGGAGATCGCGCATTTGTGAGCCAATGCTTGCCCCTTCCAAAGGGCAACTCGTAAGTGAATGCAACTGAAAGAGTCTGGGGTACATCCTCGCTTGAAAGACTCTTGTTGCGCCCTCGCTGAAATGGAGAAATTATACCAGTCGTTATTCCTTCTTCTGTCCATGGTAAGGCTGTTTCAACATCAGTAAGGAGCTTTGAGAGAGTATAGGAGGTCAGCATCCAGATGCCGTGGGAAGCTCGCTTCTCCAGTTTTATCTGGAGGGAGTGATACGTAGAGTTCCCAGCAGTCTCATCCAAACCTTGCAAGCCTCCGCAATACTGTGGATAAGGCATAAGTGCCTGAGCCACATAGGGTGCGCAAGCTTGCATCTGCGAGGCCCAACCCACATAGGGCGCGGCGACGCCGTCCACTACTGTGTCGTTGGGCCCAAACTGATCAAACAGCTTGGCGCCCATCGAGGAAAGCAGTGAAGGGTTGAGAGCGTTGATCGGTGCTGTGTCCGAGTAGAGTCGAGTGCCCTTGTTCCCTACGTACGCCGTGCTCACATAAAGATTGTTTGTAAATTGGTGCTCGATGGTCAGATTCCAGTCCTGGGTGTAAGGCAGCCGATTGCCATCGAGGGGGCGGTAATTCGGTCCGCCTTGGCCGTTCAGGAAGGTAGGATCGATAAACGGCGGGTGTACAAAGTTCTGGGAAAAACCTTGGCTCAGAACGAAAGCAGCCTGCATCCCCCCTTGCGTACTCGAGAAAGCCGGGTTGGAGTTGAAACCGTCCTGCGCCACGCCCAAATTCCAGCTCGGCATCTTTACGTCGCCATAGAAGATGCCATATCCAGTTCTGACGACGGTGCGCGAAGTCATTGAGTATGCGATCCCGAGCCGGGGTGCGAATGCCTTGTAGAAAATTTTCTCCGGATACGCTGCCCCGTAGCTGGCCGAACCCCAACCGTTTCCAGCAAAGGCCAGCGTCCCCGGCAGATTCCCTGCGCCCGGGTTAGAAGCCAAGGGATCGAAGAACGATTGGCGGTTAAACTTCTCGGAAACGGGAGTTTTCAGATCATATCGAATACCATAGTCGACGCTCAATTTTGGACTTACCTTCCAAGTGTCCCCGAAATGTGCGATGTAGCTTCGCTTCCGCGGGTAGGCTGATGCACCATCGCCGTAAACAGTTTCGTTTGCATTGTCCACTTGTCCCAGGAGGAAACTCGCGATGGGGCTGCCACTCTCGATACCCTGCAGACCTGTTTCGGTGCGGACGAAGTAGAAGTTTCCGGACTGACTATAATTCTGTGTCAAGTTGATCTCGTCCCTGACGTGTTCGCCACCAAATTTGAAGAGATGCTTGCCTCGACTCCACGTCACCAGATCGTTCGCAATGTAACTTACGCTTATCTTGCTACGGGGAGCGGCCCCTGGAGACCCTCCAAACGGGTTGAACCCATCACTGAAACCAATGAAAGGAGGATATGGGTGACCAGCCACACCCGGAATCTCCGGCAACTGGCTTGCGTACGCCGTATCGACCGGATTTTGCACCTCCCGGAAGACCAGGTAACCGAAAGCTGCATGGTTAAGCAGTGTAGGCCCGATAGTGTGGTCCCAGTTCAAACGGTCTACCCAACTTCCGCATGTCGCGCAGTATCGTTCATTCGCGAGTTGAGGCGGCAACACGGAAATCAGCTGTGTGGGGAACTTCTGCCAGTAGGCTGACGCGCTGAAATGGTCTTTTTCTCCAAAATATTCATCCACGCGGAAGTCCAAGAAATTCCTGTTCGCTTGTACGTTTGGAACCGCAGGGGCCAGGTAATTGTTGAGTGGTCCCGGTGAGGTCGGGTTCGGAAGGAATTTAAACCACTGCGAGGCAAGGGAGTTTTGAAGCCGAGGGTCAGAAGAACAGATTACATTCGGCGTAGCCCCATCACAGCCCATGAATTGGTCGCGTAGGAAAGGCAGGTTGTTCGGCCCGGTCGGCTGGTTGGGGTTGTAACTGGGATTGGCCTTCGTGGTAGCAGGATCATAAATCGGTATCAAATTACCGTTGCTGTCCTTCCAGTCAGTGAAGTCCCCTTGTCTTTCCTGAAGCGATGGAATCGAGAGAACGGATCGCGTCAGGCCACCCGCCTGCCGAAAGCCCTCCCAATCTACAAAGAAAAAGGGTTTACTCCTGCCTGATCTTAGTCCTGGGATCTTCACTGGTCCACCTATGGAGCCCCCGAATTCATTCTCGATGTCCTCAGGCACCGTGGGAGAACCAAACTGACGGGCATTAAGATCTGTATTCCTGTTGTACTCAAAAAGCGACCCGTGGAATACATCAGTACCCGACTTCGTTTCAAGAATCATTGCCCCTGAGGCGCTGTTGCCGTACTGCGGCTCGTAGTTCGAAGTCAGCACCTTCACCTCGCTGATCATGTCGGGGCTTTGTGGTAAGTCGTAGGCCACATTCATTAACCCGTCGTAGCCACCGGTATAATGCATTCCGATCCCATCCAAGATGGTTTCACCTTCGTATATCAACCCCCCATTGATGTGCGCCGAGCCTGGGTCATTAACCGGTGAGGACACGCCAGGGACCAGAGTTACGAGTGCACCCATATTCCGTGGCCCACCAGAAACGATCAAAGGTAACTCGGTGAGCGTTTGCGGCGAAATTCCTGTCTTCAGCTCGGCGTTGTCGTAGTTGAGTGGAGAGGCATTTGCTGACACTTGAACCATTTGCTGGGTGGCCCCCACTTGTAGAGTGAAATCAATTCTGGCATTTTGAGCAATCTGCAAATTAATGCCGTCCCGCACTGCTGTCTCGAAACCGCTCGCCTTCACCGTCATGCTGTAATTACCCGGCTGGAGGAGCGGTATTACGTAGTAGCCCTCGTTGTTCGATTCCGATGTGCGAGTCAGACCAGTGTCTTTATTCAGGAGCGCGAGACTGGCCCTGGGCACCACCGCGCCGCTCGGGTCCGTGATGAGCCCCGAAACCTGAGCTGACTGGTTCTGGGCGTATGCGCCCGCAGCAATAAAAGCAACGACGACCATCACTCGTGTCGCAAGACCACGAAGACTTCCCCCTGCGAGACGGCTCATAGATTCCTCCTCGTCTGCTTGATGATGTTGACCCAGAACCCGGCGCTTGTAAGTAAAGTCTGGACATGCAGCATTAGAGCCAGAGCTAGCGCTACGCCCGCTGCCTCGCACGCGAAGTTGTCAAGCTGGTTACACTGCTCATTTCTTGCCAGCCCAGCTTTGGCAGCATGTTCGCCGACCGTGTTTCTCGTTATCCGAGCCATTCGGGGTTTGCGCCTTGAAAAGCCTGTCACACCTCTTGTACTTGGGGTGTACAGGCTACAGTCAGATGGTATACCATGATACCAAAAGAAGATTGCGTGTCAAGCGATATTTTTCTGTTCAAACTTTTTCCACTTGCAAAGCCAAATCGCAAATGTTATATCATGAGGTCTTATGGTATACCAGCAAACGCCAACCCGATGTATTTCGATTCCTTAATCTCGAGGCTGTGGAACGCCCCTAGGTCCGAACTGGTCCTGGAGACCGAGTCCGTAGAAGATACTGCGTTGTTGCTCTTGCGGACATGATAAGAAGAAGGAGTCCTTGCCCAATGTTTAAGACGGTTAACCGCGACTCCACTCTCACCGAACGTGCCAACGAGCAAATCGAGGGTCTGATTGTCAGTGGTGCCATACGCCCAGGTGATCGCCTCCCACCCGAGAGAGAGTTGGGCGAAATGTTAGGGGTCAGCCGAACGGTCGTACGGGAAGTCGTCAGGTCGTTAGTAGCGAAAGGTTTGGTGGAGGTTCGAACGGGTTCGGGGACTTATGTTCGAAAGATTGGCCCTGACATCATGACGGCTCCCTTGGACTTGCTCCTGCGCGCCAGCGCTCTGCGGTCTGAGGAGATTCACGAGGTGCGAACGCTGGTGGAAGTCAGGATCGCCGAATTGGCAGCGGTCCGGGCACGGCCTGATGATATCCGAGCCATGGAGGAAACGATCGATGTTTTGGAGGACCAATCCATCACCCCGCACGTGTATGCAGAAGCCGATGTTGCTTTCCATTGCCATCTTGCAGCGGCCACGCAGAACCCTCTGCTCCTTGCTCTGGTACAGTCTCTTAATACGGTCATGTTTCAGGTGCGCTTGCGCGCAGCGTCGGCTCTGGGTGATGTCCCAAGAGACCGTGCAGTTTTCTATCACTCTCAAATCTTGGAACGTGTGAAGGCACGCGACGCGGAGGGGGCGCGAGCCGCAATGGTAGGGCATCTTGCTTATGCTCAGGAGGTCATGCGCCTGACCGAGAAGAGCAGCGGAGAGGACACTCTGGGTCGCCAGCGCACGCCTCAAGTGCAGCACGATCATGAGGCTGGTGGTTGAGACAGGCGAGGCAGCACCCTCGCAGTACGGTGTTCTAGTTGGCTGGCAAGTTGCTCATGCCCCGCCCAATGTCAGGCGGTCGATGAGCCGTCCAACGTTTTCTTTTTGTAAGCTGGCCGCAAAACGGCAGAGACTATAGTTGGTGCGAGCTACCCAGGCATGACGTTGATGTTTCCCCGCAAATCCGCGATTGCGATAGCTCTTTCATTGTCGATCGTATCGCTCGCCGTCAAAGCACAGGAACCCGCAGCCTCCTCAGCATCGCTAGTGTCGGTCCAGGGGTCTACAGTTCAAACAGCAAGGAGGCAATCATCGTCCGGATTGGTAAAGATCAATCACGTCGTGTGGATCATGCAGGAGAATAGGACCTTCGATAGCTACTTCGGCACTTTTCCGGGCGCGGATGGGATACCGCCGCGCACTTGTCTCCCCAAACTTCCGGGGAGCAGCGATTGTGTCGCGCCGTTCCATATGCCCAATTTGTTTGCCACTTGCGATTTGCCGCACGAGTGGGAGCACGCCCATGCGGTTTATGACAACGGGAGAATGGACGCCTTTGTCTGGGTAGAAGGTACGCCCTACACCATGGGTTACTACGACGAGAGGGACATCCCGAACTACTGGGAGTATGCGCGGCGCTTCACGCTCTGCGATGCTTTCTTCTCGTCTCAAATGGGGGAGAGCCTGACGAACCATCTTTATTCGGTTGCCGCGCAATCGGGCGGCATGATCGGCGGCGCGAGGGATGTCGAGGAGGTCGAGAAAATCCGGGCCGATCCCGGGGGCTTCAGCTTTGCCGCGATGGTGGACCTGCTCAACACGGTCAAGCTGACCTGGAAGTACTATGTCCAAACTTCGCCGCCCCAGCCGGGGGAGAAGATGCCGCCCGACGTGTCGTGGTACCTGCTCCATCCCGACCCAAAGAAGTTCTCACTGTGGAATCCGCTGCCCGGTTTCAAGTCTGTTCGCGAAAAGTCGCCTGGCCTCGAGAACCTCGAAGACCTTGAAGAATATTATCGCGCCTTGGAAAATGGAACGTTACCACAAGTCTGCTGGATTGTGCCCGCGTATGATGACAGCGAGCATCCTCCCGAGCCTCCCCTACAGGGCATGTGGCATGTGACGAAGATCATCAATGCGCTGATGAAAAGCCCGTACTGGAAGGATTCCGTGGTTTTCCTGACGTGGGACGATTACGGCGGCTTCTACGACCACGTTCCACCTCCTGAGGCGGATGCCTTTGGCTTTGGCCTGCGTGTTCCGGCCATCGTGATTTCGCCGTATGCCAAGCAGGGCTACATTTCCCATTACGTCTATGATTTCACCTCGGTCCTGAAGTTCCTTGAAAAGCGCTACAGCCTTCCCCACTTGACCGCACGCGACGCGCGCGCGAATGACCTCCTCGACTGCTTCGACTTTGATCGATCGCCGCTTCCTGCTCACGTCATCGAGGTTCCTCCTGACCTTCCACCCTCCAAGAGGATGGAGCCGTACTGTGTCTTCAAACCGCTTGTCCCTGTGGTTGAACCTTATAATCCTTCGGCTGAGCCCGTACCCTTCACAGGAAGACAAGCGAATCCGGACACCGGCAAATGAGAGGACGGGGACATGCATTTCTGCTTATTCAGTTCCACGCCCGATATGAACGAGCTCAACTTCGTCGTCAAAGTGCTGACGGGAACCTTGGAGGAGCTCGCCCGACAGTCTCGGGAGTGGGGTTACGATGGCATCGAATTCATGCCCAACCCCGACCATGTCCCGAATCCCCGACAGATGGAATGGGCGCTGAAAGCGGCAGACGCGATTATGCCGGTCGTCAACACCGGGCGGATGTTTTCCCAGGGAATGCCACTGTTGCACCAGGACGCCCGAGTTCGAACGAGGTCGCTCGAGGCCTTTAAGAAGATCCTCGAATTCGCCGGTTGGTTTGGGGCGCGCGTCGGCTTGGGCATCGCGCGCGGCCAGGAAATCGTCGGCGGCGATCGACAGGAGAAGGATCAAGTTGCCGCCGACGTCTTCCACGAGCTAGCTCTGCACGCTGAGCGGGCAGGAGCCGTCATCATGTTGGAGCCCGCCGACCCTGGTTCGACCAATTATATCAACACGGTCGACGAGGCGATGGCCTGGGTTGATCGTATTGGCAGTTCCGCGTTCACCGTGATGCTCGACACGTACGAGCTTGCTGAGTCTGAGCCGTCCATCGAGCACGGCATTCGGGCGGCTCGCGGTCGGGCGACCCACATCCACCTCTACGACCCCAGCCGGTGGCCCCCGGGTGTGCTTCCGGAGAGGGACCGGTTGAATTGGCAGCGCATCGTCCGGATCCTTCGCGAAGAAGGCTTTAAGGGTTCGGGGTCGGTCGTCCTACCCCCCGAGGGTGATCCTGAGCCGGGCTGCCGGAAGTCGGCCGCCTATTTGCGGGGGCTCTTTAACGCCTTTGGACCCGTTTGATTTATTGGGGATTGCTCATACATCACCAGGTGATCTCATGGATGCCGCAAGATGGTATGGCCGGCGCGATGTCCGCGTGGAACAAGTCCCAGAGCCAGCCTCCCCGCTACCAGGACAAGTCAAGGTCGAGATTGTGGCTTGCGGCATTTGTGGCACCGATCTCCACGAGTATTTGGCAGGCCCGGTCTATATTCCCGCCGCTGCGCCTCACCCGCTCACGGGCGTTAAAGCCCCCGTCATACTGGGCCACGAAACTATGGGAAGGATTGTGGCCGTCGGCTCCAGCGTCACTCAGGTGAAAATAGGGGACCGCGTTGCGCTCTGCCCCATTATCGGGTGTTTGGAGTGCCATTGGTGCAAAACAGGGCTGATGGGCCTCTGTCCACGTAGCGCGTATCTGGGGAGCTCGTGGCAAGGCGGAGGTTTCTCGCGGTATGTCAATGTTTACGACTACATGTGCTACCGGCTCCCCCCGGAGGTGTCGGACGAGCTGGGAGCACTAGTCGAGCCATTCGCTGCCACGGTGAGGGCGGTGAGCCAGGCGAACCTAAGGCCAGGTGAAACCGTGGCTGTCGTGGGGGGCGGCCCGATAGGTTTGATGGCGCTCCAAGCGGCAATTCTCGCAGGCGCGGGACGTGTGGTGGTCTTTGAGCCTTCCGTCGGCCGCCAGGAGTTGGCCCGTCGGTGCGGCGCGACTTCGACGATCGACCCCTCAACCCACGATCCGGTCGAAGCTATAAGGGAACTTACGGACGGAGCCGGTGCGGATGTAGTGATGGAGTGTGCCGGCCTTCCCCTCACGGGTGTCATGGCGGCTCGCATAGCCCGGCGCAAGGGGCGTGTGGTCGTGATGGGAGTGTACGAAAAGCCGGCCCTTCTGGACTATACCGACGTGGTGTTTGGGGAGAAAACCATCATGGGCAGTATGGGCGGCTACGGAGTGTTCGACCGAGCAGTCCAACTAATGGCCGAGGGGAAATTCAACGGCGCAGCCCTCATTACCGCACGCATCCACTTGGCCGACATCGTCTCTGGAGGCTTTGAAGCTCTTGTGAAGAACAAGGACGCGCATGCCAAGATCTTGGTGTCCCCGGTGTGAACGCCATGCCCTCAATTCAGCCTCATCGGTCGGGAGCACCTCGGATGCGGCTCAATAATAAAGTAGCGATTGTCACCGGAGGAGGCTCGGGCATAGGGCAGGCGACGGCGCAACTGTTCGCCAAAGAGGGCGCGGAGGTGGTCGTCGCGGATTTCAAGGCCGAGTTGGGGGAAGAGACCGTGCGTGGCATCAAGGGAGACGGTGGCGACGCAAGCTTCGTCCAGGTGGATGTATCCAATTCGGATCAGGTGAAAGCCATGGTCGATGCTTCGATCGCGGCCTACGGGGGCATTGACATCCTGTTCAACGGCGCCGGTGTGTTGATGTTTGGGACTGCCCTGGAAACTGACGAGGAGACATGGACCCGCGTGATCTCGGTCAATCTCACGGGCACCTTCCTCTGTTGCAAGGCTGTTCTTCCCTGGATGATCAAGCGCGGAGGTGGGGCCATTGTGAATGTCTCGTCATCGACAGGCGCGCACGATGCGGGCGCCAACGCCGTCGCCTATGTGGCTTCGAAGGGGGGCGTGGCTCTCCTGACCAAAGCTCTGGCGATCGACCACGCCAAGGACAACGTACGAGTCAATGCCCTCTGCCCCGGACCCACCGATACGCCGATGCTTCGGGAAGTGATGTCGGCTGAGAAACTGAAACAGTTCGCTGCCACGTTTCCAATGAAGCGTCTGGGCCGGCCCGAGGAGCTCGCCCACGCTGCGTTGTTCCTGGCGTCCGACGAGTCCTCCTTCGTGACCGGGGCCGTGCTGGCTGTGGACGGCGGCCAGACGGCCGAGGTTTGACCTTCTTCGAAGCTATCCGGGCTTAGGGGTAGTCTTATGAGCGTCTTTGCTAAGGGCCTTAGCGTTCCTGAGGGTCCTGTCTATCTTCCGGACGGCAGCTGGTTGGTTGTGGAGATGGGCCCAGAGCGAGGTTGCGTCACTCAGATCAGCGCGGATGGCAAAAGGAAGCGCATCGTCGCGAAAACAGGCCGGCCCAACGGCCTCGCCGTGGATCGAAGCGGAGCCATTTGGGTTGCCGAGTCACAATATCGAGCTTTGCTTCGCCTGACGCTCGAAGGTAGATACGAAGCAGTGGCCACGGAGTGCGACGGAGAGCCTTTTTTGTTTCCTAACGACCTCTGCTTCGGCCCGGATGGCGCGCTTTACCTGACTGATTCAGGAATCCTCTTCCGGGATTTTGTCCGCGACGGGAAACCCCGCGAGGACTACAAGGTCGTCCCGATGGACGGGCGAGTCTATCGAGTGGACATTGAGACGGGAAAGGTTGTGAAGCTCGATTCAGGCATCCGCTTCACGAATGGCATTGCGTTTGGTCCGGATGAAAACCTCTATGTCAACGAAACAATTACTGGCATGGTCTATCGGTACAATTGGACTCGGGGCGGCAGCGTGGGAAAACGGGAGGATTTCGGCAATGTAATCGACCCTGAGGCACCGAAGGGTTTCAAAGGTCCCGACGGCATGGCGTTCGGGGAGAACGGAAGGCTTTTCGTCACGGTTTTTGGCCAGCAGGACGTGACGGTGCTGGGGCCGCAGGGCCGTGTCGTCGAGCGCATTCGCACCCAGGGCCGCCTTCCCACCAACGTGGCCTTTGGCGCACGGGGCACGAGAAAGATTTACGTGACCGAGGACGAGTTGGGTCAGATTGAAGTCATCGAAGTCGAAACGGACGGCTTGCCTCTTTACGATTAGTATGCGTTCTGAGGAATCACCATGGGGATGCGCCTGAAAGAAAAGGTGGCGATTGTAACGGGCGGGGCGGTGGGCATGGGCCGGGCAGTCGCCGAGCGTTTTGCGAACGAGGGAGCCCGTGTCGTCATCGCCGACGTCAATGCCGCGGCCGGCGAATCGGCTGTGAAAGATATCCAGCGCGCAGGTGGCGGCGCCCATTTCATCCGTGCCGATGTCTCCAGTTCCGCGGAGGTCCAGGCCCTGGTCGCCCAGACCGTGCAGCGCTGGGGCGAAATTGACGTTCTTTATAACAACGCCGCCATCCAGTTGCATGGTAAGGATCGGCGCGCTCACGAACTGCCCGAGGACATTTGGGACCGGACCATGTCCATCAATCTGCGCGGCGTGTGGCTGTGCTCGAAATTCGCCATCCCGGCCATGCTCGAGAGAGGCCGTGGTTCGATCATTCATGTCGCATCGCCCACGGGTCTCAGAGGTTGCGCGCCGGGCTATACGGCTTATAGCACCAGCAAGGGCGGCATCATTGCGTTGACGCGGGTCATGGCGATTGATTACGCGCGCCTCAACATCCGGGTAAACGCGATCGTGCCCGGCGCCACGGAGACCCCGCTCATTGCCGAACTTCTGGGCGACGAATCAACCCGGGCCCGACTGGCAGCTATGGCGCCCCTGGGGCGGCTCGGAACCGCGCAGGACGTGGCGGGCTTGGCGGTTTTTTTGGCTTCTGACGAATCAGCCTATTGCACCGGCGGGATCTACGCCGCAGATGGAGGCCTAACCGCGGCGTAGGCCTGGGTCACACGGCGCATCCCTCAAGAGATTAGTGAAGCCCAAGGTGCTCTTGTGAGCGACCATTTCTGGGAAGGCATGGCGATCATTCTTCTGGGCGGTCTGTCCAACGGCAGTTTTGCGCTTCCCATGAAATCCTCGCGAGCCTGGCACTGGGAGAACACATGGCTTGTTTTTTCGCTGATCTCCCTGCTCCTCTTGCCTGTGGTCCTGGCCTTTGGGTTCGTTCCTGAACTCCCAGAGGTATACCGAAGTGTCCCAGCCCGCTCGCTTACGTACCCGCTAGCATTCGGCTTTTTCTGGGGAATCGCGCAGCTGACTTTCGGTTTGGGAATAAAGGCCGTAGGGATGGGTTTGGCGATGGCAGTCGTCGCAGGGCTGAGTTGCCTCACGGGCTCTCTTGTCCCACTTCTCATCTTCAATCCTGCGGACCTCATTCACCCCCGCGGCCTCCTATTGATCATCAGCATGCCGATTCTTTTTGTTGGCCTCGGCCTTTATGGGAAGGCGGGAATGCGAAGGGAGAAGGAACAAAGCGTCACCGATTCACCGGTGCACCCGGCGGATGGACGCTTTGCATCCGGCCTCGCGATTTGTATCTTTACGGGTGTCGTCGGCTCGAGCATTAATCTGGGATTTGCGTTCAGTGGCAGCCTTATCCAGCGAAGTCTTCAGTTGGGTGGCACGCCTGTAACTTCGACTTATGCCGTTTGGCCGCTGGTCCTGGGCGCCGGCCTCGTCCCAAATCTCTTTTATTGCTTCCATTCTCTTTCCAGAAACCGTACGTGGCCGCTGATGGTCCGAGCGGGTTGGCCGAGGGAAGTGGGAATCTCAACGAGTATGGGGTTACTTTGGCTGGCGGGTATCGTAGCGTACGGGATCGGAGCCCGGCGTGCGGGGACTTACGGAACCTCGCTGGGATTTGCTGTCTTCACCGCGGCTCAGATTCTATCCGCGAATACGCTGGGCGTTCTTACAGGCGAGTGGGCCTCCACTTCAATGAAGACGAGAAGGCTGCTAGCCGCTGGTACGGTGGTCACCCTCGTATCAGTGGGCGTGCTCAACCTCGGTGGTGTGTTATAGCTCGGGTCTCCTTCCACGAGATCGAAGAACTTGTGGACACTTGTTTCCTGTGGAAACCATATTTGGTCCCGACCGGCCCGAAGGTATGGATTGCACTACGCGGCCAGTCTCTAACCGAGTACAAAACAAAAGGGTGGTACGCCCAGGGTGATTCGAACACTCGGCCCCCTGCGTCGTAGTTAAGTGTTCACGGCGATGAGGGGGAGTGGCACTGAGAGTCAGTGTCTGCCCGGAGCGACCGGAACGCGGAAAGTGTTCATGGACATGAGGGGCAAACTCCTGATCCCCTAATTTGTAATCGATCTCCCTATTTTCGCATATGTTTGACCCCTAACTGAATGAACCCCCTTGAGATGTTGGTGGACCTGGGGGGACTCGAACCCCCGGCGTCCTGGTTGCAAATCAGATTCTAACTATTATTGAAAACTGTTGATTCTTGTAGACCACGACAGATTGATGTTGAATGTGTTGGACGCGCGTGGGGATTTGTGTTGAATCGGAGTGATCTGAAGTGCTTTGGAAGCCACAATTTCATCTACAGCTGAGATCTAGCCGCCAACACTCCAGTTTGCAGTTCTTGATGCAACCCCACTAGGGCGGATGAAGAAACCTAGCTCCCTTGCCACATGGTTTGACCCTTGAAACTAGCCTGGGAGTCTGGAGGTCAATAACCCGATCCGGTTTGCCCAACAACCTGCTCGAGAATGGGTTGCAATCTTGCAATCCTCCGGGGTGGCTCGCTCGTCTTTCCGTACTCGGCGAAATCAGCCAGCTTTCACTGATGGCCAGAGATCATAAAGGCACGGAGAAAACTGCGGTGGAAAGTCGATGGCGAACACACAAGGCTACGGTGAACCAAGTTGATCGTAGGAGGGGAAGACGGGCGTGGCCGAGGTGTGAAGTTCCATGGGTTGAAGGATTGTGATCGTTCCGCAACCAACACGGATCACTCCGCGATGTTTCCAGCCGCTAAGGATGCGGCTCACACTTTCGCGTGAGGCGCCGATGCTTTGGGCTATTTGCTCGTGAGTCATGTGAAGCGTAATCCGCAGGCCGTCTGCAGCCTGCTGCCCGTGTTTTTCCGCCCTCTCCAAGAGAAATTGGGTGAGCTTGGCTTGATTGTCAGGAGCCAGGGCGAGCATCCGTGTCTGTTTCCAGGCCTGGCTGAGTTCCATGCTCAGGTGCTTGGCCACACGCAAAGCAACGTCCACGTTGGCGCGCACGAATTGGAGAAACGCCAGACGTGGAATGAAACTCACCTGGCTTGGACATAGTGTTTCGGCAGTCAACGGATAACGCTCATCCCCGATCAGGGAACTTAGGCCAAGTACCTCCCCGCGCTGCGCCACCCGCAGCGTAAGGCTCTGCCCTTCCGCGGAGTTTGCATAAAGCTTCGCCTCCCCTGAGCAGAGGATGTAAAGCCCCCTCGTTGGCTGCCCCTCTACAAACAGCAACACCCCTTTGGGATAGATAGAAGTCTGCCGGAGAGAATTCAGAGTGGACAGCGCGGCATGAGGAAGTTGGCAGAAAAGACCTTCCTCTCGCGTTGCGCAGCCAAAACAGCTCTCGACGATGTGCAAGTTATGAGGACCTCTTTGGCCGTCCCCTGGCATTTGGTAACTCCGCAAGGTAATTATGTCGCAATTCCTGCCCAAATTCCAACACTATCATTCGCCACTCTGAAGCCAAACTGACCGAATAACGAACGCTAGACCTCATCTCGATCGGGCAAGTCGTCAGATTCCCGAAAGTTGACATTGTGACAGCCGTCACAATGTCCAAGGTCGCCGGTCACTGAACCCGATTCTCGCCTTGCTTAAGCTATTGAAAGTGAGGTGGAAAAATGAGGATAGGGAAACAGGCAGTTCTTGCATTCACCAGTTCGCTAATCATCCTGGGTCTCGCCGGAAGCAGTCAGGCGGGCGAGATTAAGGGCAAAGTCACGGTGCAGGGAATGAAGTCCCCCGAGAACATCGCTGTGTATGTTGATGCTATTGCCGGAAAAACGTTCACGCCACCCGCCAAGCACTCTGTGGAAGACCAGAAACACATGACCTTTGTTCCCCACGTGCTCGTGGTTCTGAAAGGCAGCACTGTGGATTTCCTGAACAGCGATCCCGTGGGCCATAACGTTTATTGGGACAATATCGGCGGCAACAAAAAGCTTCATTTCAATCTTGGCACATGGCCCCAGGGCCAGACGAAATCCTACACGTTCAATGACCTGGGAGCAGCCCCGCTACTGTGCAACGTACACCCCGAGATGTCCGGGTACATCGTGGTGGTTCCCACGCCCTACTTTGCAGTGACCAACAAGGAGGGCGAGTACGTGATCAAGGACGTTCCTGCGGGCAGCTACACCTTGAAGACCTGGAGCGAAGTCGGAAAACCCACCACTCAGTCTGTCAGTGTTTCGGGCGATTCGACCTCGGTTGACCTCACAGTGCACCGGTAGATCTTTCTCCGGCCCGCCGCAGGCGACAGACGCGAAGCGAGCATGCGTGGAGTAACAAGTTGGCTAAACAACGGACCAAACTCGTTGACCTGGGGTGGCTGGAATCGAACTTTCCCTGCATGCAGGCCTGTCCAGTTCACACTCAGGCGGGGCGCTATGTTTCCCTGATTGCCGAGGGTCGTTATGAGGAAGCTTATCGTTACGCACGCCAGCCGAATCCGCTGGCCTCGATCTGCGGCCGCGTTTGCGGCCACCCCTGTGAAACGGCCTGTCGCCGTGGTCAATTTGATGCACCCATCTCCATTCGCGCCCTGAAGCGGTTTGTGACGGAGCGATACGGCCCGGAGTCCCGCAACCCTCTCGATCTCTTTCCCGAAAAACCCAAGGTGACCCACCCAGAGCGTGTCGCGGTGATTGGCTCCGGCCCGGCTGGCCTCGCGGCAGCACACGATCTGGCGCTGTTGGGCTATGCGGTAACGATCTTCGAGGCGGCCCCGGTGCCGGGCGGCATGCTCCACCTGGGAATCCCGGAGTACCGGCTGCCCCGCGACGTGGTACAGGCCCAGGTCCGCGAGATCCTGGCGCTGGGACCCGAATTGCGCTTAAACAGCCGGCTGGGAGACTTTTCCCTGTCGGACTTGCGCGCGGAGGGGTTCAAGGCCGTCCTCCTGGCCATCGGCCTGCATCGCAGCCGCGACCTGACCCTTCCCGGGCGCGACTTGGACGGCGTCATCACCGGAACCGACTTTCTCCTCAACGTGAACCTGGGCTACCAATTCTCCATCGGCAAGCGCGTGGTGGTCATCGGCGGCGGAAACGTGGCCATGGACGTG
>Ga0187771_10000397_pt1 | contig 26474 bp, 21 predicted proteins | sample 0116_SJ02_MP15_1_FD_133139 | JGI IMG/M metagenome (GOLD analysis project Ga0187771, IMG submission 133139) | Tropical peat soil microbial communities from peatlands in Department of Meta, Colombia - 0116_SJ02_MP15_10_MG | ecosystem: Environmental > Terrestrial > Soil > Wetlands > Peat | place... | reverse complement strand
GCCTTCATTTCATCCTATGTCATGCAGGATGTTGTGGAAAGTGGAACAGGAAGAAGGGTAAAAAGCATCGGCAGGCCCGTTGCTGGTAAGACGGGCACAACGGATGATATTAGAGATGCGTGGTTCATAGGCTTTACACCCTCACTGGTGGCTGGCGTGTGGGTTGGCTTCGATCAGGAAAGATCTCTCGGCAAGCAAGAAGTAGGTGGAAGGGCTGCAGCGCCTATATGGCTCTATTTCATGGAAAAAGTCGTTCAAGGCAAACCAGTAGAAGTTTTTCCCGTTCCGGATGGAATAGTTTTCATCAAGGTAGATCCGCATACAGGCATTCCGGCAACACGGTCAACTCAAGGAGCCATATTTGAAAGTTTCCTTGAAGGCACAACCACAAGCGCAAGCGGCTCCGTGCCTGAAGAGGTTGATGCGAAGCAGGAAGAGCAGAAGCAGGATAGCAGAGATGCCTCCCATTAATAAAATTCTTTATCCTCAGTCAGTTTAAATTTCCGCTTTTAGTGAAAAATTAGCTAAGCATAACCGACTGCCGGCATATATGCTTAAGAAACGCTTTTAATATGCCGATACATATAATATAAAGAAAAACAGGGTACATTAAAAAATACTTGACAAATCCAAATTTTAATATAGACTTAAAGGATAATTCATGAATAATGGTGAATACATGACCCGTCACAAACTGAGCAACATCCTAATCGTAGTGGTAGTACTTGTACTTAGGGGGACCGCTGCTCGGTTTCTGTGATGGATTGACATAGAAACAAAGAGCCGCGGGCCCCGCAACCCCGCGGCTTTTTTTATATTTGAAAAGCCGCCATTCAGAAAAATTTGCGGCTTTTTTATTGTCCAAATAATCAAGAAATTTGAAGGAAAAGAATTATGGAGACCATCGGTGCAGATATCATCATACAAATCCTCAGAGAGGAAGGGGTGGATGTTATCTTCGGATACCCTGGAGCAAACACACTGCCCTTACACGACCGCCTGACGAATAGCCAGATTCGCCATTATCTTATGCGGCACGAACAGGCAGCGGCCCATGCTGCCGACGGCTACGCCCGCGCCACGGGAAAAGTAGGTGTGTGTCTCGCAACATCGGGCCCGGGGGCAACCAATCTGGTAACCGGTATTGCCACAGCCTACATGGACTCAACACCAATGGTTGCCCTGACCGCACAGGTGAGCACGAGCCTCCTGGGACAGGATGCTTTTCAGGAAACGGATATTATCGGGATTACAATGCCAATCACCAAACATAGCTACCAGGTGCACGATGTTAACAATATTGCTCATACGCTGAGGCAGGCCTTTGAACTGGCCAAAACCGGGAGACCGGGACCTGTACTCGTCGATCTTCCTCGTGACATCCTGGCATCGAAATGTGAACCGGCGGAAAAACAGTCGGCCTCTGCACTGAAAACAAACGGCAAGATAGTGGAAGATCCGGAACAACTGGAAAAAATTGCCAAGGTTTTGAATCAGAGCGAAAGACCGATTCTTATTATTGGTGGTGGAGTCAAGTTGAGCAATTCATTTCACTTGATCCGTGAGCTTATAGAAAAGGCAAAAATCCCCTTCGTGACGACGATGATGGGCATTGGTTCCGTCGATACCACCAATGGGTATAACCTGGGCTTGATCGGAACTCACGGTAACGAGCTGGCAAACAAAATGGTGCATCAGTGCGATTTCATTCTTGCGGTGGGCACCCGTTTCTCGGACCGCAGTACCGCGCAAATCGAAGAATTCGCGCCTCTGGCAAAAATCGCCCAGATAGATATTGATCCCACATCAATAGGCAAGAGCATCAAGATCAATTTACCATACATTGGTGATATTAATGAGACACTCGCGGCTTTGCTGCCTCTTATTGATGAGAAGGAGAAATCGGAGTGGCTGCAGAGGATCGATACTGAAAGGGATGCGATAGTACAAAAACTTTCCGACAGCGGGTGCGGACAGGCGGGAGATATCATACGAATGGTTCAGGATACCATGCCCAAGGAAACGACGGTAACCGCGGACGTGGGACTTAATCAGATATGGACGATCCGTACATGGAGGCCGAGAGGCCCCCGCAGCCTAATCACCAGCGGTGGGATGGGCACCATGGGCTTCAGCCTGCCCGCTTCAATCGGCGTCAAGGTAGGAACACCGGAAAGGGCTGTTGTGGCTATCACAGGTGACGGCGGATTCTACATGAATATCCAGGAACTGGCAACAATCGGCTATTATAATCTGCCTATAAAGATTGTTGTCATCAACAACGGCCACCTAGGTATGATTCGCCAGATACAGTATCATTTTTACAATGGCCGCTTTAATACCATCGATCTGGGAAGAAACGTTGATTTCGTTGCCGTCGCCCGGGGCTTCGGTATACAAGGTTGCAGGATAGCCCTGGAGGAAGATCCCAAATGTGGAATTGAAACGATGGTCAACTCTTATGGTCCGTTTCTGCTAGAAGCTGTAGTCGATCCGGAAAATTATGTTTACCCCATCATACCGCCAGGATGCTCAAACATAGAGATGATGTATGAAAGACTTGCCTGATTGATCGATATACTACGGAGGACACGCTATGTTTAGAAAAATACGAGAACAGGAACAGACTATATCTATCTTAGTCAACAACCAACCGGGCGTGTTGTCCCGCGTAGGGGGTGTATTCGGCCGTCATGGTTACAACATCAAAAGTCTATGCGTGGCAGAAACCACGAACCCCGAGATTTCGAGAATTACACTGACTAGTGAATCGGATCCAGATTTTACCGAAAAAATAAAAAAACAACTGGATAAGCTCGTAGATGTCATTGAAGTCTCCGATCTCTCCGGACAGGCCTTCATTCAAAGAGAAATGATGCTAATCGGCGTTACGATAAAAGAAGGAACACAGTCAGAAATCCTGCGGGCAATTGAAACGTTCGGTTGCAGAATCGTTACCATGACATCCGATTATTTTATTCTGGAAATAACAGGTCATCAGGACGAAACGGCCGCAATCTTAAAATTCTTTCAATCATTTGGTGTGGAAGAAACAAACAGAACCGGGTCAATCGCTATACAAAGGAACAGGCCAAGAGCAAAAATCTAAAAAAATACAAATTGTTCTTGACAATATTAAATTTTTTAATTATTATGTGTTTATAATAAGGAGTTATTTCATGTACACACTACAAGTAGTAACCATCGCCATAATTATCGGGATAATTATTCCCTTCCGGAAAGGGGCTGGCTGATGGTTTGCGCTTAGCACATATTTTGCACTTAAAACCGTTACCAGCCAAAGGTAACGGTTTTTTTTTGGAGAAAATATGTTCCTGTGAAAACAGGGATCAAGGAATGGGATAACACCGACCCCTCTCTTCCTAATCCAAGAGGATGGGGGTTAAGTGTAGGAGATTCAAAAAAAGGGGGTAGATTAAAGTGAAATTAACAGGAGCACAGGTTCTTTTTAATGCCTTGGAGCAAGAGGATGTAGACACCATCTTCGGATTTCCAGGTGGCGCCGTACTCGATATTTTTGATGAACTGTACAGGAGGAAAATCAGGAATATTTTAGTCCGTCATGAACAGGGCGCCATTCACGCAGCTGACGGCTACGCAAGGGCTTCCGGCAAGGTTGGTGTCTGCCTGGTAACATCGGGGCCTGGCGCCACCAATACGGTTACCGGTATTGCCAATGCCTTTATGGATTCCATTCCGGTTGTTGTACTGACCGGGCAGGTAGCGACATCGCTGATCGGCGGTGATGCGTTCCAAGAAGTGGATATAACCGGTATTACAAGGCCGTGCACCAAGCATAATTCCCTGGTCAGACGTATTGAAGACCTGGGACGGACCGTTAGAGAGGCCTTTTATATAGCCCGTTCCGGACGTCCCGGACCTGTTTTGATTGATATTCCCAAGGATGTTACGCGGTCTCAAATTGAAGAGGACACTATATCCTGGGACTTAAGTCTTCCTAGTAACGGTAAAGAAATTTCGATCGAAAAAGAGTGCGCGACAGCCCTCGATATGATCAGGAAGGCTGAGAAACCCCTTATAATCTCAGGGGGCGGCATTCTTCTGGGGCGTGCATGGAATGAATTGAGAATATTTGTGCAAACCCTCAACATCCCTATTACCTCAACACTGATGGGGCTCGGGGCCTTCCCTGCCACAGACCCTCACTGGCTTGGCATGCCGGGGATGCACGGCACCTATTATGCCAACATGGCCATCAGTAATTGCGACTTGATGATTGCCATCGGCATGCGGTTTGACGATCGCGTTACCTCAAAGTTGGATGCCTTTGCGCCCCATGCCAAGGTTATCCACGTCGACATTGACCCGGTATCAATCGATAAATTTGTGAAGACACATCTGTCAATTACCAGTGACTGTAAGCCTGTATTACAGCTTCTTAACAAATGGATTGCCGATGATAACTTTGTAATCCCCGAAGCACAGACAAAGGCGTGGCATGACCAAATAGAGGCATGGAAAAAGCACGCACCCATGACATACTGCCAGGGTGATAAAATAAAGCCCCAGCACGTTGTTGATACACTGTACCGACTCACAAAGGGCGAGGCGATCATAACGACAGAGGTGGGACAGAATCAGATGTGGGCTGCGCAATTCTATCGCTTTGATTATCCCAATTCCTTTATTTCATCAGGCGGTCTGGGCACGATGGGTTTCGGCTTTCCTGCGGCAATAGGAGCGCAGGTTGCCTGCCCGGACAGAATTGTAGCGGATATTGCCGGTGACGGAAGTATCCAGATGAATATTCAGGAACTGGCAACAGCTGTTAATTACGACCTTCCGGTTAAAATAGTCATTCTCAACAATGGTTATCTGGGTATGGTTCGACAGTGGCAGGAATTATTTTATGGGAAACGGTATTCTCATAGTAATATACGCAATGTCCCTGATTTTGTGAAACTGGCGGAAGCCTACGATGCCGTCGGCCTGCGGGCAACCCGTCCCGAAGAGGTCGAGGCAACATTACGGCAGGGTCTCGATACGGATAGGACGGTGGTAATGGATTTCCATGTCGAACCCGAAGAAGGCGTGTACCCTATGGTTTCGCCGGGTGCAGCGCTGACAGATATGGTTTTGAGCAAATGATATAGACTGGAAGATATATCTAAAATTTAAAGAGGGGATTTGACGTATGGAAATTAAAGAAAACACGATTTCAATCCTAGTAAACAACAAGCCTGACGTCCTGGCAAGGATTGCAGGAACCTTCAGCGGCCGGGGATTCAATATTGAAAGCATCTCGGCAAACATCACCAGAAATCCTGCTGTTACGAGGATTATTATTACAACCCTCGGTAATCGTGAAACCGTCATTAAACTTGAAAAGCAGCTGACAAAAATAATCGACGTCCTTGAAGTAAAGGACCTGACGCGCATCGATTCAGCCTGTAGGGAAATGATTCTAGTGCGGATGAAATTGACCGAGGCTAATCAAGGAAAAATTATGCAAACTATTGACACACTCAAATGGAAAGTTGTAAGTATAGACGTCGATACCTGTATTTTGGAAGTTACAGGCAATAAAGAGGACATAGATGACGCCCTGGCCATCTTAGAGAAAATGGGTATGGATGATTTTACAAGAACGGGAGTCATTGCCCTGGAGCGTCATAAATAATCGCAGCTCAAAAGTTATTTAAAGTACAAGCCACATCGCATTTTTAATAATTTAATCATCACATTGAGGAGGTAGTTTATATGCCAAAAATAAACATTGGCGGAGTCATGGAAGAGGTTGTCACCTCTGAGGAATTTACACTTGAAAAGGCACGAAAGGTACTCAAGAATGAAATTGTCGCTGTTATCGGTTACGGTGTGCAGGGACGCGGTCAGGCTTTAAACATGAAAGACAATGGGATCAGGTGTATCGTCGGTGAGGGAGAATACAACTGGCAAAAGGCCATCGATGAGGGCTTTATTCCCGGCGAGACCCTATTCCCCCCCATAGAAGCGGCCAAACGCGGTACCATTATCCAGTATCTGATGTCTGATGCAGGCCAGAAGGCCATGTGGCCGGAACTCAAACCTCAATTGACGAAAGGAAAGGCCCTCTACTTTTCTCATGGATTCTCTGTTGTTTATAAAGAACAGACCGGTGTGATTCCTCCCGCCGATATCGATGTCATTCTGGTCGCACCTAAAGGTGCGGGGCGTACCGTGCGTGACAACTTTCTTGCCGGAAGCGGCATAAATTCCAGCTACGCAGTGTTCCAGGATGCCACAGGAAAAGCCCTGGAAAGGACCCTCGCCGTTGGAATTTCTATAGGGTCGGGATACCTGTTTCCCACTACCTTTGAACAGGAGGTTTACAGCGACCTCACAGGGGAGCGCGGCGTCCTCATGGGATGTCTGGCCGGTGTCCTGGAGGCCCAGTATAACGTCTTGCGCAAACACGGCCACAGTCCCAGTGAGGCCTTCAACGAAACCGTCGAAGAGCTGACCCAGAGCCTCATGCCGCTCGTCTCTCAAAACGGGATGGACTGGATGTACGCAAATTGCAGTACAACGGCCCAGCGCGGCGCATTAGACTGGAAAGATAAATTTCGTGACGCAGTAGCACCCGTTTTCGATGAATTGTACAACCGGGTAGCATCAGGCAAAGAAACTGCTATCGTCCTGGAAGTAAACTCTGCTCCTGACTATAGGGAGAGACTGCAGAAGGAACTTGATGCGATGAAAAACAGCGAGATGTGGCTGGCAGGTGCGGTGGTACGGTCTCTGAGGCCAGAACGCAGAAAAAAATAGGAAAACAAGACAGCCATCGGGCTAAAGCCGCTGGCTTGAGGATTCAAGGGGCCAAGGGAAAATCGTTGGATTTCTTCTCTTGAACCATGGAATCCTCGAACCCTTACAACATAAAGGAGTGAAGAAATGCGAAGCGACCTGATGAAAAAAGGGTTGGAACGGGCACCACACAGATCTTTATTCAAGGCCATGGGGTACACCGATGAGGAAATCGCGCGGCCGTTAATCGGTGTGGTAAACTCTGCCAATGAAATCATACCCGGCCATATTCACTTAGATCTTATTACAGAAGACGTAAAATCAGGTATCCGCATGGCGGGTGGAACACCAGTGGAATTTCCCGTCATCGGTGTATGTGATGGGATTGCCATGGGACACACCGGCATGAAATACTCCCTTGCCAGCCGGGAGCTCATCGCCGATTCCATTGAAGTTATGGCCATAGCCCATCCCTTTGATGCCCTGGTCATGATCCCCAACTGCGATAAGATCATCCCCGGGATGCTGATGGCTACGCTGCGCCTGAACATCCCCACTATCTTCGTCAGCGGTGGTCCCATGATGGCAGGAACCCTAGAAGGAAAAACTGTGGATCTTATCAGTGTCTTCGAAGGCGTGGGGAAGGTAAAATCCCGTCAGATGAAGGAGCAATATCTCAAGGCCCTGGAAGACTGCGCCTGCCCGGGCTGTGGATCGTGTTCCGGTATGTACACGGCAAATTCCATGAATTGCGTCACTGAGGCCCTCGGTCTCGGCCTTCCCGGAAACGGGACGGTACCTGCTGTTCAAGCGGCCCGGCGGCGTATGGCAAAGCAGGCCGGCATGAAAATCATGGAACTCCTGGGAAAAGACATCCGTCCGAGGAATATAGCCACTTTGAAAGCCTTCAAAAACGCCATCGCGGTAGACATGGCCCTGGGATGCTCAACCAATACGGTACTGCATATTCCCGCCATTGCCCACGAGGCAGGGATCAAACTGGATCTGGATCTGTTCAATGAAATCAGTCGGAAGACGCCCAATCTCTGCAAGCTAAGCCCCGCTGGGCAGCACCATCTGGAAGACCTGGACATGGCAGGCGGCATCCAGGCTGTCATGAAGGAGATTAGTCAACTTGGCGTCATTAATCTGAATGTCATGACGGTGACAGGGAAGACTGTGAGCAAGAATCTGAAAGACGCCAGGGTGCTGAACCACACGGTCATCCGACCCTTGGACAAACCCTATACGAAAGAAGGGGGCATTGCCATTCTCAGAGGAAATCTGGCGCCTGATGGCGCCGTGGTGAAGCAGTCCGCTGTCGCGGAAAACATGCTCGTTAATGAAGGCAGGGCCCGCGTCTTCGACTCCGAGGATGACGCTATTGCCTCTATCCTCGGCAGGAAGATCAAACCGGGCGATATCGTCATCATCCGCTATGAGGGTCCCAAAGGCGGACCCGGTATGCGGGAGATGCTGGGGCCGACATCAGCAATCGCCGGGATGGGGCTCGATACGACGGTGGCCCTCCTGACGGATGGGAGGTTCAGCGGTGGTACGCGCGGCGCCGCTATCGGACATATCTCTCCGGAGGCAGCCGAGGGAGGACCTATCGGTCTCGTTAAAGAAGGTGACATTATCGCCATAGATATCCCCAGAAAATCAATCAACCTCAAGGTCAGCCCGGAGGAATTAAAAAAGAGGCAGGCAAAATTCAAACCCCGGCCACCGGCAATCACAAGCGGTTACCTCATCAGATATGCCAGAATGGTTACATCCGCGAGCACCGGTGCCATCTTTAAATACTGAACAATTCTAATACATTTTTCGCTACCGGCAAGTTAGGGGAGAGCATTCATTTTAAGCCAATGGTGCTCTCCCTTTTAAATGTCCCGTCCGTGATATGACCGGTGTGAAGCCACGCGCATCAAGTACCGTTAAACGCACGCCGGTACTTCTCGTCTAAAAGCTGATTGATGCTTTCCATGACGATCGCCGTTACCTCTTCAAAACGTTTCTTGTATTTTATCTGTGATTCTTTGGACAAGAGCTTGAATTTCTCTTCTATGCGGAATTCTTTGAGCTGATTGTCCAGAGAGAGCGGCGCGCCCACACGGTATATGATGACACCGCTCTTCGCAAAGGGAAGACTCCCGGTGTAGACTGCGTCCGAATTATTGCAGCCGACAGGAATGATCTTCTTCCCCGTGGCGAGCGCTACTTGCGCAAGGCCGGTCCTTCCTTCACCAAGCGTGGTCCCCCGTGTACCTTCCGGAAAAATGATGAGATTGAGTCCTTTCTCACACAAGGCCTTCCAACTCAAGGATGCCACACTTTCCATGATGATCTCATAGTAGCCGCTGATAAATTCGACAAACTGCTCCCCCATCGCGCTCATGGCTTCGGCGGCCGCCTTAGGATATTGTTCGATCTTTTCATACCGACCGTCAATCACATCTTTAATCGTTCTATAGAGGCTGCTGTCAGGTCTTGTCCTAAATTTTTTTTTGTAGAACTCTTCAATCAGATACTTCATGGACGGCACGGGGATCATATTGCAGAGATCGAGACCCTTCGCGAGCAAGGCATTCCTGTAATACTTCCCTTTCACCCACGCCGTGGTATATGGAAATTTCATGCTCCAGAGCTTATACTGGAAGGGCCAGTAGTTGAAGCGATCCGTGTGATTCATGGCGAAGATCACGTTTTCATTACGCGGAATGCGTTCGATATTTTCAATCTGAATATCCACCTTGGCAAAAATACGATAATTGGGGAATAATAACAGCGCGGCGATAATCCTTTGACATACCGGCTTGGATACCAGGTTGATCCTCTTTAGATAATCAAGATCAATCATTGTTTGTTCCTTTTTTCACGAAGCGCGACTCTCTTCGATGAGGCCTCTCACCCTTTCCAGTTCCTGCGGGGTATCGACCTCCACAGAGTCGTACAGTGTCTCAACAACCTTAATTCTATAACCATGCTCCATGGCCCTCAGTTGTTCGAGGGCTTCCATTTTCTCAAGAACGCCCTCCGGCAGTCGTGTAAAGGTTTCCAGGAAGGCGCTTCTATATGCATATATGCCGTGATGCTTGTAATATGATGCTTTGTTTCTCTTATCCCTAATGTATGGGATTGTTGCCCGGGAAAAATAGATGGCAAAATGGTTTTTGTCAAAGACAACCTTTACCGCGTTGGGATGTGTAATCTCTTCTTCCCTTATAATCTTATATATCAGGGTAGCCATGGGGATTGTCGGGTCATCTAACAGCGGCTTTGCCACCTCATCAATCTGCGAAGGTTCAAAAATAGGCTGATCACCCTGTATATTTACGACAACATCCGAATCACTGAGATCAAGTTTGGCCACAGCTTCTGCGATTCTGTCCGTGCCTGATCTATGCGCCCCTGATGTCATGATGGCCTGGCCGCCAAATCTTCGCACGGCTTCGAAGATTCTTTCGTCATCTGTGGCCACGGCGACATAGGAAACGGTCTTCGCCTTCAGCACACGGTCGTAAACGTGTTGTATCATTGGTTTACCGCAAAGATCAGCAAGGGGTTTCCCCGGAAAACGGGTGGATTCATAACGGGCAGGTATAATGCAGATGACTTTCATAGAAATGGATCTGGTTTTTGAAGATAATTCACGACATAATCCCTTACTGCCTCTTCCAGCGGGTGAAAAGTAACCGGGCATCCTGTCGCGCAGAGCTTATCCATCTTCGACTCTGTAAAATACTGATACTGACCACGGATATCCGGCGGCATATCGAAGTATTCTATTTTGGGCCTGATATTCATGGCTGAAAAAACGGCATGGATAAGATCATTCCATGTCCGAGCCTGACCTGTCCCCAAATTGAAAATACCCTTGACCTCCGGATGCTCAAACAACCACCACATGATATCGACACAATCCTTGACAAAGACGAAATCTCGCATCTGCCCGCCGTCGGCATATTCAGGCTTATAAGATTTGAAGAGCCGTACCTTCCCCGTGTCCCTGATCTGTTCGAAGGCTTTGTGAACTACGCTCCTCATATCTCCCTTGTGGTACTCATTGGGACCGAAGACATTGAAGAATTTAATCCCCACCATCTTATTCTCTACCTTGTTCCTCAAAACCCATAGGTCAAAGAGCTGCTTGGAATATCCGTACATATTAATCGGGTGAAGTGTTTCCGTGACTGCGTTCTCATCGGAAAACCCCTTCGACCCATCCCCATACGTGGCGGCAGAACTCGCGTAGATGAAGCGAACGCCGCGCGCGAGGGCCCATTCGGCAAGGCGGCATGTATAGTGGTAATTATTGTCCATTAAATAGTCGGCATTGCGTTCCGTCGTTGACGAGCACGCCCCCATGTGGATGATTGCCTTAGGCTGGAAAGGCGCCTGTTCGTTGCGGAGCATTCTGAGGAAGACGTCTTTGTGAATGTACTCAGCATAACGCCGGTTTACCAGATTCTTCCATTTATCCGTCTGTCCGAGCTCATCGACGATAATGATGTCTTTGATGCCCTCTGTATTCAGCTTCCAGACAAAAGCGCTCCCGATAAATCCAGCGCCGCCGGTGATGATAATCATGAAACCCTCTCCCTATAGGCTTTTAGCCGCTTTCTCAATACTGCCTTTGATCTTTAAAAATTTCTCTTCGGGCATCTTGACTGTCATCGCCATTAAAAGTGTCCGTCCAAGGATATCCTCAGCATGGGGAATGGTTGCCCTGTCATAGTTGGCTTTTCCTTTATATGATGGGTCTGTGAAGGGATACTTCTTTGAATTTGCCGTTGACCTTGCCAGAAAATGCTCCCAGTTGGGAAGATAGTGCCATAAATTATTCTTGAAACAGACCGTATCGACGCCCTCGCTGCCAAGTGCCTTCTGAAATTTCGACGCCGTAGTCTCATCAGGTAGACTGAAAGCGAGAAAGGTTGCCGTGTCACCGTCAGGATCAGGGATATCCCGGAATTTAACGCCCTTTACCTTGCTAAGGACATCCTTGATTGCCTGCTTATTTTTTTTCTGCTCAGCGATGATTGTATCGAGCTTCCTCAACTGGGCAAGACCAAGGGCCCCCTGGAGCTCGTTCATCCGGTAGTTAAACCCAAGAATTGTTCGTCCTTCAAGCGCCCTGCTGACATTGGGGTTATGGTCATGGCCATGATCGTGATACCATTCAGCACGGAGATAATAATATTTGTTATCCGACAGGACCATCCCCCCTTCACCGGTGGTGACAGTTTTATAATAGTCAAAACTGAAGATGCCCATATCACCGAACGTTCCCAGTTTCTTACCGCGGTAGCTCCCGCCGCTGGCCTGGGCATTATCTTCAAGGACGAGGAGTTTATGCTTCCTTGCTACAGCCATGATTCTGTCGATGCGTGCCGGTGCGCCGCACATGTGTACGGGAATTACGGCCTTTGTATAGGGAGTAATCCTCTTTTCAATATCGTCGGGATCCATGTTCAATGTCTCATCAATATCAGCCACTATCGGATTCGCGCCCACTTCCAGGACTGCCTCATATGTAGCAATGAAGGTGAATGCCGGTACGATGACTTCATCTCCCGGCCCCACGTCCATTGCAGCAAGGGCCACTTTGAGTGCCGTTGAGCCCGATGTCACACCCAGGGCATATTTTGCACCGCAGTACCGTGCAAACGCCTCTTCGAATTCCCGCACCTTGAAGACGCCCTTTCTCTCCTTGTCAAACCCGTATCTCATAAGGATGCCTGTTGCCAGGACATCCATAATTTCTTTAATTTCTTCTTTTCCGATAAGTTCCGCACCGGCCATATAAATACCTCCGTATAAAAAACAAGATTGTTATCTTATCATGAAAACTAATATATTGTTGTCATTCAAGACGTGAAGACTGTGTCATAATTCTCATCTTGATATTTCTGTCATGCTGAGCTCGTCGAAGCATAGACTAATTTAAATATATTACCTTCACCCTTCGACAGGCTCAGGTTGACATGTCGAAGGGCGGTAATGACAAACTGGTGGGCGTTTAGTACGCCTCCCCATATATCTCTATAGCATCCTCTATGGTCACTTTACGGGGGTTGTTCTCCAAAGGGCGCGTCACTGTCATTGCCACCTCGGCAAGTTCAGGCAACGCCTCTTCAGGTATGTTCAAATCCTCGAGAGTTGTATAGATGCCGCAATCCTCAATCAGAGATTGCACCGCTTCCACTGCAAGATATGCCGCTTCGCGTAGAGGCATATCATCAACAATTTCTCCCATCACTTCCGCGATGACAACAAATTTCTCTAAAGCACCCGGCAGATTGAAGGCCATCACATGGGGCAGCATGATAGTATTGGCAAGACCATGCGAAACGCCGTATTTACCGCCGAGCGGATAGGAGAGGGAATGGACCGCGCCAACACCGGCATTGGCAAGTCCCAAACCTGCATACAGGCTTCCGAGAAGCATCTTTTCCCTCGCCTCGATGTTACTCCCCTCATGGACACAGGTTCGCAGGTTCGAGGCGATCAATCCGATGGCCTCCAGTGAGAGCACTTCGCTCATCGGCGAAGCGTTAATTGATGTGTAGGATTCTATGGCATGACAGAGGGCATCGACACCCGTGGAAGCTGTCGAAACGGAGGGGAGAGACAGCGTAAGAGTCGGATCGAGAAGAGCCAGTTCGGGATACAGGAACGGACTATTCATGCCTTCTTTTTTCTTCAGGTTCTGCCGGACAAACACAGCGGTGAAGGTAACCTCGCTCCCTGTGCCCGCGGTTGTGGGAACCATGATCTTGGGAAGCCCCGGACCGGGAACCTTATTCAGCCCCAGATAATCCTTCGCCCTGCCATTGTTGGCTGCCAGAACGGCGATGGCCTTTGCCACATCCATGGCGCTTCCACCGCCAATGCCCACGACAATATCACACTTTGACCTCTGTGCGGCTTTGACCCCCTCATCGGCTAACTCCAGCCTTGGCTCGGCCTCAACTTTCTGGTCGAACATGGTCGCTTTAAAACCGCCTTTACTGAGAATATCTAAGACCTTCTCCTTAATCTCCGTCTTGGCCAGATTTCTATCAAGGACAATCAGGGGACGGGAAGCATTCAGTTCACGAATATGGTCTGACAGCGTTTCCAGGGAACCGTTGCCGAAGACAATCTTTTTTGCCCCGGTAAAGGAAAAGTGCTTTTTCATGATTATACCCCCATGGAATTTGACGGAATTTTGATGAGTAATAGTTTTCTGTCAGTGGAAAGTCAAGTTTTTTTGTTCCTCATGTACCAGTCCAACTGCCGGCAGATGCCCCGGATGATCTTAACTTCCTTGGAAAAGAGGTTCGTCCGGGAAAGGAAACGGCGGATATGCATCATCCAGTAGTCAGGGTTTTGAGGATTAAGAAAACCGATCTTCGTTAAAAGCGCCTTCATTTGCGCATACATACCCTCAAGCTCCGCCGATTCGGCAAGACGCGGTGTAAAGGCCTCCAGTTTTTCCATACGAGCCGTGAAGATCTCATAGCAGAGGATCATAACAGCATGAGACAGATTAATGGATTTGTTATTCTTCGATGTGGGAATGGTTACTAAAAGATGGCAGAAACGCAGATCATCATTGGATAGCCCCATATCCTCAGGCCCGAAGAGCAGAGCCACTTCGTTATCCCGGGATATGTCAATCAGGCACTCCGCCATCTCCCGCGGTGATACAACGGGCCCTCTTCCTGATCCCCGCCTCGATGTCGTACCGACAATAAAGTTAAATCCTGCCAGTGCCTCGTCCAGCCGGTCAAAGTGCTGAATGTTAGCGACAATACCCGCGGCAAAATGGGTTGCCATCTGTTTCATCTCCTCCACGGCAAGATCTCTGTTTCCCACCACGGAGAGCTTCTCTATCCCCATATTCCTCGCGCACCTTGCCGCAGACCCGACATTGCCCGGATATTTCGGCTTGTTCAGAACAATGGTGATGTTTGCTGTTTTTACCCTATCTTGCATTTGTCTGCCCACTTCGCTGTATTTATTAGATAATGGAAATTAATGCCACCATAAAATAAGAAAAGATTGACATGCATGACAACCTCTGCGACGAGATGTCTGTGTAGTAAAGTCATTGCGAAGGAGAGAAACGACTGAAGCAATCTCATAATCACTTGATAACATCGAGATTGCCACGCTCACTTCGTTCTCTCGCAATGACAAATAGCGATTACAGCACAGTCTCAAGAAGATGATGGAAAAGGATATATACAAAACACTTTCCACCGCGGCAAACACCCTTGGTATAACCCTGGGCGCAAAGGAGCTTTCCCAATTTAAAACATATTACAACGAACTCCTTAAATGGAATGAAAAGATCAATCTGGTCTCAGTAAAATCTGAACTCGACATACCAATAAAACATTTCATTGATTCCCTTACTTTGCTGCCACTTATAAAAAATAAAACAGGCCTCCTTTTGGACATAGGCGCCGGGGCCGGTTTCCCCGGCATTCCTTTAAAGATTGTCCTTAATTCCCTGAAGGTCTCTCTTCTGGAATCATCACGCAAAAAATCCTCTTTCCTGAAGCACATAATCCGCAGCTTAAAACTTACAGATATCTTTGTGATCAACTCTCGAGCCGAAGGTCTCATGGAAGATGCGGCTTTCAGAGATTATTTTGATATAGTTACATCGAGGGCTACATTTAAACTGCCTGAATTCTTTCAGATGGGCGCCTTCTTTCTGTCCGAAGGCGGTACCTTAATAGCGATGAAAGGCAAAAAAGCAGATGAGGAACTGACACAAGCTAACAGGATGTCCCAAAATTTAGGATTTAAATATATCTTAAGTCAGGAAATAACACTGCCCTTAACAGGTGATTTCCGCAAGGTTATCATCTTCGAAAAAAGTTCTTTATAAATTTGATAAAACTACCTATAAAAAGGTCAAATATTCCTTCTCAAACATACCTTTTTATGCTAATGTTCCACCCAAAATTTATGACTGAAAAACACGCTTTTATGTTCTATTAAATCATGCGTAAAATCATATGCATAGCTAATCAAAAAGGAGGGGTTGGCAAGACAACCACGGCCATTAATCTTGCTGCATCTCTGGCGGTGGAGGAAATGCGGACATTGCTCATCGATTGCGACTCCCAGGGCAATGCTAGCAGCGGCATGGGAATAGACAAGAATCTCATCACCCAAAAGAATCTTTATCATTCCCTGATCGGCGAAGTTCCCCTGAAAGAAGTAATTGTCGGTACGATGTTGCCCCACCTTGACGTTGTACCTGCTAATCAAGATCTGATAGGAATAGAAGTAGAATTCGTAAATCTTAAGGACAGGGAAAAAAAGCTCCGCAATCTGTTAAAGAATCTAGATGTGACGTATAACTTCATTATCCTTGATTGTCCCCCGTCTCTCGGATTTTTAACGGTAAATGCCCTCGTCGCGGCCGATTTTTTGATAATTCCCCTCCAGTGCGAATATTTTGCTATGGAAGGCCTCGGATATTTGCTAAATACAGTTAAACTAGTGAAGACTAGACTGAACCCCTCATTGGGGCTTGCTGGTATCCTGCTTACTATGTTTGATACTAGAAATTTGCTGTCTCACCAGGTGAGTGAGGATGTGAAAAAACATCTGGGGAAAAAAGTGTTTAACACAATCATTCCCAGGAATGTCAGGTTATCTGAGAGTTCGAGCCACGGTCTTCCTATCATTCTCTACGATAATAAATCACGTGGTGCTGTTTCCTATACGGAGCTCGCGCGAGAAATTATGACCAACGGGAGGATTTAGATGCCGCCAAAGAGTTCCCTCGGTAAAGGGCTCGGGGCTATGTTCCCGGACCTGCTTAATGATGTCAGTGCAAGGCCCTCGTTCATCATGTGCGGGATCGAAGAACTTTCTCCCAACCAGTTCCAGTCCCGCAAGGACTTTAATGACCGGGAGCAGAAGCGTCTTGTTGCATCCGTAAAGAAGAACGGTATTATTCAGCCCATTGTTGTGCGCAGAACCGATACCGGCTATGAGATCATAGCGGGCGAGCGCCGGTGGAGAGCCGCTCAGGAAGCCGGATTCCAGGAAGTGCCCATAATCGTCAGGGAGGCTCCCGATTCGGAGGCGGCAGAATTATCGCTCATAGAAAATGTTCAGCGAGAAGGGTTGAATGCCCTTGAAGAAGCAGATGCCTACCAGACGTTGATTAATAAATTCGGCCTCTCACAGGAGGAGGTTTCCGCCCGGGTTGGAAAGGACCGCTCCACAATTGCCAACACCATAAGGCTCTTAAAACTTCCCACGGAAATCAAAGCGGCTCTGATCAATAGGACCATAACTCCGGGCCACGCACGCGCCCTGCTTATGGTGGATACACCGGCAGAGCAGAATAAAATTTTTCATGTCATACGGAAGAGGAATCTCAGCGTTAGAGAAGCGGAAAGTCTGATTCAAAAACTGAAAAAGGCTCCAAAGGAGATAAAGCCCAAAAAAAAGGATCCCTTTCTTCGCGACCTGGAAAATGATCTTTCATCAAAGCTAATATCGGAGGTTCACATTCGGCGGCACAAAAACAAAGGCTCCATAGAAATCAAGTTTAAGTCAGCAGAGGAACTGAACCGGCTGGTGACATTGCTTATGAACAGCGTGGAAGATAAATGATTCCCACGATGCCCTGTCATTCCTCGTATTATGCAAAAGGCAGGCTTCAGAGGGAATCCAGTTTTTGTTAAGACCTAGATTCCCACCGGAGTTTATCCCAGCGAAGGCGGGGACGGGAATGACAAAATAAAGGAAGCGGGAGAGACAAAGAAGCATTTCAATAAATCTCCTTTTTATAAAAGGAATTTTAGAGGGATTTTTAGTGTTATAGGTCCACCCCCGCCGGCGGGGGTCAGCCCCCTGCCCCCTTGGAATAAGGGGTGACTAAAGTATATTTTTGTTATACAAAAGTATCAACAGGTGTTAATAAACCTGTTTATAAGGTAAACGGCTTTGTATATACTCTGGGAAAAAAGTCTTCAATTTATTAAAGAAAAGGTCAGTCAGCAGAACTTTGAGACATGGATTAGACCGATCAAAGTATCTTCCATGGAGGGGAACCATATTACTTTGAATGTGCCCAATAAGTTTTTTAAAGACTGGCTTATTGAAAATTACCAGCCTGTTATCAGGGAGGCCCTTACGTCAGTTGCAGGCATCGATCTAAAGGTTGACCTTCAAATTGCCCAGGAAACAAAGAAAGGCCAAAGTACAAGTCGCCGCCACGGAGACCACCAGGAAAAGGCACGCGCTCCAAAAAAGCCGGTAAGATCGGGCATCAATCACTCATTGAATCCACATTACAGTTTTGGAAGATTTGTCGTCGGGCCTTGCAATCAATTTGCTCATGCTGCGTCCGTATCCGTGGCAGAACAACCGGCCAAGAATTATAATCCTCTCTTTATCTATGGCGGTGTGGGCTTAGGAAAAACACATCTTCTTAATGCCATCGGAATTCACGCGCTTTCACTCCATCCGGACATGAATGTTGTGTACGTCTCGGCGGAAGAGTTCATGAACGAATTGATCAATTCTATCAGGTATGACAGGATGCCAAAGTTCCGGGAAAAATACAGAAATATTGATTGTCTCCTGATGGATGATATTCAGTTCGTCGCCGGAAAGGAAAAGACTCAGGAGGAATTTTTTCATACCTTTAATACACTGCACGATTCCGGCAAACAGATTGTCGTAACAAGCGACAAATTTCCCAAAGACATACCGAACATGGAAAGCAGGCTGCGTTCCCGATTTGAGTGGGGCCTTATCGCCGATATTCATCCACCGGAAATTGAAACAAAGATCGCCATCCTGGAGAAAAAGGCCCAGGAAAACAATATGGTTCTGCCGCAAAATGTGGCCTACTATGTGGCGTCCCAGGTGGAATCCAACATCAGAGAGCTCGAAGGCTATCTTATAAGAATTTCTGCCTTTTCTTCCCTGACAGGCAAAGAAATCGATATGAACCTTACCAAAGAGGTCTTAAAAAAGATACTCAAGCGGGCTGAAAAAGAAGAAGTGACAATTGAGGATATTCTCAAAACCGTAGCCGGTAAACTAAACGTCAAACTATCGGATATAAAATCACAGAAGAAAAATAAAAACCTTGTATTGGCAAGACAAATTGCCATGTATCTGTCAAGAAGATTGACAGCTTTATCATTTCCTGACATTGGAGAAAAAATTGGCCAACGCGATCATTCAACCGTTATTTATGCAAATAACAAGATGAAAAAGGCCCTGGAAGAAGATGCGAACTTGAAAAAAATTGTCCAGGATATTGAGGAAATTTTACAAAACAAAGGTTAACAATTCTTTCACATATTTCATTAACAGTTATAGATTATCTATGTATACAGAAAGAGTCAAAGAAATATATTGATCAACAATCGTAACAGGCCCTATTACTATGACTAGTAATTTATATATAATCAATCTTATATTAGAAAGGATGTGGCAATGAAATTTATAGTGCAAAGAAGTACCTTTCTGGAAGGTATCCAAAAAACGCTTAGTATCGTCGAGAAAAAAACCACCATGCCGATCCTTAACAACATTCTTATCAGGGCCGGTAATAACAAGATTAAAATTGTGGCAACGGACAGGGAGATAGGGTTGGTTGCCGATTATGATGCGGAAATATTAAATGACGGTGACATTACCATCTCAGCGAGAAAACTATTTGAAATGGTCAGAGAGATTCAGGGAGATTCTGTTCAGTTTGAAACAAATGAAAGCAACAGGGTGACTGTAACATCTCAAAAAATTATTTTCAAAATGTCAGGTTTACCGGCGGATGACTTTCCCAATGTCCTTGATGACCGCAGTGAAGTGAGTTTTTATCAAATAAAGGGGGATTTAATCGAGGGATTGATCAAGAAAACGTCCTTTGCCATGTCCGGCGATGAGATGAGGAAAAATTTGAGCGGTGTCTTTTTTGAAACTGTTGATGACGCCGGTAAAAACAAGTTGAGGATGGTAGCAACAGATGGACATCGTTTGGCCATGGCCAATGCGGATATTGGAGAGGCAGCATTTTTAAAGCTTGTAAAGGGGATTATCATTCCCAGAAAAGGATTGAGTGAAGTGAGGAGGCTGATTGAAGACGCGCCGGAGAAGGTATTCGTGGGAGTACGTCAGGGTATGTGTGTATTCAAGACAGACAGTACCATGCTCCGGGTAAGCCTGGTGGATGCGGAATATCCGGACTACAAGCGTGTCATACCGACGGAAAAGGGTGTCGTGGTGAAATTAGAAAAGGATGCACTTTTGCATGCACTCCGAAGAATGAGTGTGGTATCGAGTGAAAGGTACAGCGGAGTGGTCATCGCATTAACGGATGGCAAAATAGTGCTGGAGTCGGCGAACCCGGATGTAGGGGAAGCAAAAGAAGAGATTGAAGTGGCCTATCATGACAAGGTTATTCAAGTCGGCTATAATGTAAAATATTTAATTGATGCCATAGAGGTAATTAGCAGCGAAACAATTGCGTTTGAGATAGGCGCGGGCATGAAACCGGGAGTTATAAGAGCCGCCGATGATAACGATTATATGTGCATTATCATGCCGTTGAAAGTTCAGTGAATGCGACAAGAAGAAGTGAAAACTTTCCTCCCTGTCATTTCCGTGCAAACGGGAATCCAGGTGTTTTCTTTCTGTTAAAATCTCTCATGTATAGTTTTTAAATATAGGCAAAAAGGATCAATAAACTATGACAGAACAGTATGGGGCAGACAGTATAAAGGTACTGGAAGGTCTCGAGGCGGTCCGGAAGAGGCCGGCCATGTATATCGGCAGTACCGGAAAGGATGGACTGCACCATTTAGTATATGAGGTTGTTGACAATAGTGTAGATGAAGCAGCCGCGGGTTACTGCGACACCATCGACGTGCGCATACGTGCAGATAACAGCGTCATGGTGGACGACAATGGCCGGGGGATCCCCGTGGACATGCATAAGGATGAGGGAGTTTCTGCGGCGCAGGTTGTGCTCACCAAGCTCCACTCCGGCGCGAAGTTCTCGAATGAAAGCTACAAGATTTCCGGCGGGCTTCACGGCGTAGGCGTTTCCGTGGTCAATGCCCTCTCCGAGTACCTTGAGCTGGAAGTAAAGAGAGAAGGCAAGATATACAGGCAGTCTTACACCAGAGGAGAGCCCACGAGCGAGTTAGAGGTAGCGGGAAAGACGAGAGGCCGGGGGACGAAGATTACCTTTAAGCCGGATCATGAGATATTCGAGGATATTGATTTCAGTTTCGACGTCCTTTCCAACCGCCTCCGGGAACTGGCCTTTCTGAACAAAGGCCTCAAAATTGTCCTGAATGATGAGAGGGATGGCAAAAAAAGCGAATTTTTTTACAAGGGCGGAATCGTATCCTTCGTGGAATATATCAATCGGAACAAAGGGGTCCTTCACAGGAAGCCGATCTATTTTGACGGCGAGAAAGAAGATTGTTATGTGGAGGTTGCTCTTCAATACAATGATACATATACCGAGAGCATCTTTTCCTTCGTGAACAGCATCAACACAACGGAAGGCGGGACGCATCTGAGCGGCTTCAAATCCGCACTCACACGGGCCATCAACAACTACGCGGCGAACAATAACCTCATCAAAAACGGCAAAGACGTCATCAAGGGTGAAGACGTCCGGGAGGGGCTTTCCTGCGTCATCAGCGTCAAACTGAAGGAGCCCCAGTTTGAGGGGCAGACCAAGACCAAGCTGGGAAACAGCGAGGTGAAGGGACTCGTCGAGGGTGTCGTCTATGACAAGCTCGGAAGTTACCTGGAAGAGAATCCCCCGGTGGCAAAACAGATACTCGGCAAGGCCCTGGATGCCGCGAGGGCGCGCGATGCGGCGCGGCGCGCCAAGGAGCTCACACGCAGGAAGAGCGCCCTGGAAGTGGGCGCCCTGCCCGGTAAACTCGCAGACTGCCAGGAGCGTGATCCCGGCCGCAGCGAGGTATACCTTGTGGAAGGAGACAGCGCCGGCGGATCGGCAAAACAAGGCAGGGACCGAAGGAACCAGGCCATCCTGCCTCTGCGCGGCAAGGTCCTCAACGTGGAGAAGGCCCGCTACGACAAGATGCTCCAGAACGAGGAAATCAAGGTCATCGTGACCGCCCTCGGCGCCGGCATCGGACGGGAAGAAGGAGATTTCGACGTCAGCAAGCTGCGCTACCACAAGGTCATCATCATGACGGATGCCGATGTGGACGGCCTCCATATCCGGACACTGCTCCTCACCTTCTTTTTCCGGCAGATGCGGGAATTGATTGAGCGGGGATACCTCTATATCGCCCAGCCGCCTCTCTTTAAAGTGACGGATCGGAAGAAAGAACTCTACATCAATAACGAAGAGGAGATGAAAAATTACATCCTCGATAATGGAGTAAGCAAGCTCTCCCTCATTACAGGCAACGGAAACAATATTACCGGCAGCCGCCTGCTCAATCTTGTCAAGAAGGTGATGAAGATCGAAACGGTTCTCGACCGCTTTGAGAAAGAGGAAAAGAACAGGACGGTCATGCGGATATTGGCCGGTGACCCTGCCTTTTCACCGGAAGCTTTCAAAAGCGAAGAAGCCCTGCTGAAAGTCGGAAAGCGAACCAAGAAGGCCATCGGAGAAAGGCTTGAAGGCTATAGAACCGAGCCTGATCCGGAATACGACGGCCATAAGCTCATCCTCGATTATAGGATGAAGGGGCAGATATTTACTACTGTCCTGGATCGGGAGATATTCAAGTCACCGAGGTTTATCGAGATAAAAGACCTCCTCAACCAGGTGAACATCCTGGGTGAGCCGCCCTACACGGTAGTTATGGACGATGAGGAAAAGGGGCGGAAGGAGCTCGAAAGCATGACGGCTCTTGTGGAATTCGTTACGGCGATGGGTCAGAAAGGCCTCACGATCCAGCGCTACAAAGGTCTCGGCGAGATGAACCCCGAACAGTTATGGGAGACCACCATGAATCCCGAAAAGCGAACCCTCATGCAGGTAAAAGTAGACGACTTCGTGATCGCCGACGAGATCTTCACCACCCTCATGGGCGACCACGTGGAACCCCGCAAAGAATTCATCTACAAGAACGCCCTCTACGCCTCGAACCTGGATGTGTGATTCCGATATTTGAATTCGTCTGCCTGTCACGCGCCGTCCAGACCGCCTTCTTCTTTCTCTCTGAACCAGGACGCGGGATCAATCATGTATTGTTCAGTATCTTTGAGAGACACGTAGTGTTCGTGTTCAATGTCGGCAAGGAGATTGAAAAATGCCTTTTCCTTTTGGTCAGTAACTGAATCACGAAGTCTTGCGTAATACTCAGCGCCCTTTGCTTCAAAGGCGATAGCCGTTTGCACAGCCTTTAAGTCATCCGCGTCTCCCTTTGCTTTTGCGGAAGAATCCTTTGCCGCCTTTTTCAGTAGAGTTTTGACAAGCGTATCTTTCACTTTGAGGGGAACGGTGTCAGGCCATTTCTTTGCCTTTTCCCAATTCTCATGAAGCTGCTTCAGTCTTTCGTAGTGCTCCAACTCCTCACCGGCTATTTGCTGAAACATAGCTTTGCCGACTGGATTCTTGGTTCTCTGCGCATTCTTAAGATAGAATTCATGCTCCCTCATTTCGTTGTTGAGTGCAACCTGTAAAGCGTTTAATCGATCCTTCATTGATCTTCCTCCTCTCTGAATTTATAATTATATTGAAAATACTTGCTTGTTGTCTGGCCGGACATTCCTCTAAAGCTTGGATGTTGGAATATGTCTGTTTAGAACCTTAATGCATTAGTCAGTGGAAGGCAATGACAGTAAAATAGAAGAACAATGGTAGTTATAAGCTACCTGTCAGAAAAGATCATGTGTGATACAGTGATTTTTCACTATGAACTTACTCTACCGTAAAAATCTTTTACTCTTGAAATGTATATTCAGTTAGGAAATAATATAGTCAATCTTTCTCACAATTACTTGCCCACGAAAGGTAAACGAGATTACTATAACCCCAGAAACCACCACCATGCTTTTCCTGGTCTTGGTTAATCTGGGTTGCAGGAGCGAAAGTAAGGTTAAAGAGTAAACTAATTTTTAACGTTCAGCAAAAAGGCAGGGCAATTAGCTCTGCCTTTTTTCATTTAAGGGAATAAAGGATTATGGGTTATGGAGACTCAATCTCCTTCGGCGTCATAAGCTTTTACCGTCATTGAACGGTTCAACTAATAGCTCCTGAGCGCAAGATCAGATGCAAAATCCTGCCCCAGGTTTCCCAATCATGTTTTCCTTGCACAATGAATACCTGATCCTTTGGCAAGACTTCCGCCAGAAGGGCGGCTCCTGCAGCAAATTTATCTTCATTGCCGTATCCGATTACAAGGCGGGGATGGTTTTCTTCAGGTCTTGTATAGCCCTTCAGCCATTTCCAGAGATCATGCTGGTAATCGTCCTTATCTATGGGCTCCTTCGGTGACCATCTGGAAAGTCCACCCGCATCTGAAACCTCATTGATCACTGCCGGATATCCGAGAAATGGCGCCAGTACAATCAAGCCGCTTATGTTTTCAGGATAATGTTTTGCATACATCATCGCGCCCAATCCGCCCATGGATATGCCTAACAGCCAGATATTTTTGTATCCCTTCTGCCTCGCCGGGACAATGACGTCTTCATGGAGACGGGGAAGGAGATTCCTTTTAAAGTAGTAGCCAAGATTCGCGTCCACGGCAATAATGTCGGCGTGGATTCCGGACTCTTCTATAGCCTTGATGAATCCGTTTCTCATAAAGTCGGCAGATTCATCTCCACCCCCGGGAAGCATAATGATGAGGCTGTCGGATGGCGCTTTTCCTGTAACATAATAAAGAGTGTCTATTGGTTTCTTTGTAGCGTAGAAGAGTGCGCATCCGAAGAATGCGGTGCAGAGAATGATTGTTGACAGACATTTTAAGCGCATGTTGGAGGTCTCAGACATATTCATTTCTTGATTGAGCGATTCAGAAAAGATAGCTCGCCTTGCTTCGCTCGCGATGACACGTAGTGATTATGAGACGACGGTCTATTGCTTGGCAAGATTTCTCGGTATCACTCATACTTCGACCCTTCGATAAACTCAGGACAAGCTTAGCTCATACTTCGACAAGTTCAGTATGACATTAAGATACCTGGGTAGATGTCTTAAAGTCAAACACTTTGCAGTCATTTCCTCACGCAACTGCCGCGGGAATATTCTTCATTTTAACCTGTAAAAAGATAAAAAATAACGCGACTTATGCGGTAAAAAATGGTATAAGTTTTAACAAAATGCTCACTGTTTTAGTAGTTGAAAGAACAGGTGTTTTTTTACATCAAAATACGCAATGAGGGATAAAAAATTATGGAGGAGCTTTTCCAGAAGAACATTCCCATCAACATCGAAGATGAGATGAAAAAATCCTACATGGATTACGCCATGAGTGTCATCATAGGCCGCGCCATACCGGACGTCCGGGACGGCATGAAGCCGGTACATCGCCGGGTTCTCTACGCAATGTCGGAGATGGGGAATGTCTGGAACAAGGCCTACAAGAAATCGGCCCGCATTGTCGGAGATATCATAGGTAAGTATCATCCCCACGGCGATACCGCCGCTTATGACACAATCGTCCGCATGGCCCAGGAATTCTCCATGCGCTACCCGCTGATTGACGGGCAGGGGAATTTTGGCAGTGTCGACGGAGATCCGCCTGCCGCGATGCGTTACACGGAGATAAGGATGGCGAGGCTCGCTGAGGAGATGCTCGCCGACCTGGAAAAGGAAACGGTTGATTTCGTCCCCAATTACGACGCCTCCCTGGAGGAGCCGACGGTCCTGCCCGCGCGCATTCCCGCGCTTCTCCTGAACGGCACTTCAGGGATCGCCGTGGGCGTGGCGACAAACATCCCGCCCCATAATTTAGGAGAACTCATCGATGGGACGATTGCGTTGATCCGCAATCCGGAGATCACCATTGAAGAACTGATGCAACATATCAAAGGCCCCGATTTCCCGACTGCCGGGTTCATTAACGGTACAGACGGGATTATCGCCGCGTACAGAACGGGCAGGGGTTCCGTACGTATGCGGGCGAGGGCGATCATCGAAAGAAACGCGAGGAACGACCGGGAGAGCATCATCATTACGGAACTCCCCTATCTCGTGAACAAGGCCAATCTGATCGAGAAGATTTCCGAGCTGGTGAAAGAGAAAAAGATGGAAGGCATTTCCGATCTCCGGGATGAGTCAGACAGGGATGGTATCCGGATCGTCATAGACCTGAAGAAGGACGAACCTTCCGGCGTGATCCTCAACCAGCTCTACAAGCATACCCAAATGGCAACGAACTTTGGGGTTATCATGCTGGCAATTGACCGCAACCAGCCAAAGGTTCTCAATCTAAAAGAGGTGCTCCAGAGATTTGTAGATTTCCGCAGAGAGGTCATTACCAGGAGGACGATCTTCGATCTCCGGAAAGCAAAGGAACGGGCCCATATCCTGGAAGGGCTGATTATCGCCCTTAACAATATCGATGCCGTGGTGCAGCTCATCAAGAAATCAAAGAACCCCCAGGAAGCGGCACAGGGGCTTTGCGAGAAATTTGGCCTTACGGAGATCCAGGCGCGGGCCATCCTGGATATGCGCCTGCAAAGGCTCACGGGTCTCGAACGGGAGAAGATCGATGACGAGT